>Ga0209254_10004094_pt1 | contig 13334 bp, 13 predicted proteins | sample FrelakmetDIP11DI_FD_187148 | JGI IMG/M metagenome (GOLD analysis project Ga0209254, IMG submission 187148) | Freshwater lake sediment microbial communities from the University of Notre Dame, USA, for methane emissions studies - DIP11 DI (SPAdes)... | ecosystem: Environmental > Aquatic >...
GTCATGCGGTCAATCAGGATGAAACCACCGGTCTCACGGTTCACGCTGTAGGGGTCGAAGGTCACCGCTCTGTCGAGAGCGACGTTGCACACTCCGATCTCGTTCAGCTCCAGCGTCCTGGCCGCCAGGTGCTCCAGCGTGTTGACGTTCACCTTGTATTTGAGCTCAGTCAGTGTCGCGCTGACGCTGCGGGTGGCAATTTTCATCAGGTACGGGCGGCCGGGCAGCATGGGCTCTTCGCTCATCCACACCAGCGTCGCTTCGAACTGGTCAGCCACCTCCGCCGGACCATCGGCGCTGCTGATGACGTCGCCGCGCGAGATGTCGATCTCGTCCGCCAGAGTCAGCGTTACCGACTGGCCGGCGACAGCCAGCGGCAGGTCGCCATTGGTTGTGACGAGGCGGGCAACCGTGCTCTCCCGGCCGGAGGGCTGCGCGCGAATGCGGTCACCGGGTTTAACCGTGCCGCTGGCGATGGTGCCCGCATAACCGCGGAAGTCGAGGTTCGGCCGATTGACCCACTGGACTGGCAATCGCAAGGCGCCCGACTGCTGCCGTGTCTCGTCCACCTCCACCGTCTCGAGGTAGGCCATCAGCGTGGGACCGCGGTACCAGGGCGTTCGTGCGCTTGGCGTGAGCATGTTGTCGCCCTTCAGGGCCGAGAGCGGAATCGGCGTGAAGTCGGTGAGGCCGATCTGCCGGGCAAACTCGCTGTACTGATCGACGATGCTGAGGAAAACCTGCTCCGAGTATCCCATCAGATCCATCTTGTTGATCGCCAGAACCACCTTGCGTATGCCGATCAGGCTGACCAGGTAGCTGTGGCGTCTCGTCTGCGTCAGCACGCCCTTACGGGCGTCGATCAGGATCACGGCCACATCCGCGGTGGAGGCGCCGGTGATCATGTTGCGGGTGTACTGCTCGTGGCCGGGAGTGTCGGCCACGATGAACTTGCGCTGGTCCGTGGAAAAGTACCGGTAGGCCACATCGATGGTGATGCCCTGCTCGCGCTCGGCAGTCAATCCGTCAACCAGCAGCGCAAAGTCGATGTCGCCGCCCTGCGTGCCCCATTTCCTGCTGTCGGCTTCGATCGCAGCAAGTTGGTCCTCGAACAGCATCTTCGAATCAAACAGCAGCCGGCCGATCACCGTGCTCTTGCCGTCGTCCACGCTGCCGCAGGTGATGAACCGGAGCAGGCTCTTGTTCTCGTGCTGGCGCAGGTAATGCTCGATATCGGTCGCAATGAGGTCGGAAACGTGCGCCATGTCAGAAGTACCCCTCTTGCTTCTTCTTCTCCATCGAGGCCGCGCTGTCATGGTCGATCATGCGGCCCTCACGCTCACTGGTGCGGGCCAGCAGCATCTCCTGGATGATGGCCGGCAGCGTGTCGGCCGTGCTCTCGATGGCACCGGAAAGCGGATAGCAGCCCAGCGTGCGAAAACGCACCTTGCGCAGCACCGGCACCTCGCCATCCTTCAGCGGCATCCTCTGGTCATCAACCATGATCAGCGTGCCGTCACGCTGCACCACCGGCCGTTCCGCAGCGAAGTACAGCGGCACTATCGGCACCTTCTCAAGGTAGATGTACTGCCAGATGTCGAGCTCAGTCCAGTTGGACAGGGGAAAAACCCGGATGGACTCGCCCTTGTGCTTGCGCGCGTTGTACAGGTGCCAGAGCTCGGGGCGCTGGTGTTTGGGATCCCAGCGGTGCTGCGCGCTGCGGAAGGAGAAGATGCGCTCCTTGGCGCGGGATTTCTCCTCATCGCGGCGTGCACCGCCGAAGGCCGCATCAAAGCCATACTTGTCCAGTGCCTGCTTCAGTCCCTGGGTCTTCCACATATCCGTGTGGATCTGGGAACCGTGCTCGAAGGGGTTGATGCCAAGCGCGGCCGCTTCGGGATTCTGATGAACGAGCAGGTCCATCCCGGCTTCTTTCGCGACCCGGTCCCGCTCCGCGTACATGTCGCGGAACTTCCACGTCGTGTCCACATGGAGCAGCGGGAACGGTGGTGGTGTGGGGTAGAAAGCCTTCCTGGCGAGATGCAGCATGGTGGCGCTGTCCTTGCCAACCGAGTACAGCATCACCGGGCGCTCACACTCCGCCACCACCTCCCGCATGATATGAATGCTCTCGGCCTCGAGCCGCTGCAAATGGGTAAGTTTCATGCGGCAGATTATAGGGCGAGGGAAGGCCCGTATTCCGCTGGTGGCCCGGATCTGCTGGTAATCAGGCGCCCAGCACCCGCGTCAGTCGGGCACGAAACTGCCCGACATCAAAGGGATGCGCAGTCCCGTCCCGTCTCCTTGCGGCCCATACCGGGTCCGGGAAATGCGCATCGTCCGGGAAGCGGGGAATCACGTGCCAGTGCAGGTGGGGTAACTGATTGCCGAGCGACGCCACGTTGATCTTCTCGGGCCGGTGCGTGTCGCGCAGTGCCCGCTCGACCGCAAACACCACGAGCAGGCAATGCTCGCGCTCAGACGGTTCCAGATCGGTCATCTCGCGCACATGCGCGTGCCAGATCACACGGAGAAAGCCGGGATAGTCCGGGTCGGCAGCGCTGATAATCCGCAGCCTGGCATCACGCCAGATCGCGGGGGTGTCACGGGTGGCGCAGAGCGCGCAGTCTGCTGGGACATCAGTCATGGGGTACAAGATACCGTGGAACGGGTGCCCACGGGGGTAGCCGCCTTCAGGCCGTCTTGCCAGCGTCCACGAGCACCTTGAAGTGGCCGGAATCCTCAGAGAACAGCGTCTCCGCGAAGCGTTCGTCCAGGTCTTCCAGGCGCAGCATGCCCGTAGCGCCGGTGTCGATTTCGTCCATGGGCACTGGCGGCGCGGGGCGGGGCGCCTTCGGAGCCGCGCGGCGCTCCTCGGCCGGCGCGGGACCAGCGGCCACTTCGCTCGTCTCGGACGCTGCGGTGCTCCGGCTGATCTGCAGCCGTCGCGTCATTTCGCTGGCCGGCAGCGCCTCGGCAAGCGGGGCCGGGGGCGGGACCAGCGCCGCCGCGACCGGTTCGGGAACCGGCGGGCGGGCCACGACCCGGTCGGTCGTCCGGCGGGTTACCGGGGCTGATGGCTTGGGCATGCTGGCGAGGTCCGCCGGTCCCAGGCTCCCCATGGGCTTCCAGCCAAGCTGCTCAGCCACCTCGCGCACAAGTTCAGCATCGATCCTGCCGATCTGGCGGGCCTGCGCCTCGCCGAGGGCAGCATCCATCAGTGTGTTGATGAGGCGCGGAACGCCGGCGACGTACTGGTAGACGCTGGCAGGCGCATTGACCGCCAGCAGGCCGTCAGCACTCGCACCGCCCGCCGTCAGGCAGTGGCGCAGATAGCCGGCAGTCTCCAATAGACTCAGTGGCCGGAGCTTGAGCCGGAAACTGAGCCGCTGCCGGAGATGGATCAGCCCGGGTACATCCAGTAGCTGGTGCAAGGTGTGTGGTCCCTGAAGGATCAGGGACACGGGCGTCTGCTGCTCGCCGGTAAGGTGCATGAAACGCAGCAACCGGCGCGCCAGATCGACATTGATACCGGACACGTCCAGGGACAGGATCAACTGTCGGCCACTGGTGCGCTGGGCCAGCAGGGCCTCGCGCAGCCGTGCTACAGCTGGCGTTCCGGACGACTCGGCAGACGTTGCCCCGAGGCCGTCCAGAATGGCAGCCTGTAGTTCAGAAGGTTCTGCACTCCGCAGGTCCACGGGCAGCAACTGCACGTCGCTGTCGGCAGCCGCCAGGGCCTGCCGGATGAAGGCCGATTTGCCCACGCCAGGACCGCCTGACAACACGGCAACGCCGCCGGGAAAGGTGACCGCGTGCCGCAGCCGAGCAAGGGCGTTCGCCTGCAGGGGGTTGGCGACGAAGAACGGGGTGTCGTAGAAGACTCGCATTGTGAGGCAATTGTGACGGGGATCCGGGTCCCTGGCGTTGATGCTCTTCACATCCGCCCAAGCCCTCGACAGGCCGAAGGGTGAACGACATCACTATAATGAGCGGGCACCTTCTTGCAGGAACCGGCGTAGTGAGGCGACTGACAGCAATTCTGGGCGTGCTGGGACTGGTGCTGTCTGCGCCGGCCTCAAGCTCTGCCGATCCCCTCCCCGGGTGGCGGGACTCCCCGGTCCGGCAACGCATTCTCGCCTTCGTCGCGACCGTGACCACGCCGGGCAGCCCGGGCTATGTGACGCCAATGGATCGCATCGCAGTCTTCGACGATGACGGCACGCTGTGGCCCGAAAAGCCCCGCGCACAGGGCATGTTTGCCCTGCAACGCCTGCGGAGCCTCGCCGGGGACCATCCGGAGTGGCAGAGTCAGATGCCCTTCAAGGCGGCGCTCGAACTCGGCAGCAAGTACCTCGAGGAGGCCAGCGACGAGGCCGTCTTCCAGCTGATCGCTGCGGCCTACGCGGGGCGCACCCAGGATGCATTCCGGCAGGATGTTCGTGAATACTTCGCCACGGCCCGGCACCCCCGGTTCGAGCGGCCCTACACGCGTCTCGTGTACTCCCCAATGCGGGAACTGATCAACTATCTCAAAGCCAACGGCTTCCGGGTCTTCATCAGCACATCCGGCAGCGTCGATCTGGTGCGGGTTCTGGCGGAGGATCTCTACGGCATTCCCGCCGACGACGTCCTTGGCAGCAGCGTCGTCAGCACCCTCCGGGAAGAAGATGGCCGCCTGGTGCTGCGGCGCCTGGGCAGCGTGCATGCGCTGAATGACGGCCCGCGCAAACCGTTGGCTATCGATCTGCACGTAGGGCGGCGCCCGATCCTTGCGCTTGGCAACATCAATTCCGGCGGCGATATCGACATGCTCCGCTACAGCCAGCAGCCGGGCGTCCCGAGTCTGCAGGTGCTGATCAGTCACGACGACTTCGAGCGCGAATATGCCTACGACGAGCCGGATGGGGCTTCCGTGAAAGCAGCCAATGCCAATGGCTGGCTCCTGGTGAGCATGCGTTACGACTGGTTGCAGATCTTCAGTGCGGAATAGCTATCGGACCTCGGCAGGCGTGCCCAGCCCGGCGGGTGCCAGCTTCAGCCCGGAGCGCACCAATTTCGCCGTCTACAGCCGCCAGGCCGCCGGAATGGAGCTGCTTCTCTATCGGGACGAAGCAGACGAGGAACCGTTCCAGATCGTCACACTGGTGCCGTCAGAACACCGGGACTCCTTCTTCTGGCACGTGGCAGTGGAAAAGCTGCCGATCGGCGCCTTCTACAACTGGCGGGTGACCCGGCTCGATGCCACGGGAGGCCGACAGCAACTGGAGGTGCTCGACCCCTTCGCCCGGGCGATCAGCGTCATCCGGTGGCAACGCGCCCGCTGGGTTGCCGGGGCACCGCTGGGCCTCCGCGGTGTCGTTACCACACCCACGGTCGAACCGCGCCCTGCACCGCTCGGCCTGGACGGCGCAATCATCTATGAACTCCATGTGGGCGGCTTTACCCGCCACCCCTCCTCCGGCGTCCGTCAGCCGGGAACCTTCAGCGGGCTCATTGAGAAGATTCCCTATCTGCAGGACTTAGGCGTCACCCACGTCCAGCTTCTGCCGGTGACGGCCTTTGATGAGCAGGATGTCCCTGCCCCTGTCGCCGCCATCGGCCTGAAGAATTTCTGGGGCTACAGCCCCATCGCGCTTGCCAGCCCTCACCCCGGCTACTCCGCCCAGACAGAGCCGGCCGGACAGGTTGAGGAGTTCCTCGCACTGGTGCGGGCGTTCCACGCAGCAGGCATCGGTGTGTTGCTGGACGTGGTGCTCAATCACACGGCTGAGGGCGGTGCGCATGGCCCAACTCTGAACCACAAGGGCCTCGTGCCCGACGAGTTCTACCATCGGGACGGAGACGGCTACCGGGACTACACGGGTTGCGGGAACACCATCAATACCAACCACCCTCTGGTGACCGGGATGCTGACGCAGACCCTGCGCATCTGGGCCGAAGAGCGGCACGTGGATGGCTTCCGCTTCGACCTGGCCAGCGTGTTCGTGCGCGGGAGCGACGGCGCACCACTGGAGCAGCCACCCTGCCCGTGGGCCATCGAAGCGTCCCTGCCCGGGACACCGCTGATCGCAGAACCCTGGGACGCGGCCGGCCTGTATCACGTGGGAAATTTTCCGGGCCACGGCTGGAGCGAGTGGAACGGGCGGTACCGGGACGCGCTGCGGCGCTTCCTCCGCGGGGAGCCGGGCCTGACAGGTGAGATTGCCACTTGTCTGTCCGGCAGCAGCGACCTCTATAAGGCCAGTGACCGGCGGCCGGTGCACAGCATCAACTACATCACCTGCCACGACGGTTTCACGCTCAATGATCTGGTCAGCTACCGGGAGAAGCACAACGACGCGAACGGCGAAGACAACCGGGACGGTTGGGAACACAACGAGAGCTGGAACTGCGGTACCGAGGGGGACACCCTGGACGAAGCGACCCTGCGGATCAGGGGCCAGCATGCCCGCAACGCCATGGCGCTGCTATTGCTGTCCCAGGGCGTGCCAATGCTCCTGGCCGGCGATGAAGTACTGCGCACCCAGCACGGCAACAACAACGCCTGGTGCCAGGACAACGAGGTGTCCTGGCTCGACTGGCGCCTGACAGAAACTAATGGGGACATGCTTAATTTCGTGCGGCAGCTGATCGCGCTCCGACGCCGGCACCCTACCCTGTCGCGACGACGGTTTCTTACGGGTGAGATCGAGCCCGCCCGGGGAATCCCCGACATCGCCTGGCACGGGACGCAGCTCGGTGTGCCGCTCTGGGGTGAACCGCACGCGCACTTCATCGGTTTCACACTGGCGGGCAGCACGGCTGAGGAAGAAGACCTGCACGTCCTCATCAACATGTCGGACCGGCGTGAGTCCGTGCAATTGCCCGCGATCCCGGAGCGGCGCTGGCATCTGGCGGTGGACACGTCCCGGGAGTCACCAGACGACGTGGTGCCTAAGGATGCCCAGATGGCCTGGACAGCGGCTCGCTACCTCAGTCTGCCCCGGAGCGTGGTGGTCCTGGAGGCGCGCTGACCGTCTCGTTGACAGCCTGCGGCTGCGGGCCTAGCCTTGAATTGACACTGCATTAACAAGACCACAAACAGGGGAGCAACCCATGTCAGTCGCCAAAGTTTCCGAACTCAGCTGCACATCGTCCAAGAGCTTCGAGGACGCCATGAACAAGGGCCTGTCCCGGGCCAACAAGACCCTGCGCAACATCCGGAGCGCCTGGGTCAAGGAACAGCACGTGCGCGTCTCGAAGGGCAAGATCGTCGAGTATCAGGTGAACATGCTGGTTACGTTCGTGCTTGACGACTGAACAGTGCGCCCCTCGCGGCAAGCCAGAGGAACATCAGCGTCACAAGCCAGCAGAGCAGGTAAAGCACCAGCTTGGTGTACCTGACGCCGGCAGTTACCCACACGACTGCCGGCAGTTGCGTGGGATAGTTATCCAAAAGCAGCATGAAGCCAACGTTCTCCAGCAAATCCAGCAGCGCTTCGGCAAACGGCAACAGCAACAGGCCCGCAGCAATCATTCGCTGTGGCAGCGTGGACGCGCAGCGCTTAGCCAGCCAGGTCCAGGCCATCGCAAACAGGATCGCCAGCAACGGCGGCCAGACGAAATCCACGATCAGGAACTGGTGGTAGATCCGTAGCGACTCGTCCGTGTAGGCGGCGTAGTTCTCGTAAATGACTTCCGGTGTCGTCGGCATCACCATGTCGATCGGGTAAATACCGTTTGTGGCGGCCTGGAACGCGGGCACCAGCCACATTCCAAATAGCGAAAACACCAGCAGCGCGGCAATCAGCGTAAGCAACACGTTCCTGCCGCTGGCGGCCGCGGCGAACGTGGCATTCAACCTCTCAATCAGAGCGCGCATGAGCTTCCTTCCCGGACAATACCCCCCGCCTTCGTACAAACCCGTATGGACCTCCCCCGGGAAACCGCGACACTGTCCGCACAGGAGGAATCGACCATGCTGACTCTCACTGCCCGCACCACCATTCAGGAACTGCAGCAGGGGCCGGCGGCACTGACGCAGGTGTTGCGGTCCGCGGGACTGTATCGGGACGGCGACGATCCGGCCATCACAATCGGCCAGATGTGCTGGAACTGGGGCTTCAATCCCGGAATCCTCCTCATGATGCTTCAGTCAGCCAACGTGCCGACAGAAGTCCCACCCCTCGACATCAGCCCTTTCCTCAGGATGCCCCTGCCGGAATTCGTCACGCACATCGAGGAGGTGTATCACGCGGGGCTGCGTGTGCAGCTACCTCGCCTCCGGACACTCACGACGGAGGCTGCAGCGTTGTCGCCTGGCGACGAGCGCCTCGTCGAGCTGCGCGACGAGCTGGCGCAGCTGGCTGCGGAGCTCGATGCCCACCTGGTGCATGAGGAAGAAGCACTGTTTCCCATGATCCGGGGACTGGCGGCCGGTACCCTGGTGGCCACCCGCTGCGGCAGCGCTGTCGGTGGCCCCATCGCCTGCATGGAAAACGATCACGCGACTGCCGAACGTGCATTACGCCGGTTGCGGCAACTGACGGATGACTACAGGGCTCCGGCCTCCGCCGGCCGGCTGCTCGAGTGTCTCCGGGAATTCGACCGGGATCTCCGGGAGCATATGTACAAGGAGAACGAGGCGCTGTTTCCCCGTGCGCTCGAGGCCCAGCGAGACGCGAGGCAGTAGCAACCGCAACGGTCATGAGCGACATCTACTTCGGCCTGAAGTGGCTGCACGTCGTGGCAGCATGTATCGGCTTTGGCTCCAACGTCACGCACCTGTTCTGGCTGTGTTCCGCCAATGTCGACGGGGTCAGCGGCGCCGAAAAACTCCGGCTGGTAAAAAAGATTGACGACCGACTCGCCGTACCCGCCTATGTTGTAGCCATCGGCGCCGGTATCGCCATGTGGCTGTGGCAATGGCCGACTGGTTCCTCCTGGATAGTCGCGAGCCTGGTTTTATCCACCGCGCTCGCGGGTATGGGCATTGCGTTCGGGCCGTTCATGTACCAGTGGATCCGCCTGGCGGCGGAACAGCGGCCCGGTGAGCCTCAACTGGCACTACTCTCCCGCCGTCTCACGATCTGGTGGGGATCCATTACGGCGAGCGTGCTGGTGATTCTGTACCTCATGGTCTGGAAGCCGGTGCTCTGGTAAAGGACGTCACCCGTGCTTCAACCGCCGGACCTTCGCGCGATGACCCCGGCTAGCCGCACACCCGCGGCAAACCCGCGATCAGGGCCCGGGTCTTCTCGAACTGGGCCACGAGATCCGGCTTCTTGTCCGCACCCTCGGGCACGTAGACACCGAACAGGCTCTCGCCGGCCGCGTCCAGAAACGTGACGCCACGAAGTGTTCCCGGCGCGCCAGCGAGCTCCACGGCATAGATCGCGCCCAGAAGGTCAGGCCGCAGATGGCCACCCAGGCCCGCGCCGTCCTGCTTCAAGTTGAAGAATTGGCTCTTGGTGGACGGGGTACCGGTTGGAATCCGCCCCCGCACTTCCATGACATTGGCGCCCTTCAGGAGAACGACCGTCGCGTCGTCCCAGTCCTGGAGCGAGGCCCACACAGCGGCGAATCCCGCGCCAGTCGTGCCGACGGCCTCTTTTCCGCCCAGCGCGCTGGTAACGATCGCCTCGGGGATACCGAGCTTGGTCGCCGCCATGAACGTGGGCGGCACGGGTGCGGTGGCGTAGAGCGCCTGGACGGCTGCTGCCTGCTCCGGACTCGCACACAGCGGCGATGCCCCGAATGCAGACGTGTGGCAGAGGGCCAGCAGGGCAGCGGCAAGGACTGGGCGCAGCATCAGTGATTCTCCTTCAGCGGGGTGGCAGCGGCACGAAGGCACTCGTCCGCCGGATGTAATCCTGGTATTCGGGCCGGCGGGACGCGATGTCCTTCTCCGTGAGCGCCACACCGGAAACCTTGAGCAGGAAGAAACTGATCAGCAGTGGCCCGAAGAACGTCCACCAGGCCCCACCCGCTGCAGCGATAACCCAGATGCCCCACCACATGAGGAACTCGCCGAAGTAGTTCGGATGCCGGCTGTACCGCCAGACACCCTGGTTCATCACCGCCCGGTCCGCATCCGGCCGCTGCTGGAAGCGGGCCAGTTGAACGTCGGCAGTGGACTGGAGGACGAAGCCCGCCAGCCACAGCAACACACCGATGAGATCGACGGGACCCAGCGGGTGCGCCCCCGACAAGGCCGTACCGAGCAGCGGCATGGCGACCAGCCAAGCGAGCACGGCCTGAAGGGCGAAAATCAGGTACAAGCTCTTGAACGCGAAGTTCGGCTCGTTGCGAGCGCGAATCACGCGATAGCGGCGGTCCTCGGCCTTGCCCCGGCTGCGCCACAGGATGTGGAGCGCCAGCCGCGCGGCCCAGAGCACCGCGAGCAGCAGGGCGAGGGCTCCCCGGGGGCCGGCGTCGGCCTGGAGCAGCAGCCAGGTGCCGCCCGCGCCAGCAATCGCAAGGCCCCAGAACACGTCCACGATGCCGACGTTGCGCAAGGCAAGGCTCAGGAGCCACGCCAGGAACATGAGTCCTGCGGTGGTCGCGAGGCCTGTCAGCGCCAGCTGCACCATGCGCTGATTATCGGACGAACCGGTAGTGCGCGACCAGCCATTCCGTGCCGCCGGCGTAACCGAACAGCTCTGCGACCGCCATGAAAAACATCCGCCAGCGCTGGAACCAGAGGGTGGCATCCCGGGGGCCATAGGCCTGCGTCAGTACCGCCATCACCCCCCGCCGGTCCCGGTCCTGGTTCGCGAGCCAGTCGTTGGCCGTCCGCTCGTAGTGGGTGCCGGACACGCGCCACTGGTCTTCCAGGGTCAGATGCTCCTGGAAATGCAGCAGTGTGTGCTCCGCAGGCATCAGCCCGCCCGTGAAGAAATAGCGGGCCATCCAGTCCTCGTCGCCGGCCACCGTGAACGGGTACATCAGTGAGCGGTGACAGAAGATGTGGACGAAGAGCTTGCCCCCGGGCTCAAGCCAGCCGGCAATGCGTTCCATCAGGGTGGCGTAATTACGCATGTGCTCGAACATCTCGACGGACACCACCCGGTCGAAGCGCTGGTCAGTGGCAAACACGTTGGCATCCGCCGTGATGACCTCCACGTTGGCCAACCCGCGCGCCAGGGCCTGGCCCAGGATGAACTGCCGCTGGGACGCGGAATTGGAGACCGCGGTGATCTGACTGCCGGGATAGTGCGCAGCCATCCACAGGGTCAGCGAACCCCAACCGCAGCCCAGTTCGAGAACCCGCTGGCCATCGGCAAGCTGAGCTCGCAGAGCGGTCAACCGGAGCATGGCCTCCTCAGCCTCACCCAGCGACCGGGCGCCATCGCCGTACCAGCAGCAGCTGTATTTAAGATGCGGACCCAGCACGCGCTGGAAGAACGCCGCAGGCACCTCGTAGTGCTGCTCATTCGCCCTGGCCGTCTCGATGGCCACGGGACTCTGGCGCAACCCGGCCAGGCGCTGGCGGAAGGCGTCGAACTCCTGCTCTCCCCGGTCAGCAGTTTCGGTGGCGAGCCGTCCCGCCATCAGCCGGCGCATACCGAAGCGCGTGAGCGGGTCGGGGATCAGGCCGCGTTCGCAGAGATCGATCAGCAGGCTCACCCGACGGCACCCCGAACCCAGCTGATCACGCGTCCCAGCCCGGGCAACTGCTCGTAGAAACCCGATCCGGCGTCCCAGAAGTCCTTGTGAATCAGCACGCGCCCCTGGCTGTCAAAGCGAAACTGGGTGACGCCATAGGTCACAACGGGCTGGCCGCCATTAAGGCCCTCAGCCACCACGGTCATTCGCCAGCGCACGTACCAGTCGGTGCCGACCGGCGCCCGTTCCAGAAATTCCACCTTCAGGAGCTGGGCGCGCTCGATGGTATCGGCGAAGTAAGCCTCGATACGCGCGCTTCCATCGATGCCAACGAGGGTATCGTTGAGATAGGCCTCGGGGGCGTAGACGCTGGCCGTCTGGTCCCGGACCGAGGCGGCCGTCATCCCGGAAAAATACTGCTGGACGTTGTCGAACGCGCGGCCTTCCAGGTCAGAACCCGGCACGAGCGTCACTGCCAGGGGAGCCGTGCGCGCCAGCGCCTGCTCATAGGACGCATTGAGGGCAGGTAGGGGCGCTGGCGGCGTCCCGCACCCGCTGAGCAGTCCAAGGCCGGCCAGCAGCAACCATCCACGCCTGTCCATTTTCCGGCACCCGCACGCCACTCCGGCCAACCGGCCGGCTCAAAGCGTATATAGTTTTGTTGGGAGCTGGATACTCGCATTTTTTTGCATCCATTTGCCGTCTCCGGGCGTACTGGTCTACGTCCGGAAGACGAACAAGAACAGAAAGAGGGGTCGGGGCGTGCGGGTTGCCATTGTCGGCACTGGAATATCCGGCCTCTATGCCGCTCGTCAGCTCGCTCCCTGGTGCGACCTCACCCTGTTCGAGGCCCAGAGCCACGCGGGAGGGCATAGCAACACGGTTGAAGTCGCCATGGACGGGCAGCGTTTCGCCATCGATACCGGCTTCATCGTGTTCAATGAGAAAACCTACCCGCAGTTCACCGCGCTGCTGCAGTCCCTCGGGGTGGCCTACCAGGCCAGCGAAATGAGCTTCAGCTTCAGGTGCGGGAACACCGGCCTGGAGTACCGCGGCGACAACACCTTCGATGCCCTCTTCGCCCAGCGCCGGAATACGCTTCGGCCGTCGTTCTATCGGATGCTCCGCGATATCCTGCGCTTCAACCGCCTGGGTGACGCGCTCATCACCGCCGGCCCTGACGTGACCCTGGGTGAGTTTCTGGCGACGCGAAACTTTCGGGGCAAGCTGCTCGACGATTACCTGCTGCCCATGGCGGGGGCGATCTGGTCTGCTGAGCCGGCCCGGATCCTCGCGTTCCCGGCCACTCACTTCGGGCGCTTCTTCCAGAATCACGGGTTGCTGCAGGTGGAGGGCCGGCCCCAGTGGCTGACCGTCACCGGCGGCTCCCGGGAGTATGTCCGCGCCCTGCTGCGGCCCCTTCGGGACCGACTGCTGCTCGACACGCCGGTGGAATGGATCGAGCGCCACCCGGACCGGGTCGTGGTCAAGGCCAGGGGTCGCGCCGCGGCGGAATTCGACCAGGTGATCATGGCCTGCCACAGCGACCAGGCACTGAGGCTACTGCGTGATCCGGGCGTTGCAGAGCGCGAGGTGCTCGGTGCGATCGGCTACCAGGAGAACGACGCCGTCCTCCACACCGACGTCCGGCTCCTGCCGCGCCGGCGACGAGCCTGGGCCGCCTGGAACTACCACCGGAGCCACCGGTCGACCACGACCGGCCGCGTGTCCGTCACCTACAACCT
>Ga0209254_10004095_pt1 | contig 13329 bp, 11 predicted proteins | sample FrelakmetDIP11DI_FD_187148 | JGI IMG/M metagenome (GOLD analysis project Ga0209254, IMG submission 187148) | Freshwater lake sediment microbial communities from the University of Notre Dame, USA, for methane emissions studies - DIP11 DI (SPAdes)... | ecosystem: Environmental > Aquatic >...
CGATTCGTACCCGCCGTTGCCCAGAGGAGACGGGAAATCTCCTCTCGAGTTAGGGCTCGATTTCCGTCATAAGAACGGCTCGTCTTTCTGAGAAGAAGTGCTTGCTCCAGAGTAAAGGCATGTGTCTTTTCGAAGGGGGGAAGGACAATGACGTCCGCTCCCCCTGCCGCACCCGACTGTCCATCAGGGTCAGAGGGTAGCCCCTTGGCCCACGACTTCATCATACGACCGAAGCTGAGAATTCCTAGACCCAGAGCAGTTATCATTTTCAAAAAGGTTCTTCTTTCCATCACTATTCTCCTTTGCGGGTGAGCAGGTCAACCTCCGTGGAATCAAGGTGTGCCGTACGGTAACTAACGAATTACTTCCATGGCCCTCCTTCTCCATCACTAATCCTTCCCACTTCCTATCTCAGAAGGACTCATGTTCTTGGGCCTTAGCCTCTGGGGGGTTTCTTCTTCAGGGGGTCTCTGGTGATCTTGGGCGGCCTAGGTTCCCTACGTTTCAAGCGCTCAAGTCTCTTGTGTTCACCGTATTTGCCAAAGCGACCCCCCTTCCCCGCCATCTCTCGCTCCCCTCTTCCTTTGACTCTGGCTGATACTTCCTACGTTACCTTTCGTGGTTTCATGAGAAGGAACTGATAACGGTCTACAGAATGGACAGGAATTTCTTTGATTTGTGTTCCTCGGAAGATGCTTAAAGAAACGTCAACGCCCGCGTCACCCGTAGCCCAGATTTTTCGGTAGAAGTCCCCAAGTCCTTCCACCTCTTTTCCACCGACGGCAAGGACAAGATCGCCTGGCTGAAGACCTGCCCGCTCTGCGGGCCCATCAGAAGTTGTCCGGGTAATGAAAACGCGGCCATGAGCCTCCTCAGCGTTGATTCCGAGCCAGGGCCGCGAGGCTTTTCGGGAACGTCCCAGGGTCTTCAGATCAGCCAGGATTGGATTGAGAAGCTCTACGGGAACAAACATGTTGGAGGAAATAGAACCGAGACCTTGGATGACGACCTGAGTAAAAAGTGACCCTATCCCAAGGAGGCGACCGTCCCTCCCAATCAGTGCTGCCCCTCCAAAGTTGGCATAGGGTGGCGCAGTGAAGATCGCGTTGTCAATAAGATATTCCCAATAACCCGCAAACTCTCTGCGGGAGATGACTCGACCTGCCTGAACCGAATCACTCCCTCCATGGCCCGCAACCAGAATCGGATCTCCCGTCTTGAGGTCGGTAGATTGTCCTATCTGGATGGGAGCCACTCCGAGGGTGCTCTCGACCCGCAGAAGGCCGAACCCTGTGTCATGGTCATAACCCACAAAGCTTGCGTGAATGGATTTGCCCTCTGGTCCCGTGACTTCGATTGTCTCAGCCTCAACGATCAGGTAACCGATGGTCAGGATGTGACCTTCAGAATCAATCAGCACGCCATGTCCTTCTCGCTCAGTCCCCAGACTGTTGGCCGTGCGGGCTTCTTTGGGAATAATGGCTCGCACCTTCACAACTGCCTTAAGGATCTCCTCCGCAGTCGAGTCAGCGGTCACAGGGACAGTGAGACCCAAAAGAACGAGGAGAGCCAAACCGGGCCATGCTTTTTTCATGGGAACCTCCCGTCAAGATAACGGATGAATGGACATAGAAAAGCGTCTACTCGCACTCAGAAACCGAATCAGAAAACCCTATGTTTCAAGGTTATCGCAAGACCATTGTGTTGTCAACGCGCAAGCTCCTTCTGTCGCCTGGCTTTGATACTCTATCCCTGTGGCCGTTCTAAGAGAATACCGTGATTGATGAGATGGCCGAGTCTCTAGACCCTCACGATCTGGAAGCGAGGTGGGGAGATAGACTCGCTCTTGCACAGAGGACATCGGCTAGGAGTGTTGAGGCGAGTTCTCTTTTTGAACGAGAAGCCGCACTCCGTGCAACAGGCAGGATCCATGACGAGCCTGAAGAGACTTGATTTGACAACGTGCTCGAGATGTTCGAGAGCCTCTTTTTCTCGGATGTGAAACATTCTTGATAGATCGCGGAGGTCGAGAGGTTCGCGCTCCAGCGCCGCAGCAATTCCTTTTCGAAGAGTCAACATTGGGAGACCGGATAAACGAGTCGACTTAATCTCTCACAAGGTGTGGACAATTAGCCTCCATTGTCCTTGGCCCGTTCAGGATGGCTCTCTTCAAGAGAACCCTCCTTGCGGGCCTGTACTTATTTTTGTCGAGATTTTGACCGGCAAGTGCCCCTTGACCCGCCCTTGAGGGCCTGCCCTTAAAGGCAGGTCCCTGCCTGCCGGCAGGCAGGAAGGGGTACAACATGGAGCCCCACGGACCAAGCCCGTGGTACCTCCACAAGAATACCCTCCTCCGCCCCTGGGCGCCGAAGCGCTTCGGAGGGTTATCCGCCAGTGGCGAAATCCGCCGAAGCAGTGATACCTCGGTTCACGACTACCACAGACACCGCTCACGCATTTATCCACGGGCAGAGCCCGTGGTCTTCTGCGTAGGCGGATAAAAGGAAAGTACCCTACCGGGAAGCCCTTCGGTATACTCAGGGCCGTGAGCTCTGCCGAACGGCCATGCTCTTTAGGGCGTGGAGCTTCATCTTCTGTCAGGGACATCTCGTTTGAGGGAAGGCTTCACGCTGAAAGGGTTCTAATCTCTCCTTCGCCAATCTCCTCGATGGTTCTTTCCATGATGCCGAAGACTTCTTTTCCAAAATCCTTGGAAGATCGAATCGGGAAGATTAAACACTTGAGTTTGGAAACCCGTTCACTCCCTGCAAGGCGTATAAGTATCTGTTCCACTTCGGGACGGGATATCTCTCTGAGGTGGGTCAAAGCCCCCCTGAGTTCCTCGTCACCGTATCGCTCCTGGATATCGTGACTTCGCACGGTGATCCGGGATTGCAGGTCGTCAAGAAAAAACTCCTGTCCCGAAAACACAAAAAGGGAAAGACTCCGCAAATCCGTTTCCGCAATCTGCCGTCTCTCTTTAGCCTCGAAATGGGTGGGACTCTCGTAACCCAATCGATCGATCTTTCGAAGGTTCTTGAGGAGAACAAACTGGTTGTCCTGAGAACGAAACCACGGAAAAGGAACCTCCCGTGAATAAATTTGATAGAGCCGTTCCTGCTCTCTTCGAGCCCTCTTGACTTCAATCTCCTTCAAAACGAATTCAAATTTATTGAAGCAGTTTTTTGCTAGAAATCCGAATTCCATGATTTCCCGATCCCTGATTGGATCACGGTGGTAGTAAGGCCGATACTTCCCCTGAAGGAGCTGCTGGATTCCCTTGATCCTTGTCAGCTGGTCCTGGATGTCCCTGTAGGCCTTTCGGATGTCTCCAATGAGCGGCTTGGGGAAACTTCTTTCAGGAGTGACCATCTGAACCATTTCGTAAAACTCGGTCATCGTTTCCCGGAGGGCAAGATGATTATTTTTCAAAACCAGATCTAACCCTGCTACGTATCCTTGGACTCGTTCCTTCTCCATTGCTAAACCTCACGGGCAAGCCGGCTAGATGCGCCGCCTTCCTGCTACAGGGGCGGGCAGGAGAGCCGACTCGATAATCATATCTACCTTTCCCGGAAGCCCCGCTCTGTGGTAGGGAGCTTCATTAAAAGATTTTATATTCTACTCTAAAATGTTCTCGCAGACAATATCTTTTTCTGAGACATCCCTTTGACAGGCAAGTGTCTCGTAAGCCACGCCCTGAAGGGCGTGTAGCTTCACTCCTTCACACGGTCCTATGCCCCATGGGTTTGTGTTTTAGAACGATTCAGGTGAGCGTGAAGACCGTCTGCGACAGTGAGCCTCAGAGATTGCGAAGGCGCTATGCAGCGGAGGAGAAAGTTTAGCCGCTTCTTCATGTCTCCTGGGTGGATGCTACCTGTGAAACTTGACACCCACTCTGTTGCAGGAGGGACGGACCCTGCAGCGAGAACAGAGTGGAGAGACGGGTTTGCAGATTCCCTGCCCGAAGGCCACGAGAAGGCTGTTGAGCTCTTTCCAGTATCGGACAGGGACGCTCTCCCGCAGAGCGAACTCGGTCCCCGTGGGTGTTTTAGTTCTGACGAGTCCCAAGCGATTGGTGATTCGATGGACGTGGGTATCGACACAGATTCCATCTTGACCATAACCGAGCGTCGCAACAAGGTTGGCTGTTTTTCTTCCCACTCCTTTCAACAAGAGGAGTTCTTCTATGGTGTTGGGCACCTTTCCGTTGTGTTTCAGAAGAATCACTCTGCTGAGATCTCTAATTCTTTTGGCCTTGACCCTGTAAAATCCGACCGGATAGATCGTTCTTTCGATCTTCTTGGCGGGCAGTTGTGACAGGGCTTTCGGTGTCCGTGCGAGCTTAAAAAGGCGTTCCGAGGCCTCTCCAGTGACCTTGTCTTTTGTCCTCAAGCTAAGGAGGCAGGAGATCAGAACCCTGAAGGGGTCATTGTCCGAAGAGCTCATCTCATCAAGCCAGGGAACATGGAGGGACATGACCTGTCTGTTGAGAACAGGCCAAATTTTGATGAACTCTTTTACCGTCATATTAGTATTCATAATAAAATGCAGGGGGCCTCTTCGCAATGGGTTCCCCTCTAAAGCATCACGATGGACGTTGCCTTCTCTTATGAAGCGATGTTGACCCGTTCGGCCGCGTGAAGCCGCTTCTATGAAGACGGGTTAAAGGAGCGCGGCTCAGGGTCAACCTTGAGCAAGTCCTGGCCTGTATGCCGGGGAGTCGAAGAGTTGACATTTAGGAGATCAGAGTCTTAGTGTTATTTTGTACCCTTTTGCCGTCGTTGAATTCGAATGTCTCAGATCGGAGTAGTCTATGAAAAAAGTTCGAAGAATCAAAAAGATAGTCAAGAGTAAGCCAACCATCGAAGGGGCGGGAGTCCATCTGAAGAGGGCCTTCGGATTTACCCAAGTCCCCATGCTCGACCCTTTTCTGCTGTTGGATGATTTTCATTCAACCGATCCGGCGCATTACATCAAGGGTTTTCCGTGGCACCCCCACCGAGGAATCGAGACGATTACCTACGTGCTTCACGGAAAGGTGGAGCACGGCGACAGCATGGGGAACAAAGGGATTATCGGCTCAGGAGACCTCCAGTGGATGACTGCAGGAAACGGTATCATTCATCAAGAGATGCCAAAGGCTCAGGCCGATGGGCTCATGTGGGGTCTCCAGCTCTGGGCTAACCTTCCTACTTCCCATAAAATGATGGACCCGCGCTATCGGGATGTTATGAGCAAGCAAATTCCAGAGGTCACGTTGGATCAGGGCGTCAAGGCGAAAATTATCAGCGGCGTAGTCAAAGGTGTTAAAGGACCGGTGCAAGACATCGTTATTGACCCGGAGTATCTCGACGTTTCGGTTCCGGAAGAATCCAGTTTTTCTCACCCTGTCAAGAGAGGCCATACGGTCTTTGCTTATGTAGTCGAAGGTCAGGGTTACTTTGATGTGGAGCGAGACTCCTATGCCTATGAGGTGGAGGGCACCAACTACTTCGACTTCAAGAGAGAGTGCCTCCTGGGGGCTGAAAACTTGATCACCTTTGACGACGGAGACGAAGTTGTGATTACCACCAGTGGAAAACCAGTGCGATTTCTCTTGGTCTCAGGGAAACCCATCAAGGAACCCGTGGCCTGGTATGGTCCAATTGTTATGAACACCCAGGAAGAACTGCGGATTGCTTTCGAAGAATACCAGAACGGCACGTTCATTAAGCACAAGAGGAAGTAGAGTCTTTGACCCTGATAACGATGAGGGAGGAAAACGACCGTGGGAGAGAAGAAACCGACTCGCCAGGAAGCTTTGGAACTTCTGCATCAGTACAACGAAAGTGATAGCCTCCGGAAGCATGCCTATGCGGTAGAGGGCGTAATGCGTTTCATCGGACGGAAGCGCGGTGGCGACGAAGAAACATGGGGGATCATCGGTCTCATTCACGATCTCGATTATGAGAAATTTGCCGATCAACATTGTCATAAAACAGGAGAGATCTTACGAGAGCATGACTGGCCGGAAGAATATATTCGAGCCGCACTCTCTCACGGATGGGGGATCTGTTCTGACGTTGCGCCAGAGACAGAGCTCGAAAAGTATCTCTACGCGATCGACGAACTGACCGGGCTCGTGGTCACCACTGCCCTGATTCGCCCTTCCAAGAGCGTCATGGATGTTCAGGTGAAGTCAGTGAAGAACAAATGGAAAGACAAAAGGTTTGCGGCAGGAGTGGACCGTTCGATCATTGAAAAGGGAGCCCAGATGGTCGGGGTAGGCTTAGAGGAATTGATCGATGACACGATCAAAGGGATGCAGGAGGTCGCCGAGACTATTGGCCTGAAGGGAAATCCCTCTTAACCCTATTTCCATTATATTAACGAGATATAAAATGAGGGTATTGATCTTAAATGGAAGTGCAAGAAAGGAGAAAGGGGTGACAGGAAGGCTTTTGAAAAGCCTGATCAAAGGACTTGCTGACGGAGGTGCTGTGGCAAAGGAAGTTCAAGTGCAGGGTCTGAATATAACACCGTGCACAGCCTGCTTTTCCTGCATGCACAAAAAAGTCGGTGAATGCATTTTGGATGACGATATGAATACCATTTACCAAGAGCTGAAAGCTTCCGACATGCTAATCATAGCAACGCCGGTCTACGTTGACGGCATGAGCGGTGCGTTGAAAATTGCGATTGACCGCTGTGTGTGCTGCATGGAGCCTTTTCTGACAAAAGATAGTTCCGGAAGAGTAAGACATACCTATGCCTGGCGCATGCCGAAACAATGCATGCTTATTTCCACTGCCGGCTTTCCGGAAATGGAAACGTTTGATCCCTTGGTCTCTACATTCAGAGCACAGGCGACAAATTTCGGATCGGATATTGTCGGCGAGATCTGCATTCCCGGATCCATAGCGCTCCAGGTCGCACCGGATAGGTTGTCTCATCATTTGCAGTTGATTGAGGAAGCAGGAAAGATCATCGCTTCGGGGCGCCGAATTCCTGCGGAGTTGTTTGGGAAACTGAATACCCCCCCGATAGATGTTGATGAATACCTGACCTTATCAGCGAAGTATGAGGCGTGGTGCAGAAAACAGCTTGGACTTGTGTAAGGTGCGAATGGACAGCGTTTGGAAGAACTAAGGCAACCTCTCCATTGGATCCCCCACCTTACTAGCCTACGGTGGGTAGGTGGGCGGAAAGAAAAGCTGACCCTGTAGGGGCCCACAAGATTTCCAAAGGTTTTTCTTACCGTCATTCTATTTCTTATGGCATTTTTCACAGTTGGCTGAATCGCTGGATTTGGAAGCTTTTTCGCCGTTATGACAAACACCGCAATTTTTTCCGGCATTCATATCTGCCATGGTAATCGTTGCCGCCCTCTTCATCTGAAAGATCTTTGTGTGGCAATCCGTGCATTTGGCACCTTTGTCGGCATGAACTTTGCCGTCAAAGATCACCTTGCCAGCAGATCCCCCTGCGAAGTCAACTGTCTTACCTGGACCAACAGCGAGTGAATTTCCGACGAACACCAACACAATCAAAAGAGTCAAACCGAATCCGACAGATCGCATCGCTCCATCTCCTTTCGCAAGCTGAATTCTCCTACTCTGATCCAAAGTTCTTCGAAGCCAGTCGAGTTATATTTAACCCACTGCCCCCTTTCATTCAAGCTAATGGGAACATCTCTCTTATAACGGACAAGTTGCCTTGTAGGCGGAGAGCTTCGGTCGTATCTCTTGAGGGATTGACGGTGATTGTGCACTGGTTGAGGCCGGGTCTTAGGATGAGGTATAGCCTCAACCAGTGTAAAGGCAGTTCATTGTGATCCAAAAAACAGGGAGACTGTTGCTTTCACTTCTCGACCATCCAGCGTCGTGGGAACTGCCATTTCTTGATCGACTCAATGACACAGGTTTCGTGATTTCGATGTCTAACGAAACGTGACCGGATGTCCACGAGTGTGATTCCTTGATCAGAAGCGATGGTAAGGTCCAGGACGAGTAAATTACCAAACAGTGTTCTATTTTTGAGGTAGACTTCTAGGGAAGACTCACTAGCTCGATTCTAATCTCAACCGTTCCCTTAGGCAGCTCTGAAGACAAGCCCTTCTCTTTGACCTCTCCAAGGAGCTTCAGCTTCTCAAGCAGTTCTTGTGTCTTCTCAACCTGTAACTCGGCCCTAAGGATCTCCGTGCTTTGGAGAGATTCTCTTTTTATGTTTTGTGCACCGAGCTGACCCAGAAGATTCTCAACGTCGGCTTTAACAGTTTTCACGTCTCGGACATGAAGGCTTACATCAAGAACCACCCCCCTCTTCTCATTCAACGTGCCGACCTGAGGACGGGTGGAGAAGGTTCTCTGATCGACCGTCTTGCCTCTTCCGGGAGCTTTTGTCACACTGTCGGTTCCGGCGGGTGCGCGAGACTGCCGATAGGTCTGGGCGTCCTCGGTCGAAAGTTCAGAAGACCCCGAGGGTTTCTCAGGGACTTCTTTCTTCATTCCAAGAACAGGGGGTGAAGGGGTCTCGCTCACACTGGGTGAGGTGATTTTCTGTTTCAGGTCCTCCTTACCCTCCTTCTCACGCTGATCCTTGTCTCGAGTAACACCTTTTTGCTTCTGGGGTTTGGGAACTCCTTCTAGAGCAACTTTGTCTCCCGTAATCGTCGTGTCTCCTTTGGTCTCTGCCGGCTGTTTTGACGCTTCGCCCTTTGAGACGGCTTCTTCCGTCGCAGCAGGAGCATGAATCCTCTTCATTTCCGGTTCGTTGGCCCTAAAAAGATAGACAGCCGCAACGGCAATCAATACTGTTGCAAAAGCCTCAATGGGCACCTTGATATGGAGAGGGTAAAACAGCCTCTGGAAGATGTTCTTCTTTGATTCCTCTTCCGCCCGAACGCGAGATATGATTGTTTGCGTGAACCAAGACGGAGGCTCCACCTGTTCAAGCCCTTTAGCCAGTGCAACCGTTCTTTTCAGTTCTTCGAAAACCTTGCGACACATCTGACACGAAGAGAGATGATTCTCGACCCCTTCTTTTTCCTCGGAAGAGACAATTCCTTCGAGATAGGGCGAGAGGTTTTTCTCAATGTCCCTGCATTTCATGATAGTTCTCCCAAAACCTTTTTGAGGCCCTCCTTTAGAGCGTCTCTCGCTCTAAAGAGGCGCGACTTAACGGTTCCATGGGGAATCCTTAGAATTTCACCTATTTCATCGTAAGAGAGCCCTTGAATGTCCCTCAGAACAAGCACCTCCCTATAGTCATCATCAAGAGCATTGATACACACTTGCACGGCTGTTTGAATCTCTTTCCTTTCCATCTCTTCAAGAGCGGAGGGCTCCCGGGCTGGAGGGTCATGAGGAATCTGTCCATCCTCTGTCTCGATCGGGGCATCCAGCGACACTCCCTCCCTTTCCAATCGAGTCTTCATCTGTTTGATGCGGTTTTTCGAGAGATTGATGACGATCCGACACAGCCAAGTGGAAAACTTCGCTTCTCCCCTGAACTTCCGTATGGCTTTATACGCGTGGAGAAAGGCATCCTGGACGACCTCGCAGGCCGCTTCGTAGTCGCCCATCATCCTGTAGGCAATATTCAACATTTTCTTCTGGTGTTTCTCCACCAGAGGCCTAAAGGCATCGACATCGCCCCTCTGACACAGGGTCACAAACTCGAGATCCTCGTCCACACCCTCTCCGCGGGCAAGTCGGCTGGATGCCCCGCCTGGCCTGTCCCGCCTTAGCGGGGTAGGCGGGGAGGAAAGCCGACCCTATAATGATATTTTCATCTCCCGGAATCCCCGCCTTCCTGCCGTGGGCAGGGGCGGAGAGCTTCACTCTTTCGCCCTGACTGTTAGACCATAGTCTCAGGAGATTTGTTCCCACTATAGCACGAATTCTATAGACCATCTACCGCGTCTCACCGCTTGATTCTGCGTAAACAGGCATGCTAAGAAATGAGGTATAATGCGTGGTATTCCGAAGTTCGTGAAAGAGAGCCATCCTGAAAGGGCCAAGCACAAATGAAAGCCAATGGTTTGACGCCTTCTGAGGTTTGGTCAGCATGGAGGTGATCGAAAGGATGCAGCATGGATGAGGAGGATGCCTGTGAACGAACCAATGATTCGGATCAGTGATGTCTGGAAAGAGTACAACCACGACGGAACGGATATGCCTGCCCTACGTGGTACCCACGTGGAGATCTGGACCGGGGACATTGTGGCCCTCTTCGGGAAGAGCGGATCGGGTAAAAGCACGCTCTTCAATCTGATTGCAGGACTCGATCGTCCCACGCGAGGTCGTATCGAAGTGGGGGGGCAGGATCTGGAGAGTCTGGGTGAGAAGGGTCGAACGACCCTCCGCCGTGTACGACTCGGCTTTATTTTCCAATTCTTTAACCTGTTACCGACCTTGACGGCCTTCGAGAATGTTTTTCTCTCTTTAGAACTGGCTGATAAGGCTGACCCGAAAGTGGCACGAGCGACCCTGGGAGAAGTGGGTCTTGAAGGCAAAGAACACCGCTATCCCCACGAGCTCTCGGGAGGAGAGCAGCAGCGGGTGGCAATCGCGCGGGCGATCGTCAAGCGTCCCTCCATCATTCTTGCCGATGAACCTACTGGGAATCTGGATACGGCGACGGGCAATCAAATCCTCGACCTCTTGACCACAAGATGCCGCGACGCCGGCACAACCCTCATTATGGCAACCCATACCCCGCTCACCTGCGGTTATGCGAACCGCATCTTGCGAATGGTGGACGGTATAATCGTTGAAGAAACCTCCTGCGGGGAGCTCGCTCATTGAAGATTGTCACCAAGTCATTCTTGCGCTACTTGCCGAGACGGCTCAGCCTCAGTCTGCTTCAACTCCTGGGTGTGGCGTGTGGTGTGGCTGCCGTCGTGGGGATGACCCTTTCGGCAAAAACCGCCTTGACGAGCTTTTCCAACGCCGTGGAGTTCCTTCGAGGCAAGGCGACCCATTCCTTGCAGCGACCCGCAGGTCCCATGGAGGAGGTTCTCCTCGCGAAGCTCAGCCGCGATCCCAGCGTCGACTGGTCTTCCCCTGTCATTGACCGCCGTCTACGGCTTGGCCATGGAGAGCTTGTCCGCATCCTTGGTATCGATCCGTTCCTCGACAGGACGATCCGACCAGAGATTTTGCGCGTTCGCTTTCCAAAAATGAATGAAACCGATCCGCAGCGTGTCCTCTCTTATCTCTTGGACGAAAAGGCTGTGCTGATAGACGACGATCTGGCAGCACTGCTCGGACTCAAAGCCGAGACGACCTTCGAAACGAACAAGGGGGTTCTTCGAGTCGTGGGAACGTTTCCAAATCCCTCGGGGGAACCGCTCATCCTCATGGACATTGCCAACGCCCAAAGGATCTTTGGGCTTCAGGGTTCTATCGATCGCGTTGACCTCATCCTGTCCGAGGAGGTCGGTTTCCGCGAACGATGGAAAGATGGGTTTGTGATTCAGTCGTCTCAACAAAAAAGCGCGACCTTTTCTTCCATGCTCGATGCGTTTCGCCTCAACCTGGAGGCCCTCTCCCTCCTGGCGCTCTTTGTCGGAGTCTTCCTCATTTACAACACGGCCATGTTTGCGGTCGTGAGCCGCCGCAGAGACACGGGAATCCTTCGCAGCCTGGGTGCAAGGCGATACGAACTCATGGTTGCGTTTCTTACAGAGATCCTGATTTTGGGTGTGACCGGCGGTGCTCTCGGTGGAGTGCTGGGATACTTCTTGACCCGCTTTCTCACCGAGCTCATCGGCAGCAGTATCAGTAATCTCTATTTCTTCTTGCGACCCGCAACCACAGAGTGGTCGGCCTGGATTCTGGTGACCGGAATCATCCTTGGATTCGGAGCAAGCCTGATCGGTGGAGCGATCCCTCTTGCAGAGATGGTTCGAAGTGACCCTATCAAAACGCTGAGCGGACGTGTCGCCAGCCGAGGAGATCCTCGAAAGGCCAAAAAGACCGCATTGGCCGGTTGTGTGATCTTGGGAGCCAGTTCAATTCTTTTTCTTCTACCCGACGCCCACATCTATGTGGCCTTTGCTGGGGTTTTTGGGTTTCTGGTCGGTGTCAGCCTTCTGACGGGGATCGTCCTTCTTTATCTCTCTCCAGGTTTGAAATGGGCACTCTATGCCATTGGAAAGCTACCTGGAAGGGTTGCGGCAGGAAACATCCGACAGAACTTGGGCCGAACCTCGGTGGCGGTGGCTGCTTTCATGGTCGCTCTGTCCATGTCCATCGGTCTTGGAGCCATGATTGGAAGCTTCAGACATTCTCTCATCTGGTGGATGGATACGCAGCTCCAGGGAGACCTCTACGTTGGCAAGATCGATGAGGCCGAAGTCCCAGAGGCATTCTACGACGAGGTTCGGAGAATCCCCGGCCTTGGAGGGGTCCATCCCTACAGGAACGTTCAGATCCTTTACCGGGACACTCCGATCTACATCAGTGCTGTCGATGCCTCTGTGCTGCAACGTTATACCCGCTTCGGATGGGTCAGAGGAGGAAACGAGAACTGGGAGCCTGTCAAACAGGGAGGGATTATCATTTCGGAGAGTTTTTCTCGCCGATTCGGTGTCCGATCGGGCGACACTCTCCTTCTCGAATCGATCCACGGGCCGACCCCACTCAAGGTTTCAGCGATCTTCTATGACTACACGACAGAACATGGTCTGGTCATGATGGACCGTTCTACGTTCTTACAGACGTTTGGAGATCGAACGATCAACAATGTGGGTATTTTCATCGATCCCGGCAATCCCCGGCGTGACGAGCTCCTTGCAGAGGTGAAGAAGCGGGCCCACGAACGCGGCCTCCCTGTTCAGACCCAGGAACAACTTCGTGCTAGCATTCTCGAAGTGTTTGATGCGACCTTTGCAGTGACTCGTTCCATGCGAGCCCTTGCCATCATTGTCGCATTCTTTGGGATCGCAGGGGCCCTTCTCACGCTTTTCATGGAACGGCGCAAGGAGTTTGGAATCTACCGAGCCCTCGGTTTCTCAACAAGCCAGGTTGCCCAGATGACTCTCTTCGAGGGCCTCGGTATGGGGCTGATCAGCTTTCTCTTGAGTGCGGGAGTTGGAACTGCCGTGGCCCTGTTGCTCATTAAGGTCATCAATCTCAGGAGTTTCAACTGGACCATCTTCTACTATCCGGCCTTAGAGCCTTACTTTCTGTCAGCCGTGACAGCTCTACTTGCGAGCATAGGAGCAGCAGGCTATCCGATCTTGAAGGTTTGCAAAACCTATCCGCAGATGCAGATTAGAGAGGAATAGATGGGGCTTCTCTCAGAAAAGTGGTGGTCAAAAATGATCGCGCATCTGCGAAT
>Ga0209254_10004096_pt1 | contig 13327 bp, 15 predicted proteins | sample FrelakmetDIP11DI_FD_187148 | JGI IMG/M metagenome (GOLD analysis project Ga0209254, IMG submission 187148) | Freshwater lake sediment microbial communities from the University of Notre Dame, USA, for methane emissions studies - DIP11 DI (SPAdes)... | ecosystem: Environmental > Aquatic >...
ATAATACCTTGCAAGCCCTAATGGGTTCTGCCTTGCCTTTGACACTAACGGGTGTTAGAGGTGCAAAATTGAAAAGCCCCTCCGCCTGACGATAGGTATCCTCACCCACTAAGATTTCTCCCGGTTTGGCGAGTCCGGTAAGCCTTGAAGCAAGATTGATCGTATCGCCTGAAATCCCATGCACCCCTCTTTCAAAATTAACCTCGCCCGTCACTACGAGACCTGTATTTATTCCAGTGTGCATCTGAAGAGGTTGTCCTACTATCTCCTTCAACCGAGAACCAATGGCTTCGACTTTTTCATGGATTTCAAAAGCCGCTCGAATAGCCCTTATGGGATCATCCTCATGGGCCTTCGGCACTCCGAAGAAGGCAACTACTGCATCACCAATGAATTTTTCGATGAATCCATCATACCTACTGATCACGAATGAGACTTCCTTAAACATCTGACTTGTGATTCCTCTGACTTCCTCGGGGTCCAATTTCTCAGACATTGCTGTGTATCCAGAAAGATCTGAAAAAAGCACTGTAATCTGCTTTCGCTCACCTTCGATCCGGTCACGTTGAGAGAGGATTTTCTCGGTTAGTCCCCCAGGAAGATACTTTTGAATCTTTGCAAACTTTTCATCAAAGGAAAGGGCTTTCTTAAGAGGTTCTTTTTGGAGGATGAGGTTGTTACCGCATTCATCACAGAATTTGCTATCCAGTTGGTAAGGATGACTACATGATGGACATAAAAGCTCCAGTTTTTTCCCACACTCTTTACAGAACTGCGCCCCTTCTCGGTTATTAAACTGGCAAGCTGGGCATTTCATACCATTTGCCTTCTATAACAACAAGTTCAAGGGTGAGAAGTAGATTTCCAGACAACTTCATACAATTTTAACATTTCGCCGATCCCTTTCAGCTTAGCTCTCCCCCTCTCGACAAACTGAAAACCACTTCCAGCCACCAGATGTTTGGTAACATCTGAAACTAAGATCTGTTCTGCTTTGGCCTTATTAGTAAGCCTTGAAGCAACAAACACTGCTTGTCCAAAAGGAATTTGACCTTCCCGCCTCACCACTTCGCCGGTGTTGATGCCTATTCGGATTTTTATGGAAGGGATATTTTTGGATAATTCCTTTTGTATATCACATGCACACTTGATGGCTGCAGAGGGTGACTCAAAAGAAAGCATGAAGCCATCCCCAAGGGTTTGAAGTTCTCTTCCTTTATATTTCTTTATTTGATCGCGAACGATCTGATCGTGTTGGAGAAAAAGATCACGCGCAGCAGCATCGCCAAGTCGAGTCACTATTTCTGTGGATGAAATCATATCGGAAAACACAATCGTCGCCTGTTCAACACTCTCACCACCCTCTGCTGAGACACCTGCCCTTCCTCCTACGGGGTTTGCTTGTGTTGAGGCCTCAGCGAGAAGAGTTTCAGGGGTTTTTGATTTCTTTACGCCCACGAAATCACAAATTTCTTCAATGATCCTTTCCGATTCACCAAGCCAGGGGAAATGAGTGTCTCCCTTTAAGACTTTAAAAACCACATTGGGAATTCCTATAGCCAGTTCTCTCCCATGTTGAATCTGGATGGCCTTATCCCCTTCCCGATGCATCACCAGTGTCGGGGTCTGGAGGCTGGGAAGAAGTCCAGTCACGTCCAAGTTATACGTCAGATCTATCAACCTGGCTGCCATGTCAGAGTTACACGAACCTCGCTGAAAAGCCACATATCGTTGAGCCATATCCTGGCTCGCTCCTGGAATGAATATATCCACTAAAGCCTTCGAACCAAGTCCCCATGCTCCCTTGATAAGCGAAATTAAGCCAAGTTTAACTTCGTCCTTGGCAAGAATTTTACCGTTGGCATAGGTTCCGTATAAAACCAAATATTTCACTTTCTCCTGGTGACGGACCGTATACGATATGGCCAGAGGGCCTGCCATTGATATCCCAAAGAGAATGAACTCTTGAAGGCCAATGTGGTCAATGACCGTCTCTAAGTCAAAGAGTTCGGATTCAAGTGTAAATTCAGCTCGATTCCTGTCCGATTGGCCACAGCCATGTTTGTCATAAAAGATAACCGTAAAGTATCGAGCAATTTGTTCCCAAAAAGCCTTGAAAGTCTGATCTTCAAGAAAAAAAGCAATATTACTCACCCAAGGAGCAGGATAGACAATAGGCACTCCTTCTCCGAATATTGAATAGGCTAACCTTACGCCATCTTTCCTTTTGGCGAAGTGGATCTTGGGTTCCATTCTTTTCCGCTTCACATTAAAAAAAATGTGAATCCGTTTCCAATTTTGAATCGTTTCGCTTTATCGAAATGATCCACCTAACAGAACAAGAGGTTTTATTAGGAGACAGATAGGCACATTTTGAGGTTCTTTCTCATTTAGAATACTGCGGTAACGGTGTCCATTACTGAATTGCTGACCCTGCCTCAGCTCTTCGAAAGTACTGGCAGAGGGAGATCAGGATCTTTCTCTGGAGCCCCGGGACCGTATCAAGCAAATGGTCAAAGGATTTGCTGTTTACGACCAATAGGGTCATATCCGTTTCAGTAATGACCGTTGCGGTTCGGGGTCCCCTGTCAATGAGGGAGACCTCACCGAAAAAGTCGCCTGAACCCAGACGGTTTATCACCTTACCGCCTTTCTCGACTCGGGCCTTACCCTCTAAAATGAAAACGAATTCCCATCCTAAACTACCCTCCTCAGCTAAGACCTTACCCGCCTTCACCGACGACTGATCCGCATACTTGGCGACCTCGTTCAGATGGCGGTTACTAAGATTGCTAAACATCGGCACCTTTTTAAGCAGATCTACCTTTTTTGAACGTTGGCGGAGTAACATTTTATTCCCTCCTTGGAGGTAAGTATCCGCTTCTGGAGTCTAAACTTACCTCCTGATGTTGTGTCCGGTTTATCGGTCGAAAATTCTTGAGAAAGAGGTGGGATTCTGGAAAGAGTTTATTAAATTCGTATAGTAAAGTCAACAAGAAATTTTATCTTTTAAAATTAGGGAAAGGGAGACAATCATATGAACCCGTCTCCGATTTCATTGGAAGATATCAAAGCCAATCGATCTCTACAATCTTTTCCACATGTTTGAAATCAGGGTCTCCCGTAATAATGACAGCCTTTTCACGAATAGCGGTTGCAACGGCAAAGCAGTCAGCATAGGAGATGGGATATTGGGCCTTGATTTTGGCTGCCTGCATCACATCGGAAAAGGCATTTCCTATCTTGATGATGGGAAGGTTGGGCAGGATGGCGTTGATAAAGTACTCCGCCTTGTCTAAACCTCGTTCTCTTGTAAGGATATAAAACGTTTCCCCGATATTGATATCGTTCATCAAAAGCTCGGATTCTTTCGATGAAAGGAGATTCTCTACTTTCCGGTAATTATTTTCCTGCTTTAGATAGGCGAGAAGTGCGTAAGAGTCGATTAAGCTTTTTTTCTTCACGCTTTTTATCCTCCTCTCGTTCTTTCAGCAGAGCCTTGGTGAGCGAAGGGCCTTCCTTAAAAATGCCGCAAAAATGCTTTACCGGATCCTCCGGAACTGGAAGGATCTCTATGAGATGATCTTTTACCATCTTAAAAACCACCTTCTTGCCCGGCTTGATGCCGAGGGCCTCTCTGATTTCTTTGGGAATGACCAACTGCCCTTTCGATGATAAAGTGGTAATCGACATTGTTTTACCCTCAGATTATAAGTTTGTGCCTCCATATTAAGTTTTACAAAAATAAAATGGTTTGTCAAGATATTTTCAGAACCAGCCGAAGGTCTGTTTGATCTCTTCGGCGAACTGGGGAAAGGGAGAGGGGGTGAAGGAGAGGAAGAAGACGAGGAACATCATCCAGCCGATCAGCTTTCTTTTCCCATCGATGGGCGTCTGATCGTCAAGCGGCATGGGGTGCCGGAACCCAAAGAGGATCATCAGGATGAGCATGAGGAACCATCCCGGATTATGGAAGATCGTGATGAAACCCATGACAGCAATAGCGATGAGGAAGATGGCGCGGCTCTTTCTTCCGAAAAGGGCATAGGCAATATGGCCGCCATCCAACTGTCCCACCGGAAAGAGGTTGAGGGCGGTGACGAAGAGGCCGACCCATCCGGCATATCCGATGGGATGAAGCATCACATCAACATTTTCGGGAATCTCTCCTAGGACCAGTCGCTGAATGAGAGAAAAGAGAAAAGGGTCAGCCAGACGGATCGTTCCTTCCTTAATCTGGGAGGTCGGAATCAATGCGGAAAGCTTTAAGCCAACGGCAATGGCAGGAATGCTCAAAATAAGGCTAATCAGAGGACCTGCGACCCCCGTATCGAAGATGGCTTTCCGGGAGGCAAGGGGACCTTCCATCCGGATGACTGCGCCCAATGTCCCGAAAGGCGAAAGGGGGAAGGGCAGAAAGAAGGGCAACGTGGCTCTCATCCCATGCCTTCGGGACATGAAGTAGTGACCCAATTCATGTCCCAGAAGGATGAGGATAATGGCGATGGAGTAACCCGGTCCTCCCGTCATCCAGGTGGAGATCACCGTCAGGATGAAGAGAACGATATGGATAAGATGGCGACGCATGGAAAAGGGTTATTTCTTTTTCTTATGACGATCCCGGTCGAGTCTCTTTTTGTGTTTGTGTTTAGCCATCTTCTTTCGTCTCTTCTTAACGACGCTTCCCATCATTCCTCTCTTTCGTTGATTTAGATCTGAGACTAATCGACAATTACATTCGTCTGGGTTCTCAATACGCCTGAAAGCCCCTGAATCTTGGTAACGATGAAGTCGCCAAGGATATTGATATCTGGAGCTTCGACCAGAGCGATGATATCATAGGGGCCCGTCGTCGCATTGGCACGCTTCACCCCCTGAATCTTGCCGGCCTCTCTGGCCACATCCCTGGCAGTCCCCGCTGTGCATTCGATGAAGACATAAGCAGAGATTGGCATACGATCACCTCCTTTGAGGAATAAATTACCCTAATCCTCATATAATTTCAAGTTATTTCTATTTCATCACCATTCGAGGAAGCCAGAGGAAAAGGTCAACGAATAGGGTCATGAAGCTCCAAGAACCAGATACTTATCTACAGCAGGAATGTTAGTGGATCGAATTTGGATATTTGTTATTTCACCTTGCTCAATTCTTTCTCGTCGATGTGAAAACTATGCTGATCTGTTGGAAATTCTCCTTTCAATACCTCCTCTCTGAATGCCTCAAAAGCCTTAAGCATCTGTTCACTCAGATTGACAAAACGTTTGGCAAACTTGGGCGTGAAACGGTCAAAGAGACCTAACATATCATGAACCACCAGGACCTGGCCATCGCAGTGGATACCTGCACCAATCCCGATGGTGGGGACTTTGAGGCGCTCCGTAATCCTCTTTGCAATCGGGGCTGGAATCGCTTCGAGGAGAACCGAAAAGGCTCCTGCATCTTCCAGCGATAAGGCATCGTCAATAATCTTCTGAGCAGCCTTCGCATCCTTGCCCTGGACCTTGAATCCTCCGAGCATGGAGATGGTCTGAGGGGTCAAACCGATATGGCCCATGACTGGAATGCCTGCCCTCACGATGGCCTTGACAATATCCTTGACGCTGGCACCCCCTTCGAGCTTGACAGCATCAGCCTTCCCTTCCTTCATAAACCGACCAGCATTCATGATGGCGTCGCGTTCCGAAGTATTATAGGACATAAAGGGCATATCGCCGATGATGAGCGCATATTTTGCCCCCCGTGTCACTGCCTTGGTGAGCTGGATCATCTCGTCCATCGTCACCGGAAGGGTGTTGTCATAGCCCAGGACTGTCATTCCACCCGAATCCCCTACCAGAATGATATCAATCCCAGCACGGTCTTCGAGGAGAGCCATGGGATAGTCATAGGCGGTCAGCATGGTGATCTTCTTTCCCTCACTCTTGATCGTTTGAATATCAACGGGAGTAATCTTTTTACGGTCTATCTTTTCTCCTTTCATAACTCCTCTTTCATCTCCACCCTCCCCTTCACCCCTTCTTTTCCAAAGGGAAGGGAAATACCCTCTTTGGCCGCCGGCCCATAGAGCCTCTGGCCTGGGGGGGCAAAGAGGGGCAAGGGGAGATTTTGTGGAATATGTTAATTCAATTTTGAGACTCTTAATAAATCATCAGGAGCCAATTTTGACGGTTGATAACGCCTTCTCCATGAGCAACTCATAGATGCTTTTCTTTCCGAGGATGGGCTCTTTTCTCTTTTGACTCCAGACGGTTTCCGGCCGGCTCTGGACCATGAAGATATTGAAAGGGAAGGGTTTCTGTTTGTCGATGGCCCATTCGATATCCTGGGGACAGCCGTAATACTCTTCGATTTTTCTTGCATATCTTGCCAGTTCCAGAACTTCCTGGTCTTCGATACATTCAATCTCCCGGCGATCGGGAGGGATATCGGCATGAACGACCTCTCTTCTCCGGACATCGAAAATGCATTCCACACCTTTTAAAGAGATCTCCCTCTCAATGACCATGGTCACTTTGTCCACGACAAACTTGTCGGGATTACAGAGTCCGGCTACGACCGTCTCGCCCAACCCCCAGTTGCCTTCGATGACAACCCTGGAAGGATCTCCATTGAGAGGATTGAGGGTGAACATTACTCCTGCGGCCCGGGCATCGACAATCTTCTGGACGCCCACGCTGATCAGGACTTTTTCGTGAGGGAAACCCATCTTGACCCTGTAGGAGATGGCTCTTGATGTAAACAGGCTTGACATACAAAGTCTAATTTTTTCCAAAACATCTTCTATCCCCTGTATCCAGAGAAAAGTGTCCTGCTGTCCCGCAAAACTGGCTCCGGGAAGATCCTCCGCTGTGGCGCTGGAACGGACAGCAACCGGAAGATCGGGCATATCGAAGACTTTTGCCAGGGCTTCGTAGTTTGAACCAATCTCTTCTTCCATCTTTTTGGAAAATGGGGTTTGAGCCATCATCTGTCTGATTACCCCGCTTGCCTCTTCAAGGGAAGTCATATCCTGAAGATCAATATGCGAAAGGATTTTCTCAATTCTGTCTTTGAGACTGCCCGTGATAAATTCAAGATAAGCGTCTGTCGTCACAGAAAATCCAGGCGGAACAGGAATACCGGCCCGGATCAATTCGCCCAGGCTAGCATTCTTGCCTCCGACCAGAGCGATGGCCTCCTTCCCGGCCCTGTCAAACCATAACGTGTAAGGCATAATCCACTCCGTTTAAAAATTGCGAAAATCGGAATACGGAATTCGGAATTTTTAGGTCCGAAACTCCGCACTCCTCAATCCCTGCCTGCCGGCAGGCGCATTCTACATTCGATTACGCTCGCTTCAATATTTTCACAATTCCGGTATTTCCATCCACTTTCACGGTGTCGCCTGTCTTGAGCACGGAGGTTGCAATCCCTGTTCCGGTTACAGACGGGACCCCATACTCTCTGCATACGATGGCGGCGTGACTGGTCAGGCCACCGATGTCTGTGATGGATGCCTTTATCTTGGTAAAGATTGGCGCCCAGGCAGGGTTCGTGGTCGGGCAAACAAGAATATCACCCTGTTCTACCTTGGTGATCTCCTCAAGAAGTTTGACGACCCTCACTTTTCCCTCAACGACACCGGCAGAAGAAGCAAATCCTTTCAGTTCGGTGACATCTGCCGGAGCAATGGCGGCTCCCTTCATCCATTCCTTCACCCTATCTGTTGTGATGCCCCAGAGCATGATCGTAAACGGTTCGGCAATCTCTTCAGGCGGAGTTCCAAGGGCAGGGACAGGATTCCATTTCTTTGCCGCTTCCAGGATCTTCTTTCGCTTTTCCGCCTTGGCCTGCCAGTATTTAGCCCCGGAAGGCACACCTTCACCCAATGCCCATGTCGTTGCCATATCTTCTATGAGGTTGGGGACCTCAAATCGGTTAAAGAGATAGATATCATTGACGTCCTTCAGTATACTGGACTTCACAAAGAGACGGCCAAACTCCCTCACCTTGTCAAACCATATCGTGTGGAACCAGTGCTCAACCCAGAAGAGATGATCCTCTGCATATTTATAGATTGTGCGGACAGCTTTGTAAGTATCGTCGAAAGCTTTTCTGTCCTCATCAGTTTTGATGAGTTTCCTGTATTCTTCCGCCAGTTCGGCCCTTGCCTTGTCAATTGCGGGAAGATCCCTCTCGATCTTCTCTCCTCTTTCTACCCTTTCCACATAGCTCTTCAGATATCCAAAGGGGATTTCCAGTTTGGTGGTCCAGCTCCCCTCGTAGTGGAACCAGCCGCTCCCGCAGGAGACATAGAACCACGGGTCTTTCGACTTTTCATATTCCACGAGCCAGTCATTTCCTTCTGCAGTCTTTCTCAAAGACTCGAACTTTTTATCGGGAGAGATATCACTTTTAAGGATTTTTGCTACTTCTGGAACTGCGGCGGCAAGACGGGCAAGCCTGCACAATTCCTCTTCTGGTCGAAACATCTGGACATAAGCGCCGGCGACCAGCTTTCCAATGACGCTCTCACTGAGCCCGGGGAAGAGCTTTCGACAGGTATCTGAAAACATCAGATAGGCAAGATAGGCCAGATTGAGGTACTGAAAATGGTACTGCCACCCTTTAATCATGGTATTGACCAACCTGTCCCAGGCCTCGATGACTTCAAAAGAAGTGTAATAACCCTTTGGTTCGGGAAAGACTGTATCATCCGGCTCAAATTTCGGGAATTCCTTTGGAACCTTGATGCTCTCCATCTCTTCACCTAGGGCTCTAAATTTTTTCAACCATATTCCCCAGAGTTCATCATAGTGGTCAAAAATATAAAATACCCTTTTTCCAAAGAGAGCGGCTTTTTCGCCGATGATTTCAGGCGGTGGAGGCGCAACCGGTGTAATATACATGTAGCAACCGACCATCCTTTGGGCGATCCCCTGGGCGGGCGGGATGCAGAAGACTCTTGTCGTATACTGTGAAAGGGAAATCTGCCATGCCTCCTGAAATATAAGGTCGAGCGGATACATGGCCTCAGGGGCATGTATCTTGTCATGAAACCAGAAGTGTTTCTCTTCCCACTCCTTTCTCTCTTTGCTGAACATGTAAGTGGGCGGATACATCTCCTCCCACCCTTCTAATTCTTTCGGATATTTCATCTCTAACGGCATCGGGAAACCTTTTTTCTCTGCCATTTTTACCCCTCCTTTTTAAGATGTGCTGATTGGAAGACGACCTTCTGACCTTAGCCTCCTTTTGAAAAATTTTTTCCTCACCTCCTTTTCATGACGATGGTTCCCCCCTCAAGGTATATCAAAGAAAGAGATTCCCATGCTCACTTTCCATAAATTCTCAAGTTGACGGATGAATCAAAGGAGGGAATCAAACTCTATTTCTAAAAAACCACCTGTTTGATTATCTTTTTCGGAAGAGGATTTGTCAACCCCTTTTTTGTTATTTTTTTGTTATAAGGGGATGACTAAAAATTATGTATGATAGACTCGTAAAAAGTCCACAAAGTGGTCATTGCGAGCGGAGCGAAGCAATCTCGTATTTCGTAAGTGCTTGATTTCATGGGATGGCTTCGTCGCTTGGCTCCTCGCAATGACATGTGTTGGGGCTTTTTACGATTTCATCATGTATCGTATAACGCGTTTTAAGGCTTGAGGATAAGGTCGATCTGGGAAGCATTCTTATCGATTTTGGTTCCTACGGAAGAAGAGCAGTAAGTGCAGAGATATTCGAACTCCTCGCCTTCGGGCAGGACCAGGAGCAACTTCTTTCTCACTGGCATAGCCGCCTTGCACCTGGGGCAGTATAGGGAGGTAGCCTCGAACTCCTTAAAATGGGACTGACGCATAAATCAAATTATAAAATAAAAATGAATCTGGAGGCAACCGAATTTTTTAATCCGAATTTTTTAATCCCTCTGTTAAAATTCAATTGAAAGAAAAAGGAAAAAAGTGGTATAGAATAAGTGAGGACGAAACCCAATCAATGATAAAAAAGACATTTTATCTTAAATCTCTCTTTTTAATCCTTATTCTTTTAGTCCTTCATTCCCCTGCAGAGGGAATAGATACCCTCCTTCTCAAGGCGGAAATTAAGCCGATAAAGGGTAGCCAGACGGCCCCCAATTTTCGCCTCGAGGATCTCAATGGTAAAAAGGTAGATCTCAAGCAGTTCAGGGGTAAGGTCGTTTTCCTCAACTTCTGGGCGACCTGGTGCGGTCCCTGTAAGGAGGAGATGCCTTCCATGGAGGCTTTATACCAGAAGTTTAAAGAGAGAGGTTTCGTTTTTTTAACCATCTCTGTCGATTATGAGGAGAAGAAGAAGGTAAAGGAATTTATCGATAAAAACCATTATACCTTTCCGGTCTTAATCGACCCCAAATGTTTTACCCTTGACCTTTACGGAGTCAAGGGAATTCCGACAACGATCCTGATCGATAAGAAGGGAAGAATGGTCGGAAGAGCGATTGGTCCCAAGGATTGGAAGCATCCGGAAATCATATCCATCCTGAATCAATTAATTGACAAATGATGATCTCGTAATCATTAATGCATTTCAAATCTGTGTAATCGGTTCTTAATCGGTGTAATCAGAGATTTCTGGATTTTTTCAGAAATCTCTAAAAATTATCTTGACAAATATAATAAAGAATTATATATTTTATTTCACAATTATTTAGGAGACAAAGTGAGATTATCTACACAGAGCCGTTACGGAGTGAGAGCTATTTTTGATATTGCCTATCATTCCGAAGGGTTAGATACGCAGGTCAAGGACATCTCCAGGCGGGAGGGAATCTCCCCGAGATATATAGAACAGATATTCCAGAAGCTAAAAAGGGGAGGGATCATCGGCAGCAAGAGGGGTCCTTCAGGAGGCTACTTTTTAAACAAGAAGCCTGAGGAAATCACCGTGGGAGAGATTGTTCGGATTACCGAAGGAGGTATCAACCCCGTACTCTGCGTCAGTCCTGAGGATTCAAGCAAGCCCTGTGGGAGGTCAGGAGAGTGTGTTACGCAGATCGTTTGGAATGAAGCAGGAAGCAGGCTCAAGGAATATTTTGATTCAATAACGATCAAAGATCTCTGTAAAATGGCGAAAGAAATGGGACTGAAAAAAGAACTTGACCGGAGATTCATGTACTATATTTAATTTTTTTCTTGACATAAGTTGTAAGCTATATTATTATTTTCTTTAAAAGGGGCTATAAAATGATAAATATTCTTTTTTATCAAACAGTTAACAATATGATAATGTAAAAAAGATAAGGGGAGATTTGTTCATTTCCCCTTATCTTTTAAATATAAACTTGATAAAAATGATAAACAATAAATTTAAATTAATATGCAAACAAAAGGTTAGAATATGAGCTATATAAAAGGTTTAAAATGTAGGGAATGTAGAAGGGAGTATTCGATCAGACCGGTTCATGTTTGTGAATTCTGCTTTGGCCCTTTAGAGGTCGTTTATGATTATGAGGAGATCAAAAGGAGTCTAAATCGAACAAAGATAGAGGGAAGGCCAAAGACGATGTGGCGGTACAGAGAACTTCTGCCTTTGGACTCTGATCCAGCCGTGGGAAGGAATGTCGGATTTACTCCGCTCATAAAAGCAGAGAGGCTGGCGGAAGTCCTGGGTGTGAAGGATCTCTACCTGAAGAATGATGCGGTCAATCATCCCCCACCCTCTCGTTTAAGGATAGGGTCGTCTCCGTTGCGGTTTCAAAAGCCAAAGAGTTTGGATTCGAGGTTGTCGCCTGTGCATCAACGGGAAACCTTGCCAACTCGGTAGCCGCCCTTGCTGCAGAGGCAGGGCTGGAGAGTTTCATTTTTGTCCCTCATGATCTGGAACGGGGGAAGATCCTCGGCACATTGATCTACGGGACGAATCTGATCGGAATCACCGGAAGCTATGATGAGGTCAACCGGCTCTGTAGTGAGATTGCCGAGAATTACAGATGGGCCTTTGTCAACATCAACATTCGGAGCGCTAATGTTACAGAGAATGTCGGCTGGGTGACACTGGAGATTGACGGAGAGGAGGGAGAATATTTGAAGGCCCTCGACTATTTGAAAAAAATCGGAGTAAAAGCAGAACCGGTGGAGAAAGACGTGATTGAGTAGAGCATAACTGATCAAAGGAGAATGAGATGGGCAAAAGGGTAAAACAGTTATTCTGGAAAGTTTCAGGCCCTCTGCTTAGAAGGGTTTTAAAAGAGAAACACAGGGACGTTTCTGAAATTTCCATTCAGGAGGTAAACCGCCTTCTTAAAAAGGGAGAAAGAATGGTCCTCCTCGATGTCCGTGAGAAGGAGGAATTGGCCCTGGGTTACCTCAAAGGATCTCTGTTTGTCCCGCGGGCCGGCCTGCCGGAGAAAGCAGAGACCCTGCTCCCTGATAAAAATATTCCCATTGTCGTCTACTGTGCGGCAGGGGTGCGGTCGCTTCTGGCGGCCAAGACCTTGAAGGAGATGGGCTATGGTCAGGTTTCTTCAATGAGGGAAGGCATTGAGGGATGGAAAAAAGCAGGATATGAAGTGGCAAGCAATACCGGACTGACTTCCGAACAGCTCACCCGTTACAGCCGCCATATCCTCCTGCAAGAGGTCGGAGCAGAGGGACAGGTCCGGCTATTGAAGTCAAAAGTCCTTCTGGTAGGCGCCGGAGGCCTGGGCTGTCCGATAGGTCTCTATCTTGCGGCAGCAGGAGTGGGAACACTGGGGATCATTGATGATGACCGTGTGGATCTGAGCAATCTCCAGCGGCAGATCTTACACCGCACCTCTGATGTGGGAAGGCCAAAGACCGAATCGGCTAAAGAGGCCATTGCAAGAATTAATCCCGATGTAAAGGTTGTTACCTATCCGGAACGCCTCACATCTGAAAATGCGATGAAGATATTTAAGGATTACGACATCATTGTGGACGGGTCGGACAACTTTCCGACGAAATATCTGGTCAATGACGCGGCCTTCTTTACGAGTAAGCCTTTTGTTTTTGGGGGTGTGTTTCAGTTTGAAGGCCAGGCAAGCGTCTTCTCCCCGAAAGAAGGAGGGCCTTGTTTGCGGTGTCTTTTCCCTGAACCTCCGCCTCCCGGGCTTGTGCCCAGCTGAAACGAGGCAGGCGTCCTGGGAGTTGTGCCCGGGCAAGTCGGTCTGATCCAGGCCACAGAGGCGATCAAACTTATTTTGAAAATTGGGAAACCCTTGATCGGGCAGTTCCTGATCTATAACTCGCTGGAGGTGGAATTCAGACTCTTTCCGGTTAAGAAGAGTCCATCCTGTCCCCTCTGCAATGAGGAGCCGAAGATCAAGGAGCTGGCGGATTATCATGAG
>Ga0209254_10004097_pt1 | contig 13327 bp, 12 predicted proteins | sample FrelakmetDIP11DI_FD_187148 | JGI IMG/M metagenome (GOLD analysis project Ga0209254, IMG submission 187148) | Freshwater lake sediment microbial communities from the University of Notre Dame, USA, for methane emissions studies - DIP11 DI (SPAdes)... | ecosystem: Environmental > Aquatic >...
AGAGCGAAAACGGCGAGTTGTAGCGAGCATAGACAGGTGCGCCGACGGGCCTCAGGCCGGGCCTCTCGACCGCGGCCAGGAGCAGGGACTCGTGCGCGCGGTAGTTGGACTGGCTCCAGGTGCCCGTGTAACCATGGACGGCCAAGAGTTTGGCGGGCTCCTCACGCAAGCGCACCCGCGGGTCCAGTGGCTCGGGCAGGGTATCCAGGGTATAGCGGGACGGCATGACGAAGCTCAGAACAAAGGTGTTGGGGCCTGCCCCGCCCTTCGGCCTTTGGGTGACCGCTGCGGTCATCGCCAGCTTTTCGCCCTCCCCGGCTACCAGGCGCTGGTTGACGGGGGCGGTCATCTCCATCTTCTCCTGTGCCCTGTTGTCGCCGAAGATGTAACCGGCCAGGATGCGGAAGGCCTGGCTGCCGACCCCGTCGCAGTCGCCGGTGACCTCGGTCTCGGCCACAAGGTAGGGGGCGTAGCGGCGCAGTTCGAAGTCGGGGTAGGTGTGCAGGACCTCGTACTTGGGTTCTTCGATGGCCATCCCCTGTGCCCCCGTCAGCCACAGCGCCGCGCCCATGCCGATCAGTGCCCGTAACCTTGGTGGTGCTTGAATCATGCGGCTTCGTCGCAAAAAGGGCCGGCTTCGCCTGTGCCGGACAGGCCCAACACGAGGCTCAGGGGTCCCTTGGAGGCTACGCCGATGCTGAACGACATGCGGATCGAGTGCCCTTACTGCGGTGAGATTTTCGACACCCTGGTGGACTGTTCCGCGGGCAGCCAGCAGTACATTGAGGATTGCCCCGTCTGTTGTAATCCCATCGAGTTTCAGGCCGAGGTCGACGACGAGGGCAACCTGACCACTCTGACGACACGGCGCGACGATGACTGACGAATCCCCGAGCGACACACTCAGGTTAGCCCAGGGTTCAAGGGGGCGCAAGAACGTGGCTGGCGACCGACACAAACATCGGAACTTTCTGACACGACCTGAGCCGGAAAGGCCGCGGGTCGCAAGATACGGCGCCTCGACCAAAGTGCCAGGGCCCCGGACATCGCCTAGGTCCAAGGCAGCCGGCATGCCAAGCCTTTGGCATCTCCCCCGTGGGCCCAGTTGGCCATCGCGCCAGACTCGTCGCTTGGCCGGCCTCCCGGCGCCTGCGTGTGCGTCGCCGATCCGGACCGTGCCGGTCTGGCGTGCCGGCTGCGGACTGCGGCCTCAGCGGTGCCCCAGGGCCCCCGGTAGCGGCGTAGCCCTGGGGCGGCCGGCATAGACCCGCAGGGGCGGAAGGTTGCGAAGCTCATAGGCGGTCCCGACCAAGTCGAAGTGCATCTCCATGGGCTTGCGCAGGTAGGAGTCCAATGAGGCAGGCGGCGGGAAGGCCTGGTAGGTCAGGAAGCGCCCCTCCTCCTTCAGGACCAGGGCTGTCCCGCGCAGGATGCGCTCCTTGACGGGGGTGTGCAGCAGGGAGAAGGGGATACCTGAGATGACATAGTCCGCACTCCGCGCCTCGACCAGGTCGCCAATCTCCGCGGCGGAGCCAGTGACGACGTGCAGGCGCGGATCGCGCAGGCGGTGCCCCAGGTGCTTAGAGAAGCGGCGATTCTTTTCGATGGCGATCAGCCGGCACTGGGGCCCCATCCGACCCAGGAGGTACTCGGTGAAGACCCCGAGGCCAGGGCCGTACTCGACGACGAGCGCGGCCCGGCGGAAGTCGATGAAGGAGCAAACCCGCTGGACGGCAAACCGCGAAGAGGGGGTGACAGATGCGACCAATGGGTCCTTGATCAGGGTCTTGATGTAGGTGAGCGTGCCCATGTACCTTTTCTCGGGAGACCGGCCTGGATGCGGGGGCAGGCCGGCGGTGTGGGGTCCGCGGCGGACCCTGGGTTCGACCGGCGGCGCCCTTAGGGGTACGCGCTGGCCGCAGTCCGCCAGGCCCACAGGGTGCGGGGTCGGCCGCCCCCGGCCGGGAGGGGCCGTCACACCACTCATCCCAGCGCCTGCGGGCTGTCAGCGGGCAACAGGGAGCGGGCGAGGTTGACCCAGTAGCGCACCCCGACCGGGATGATGGCGTCGTTGAAGTCGTAACCGGGGTTGTGCAGGGCGCGGCCCTGGGCCCCTTCGTTACCGTTGCCAATGACGGCGTAGGCCCCGGGGCAGCGAGCGAGCATCCAACCGAAGTCCTCCGCCCCCATGGTGATCGGGAGGTCGCGGTGCACCCCCGCAGGGCCGACGGTACGCCCCATGGCGGCCAGGGCCTGCTCGGTCTCGGCCGGGCTGTTGACGGTGGCCCGGTAGCGGCGCTCGGTAACTGCTCAATAAGTCGTGGCAGGTATGTCAAAGAGCTATGAGGATGAGTTAAAGTCGCCGTCCAGATGTTGGCGTCGTCTAGGGTCCAGGTTCGTCCATGCCCGAGCTCAAACAACGACCGAACATTGCCGCAGCGCAGCGCCGTCCGCTGGTGAAGCAGTTGCTGGTACAGCTTGAGCGCTGATGGGGCGCTATTGGGCCGTGTATGCCAACATCGAGGCGGCCCATGTCGCAGATCGCCCCGCACCTGGTGCCGATGGCCTTCCTGCACCGGGTCGCGAACGGCGGCGGGACCATCGAGCGTGAATACGCCATCGGCATGGGCCGCATGGATCTGTGCCTGCGCTACGGCGACCTGACCCTGGGCATGAAGCTCGAGGTCTGGCGCAACGGCGAGCCCGGCCCGCTGGCCGCGGGCCTGCCCCAGCTCGACGCCTACCTGGCCGGCCTCGGCCTCGGCAGCGGCTGGCTGATCATCGTCGACCGCCGCGCCGGGCAACCCCGCATCGCCGAGCGCACCTCCGCCACCGCGACCTTGAGCCCCCAGGGTCGGCCGGTGCAGGTCATTCGGGCCTGAGCCTGATGGAGAGGGGTCCGGTGACAAGAGTGAAAGGCTGTTAAGGGATCTTTCTCCCGTTTGAGCGCCTTTTTCGGATGGACGCCTTCAGCCCCGCCACCCGCCGCTGGTTCACGCAGAGCTTCGCGGGCCCGTTTCCCGGCGCGCTACACTTGGGCGCTGCTCCCCCGCCTGTCTGTTACGTCGCCTGCCGTTCGTCTGCCCCCCTGCGGCGCCGATGGGCGCACCGTGCCTTCGTCACCGCGGCCGCCCAGATACGGCGCCGCGGGCGCTGCGCACCCTGCTCCACTTCCCGGTCCCGGGTGGGCCGGTCCCGGGTGGGCCAGCGCGCCCCAGCCGCGCGACCAGGCCCCGGCCAACCAGGCCGCAAGCCCGCTCGGCCCCCAGAAGGCGACCCGATCCCCGCGCACACCCCGGGCCCGGCCCCGGCGCGTGTGGGGTGTGTGTGGCGCGCCACGGCACCGGCCGGACGTGTGGTCTTTGATACATGTTGACTAAGCGCCAACTCTCTGTTACTTTTTTGCTGTCCATCGGCTGCGGATGGAGCATTCTCGCTGTGGCGGAGCAGGTGTCCTTAGATTGAATTGGCGCTACTACATGTGTTGACTGGGCGTCAACTCTCTGCTAGGTTCGCCCATGCCCGTCCGCCGCGGACGGTGGATTGTCGTTTTGGAGCAACAGGAGGGCTTTGACTTGGCGTCATTTCGCAGAAGCTGTGGAAGGTTGTCTGTGGCAACAGTGTTGATCGGCCCGATCGTTCTAGGGAACTGGGCTTGGGGGGCCGAAGGTGAAGGCGCCAAGGACGCGTCCGTCCCCGTGCTGGACTCGCCGAGGACGGAGGGGCCGCAGGACGCGAAGGTCGAGAGCGTGGAGGTGCCGGAGGTCAGGAGGGCGCCGGGTGTCGAGTTGCCGAAGGAAGCGGAGCTGAGGGAGCGGGTGAAGGCCCGATGGGACGCGGTCGTCAAAGGGGAGCTGGACCGGGCCTACGGCTTCGAGACACCGGAATACCGCAAGGCGCACACCGAGCAGGAGTACAGGGAGGAGTTCGGGTTCGGGCGACGCATTCGCTGGCATGTGGCAACGCTCAAAGACTTACGTTATGATGACCCCAATGAGGTGGAGGCAATCATCACGTTGGACTACAGCTTCGCGCTTCCCTCGGGCGATCAGGTGGCTCGGACGACAGGCGATGTGACCGAGCACTGGGTCTACTCCGACGGCTTGTGGTGGCGGCGGCACGCCCAACAGACGCTCGGCGGCAAAACGCAATCCCAACCGTCACTGCCGCAGTGACATTTCCACTCTCAGTCTTCAAACCCCAAACAACCTTACGCAGGAGAACGAGCGCATGAAACCTATGCTTAAGTCACGGATCAGCACGGCGGTTGCCGCTGGCCTGATGGGGCTCGCGGCCGTCGCGGCACAAGCCCAGACAGCCCCGGCCGGTCTGTCCGACGCGAACGTCGGCCAGGCACTGATCTACCCCTACTACACGGTGAACGCCGGCTGGATCACGACGTTCAACCTGATCAACACCTCCGAGAAGACCGTGGCGGTCAAGGTTCGGTTCCACGAGCTGAAGAACAGCCGCGACGTGCTGGACTTCAACATCATCATGTCGCCCTACGACAGCTGGACTGGGTGGGTAGAGGACAGCGATAAAGGCACGCGTCTACGCACCGTGGACAAGAGCTGCACCTCGCCCCTCGTCGTGGACGGCGCAAACGCCAGCGCCATCGCCTACACCGGGGAGTTCAACGACACCGGCGGCAGCGGCCTGAACCGGCTGCGTGAGGGCTACGTGGAGGTGCTGGTCATGGGCGTAGCGACCGCGTTAGCTCAGACCGCCAAGCCGCCGTCGGGCTTCGACGCCAACGCGGCCTTTACCGCGGGGGACAGCCTGTACGTGCCCTACTTCTCCGAGCACGTCAACGGCGTCCCGCGCAACTGCGCAAACGTTGACAAGGCCTTCATCGCCCAGTCCGACAAGTGGCAGGCGCCTAACCTGCCAACCGCCACCATCTACGACGAGACGCTCAAGTGCACGGGCACCGGCCCGAGCAGCGCGCTGCCTGGAAGCGGCTATCCGCTTGCCAGTTGCGACTTCGAGGCGCCTGTGGCCGGCACTGACAATCCCCTCAAGGGTAACGTCGGCTGGCTGAACGCCGCCACCGGTTATGGGGCGGGCTCCGAGGCCATCGCGGTCGAGGATTGGGCGAGGGGTGCCTACGTCACTGCCCAGCAGTTCCCTTGGTTCCTGGAGCCGACCTTCGCGACGGGTACCGCCCTCTGGACAATCGACCCCAGCGCCTACGAGGCTACGGTGGACGCCTTCGCGACCATGAACGAGTGGGCGGACAACCCGGACAACGGGGCCCGCACCGATTGGGTCGTCACCTTCCCGACCAAGGCCTTCCACGTGGACCTGTTCAACAACCAGATCCAGGCCGCCTCCAGCAAGTACCGTAATAACGGTGCCATCGTGATTACCTGCACGGATCCCACGGACCGGACGACCTGCACCCCGACCGACACCCCCATCCCCGTCGCGCCGTTCGAGCAGTACTTCGGCGAGACCAAAGCTGCCGACGGAACGGGCATCTCCCCGATCACCGTACAGTGGAACCTCTTCGACCGCGAGGAAGGTACCGTGGTGTTCGAAAGCGATGGCACCGTGATCTCCCCCGCCCCACCGCCGGAAATCCGGATCGACTCGCTCAACTACGAGGCGAATGTCGTGCAGTTCGCCGCCAGTGGCGCTCCCCTGGGCTCGAACTTCCCGGCCCAGTTGGACGCCTCCGCGGCCCTGGGTGGCGCCACGAGCGGATGGGCGCTGCTGAGCTTTACTGGTACAGACGCACTTAAGTCTGGCCTTCCCGCCCGGGCGTTCGCGGTGCGCACCATCGACCGCACGAATGACGGACAGGCCTATGACGCGGGGTACTTGCTGACGGCACCACCTACTACACCGTAACCCGGTTCTGTCGGGATAAGAGAGGGGCCAGCTCGCGCTGGCCCCTCTTTTTTGGTGGACCTGTCTCCGGTAACCGAATCAGCCCGACCGGCCGGGATCGACCCCAAGTCCGCGACCCGGGCCCAGTCATGGACTGGACGGGATTAGGGAGGTTTGGGCCGCCCGGCCAGCACTGGTCCGGCCGCGGGAGCTCGTGACACATGATCGTCTCGGTACATATCCCAAAGACGGCCGGCTCGGCCTTTAAGGACCTCCTCATCGAGCGCCTTGGTCAGGAACAGGTGTGCTTGCGCTATGAGCAGACGCCGTTGCGGTGGCGCAGCGAGGGACGGCAGGTCCCGCCGCTGATCGTTCCGCAAGGGGCGCCTTGTGCCGTGGTCCACGGTCACTTCGTCGCTGATCAGGTCATGGTCCCGCGGGGCGCCAAGGCGCAGTATGTTGCATGGCTGCGCCACCCCGTGGAGCGTCTGATATCGCACTATCTTTTTTGGAAGCGCAAACCCTACCCGGATCAGCCGCTCTGCCGCCGCCTGCTGGAGGAGGACCTGAACCTGGAGGACTTTGCCTCTCTGGACGCGATGCGCAACCTGCAGGGCTTCTTCCTCGGCGGCATCCCGCCTAACCGCTTTGCCTTTATCGGCGTCACCGAGCGCTTCGACGAAAGCATCGACCGCTTCAATGCCACTTTCGGCACCAATCTAAAAAGCAACTGGACGGCCAATGCCAACCCGCATAAGCTGGCCGCGGAGTATCGGGCCGAGGTCGGCGAGCGCGTCTACGAGGCGATCGCTCAATTGAATGCCGCGGACATGGCCTTGTACGCCCAGGTGCGTGCCTCTCATGACTGAGCCTGCCCGTGGCGGAGGGGATCCCTTTGCGGTCAAGTCGGGCGCTCGGTCATCCGGCAGGGTAAGCCGACGGGGCCGCCCGCGCTTGTGGATCCGACGGACAGGAGGCAGGAACTACCGATGCGCATGAGCATGGCACGCACGCGGCTCGAAACGGCGTTGTACCGTCTGCTCGACCGGCTCTATCTGCCCCTGGATCGGGCGCTTATTCGCCGCACCCGCAATCTGAGGCTGTTGCCCGAGGCGGCGGAGCGTACCGGCGGCAAGTTCTCCTATGCCGAATGGGCCCACGTCATCGGTATCTTCCAGACGCTCCTGTGGTTGCACCTTAAGGATAAGAGAGACAACCAGATCCTCGACGTCGGCTGCGGGACGGGGTTGATGGGTATCGCGGCCGAACCCTTCCTCGGCCCCCAGGGTCGCTACGTTGGCCTGGACGTGAACAGGGGCGAGCTGGAATTCTGTCGCCGACACTACCCTTCGCCACCGTTCGAGTATGTGCACCTGGATGTCAACAATCCGGCCTACGCCCGCCATCAAACCACCGAGCGGCAGCGCTGGCCGCTGGAGGACGCGCGCTTCGATGTGGTCACGGCCCTGTCAGTTTGGACCCATCTCAACGAAAAGGATGCCCTCTTCTACTTCGCCGAGATTTGCCGGGTGCTGAAGCCAGGGGGCAAGGCAATCGTTACCTTCTTTCTGCTCGATTCGCTGTATCATGATGGCCTCGGGCGTCGATCGGAGGAGCAGGGCCGGTACCATATGACGTCCCAGAGCCGTTGGGTCTTCGATCAACCGGCCTATGGTTCCGACGCGTGGTTCCATCCGAGCTGGGTATCAGTCCCCGAGACGGCCATGGGTGTGAGCCGAGCCGGGCTGGACCGACTCGTGGCGCACGCCGGGCTTACGCTGGTCGAGCACCACCAGGGCAACTGGAAAGAGGAACCCGGGGCGTATTTTCAGGACATTCTGGTCTTCCACAAGGGACTTGCGGGGAAGGGCACCGCCGCCGCGGAACCGGATCCGATTGGGAACGGTTGACTGCGCCGGTGGCCATGGTATTCGATGGCCAGTACGATCAACGACGCCGTCGCGATGGGTGCTTCAGAACTGACCCGGGTGGCCCGGGGGAGGCTCCTGTCCGACCAGCATCCCGGCTTCCGAATCATTGCGGAACGCCATGGAGGAGCCAGTCTGATTGCGGCCCTGCCGAACGCGCATTCGGACATTGAGGTTGGCGGCGACTTGCATGCACAGGAGTGCCTGATGGGAAAGGCGCTCTCCGGTCGCGGACGAGACGAGTTGCACCAATGCCTCAACGCAGTTATCGCGGCTTGCAAAGCCAAGGCGCCGAGTTCGGCATGCCGCCTGCGTGCCTGGCCCTATGTCCGCCCGAAAGTGAGGCGGGCCGGTTGGTCACACGAATCGGCCGCGGGGCGATGGCGCTGCTCCTTGCGGTGCCTCCAGGCTCTGAGGCAACGGCACGGCAACAACCTGCGCCTCCGGTTCGGGGAGCTCCACTTTGAACTCAGGTCGACACGTCAGCGGGTATCTGACCTCCTTCGCGTTCCCTACCAAGAGGCCATGCTCGCCGGGGCGACTGACCCAAGGTTCAGCTGGCAATATCAACACGGTACACGGGACACCGCCAAGGCCGCGCCGACAGAGCATCCGCGAGCGTATCTCGAGAGCATCCGGGCGGAGCCTGACCTCGGCGGTTACAGTGGGCGGCAAAGTCCCATGACCGATTGATGGGTTGGCGCCAGTGAGCACTGCGGTTTCAACGCCCAAGGCCAGGACGACCGGCCACGACGTGCTGGCGCGTTCCCGGCGCGTGGTGACCGGGCCCAAGTCTGCCGCCCGCACCGCCATCCTCGTCTTGGGGATGCACCGCAGCGGGACCTCGGCGTTGACCCGCGTGATCAGCCTTTTGGGTGCGGACCTTCCCGCCAATCTCATGCCCGCGGTGCCCGGCAACAACGAGACCGGCTTCTGGGAATCCATGGACGCCTACCGGCTCAACGACGCAATCCTGGCCGCGGCAGGATCGAGCTGGGACGATTGGCGCCGGTTCGAGCCCGACTGGTTGCCGGCGGGGGCGCGAGCAGGGTTTAAGGCTCGCGCGCTGTCGATGTTGGAACAGGACTTCTCCGGGTCAAACCTGTTCGTGCTGAAGGACCCCCGCATCTGTCGGTTACTGCCATTCTGGCTGGAGGTGGTGCGGGAGTTTGGCGCAGAGCCCGTTGCTATCCTGCCCCTTCGAAACCCCGTGGAAGTGGCCGCGTCTCTGGCGAGGAGAGACGGCTTCAGTCCCGGCAAGGCATACCTGCTGTGGTTGCGCCACGTGCTGGACGCGGAACACGGAACGCGGGCCCTGCGGCGCGCCTTCTCCACTTACGATGACCTCCTGAGCGATTGGCGGGGGACCGTGAATGCGCTATCGGAGGCACTGCACATCAGCTGGCCGCGACGCATGGAGGAAGGGGCGAAGGAAATCGAAAGTTTCCTCCAGAATCGCCACCGGCACCACGTCGTCGAGCAGAGGCGACTGCGGGACCATCCGGCCGTCTCGGCCTGGGTGGATGAAACCTACGGGGCGCTCGTTGCGCTGCAGGATGAGCCCGATTCTGCCCGCCTGCAAGCCCGCCTGAACGACCTGCGACACGAGCTCGACCGCGCGAATGAAGCCTTCGGGGCATTCTGGCGAACTGAGGCGGTGCGACACGCCGAGGCGCTCCGGGCGCAAGCACAGGCCGAGTTGAACCTTAAGGCGCTGCGCTCCGAGCTCGCGAACCAGAAGGAAGAAAAAGCGGCCATCCAAGCTCGAAGCCGAAGAGCAATTCTTCGGCTCCACGACATTCAGACGAGCCCTTCTTGGCAGCTCGCCCTGCCGCTGCGCGCCATGGACCAGAAATGGCCGCGGCTCCTAAGGGGTGTGGCGGCCCCGGTGAAGGTCGCCTGGTGGTTGGTTACACGGCGCTTGCGAGAGCGATTGCGTCTGCGACGACAGGCCCAGCGGCTGCTCGCCAGCGGGCTCTTCGACCTGCCTTGGTACCTCGACACCAACGCGGACGCTGTGCTGCGAGGGGCCGACCCCATACTCCACTGGTTGATGGAGGGCTGGCGGGAAGGTCTTGACCCCAACCCGGTGTTCGATGGCCGTTGGTACGTGGCGCAGTACCAGGATGTGGCCGCGGCCAATGCGAATCCGCTGGTGCACTATCTGGAAATAGGCGCGCCCGAAGGCCGCGCACCGCACCCGTTATTCGATGCACGCTGGTACCTCCAGGAGAATCCCGAGGTGGCGGCTTCGGGCATGACACCGCTCGCTCATTATCTGCGCTTCGGCGCATCGCAGGGGCTCGACCCCTCTCCACTGTTTGCCACGGCGCTCTACCTGCAAGGACAAGGGGGGGAACTTCGGGTCCAAGACGCACTACGCCATTTCACCCGCAGCGGCAAGGCGCTGGCCCTCGGTGCGTATCGGGCTCCTGACGTTCTGCTGTCCGTCCAGCGAGCCTACCAAGCTAGGACGGCTACGCAGCGAGTCCGCGATCGGCGCCGTGCGAACCGACGATTCGCTGTCTATCTTCAGTGCGGCACAGGCTCGATCCACCGCCGGTGGTTGACCAACGCATCAAAGCCCTGGGATCTGATCGTCAATCACTACGATTGGACCTACGGTGGACAGGTCGAGTGCGACCTTGAATTCCAGCAAGTGGGGGAGCTGCCGGGCACCAAATTCACCTCGTTCCATACCCTGCTTCAGACTTGGCCGGAGCTGATTTCCCGGTACGCATTTATACTTCTGCTCGACGATGACATTTACCTCTCAGAGCAGGATGTGACAGCGCTCTTTTCGTTGGCAGAGGACAACAACCTGGACCTCGCCCAGGCGAGCCTCTCAGCGGACTCCCACGGTTGTCACGACGTCTTCTTCAACCGGGGGACTGGCGGGCTGCGATTCACCAACGGCGTGGAGATCATGATGCCGGTGATATCGCAACGCGCATGGAAAGAAGGCGGCCACCTCTTCGGGGAGACGATCAGCGGCTGGGGACTCGATGTCGCCCTTGCCAAGCTCCTCTCAGAGCGGTTTGGCGGCAAGGCGGCGATCGCCGATCAGGTCGTTGCCCGGCATACCAAGGCGATTGATCTTGAGAACGGAGCCTACTACAGGATGCTGAAGCGGGAGCATATCTTTCCACTGCTGGAGTACCGGTACTTGCAGCAAAAATACCAGTGTGACAAGGCCTTCTTCGAGGTTTGAGCCTGCCACCACCGACACAGTCCCTCCCGCCGCGCTTCAAACCTGAAGTCGTCCCTTGGCGACGCCGGGGCGACAGCAGAGTCTTGACCTCCTCGGCAGTCGGGAACGCTGCTGTGCTGCCGGCGGCGGAGATGCGGCCATCGGGAAAGGGGCGGCGGCGGACTTCCGTGATCGGCAATGCCCACCGCGTGCGGGAAACTCGGCCCCTGCGGCTGGTCTTAGCCGATTGCGATCAGACGCTTGGAGGGGCCAGCAATCCAAAGCCAGCGGCTCCGGCAGGGGATGGATGGTTGCCGTTCGCGGGCTCTGCAAGGACTCAGGGAGCAGAGCCGAAATGGGTCCCCCGCGGCATGCCGCCTCGGATATCGTCTTCAGGACCGGACGCGCTGGAGGCGTTTGCCGATTCTATCGAACTCGCGGGTCTCTAGGCGCCTGAATCCGTGGGAATGGCTGTCGGAGTCCTCCCAAACGTACAGATCGCGAAAGAAGCTTCCGGCCCCCTCGGCTTGCAGGTCGTAGTTCATGACCTTCGACAGCCGCGAATTCCGGGAGCGAATGATCCAGTCGAAATGCGCGAGATAGGCCGTATTGGGGGCCACGAGGGCGCTGCCGACGATGAACCCCGGGGTGTGAATCTCCGTCGTGTAGTCTAACTTTCGGGGCCGGAACAGCCGCCACTGCGCATCCATCGCGGTCTCGTGATATGAGAGCAGCGGATGATTCGAGTACTCACAATAGCCCCGTTGAGACAGTCTGAGCCAGCGCCGCGGAACGCCGACGACATCGCAGTCGACATTTTCCAGATTGTGGCCGATCCAATGAAGCAAGGCCCTCGAGGGAAGCTCGTCGTCATCCACGCGAAAGATCCAAGGGCTCTCCACATAGTCTCCGATCAATCTAACCGCCGCTTCAACGCGTGGGTGTTCCGGCCAGATCTTATCGTAGTCGGCGCGCCGCCTACTGAGCACCTTCTCGGTCTCGTCGGTCGAGAAGGCGTCCAGCAGTACCTTCGGCGAGATTCCAAGCTGAGCGTAGGCATCGAGCATCTCACCGATCCAGGCTGAGCTGTTCTTCGTGACGATGACCAAGCGAACGACCTCGGTTGCCAGCGCCGGTCTGGCGCATTGACGGAGTGTATGGACGAGCGCGCTAAGCATCACAAGGGATAACGGGGAGGAAAGGGATAAGGGATAGGAAGTTCAACCGCACGGGCGGCCCAAAAGAGCGTCACCGTAGCATCGCCGGGAGGGGCGTGGCAAGCCCATTGAGGGAGCCGACGGCGAGGGACGGGAGCGAGGTGGCCCTCTCGGAGGGGGCCGAGGGTCGTGAGGGGTGGTTTGCCGGGGCCTGGGTGCAGGGATGTAAACGTCGCTGGCGGGTGGCGACGACGGAAGGAGGCTACCACTGCACTTCCTGATTGATGACGTACTCGGGTGAGGGTTGCGCCAAGGCCTCCCAGTGCGGTCCGAGATCGACCGGTGGGTCGTCCCAGGCGGGTGGGTGAGCTGCGACTGAGCAGCGAACACCCAAACCATGGATGGGTTGGGCTGGTACCCAAGCGGAGCAGGGCGAGCTGCGATTGAGCAGCGAACGCCCGGGCCAGGGAGAGCGCGGGCCGGTACCCCAGCGGAGCAGGATTGCCTAGCGCAGGGGCGGGCCGGGCTGATGCGTGGCGGCTCGGCGGGCTCGCCGACGTGCTTGAGAATCCGCCACACCGGGGCAGAGACATACTGCTCAGTATCAGGCCCCTGAAGAAGTCCACATTCAATATGCCTATCACCCGCGCGCGGGTCTGGCGCTCCAACTGTTCGGCCGCGCCGAGCACCAAGGGCAGCGTTTCCTGATCGTGCGCTTGCCTGATGGCACACGCACCCATGTTCCGGAGTGGCTGACGCACCCGGAATCGGCAAAACCGCCGTTGTCGTGGCCCCTGCTAAACGGTTACGCCGCATCGCAACCGTTGCGGGCCTTGCTCGGCGGCTTGATCGAGAAGGGGTTCTCGCCCGAGTTGGTGATCGTCAGCGACGGGGCCGGGCAGTCTGCGATCTTGCTCCATGCCCTGTGCTGGGTCCACGCCGAGCGGTTGGTGCACGAGCTGATCCCGCTCAATGAGCGCCATCGCCAGGATCAAGAGCGGGTGCGCGGCGAGATCTGGGACCTGTATGCAGACCTCAAGGCCTATCGACGCCATCCCGATCCAGCACTGGCCCCCACGCTGGCGGAGCGCTTCGACGCCATCTTCACCCAGCGCACGTCCTTCGCCACCCTCAACCAGACCCTCAAGCGGCTGCACGCCCACAAGGAGAAGCTGCTGCTGGTGCTCAAGCGTCCGGACATCGTCCTGCATACCAAC
>Ga0209254_10004098_pt1 | contig 13326 bp, 6 predicted proteins | sample FrelakmetDIP11DI_FD_187148 | JGI IMG/M metagenome (GOLD analysis project Ga0209254, IMG submission 187148) | Freshwater lake sediment microbial communities from the University of Notre Dame, USA, for methane emissions studies - DIP11 DI (SPAdes)... | ecosystem: Environmental > Aquatic >...
CATCTGTTTACCTGGTCGACAGGGTGGTGCCAATGCTTCCCGAAAGGCTTTCAAATCATATCTGCTCACTGAATCCCTCCGAAGATAAACTTACCTATTCAGCAGTCTTTGAGATGAATGATAAATCAGAGGTAATAAACGAATGGTTTGGGAGGACGGTCATAAACTCTGACAGAAGGTTTTCATATAACGAAGCACAGCAGGTCATTGATGCCGGAGAAGGTGATATGAGGGATCAGGTTCTTCTACTGCACAGGCTGGCTCAGCAGCTCAGGGCAAAACGATTTGCTTCTGGGGCATTTGCATTTGAAAAGATTGAAGTCAGGTTTGATCTTGATGAAAATGGAAAGCCGGTGGGGATAAAATTCCGTGAGATGGGAACTGCCAACCAGCTGATTGAGGAATTTATGCTTCTTGCCAACAGGCACGTTGCTGAATATGTAGGGAAAAAGTTAAAAGGGAAAACATTTGTTTACCGTATTCACGATAAGCCCGATCCTGAAAAAATCAGCAATTTCAGCCATTTTATTACCCGTTTCGGCTATAAACTCGAAGACGGTGAAAAAACCTCCCTCTCTAAAGCGATGAATAAATTATTAACCTCGGTTACCGGAAAGAAGGAGCAGAATATCATCGAGACACTTGCCCTCCGCTCCATGGCGAAAGCTATTTACTCGACGGAGAATATCGGACATTACGGATTAGCTTTCAAGCATTATACTCATTTCACCTCTCCTATACGCCGGTATCCTGATATGATGGTGCACAGGCTTTTATCTGCCTATCTTGCTGAGGAAAATCCGGGTACTCGGGAAAAGTACGAGAAAATGTGCGAACGTTCATCAAAAATGGAAAGGCTTGCTGCCGAAGCGGAAAGAGCCTCTGTGAAGTACAAACAGGTTGAATATATGAGCGATAAGACCGGACAGGTATTTGAGGGAGTTATCTCCGGAGTTACTGAATGGGGAATTTATGTTGAGATAATTGAAAATCAGTGCGAAGGGATGATACATATCAGGGAGCTCGCAGATGATTTCTATGAATATGATGAAGATAACTATTGCATCAGGGGACGTTCGACAGGGAAAGTATATACTTTGGGTGACCGTGTTAATATTGAAGTGGTAAAAGCTGATCTTCAGAAGAAGCAGCTTGATTACAGGCTGGTGAATGGCTCAAAGATCTGACAGGTCCCTTTCGATAAGCTTAAGCAGCTCATCAGCAGCATCTTTCTCAGGGACATTCTTCATTACAGGGATAGTGCCACGGTAAATATGCACCTTGCCGTTCGTAGCTCCTACATAGCCATAATCTGCACCAGCCATCTCTCCCGGTCCGTTAACAATGCATCCCATAACGGCTATCTTCAGGCCCTTCAGGTGTCCAGTGGCCTCCCTGACTTTCCTGACCGATTCCTGAAGATTGAATTTTGTGCGCCCGCATGTAGGGCATGAAAGGTACATTGTTCTTGTAATCCTTGTCTCGGTACACTGAAGAATAGCAAATGCTACAGAGGTTACATCCCTCAGGCTGATCCCCCCGAAATTATGTACACATATTCCGGATATCCTTTTATCGATAACGAAACGGCCAAGCAGAGAGGCAGCTTTTATTCCCAGATCTTCAATATCTTCTTCGTGAAAAACAGGATTAAGAATAATATTATGACTTAGATTATTCTCTTCAAGTGCTTTAAGGAACTTATCAGCAGCATACTTCTCCTTATCAGGATTAAAAGTGAAAAACAGGAGTGTTGTCAGAGGATCGGGTTGACTGAGATATCTGATGTCAAAATGTGATCCGGTAAGTAATACATTCAGCTTTTCTGATCTTAATAGATTCTCATTGTAAGTTTCAGGTGAGAACAATGGGAACACTCTTACATTTTCCCTGTGGTCAAACCATTTTTTAAAAGGAATTATTAGTGATACATCCTCCGGGAAAAGCTCCGGTAATCCTGAAGCAATTATAAGATCAGCCGAGCTGTCAGTTTTTTCAGTTTTTCCTTCATCATTCACTTTGTATCCGGCATCAAGATACCCTTCCAGGTCAATATCGGAGTAAAATGTCAGATTCATAATTACGATAGGACCATTGATGCTCCTGAGGATTTCAGGTCTGACAGACGGTGATTTATAGGTTATTTGTCCTGCCGGAAAATTATCCGCAGATCCTCTTGGATAAAAACCGGCAAGCTTTTTAGCAACTGGAATTTCAACTTCAGGATCTTCTGATAAAGAGATCCTGATTGTATCGCCAATGCCTTCAGCGAGCAGGGCTCCAATACCTGCAGCAGAACGTATTCTTCCGTCTTCTCCTTCGCCTGCTTCAGTCACTCCCAGGTGCAGAGGGTAAGACATTCCTTCATCCTGCATTGCACTTACCAGCCGGCGGGTCGCTTCTATCATAATGGCTGTATCCGAGGATTTCATTGACAGGACCATATTGTTGAAATTCTCAGCCCTGAATATCTTAATAAATTCAAGGGCTGAAGCAACCATCCCTGAAGGGGTATTTCCGAACCGGGTCATAATGCGATCGGACAGCGAGCCATGGTTTATGCCAATTCGTATAACTGTTTTATTCTCAAGACATATATTTATCAGCGGAAGAAGTCTGGCATGGGTCCTCTCTAGTTCTTCATTATATTCTTTATCGGTGAGCTCAAGTTTTTGAAATGCAGCCCTTTTATCAACATAGTTACCCGGATTGATCCTTACTTTTTCAACAAGCCGTGCAGCTGTTTCGGCCGCAAGAGGATTGAAATGTATGTCTGCTATGAGAGGGGTATTAAATCCGGCTTTACACAGCTCATTTTTAATAACTGCAAGGTTTTCAGCCTCCCTGAGCCCCTGTGCAGTAAGCCTGACAAGGTCTGCCCCTGCCTCAATGATCCTTATGCACTGTGCAACAGAACCTTTGGTATCAAGAGTATCTGTATTGGTCATCGACTGGATACGGATGGGATAGTTACCGCCAAGAGGGATAGTGCCTATTAGTACAGGGGTGGAGATGTACGGAGATATGATGGAAGATTGAGTCATAGTTTCTGTATCAGATAGAGTTATCCCAAAAGGTTTCTCCCCATGGAGCAGATCTTTTGACGGTCACTCCCTTTCCCATTCAGCGCCATCCTTAAGGTCTTTTATTACGATTCCCTCATTTTTTAGTTCTTTTCGAATATTGTCGGAGGTGAGCCAATCTTTATTATTTTTTGCTGCCTGTCTTAAAGTAATTATGATATTCATCAGCTTATTGGTAAGCTCAATGTCATCTTTCCCCTTTGCTTCATCTCTTAAACCAAGTATCTCAAAAACAAATATATTGAAAAGTGATTTAAGCGATTCAAGCCCCGAAGCATCAATTTTCTCAGTACCATCAAGTACTGAATTGACAATTCTTACTCCTTCAAAAAGTTGAGACAACAGAATAGGACTATTAAGATCATCATCAAGGGCTTCATAACATTTTTCTGTCAGATTAAAGATATCAACTGTTGAATGACCTGATGGTTTTAGCTTCTTAAGAGACTCTATTGCTTTTATTAGCTTCTGGAATCCTTTTTCAGCAGCCTGGAGAGCCTCGTTTGAAAAATCAAGAGGACTGCGATAATGAGCTTGAAGGATGAAAAACCGTATTGTCATTGGCGAATACACCTGTTCTAATAGAGGATGGTCCCCGTCGAAAAGCTGATCGAGAGTAATAAAATTGCCAAGAGATTTGCCCATCTTTTGTCCATTGATAGTGATTAAATTATTGTGCATCCAATAATTTACCGAATCATTTCCAAAAGCGGCGATGGATTGAGCCATTTCACATTCATGATGAGGAAAAAGAAGATCAAGACCCCCTCCGTGAATATCGAATCTCTTTCCAAGATATTTTATACTCATGGCAGTACATTCTAAATGCCATCCTGGATAGCCATTTCTAAATGGGTAAGGACTCCATTTCATGAGATGGTTGAAGTCAGCTATTTTCCAAAGGGCAAAATCGAAAGCATTTAGTTTTTCATTTTGCCCTTGCAGAATTCTTGTATTAGAATATAAATCATCCAAATTTCGTCCAGAAAGTTTGCCATATGACTCATATTTCCTTTGGTATTCTTTGATATTGAAATAAACAGCTCCAGTTTCAGTTTTATATGCAAATCCTTTTTTTATTAGGGTATTTATTAGTTTGGCTTGTTCTAGAATGTGACCTGAAGCCAAAGGTTCAATTGTTGGAGGTAATACTCCAAGCTTTTCCATATGAGTATGGTATCTATTGATATAGAATTGAGCAATCTCCATTGGTTCCTTTTCTTCCAAGCGAGCTTTTTTGCCAATTTTATCCTCTCCCTCATCAGCGTCATTTTCTAAATGACCAACATCTGTAATGTTCCTGACATATCGGACATTGTATTCAAGGTGAGTAAGGTATCTGTACAATAAGTCAAATGTTATGGCAGGTCTGGCATGACCTAAGTGAGCATCTCCATATACTGTAGGGCCACAAACATACATACCAACAAAGGGCGGATGAAGCGGTTGGAAAAGTTCTTTCTTTTTCGAAAGGCTGTTATAAATGAAAAGATTGTTCTTCATCATTCAACTATTTGGTAAGACAAAAGTAAGGCAAATTTTCTTCAATCAGAGCGTTCCCTCAAACTCTGTTCGGTTGTGAATAAATTTTTGCTCTTGTTCATTTCAGGTTTGCCACCACACCGTAATTCAGGTCATTACTGATATTATGGCAGGTATGACGATTTAAATCGGCCTTAGAGGATTTTGGGAAAAAGCGACTGTTTTGAAGCTTGCTAAGTTGGCCTGCAGTAAGCAATACTGCTTGACCCCGAGCGAATGCGAGGGGAAGTTGTATTGCGTGGGCAAGCATCCAAACAGTCGCCCCAAAATTATCTGAAGCCTTGATTTTTCTTTGGTTACTTTCTTTTTATCAAGAAAAAGAAAGTAACATAGTTCTTTTGGGCATGAAAATGAACAAATTAAAATTTGTAGTTTTAAAAATCATTTTTACCTTTGACCCACAAATCAAATATTCCTTCCATTAAGGGTGTTTGGTTTTTATTAAGAAGGGTGAAGAGATTAGGCTCCGAGAAACCCTGGCAACCACTCCTTGTAATAAGGCGAACGGTGCCAAAACCTAATCCCGGAAAGCCGGGAGATAATAAAAATTAACACTGAAACAATGAATTCGATTCATCTTACACACCACAACTTCATTATGCCTCTTATGCCTATGTGCATGTGCTGGTAAGGTTTTGAATTCTATTCAACCTTTTTTGATCAAACACCGGAGCTTATGAATATTTGATCATATCCTCATGTCCGGCATATTTATAAATCCTAAGATTCACCGAATAATGTCACACAGAAGTATAAAATTTGAAACATTGCAGGTACACGCAGGGCATAAGCCTGACAAGGAAACATTGTCAAGGGCAGTACCTCTTTATCAGACCTCTTCATATGTTTTCAGGGATGCTAAACATGCTGCGGATCTTTTTGATCTTGCAGAATGGGGGAACATTTACACCCGGATCAATAATCCCACTACCGATGTATTTGAAAAAAGGGTAGCTGCCCTTGAAGGGGGCGTGGCTTCCCTGGCGGTCTCTTCAGGACATGCAGCGCAGTTCATTGCTCTTACGACTATAATACGAAACGGGGAAAACTTTGTCTGTTCGCCGTTTCTCTACGGAGGTACTCATAACCAGTTCAAGGTAACGTTTGCCAATTTTGGGATCGACGCAAGGTTTGCAAAGGATCTTGAACCCGGTTCATTTGAAAGACTGATAGACGCAAATACCAGGGCTATATATGTTGAGACGATCGGGAATCCCGGCTTCAATGTTCCTGATTTTGATGAACTCTCAAAACTTGCTGTCAGATATGGTTTGCCTTTTGTGGTCGACAACACCTTCGGCGCCTGCGGATATCTTTGCCGTCCTGTTGAACATGGAGCAAATATTATTGTAGAGTCGGCTACTAAGTGGATAGGAGGCCATGGTACAAGCATTGGAGGAATAATTACCGATGCCGGTAATTTTGACTGGAATAATGGTAACTTCTCTCTGTTTACTGAACCTGCAGAGGGTTATCATGGAAAGATCTTTGGTGAGATTTTTTCACGGAATTCACCTGCCGGAAATATTGCCTTCATTGTAAAAGCGAGGGTTGAAGGGTTAAGGGACCTGGGACCCGCTATCAGCCCATTCAATTCTTTCCTTCTTTTGCAGGGACTCGAAACACTATCACTCAGGATGGAACGTATTATTCAGAATACACTGGCTCTGGCAAAATGGCTTAAGACTCAACCCGGGGTGGAGAAAGTTAATTATCCGGGCCTCCCTGAAAATCCATCCTATGAGCTGGCAAAAAAATATCTCCCAAAAGGTGCAGGAGGAGTTTTAAGCTTTGTGCTTAAAGCTGAAAAATCAAGGGCAGTGAAGCTGGTTGAATACCTTGAACTGGTAAGCCATCTTGCCAATGTAGGTGATGCCAAAACACTTATTATTCAGCCGGCTGCTACTACACACTCCCAGCTTTCAGTCGGAGAGCAGATTGCTGCAGGGATCGAGCCCGGCCTTTTCAGGGTATCTGTAGGGATAGAGCATATTGATGATATTATTTATGATTTTGAACAGGCATTCAGTCGGATTTTATAGAGACTTTTTAAAATGATTTTGAGATGACAAGAGAAAAACTGAGAATAGGATTATTCGGTTACGGATGTGTTGGCCAGGGACTGCATGATGTCCTGAACAGCAGTAAAGGATTTAAGGCAGATATAGTTAAAATCTGTGTTAAAGACCGTTCTAAAAAGAGGAGAATAGATATGTCGAATTTCACATTTGATAAGAATGAGATCCTTAATGATCCATCCATAAACCTTATTGTGGAACTTATTGATGATGCTGACGAAGCTTTCAGTATTGTAACCACTGCAATGAAAAGCGGAAAAAATGTAGTGACAGCAAACAAGATGATGGTGGCAAAACATTTCAGGGAGCTCGTGGAGATGCAGGGAAAATATAAAGTATCTCTTCTTTATGAAGCCTCGGCAGGAGCCAGCATCCCGATAATAAGAAATCTTGAGGAATACTATGATAATGAGCTTCTGCACTCCCTGCGGGGGATCCTTAACGGAACCACAAATTATATTCTGACAAAAATGCATAATGATGGAATACCCTATGAAGAAGCACTGAAAGAAGCGCAGGGGAAAGGGTTTGCAGAATCGGATCCTACTCTCGATGTTGACGGATGGGATGCAAAATACAAACTCTGTATTATTACCGGACATGCTTACGGATTATTTCTGGACCCCGCGGAGGTCTTTCATTATGGAATCAGGGCAATATCCGCATTTGATATCCGGTATGCAAAGGAAAAGGGGCTTAAAATCAAACTGGTGCCATACGTAGGAAAGACCAACGAGAGTACAATAACCAGCTTTGTTCTACCCAGGTTTATTTCAGCTGACAAATACCTATATAATGTTGATAATGAGTATAACGGGGTTATCACAGAGGCAGCGTTTGCTGATAAGCAATTCTTCAGCGGCAAGGGTGCAGGCGGACATGCGACAGGAAGCGCTGTACTCTCTGATATCTCTGCCAACTCATACGGATACAGGTATGAATATAAAAAATATCAGCAGGGAACTGTCTCAAATTATACCCGCGACTACAAACTCGAGGTTTATCTGAGGTATAAAGATGAAAAGGATCGGGAATTATTTGGATTTGAGGAAGTCTCGGAATACTTTAGCGGTAAGTTTTTTAAGTATGTGATCGGGGTGATAAACCTCACGAGACTTTACGCCTTACGGGAACAACTTGGCGATATAGATGTTTTTATTGTGAATACGGGAAGGAAAGTAGAATATTAATAAAATACAGAATTGAAATATAACATTGAAGATATCATAAAGCAAAAGATACTTATCCTCGACGGGGCCATGGGGACAATGATCCAGAAACACAGGTTTCAGGAGAATGATTACCGTGGTGATAAGTTCAGGGACCATCCAAACCTCCAGAAGGGGAATAATGACCTTCTGTCTGTAACCAAGCCTGAGATTATAAAAAATATTCACAGGGAATATCTTGAGGCGGGGGCCGATATTATTACTACAAATACTTTTAATTCAAACAGAATATCCATGGCGGATTATGGCATGGAGAATCTTGTTTATGAACTGAATTTCCAGTCGGCTCGTATCGCAGCCGAGGCAATTGCCGAATATGAAAGATCCGGTGAATCAGGACCACATTTTATTGCCGGAACACTTGGCCCGACAAACCGGACCGCTTCAATGTCATCGGATGTCAATGATCCTGGGGCAAGGTCAGTAACATTTGATATACTTGTTGAGGCATATGCAGAACAGACCAGGGGACTGATCGAGGGTGGTGTACATCTGCTTCTTGTTGAAACCATCTTTGATGTGCTCAACTGCAAAGCGGCACTCTTTGCTATCGGTTCTGTCTTTGATGAAAAAGAGCTCTGGCTGCCCGTGATGGTATCGGGAACTATTACCGACGCAAGTGGCAGGACACTGACCGGTCAGACTCTAGAAGCATTTATGGTGTCAGTTTCACATTTTCCACTGCTGAGTATAGGGCTTAACTGCGCTCTCGGTGCTGAACAGCTGCGACCTTTTATTGAAGAGTTATCTGCGAAGAGCGCCTTTTATGTTTCAGTTCATCCGAATGCCGGTCTGCCAAACCAGTTTGGAGAATATGACCAGAGTGCAGAGTTCATGGCCACTGTCGTGGAAGATTTCATGAAAGAGGGCTGGGTGAATATTATCGGAGGCTGTTGTGGTACAACTCCTCTTCATATCCAAAAAATTGCCGGGTCAGCAAAACTATACACACCAAGAATAAGGCCCGAAATAAAAAAATATACAAGGCTCAGTGGACTGGAGGTTCTGACAATAACACCCGAGACCAATTTTATTAACATCGGGGAGCGTACCAATGTGTCGGGCTCAATAAAATTTGCACGTCTTATAAGGGATGAAAAATACGATGAGGCTCTTGCCGTAGCCAGGAACCAGGTTGAAGGAGGAGCAAACATTATTGATATCTGCATGGATGAGGCAATGCTCGATTCGGAAAAAGCCATGGTCAGGTTTGTAAACCTGATAATGGCCGAACCTGATATCTCAAAACTTCCTCTCATGATTGATTCATCCCGCTGGAATGTTATTGAGTCGGCTCTTAAGTGCATCCAGGGCAAATCGGTTGTAAATTCCATAAGCCTGAAGGAGGGTGAAGAGGTATTCCTGGAACATGCCGCTAAGGTAAGGAAATACGGCGCTGCTGTGGTTGTTATGTTATTTGATGAGCTGGGTCAGGCCGACACATATGAAAAGAGGATAATGGTAGCAGGGAGGTCATACCGGCTGCTGGTTGATAAATTAGGATTTCCACCGGAAGATATAATTTTCGATCCAAACGTTCTGGCTGTTGCCACAGGTATAGAGGAGCACAACGAATATGCCATCAATTTTATAAGGGCAACGGAATGGATAAAGCAGAACCTTCCGCTGAGCAAAGTGAGCGGGGGAATAAGCAATCTCTCATTTTCATTCAGAGGCACTGATAAGGTACGCGAGGCAATGCACTCAGTCTTCCTTTACCATGCCATTAAGGCAGGGATGGATATGGCCATTGTCAATCCGGGCATGCTGCAGGTTTACACTGAAATAGATCCGGATCTTCTTCATCTGACTGAAGACGTGATATTTAACAGGAGAAAAGATGCCACTGAGAGGCTGGTCAAATTTGCAGAGGGCATTAAGAATGAAGGAAAGAAGGAGGAGAAAGAAGATGCATGGCGGCTATTGCCGGTCGTTGACAGAATTAAACATTCCCTTATTAGAGGCATCGATGAATTCATAGAGCAGGATGTAGAGGAGGCCCGGTCTCTTTTCAGACGTTCAATTGAGCTTATTGAAGGCCCGCTGATGGGAGGGATGAACGAGGTTGGAGATCTTTTTGGATCGGGTAAAATGTTTCTTCCGCAGGTGGTAAAGAGTGCAAGGGTCATGAAGAAGGCGGTTTCGAAACTGGCTCCTTACATTGAAAAAGAGAGTGAGGGACAGGAAAAGAAAATTGCCGGGAAGATTCTTCTTGCCACAGTAAAGGGTGATGTTCATGATATAGGGAAGAATATTGTAGGTGTTGTTCTGTCGTGCAACAACTATGAGATCATTGATCTAGGGGTGATGGTACCTGCAGACAGGATTATCGATACAGCCATCAAAGAGAACGTCGACATAATCGGCCTTAGCGGATTGATTACACCTTCACTTGAGGAGATGGTTCATGTTGCGGCTGAGATGGAGCGCAGGAAAATTAAATTGCCCCTGCTTATCGGCGGTGCCACAACATCTGAAATACATGCTGCGGTTAAAGTCGCACCAGCGTATTCCAATACAGTTGTGCATGTAAAGGATGCATCTAAAGCTGCCGGAGTTATCTCATCCCTTCTTCAGCAGGATAACACCGCTTATGTTTCTGCAATGAGGGAGAAGTATGACAGGATGAGGGATGACCATAGTTCGCGACAGACGGAAAGGAATCTTCTTTCAATAAGCGATGCAAGGAAAAACAGATTGATCACTGAATGGAAGAAGTTTGAGATTTTTGAACCGCTGAAGCCGGGTCTTCACCACTTAAAAGAGATAGATCTGAACATCCTGAAAGATTATATCGATTGGACCTTCTTTTTCTTTTCCTGGAAATTATCAGGAAAGTACCCCGCTATCTTCACCGATCCTGTAAAAGGAGCTGAAGCAAGGAAATTATTTGATGATGCACAAATATATCTGAAAGAGATAATCGACAGGAAGCTTCTTATAGCTAAGGCAGTATTTGGTTTGTTTCCTGCAGTATCAGATGGTGATGATGTTAAAATATATTCCGGTAAGGACAGAAATGAGCTTAAAGCTTACTTCCGGTTTCTAAGGAACCAGGAGCCTAAGGAAAGAAATATTCCCAATCTTTCGCTTTCTGATTATATTGCGCCTGAATCCTCAGGGTTGACAGATTATTTGGGAACTTTTGTTGTGACAGCAGATCTGGACGATGATGGTATGAAAAAATATCATGAGGATGATTATGCCTCGATCATGATCAGAATATTGAGCGACCGTCTTGCTGAAGCTGCGGCAGAATGGCTTCATGAGAGAGTACGTAAGGAATACTGGGGTTATGCGGCACAGGAGAATCTTGACGTTGAAGAAGTCCTGAGGGCAAAATATAAGGGCATAAGACCTGCACCGGGCTATCCGGCATGTCCGGATCATACAGAAAAACAGGTTATCTTTGACCTTCTTGGAGCTGAAAAACGTATTGGTGCCGTATTGACTGAGAATTTTGCCATGGTACCTCCGGCATCTGTAAGCGGATATATCTTTTCACATCCCGGATCGACCTATTTCAATATCGGAAAGATAAACTCTGATCAGCTTGAAGATTATGCCAGACGAAAAAAAATGACTATTAAAGAGGCAGCCAGGTGGCTTGCTCCAAATTTATGATTTAAAGAGATGAGTGTTATTGACAAGATTAAAAATGCCAAAGGGCCATTGTTCACATTTGAGCTGCTTCCTCCTCTCAAAGGCCATAGTATTGAAAGAATTTATACTGCAATCGGGAGGTTGCTTGAATTTAATCCGGCTTATATAAACTTTACCTCCCATCGGAATGAAACCACATATCATGAGAGGCCGGACGGGCTGCTTGAGAAAAGGATAGTGCGCATCAGGCCGGGAACAATAGCCCTGGCTGCCGCAGTTAAGTATAAGTATGACATAACTGTTGTACCGCATATTCTGTGTGGCGGATTTTCAAAAGAGGAGACAGAAAATGTGCTTATTGAAATGAATTTTCTCGGTATTGATGATGTGCTGGCGTTGAGAGGTGATCCTCAGAAGGGAAGTCACAGGTTTATCGCCGAAAAGGATGGACACGCCAATACTCACGAACTGGTAAGACAGATCATCAATATGAACAATGGCAAATACCTTGAGGAATCACTTGTAGATACTGCTCCGACGAATTTTTGTGTCGGAGTGGCCGGTTATCCCGAAAAACATTTTGAAGCTCCAAACAGGCAGGTAGATATTGAAAACCTTAAGAATAAAGTTGACGCGGGTGCGAGTTATATAGTTACCCAGTTGTTTTTTGACAACGTGAAGTTTTGCCGGTTCAGGGATGAGTGCCGGAAGGTTGGCATAACCGTTCCTATTATTGCCGGAATAAAACCTATATCAGCTCTTAATGATATAAAATTACTGCCACAGGTCTTTCATATTGATCTTCCTAATGACCTTGTCTCAGCGGTCCAGAAATGCAAAACCGACAGCGACGCCCGTGAAGTCGGGATTGAATGGGCAACAATGCAATCGAGAGAACTGATCAGTGAAGGTGTTCCCGGAATTCATTACTACACCCTTGGCCGTTCGGATAATATTGCAAGGATCGTCAGGGCTTCTTTTTAGCAGCCAGTTGGAAGTAAGGTGTGCGGTTTGGTAGTGCAGTGTGCAGTTTTCCGTGAGCCGTTCTTAAAGCGAGAATTCCTTCTTTATCTTATCGACATAGTCAAGCTTTTCCCAGGCAAAAAATTCTACCTTTTTCTGGTAAACCTTTTTCCCATTGACATTTACTGCTTTAGGTCTGCTGCCTGGTACCTCGTAATATACATCAACGTTTTTCGAAAAACTTTCACGGCCAAAATGACCATATGAGGATGTTAGTCCGAATACCGGATCTTTGAGGCCAAAACGTTTCACTATTGAATAGGGACGCATGTCAAAAAGCTTCTGGATCTTTTTCGAGATCTCACCGTCATGCAGGATCACCCCCTTGCCGTCCTTAACTTTTGCAGTTCCGTACGTATTAACATACAGACCAACAGGTTCTGCAACTCCAATGGCATATGCCACCTGTATCAGAGCCTGGTCACAGACAGCTGCGGCAACCATATTTTTGGCAATATGCCTTGCTGCATATGCTGCCGATCTGTCTACTTTTGATGAGTCCTTTCCTGAAAATGCCCCACCTCCATGTGCGCCGTGCCCGCCATATGTGTCAACAATTATTTTACGGCCCGTCAGACCTGTATCGCCATGAGGACCACCGATAACAAATTTGCCGGTAGGGTTGACAAAGAGCCTGAAATCACTTGTAAACATTTTCTGAATCCTTGCAGGGAGAAGCTTCTTTACCCTGGGGATCAGGATTTTCATGATATCTTCCGCGATCTTGTCCTGCATGGCTTTTTCTGCAGTCTTTTCAGAAACATGTGA
>Ga0209254_10004099_pt1 | contig 13322 bp, 10 predicted proteins | sample FrelakmetDIP11DI_FD_187148 | JGI IMG/M metagenome (GOLD analysis project Ga0209254, IMG submission 187148) | Freshwater lake sediment microbial communities from the University of Notre Dame, USA, for methane emissions studies - DIP11 DI (SPAdes)... | ecosystem: Environmental > Aquatic >...
GAGCATGCCGGAAGACTTCCATCTCCTGATCCATTCTCATGCAATCAACCCCTTACACTCCCTGCCGTCCCTGCAGGAAGATGGAAGGTACTATCCTTCTATTATATATAAATATTATTCTTTAGGGGCCACGAGCAGAACTGCAGAAAAACCGCCCGGCCCTATCCCGGTCTCATCTGATACCCGGACATCGTTCCTCCCCGTGTTTCCCATGAACCGAGCTGATTTCATCCCGGGAGAAGTGGTCTGATCGACCCGTGCATCTTCTTCATATGTCACCGGAACGATAGCTAGGAGTACCATGTCTGATCTGTCTGACTTTGAAGTGACCTTGCGGCATATCAGTGACCGCGGGGGGGAAGAGACGGCCTTGGAATGGATGCAGAATATCGAGACGGAATACGGACGGGCTCCTCTCATCTTCAAGCGGATGGCTGAGCGTCCTGAAGTTCTCATCTCCCACCTCCTCTATAAAGGAACGGTCACCAGGACCAGTTCAATGGAGCCGAAGTACGTGGAGCTGATAAGCATGGCCGTAGGTGCTGCACTCAAGTGCCAGCACTGCACCAGTTATCACATGCAGTCCGCGATGAAGAAAGGGGCGAGCCGGGAGGAGATCCTCGAGGTGATTCTCCTTGCCGGCATGATATCGAACTCCTCTGTTCTTGCCAATGCATACCGCATCTTTGATGAGAAGATGGCCCAGTGCATCCCCTGTGAAAGCGACGGGGTAGTTACCGGGGATCAGGAATAAGGGCGATATCTTTTTTTCTTCCCGGAACTCTTCTCCCCCGGTTCCCTGTTCATTTTTTGGGAAGGAATAAGACAGGCCCAGGTATTTCCGATAAGATCCTCCCTTCCCGCTTCTCGCAGCCCCTCTTCAACCAGGGTCCGGTTCTTCTCATCGCGGTACTGGAGCATGGCCCGCTGGATCTTCTTCTCCCGGTCCCTTGGCACATGGACCGGCTCTCCGGTAAACGGGTCCACCCCGGTATAATACATCGTGGTTGATGCGGTCATAGGGGTCGGCGTAAAGTCCTGCACCTGCTCGGTATAGAGCCCGGTATCCCTGATGTATTCTGCAAGCTCCACCATGTCCCTGATGCGGCAACCTGGATGACCGGACATAAAATACGGGAGGATGTACTGCCGCTTTTTCCTGCCGGCCTGCAGCATTTCAAATTGTTTTCTGAACGATTCAAACATCTCGCCAGGCGGTTTTCCCATCAGCTTCATGACATCGTGGCTGATGTGCTCGGGCGCAACCTTGAGGTGCCCGGAAACATGGTGCATGCAGATTTCTTCAAGGAATGCCGCACTGTCAGGGCTGATGAGATCATACCGGAGCCCGGATCCAATCACTACTTTCCTGACACCCGGTATTTCCCGGACTGCCCGCAGGAGCCGGAGATAGGGCTCCGGGCTGCAGACCAGGTTCGGGCAGTCCGGCCCGCACCGGCGGTCAGGACAGGTTCCCGGGCCATTCCACTGTCTGCAATACATCCCGAACATATTCGCAGTCGGCCCGCCAATATCCCCGACTATTCCCTTCCATCCCGGCATCCGGACCATCCGTTCAACTTCCCGCACAACAGATGGAATGCTCCGGCTCTGGATGACCCTCCCCTGGTGGTGAGCGAGTGCACAGAATGCACAGTCCCCGAAACAGCCCCGGTGGCTGACCACCGAGAACCGGACCGGTTCAAGGGCGGGGACCGGTTCGCGGCAGGAGGGGTGTGCGTTCCGGGTATAGGGCAGCTCGTACAGGTGGTCGAGCTCTGCGGTACTGAGCGGGAATGCCGGCGGGTTCTGGAGGATAATACTCTTGGGGTGGGTCTGCATGACCGGCAAACCCCTGCAGGGATCCTGTTCAGCGTTTATTGAGGCAAAGGCACGGGCATACGCCTCCCTGCTGCCGGCCACTTCGGTAAACGAGGGGAGAACAACCACCCCTTGCCGTTCTGTCGGGCTATGAACACCCTTTTTTATAACGGTCCCGCGGACATCAGAAATTGTTCCGATCTCCTCTCCGCAGGAAATCCGGTATGCGATCTCAATGAGGGGGCGCTCTCCCATCCCGTACACGAGCAGGGAGGCAGGCGCATCAGCGAGAATGGACTGGCGGACCTTATCAGACCAGTAATCATAGTGGGCAAACCGCCGGAGACTGGCCTCAATTCCCCCGATAATGATCGGGATTCCGGGAAACAGGGCGTGGAGGCGATCGGTATACACGAGGGTCGCCCGGTCGGGCCTCCGCCGTATTCCTCCTGGGGAGTATACATCAGAGGACCGCGGTCTCTTCTGCGGGGTATAATGATTGACCATGGAATCGGCATTCCCGGCCGAGACGGCAAAGAAGAGGTTCGGTGCACCGAGCCGGAGGAAATCATCCGGCCCTGTCCAGTCCGGCTGGGGGATGATGCCGACCGAGTACCCTGCATCCCAGAGGAACCGCGCCAGAAGGGCAGCAGCAAACGACGGATGGTCAACCAGCGCGTCACCTGAGACAATGATGATGTCAAACGTCCGTATCCCAAGAGCGAGCCCCTCTTCCCTTGATACGGGTAAGAATTCCGGCTGAGGAAGGTTCATTGTCCAGATTGTTCCTTTTCCGGCGATCCGGGATCCGGCAGCTCGAGTCCGGTCCTGGGATCATTACGGCGGGATATGCGGGTCCCCGTCAGTTCCATCACCACCGCTTCAACGATGATATACGTCATCGCAGTATCCCGCAGGCAGCCGGTAAGGGCTTCCCTTCCCCGTCCTACCGAGGCATGGTAGTGAATGTGCGGCCCTTCCTTTCCAGGGGTAATGGTGGCAAACCCCACCACTTCCCACCCGCCATCATAGGACTCATATGATGGCTCCGGCGGGAGAACTGCAGAGAGGGGGCCGGTTACAATTCTGCCGCTTTTCAAGGCTCCCAGGAACTGGATGATACCCGTCCGGATACCTTTCTCAACGACAAACCGCTCCAGGGTATCGAGGAGATCTTCCCCGTGGTCTATCCTCACGAAAAAGACCCTGCCGAATCTTCCCTCTGTATAGCGCATATCTCGCAACTCCCTCTCATCCTACCTGAGCTTCCTGCTCGGGCATAAAACGGTTTATACCGGCACCGGGCAGGTTCACGGACGACGGGGGAGGTATCATCTTCCTCCTACACCACCACCACCAAAACCGCCCCCGCCACCAAAACCGCCACCCCCAAAACCACCCGCCCCTCCACCTCCCCGCGAGGGGGGAGCGAAGAAGAGCACCGGAATGAAAGCGGCCCGTATCCCGGTCCCGGTTGCCGGCAGAATGGTTTCAGGGATGGTAATGTCAAACTCCTTCAGGGCTTTTTCAACCTTGTCACCGACCCCCATAGCCGTCCCGTAGATGAGCCACTCACCCCACATCGAAAGGTCAGCCGGTGAATACTGCCGCATCAGGGCCAGATCAGAGAGGAAGTTTGCGAATGCATCCCATTGGAGTTTCTCCCGGTATGTGTCCCCTTTCCAGTGTCCAAAAAGGGTTGAGGGAAAAACCAGGGCCACCCCGGCCTGAACGATGACCGAGCCGAAAAGGATGACGGCGGGGACAAGGAGAGAGGAGAGCGTTGGCATGGTTATAATCAGGATAAATGAGAGAGCAGAGAAAGCGATGCCGGTAAAGAGAAACGGAAATACATGCTCACGGCCGTCAGCAATATATTTCGCAATCAGGGAGGGATCAGATTTCCTGGTCACCATGGCGAGGTCGCGCTGGTATGCCAGAATCTTCCGTTCTGATGACGGGTCTGTTTTTGCCCGTGATGCAAGGAGTTCCATGTCTGCAGAATTCACCTCACTATCAACGGCAATTTCTGAGAGGAAGGAGAGCACCCGCTGTTCGTAGGGATCATCGGAACTGGTGGAATTCAGCCTGATCCTGATGTTGGAGCCTCCCGCTTCTTCTGTTATGGTGATGATCTTTTTCCGGTGTAAATCAAGGAGCGTGGCATAATATCCGTCCTGGTCAAAGACCATGGCATCCCCTTTAAAGAGGAGGTTTACCGCCCATGGTTTCATGCCGGGGTCAGGAGTTGTAGAAAGATACTCAGGGACAACAAATTCCTTCTCTCTCCCATATCTGAGATAGGTTGCCAGGAGGAGGAACGGGGTGAGAAGTGCCGCGGCAAATCCCAGGTAGCGGAGAAGATTTGCCCCATGGAACGGGATAATGTTATACCAGGGATTTGCTGCCTCGGTCCTACCCCTCACATCTTCTGTATACACCGGGAACCCGGGGATGGAGGAAAGACCTTCCCCGGAGAGAAGCATCTCAATCCCGAGCCCCTCATCTGCAACCACACTTCCGGTGATAACATACCTCTCTTCTGACCGGGAAACCCGGAGCGAAGGCGGATGCGGAAATACTTTTTCAACAAACCGTGCCGGTACCGTTATGGTAAGGTTCCGGTAGGGGATATGCCGGTCGACCAGACGGAGGTTAAGGTGGGCATCCGTCTGATCATACTCGAGAGGCGGATGGAGCGTGTAGCGGTAAGTTACTTCATACTGTCCTGCCGGAAAATAGAGGGGGTTGTAGATCCCCACCTCGCTGTTCTCGGCCATCTGCCGGATAAATGACGTGACTGCAGGATCGCTGCTTCCAAAGAGGCTCACGGTACTGTCGAATTCCTTGATATACCCTATTGTCCCGGGAGGCATCTCCATATCGCGGAATCTGATTGAAGGACTCCCCAGCGGCCCTGTTGAGAGGGGATCTTCCCAGTACCTGAAGAGCATCCTGTATCTGCCGGGAACTTTTACCTCGTAGACATATCGTTCGGTAAAAGTACCGTTCTCCCCGAGCTCTGCCGTGTATTCTGCGATGACCAAGTCTCCCTCAAAGAGTCCGGGAATGGCGATGGCCAGGATGCAGGCGCTAATGCCGATGCCAAACGCCACGGCGATGAGGATCGCGATCTGTTTCTTTTCGTCCACGATTAAAACCCTTCTAGAACTCGATTGTCGGGGGGGTGCTGATTGCCTCTTCAAACTCAAGGTAGGGGAGCTTGGCCAGTCCGAGCAGACGGGCTATGATATTGGAGGGGATGACATCACGGAGGGTGTTGTACTGCTGCGAGATATTGTTGTAGGTATACCGCTGCCGGGCAATCTCTTCCTCCACACCCCGGACGGCTTCCATAAGGTTCATGACCGTCGTATTGGTCTTGAGGTCGGGATAGTTCTCGGCAACGGCAAAGAGCCTCCCGAGAATGGACCGTGACTCCCGCTCGATCTCGTTCAGGTCACCTGCGCCGGCAGAACCGACACTGGCCCGCATGGCAGTCACCTTCTCGAAGGTCTCCTTCTCGAACCTTGCATAACTTTTAACGGAACCGAGCAGCTGTTCTATCATATCCAGACGTTTCTTCATTGCTACCCGAATCTGGCCAAGTGTCGCTTCTGATGAATTCTTCAGACTGAAGAACCGGTTATAAATCCCGATAGCATAAAGGACAAAGCCGACGATGATGAGGAGGATAACCCCCCCGATAACCCAGGGAATGATGCTTTCAAGCGCCATAGGAATTCTACAAGAGATGTGATCATCACCGGCACAAAAAGGATTGTATGGAAAAAGAGGGATCAAGCCTTATTCGATGACCATGGTTCCGGCAACGCGGAGCTTTCCTCCCTCAAGATAGTGAAGGATTATCCGGTCACCAGGGAAATAGACCAGGTCCCGGCTGGTCCGGAGGGTAACCAGCGGCCGTCTCCAGTCTCCGGAGTTGTCCACAAATGCTACCCGGGCCGGGAGGAACTGCATCCAGTGGCCCACATGGATGATCATTTCATTTTTCAGCGGTGAAGGCCAGTACCGGACCAGGGATGCCCTGCCACTCATAGTCAGGGAGGAGGTGAGATCGGGGTTTGCGGAGAGAACAAACCCGCGGTCAAGATTCTCCACCTCAACCCCCTTCAGGGCAAGTCCCACGCGGTCACCAGTACCTGCTGAATCTACATAATCTTCATGTTTCTGGATGGATCGTACCTGTGCGGTCTGGGTTGTGGGATAGATACGGAGCACATCATGGCGGAAGATGGCTCCTCCTACCACCCCTCCAAGCACGACCACCCCGACACCTTTGACCGGAAAGAAATGATCGACGGGGACTGCTCCCCTTCCGGTCGCCCCTGCCGGCTCCTGAAGGCCTGCCAGTTCTTCTATGAGTTCCTCGCGGATCCTGGTCCGGTCATCCGCGACCTGCCGATACTTTTCAACCACGGTGCCTTTGATAAAAGAGGCTATTTCCTCCGGAGTAATATAATTGCGGAGGACCAGCATCCCTCTGGTGATACCCACACAGTCAAGCATCAGCACACATTCACCAAAAGAAGCTGTTATCTCATCCACAACAAGGATGGCACGATCAGCCATGGAGAGGGTAAAAAAAAGCGATGAGAGCCTCTCCGGGTAGCGGCTCGGTTCACAGAAGGTGATGGTATGTTCACCTTTCTTCAGGTTATAGAAGGTGATATCCGAACTCGTTCCTTTTTTCCCAAGCTCCCCGGCATACCCTTCGGGACCGATTACCGCGACCGTGAGATTGGACATGTCCCCAGTATTATAATCCCGTGGAATATCAGCATTTATGTTCTGTCAACGCTCCGGCAGGGGGATTTTAACGCGGTGATCAGCTCCTCCGGTGAACGGACCAGCACAGCAGATTGTTCGAGCATCAGATTTACATGCTCGTGGAGACCGGCCATCCGGAAATCCGTTCTGATGGCGATTACCGGTATCCGGCGGGCATAGGCATACCCCATCTCCCATGCCGTTCCGGAATCCGCATCCGGCCCGTCAATTACCGCGACAACGACATCCGTGGTTTCGAGCTCCCTCAGGTGCCGGGAAAATATCTCCCGGTGCGCGACCTGATCGCGGTGATGAGAATCGTCACCAACCACCTGGGGCAGGTACACCTCAAAGAAATGGGATGAGAGAAGTTCCGATAGGCCGATGTTGTATTCCTTCTCTGCCCGGGAAAAAAGCGGGGCGGCAAGGTAGACCCGGTAACGGGAGAAGTCAGCGACATCCAGGCAGAGAAGGTCGGGGAAGCGGGAGAGAAAAACCCCGGGGCCGGGTCTGCGTGAAGCTTCTGATCCGGAGGGTCCGGAGAAATGGGCGTCGATCCCACAGGTCGGGGAGGAATTGACCCCGACAATACAGAGCGGCGGTCCGCGCCTCCTGATGAGTTCCCTCACCTCAGAGGTAAGGTTCTCCAGCAGGTTCACAAACCCGGGCGTGTCCAGCCGGTCAAGGATCATGCCAGGTTCACGTCCGGGTCCCAGACAGAGGGTTTCGGGGCAGGGGAGGGGAACGATCTCAATTCCGAACCGCCGGCATCGTTCGACAGCCCGGGTATACCATTCCCTGTCCCGTTCGCTGGTAATCCCCCTGGCTCTGAGATCGGCATTAAGGATACAGGGGGATACAAGCACGTACATTGATAGAGCTTGGCAGTGGAGAGATGATAGATGATCCCCCTCTATGCATTCCGGGATAACAGTTGTGATCCACGGAAGTGCACCGTAAAACGACTGGAAAAATCCGGTCTGGTGAGGGTACTTTCAAAGATCTCCCGTATTCCGAGGAACACTATCCTGCTGGACCCTGCCGCGGAACAGGCACTCTCCCCGGCGGACAAGCCGGCCCGGTCCATCACGGCACTGGACTGTTCCTGGGAGGTGCTCGACACCCGCGGGATCAGCACCTTCCGGAAACGTCGTGCCCTCCCCTTCCTGGTAGCTGCAAATCCGGTCAACTTCGGGAGGCCGTGGCGACTGACCTCAGTCGAGGCCTTGGCTGCTGCACTGATCATCCTCGGGGAACCGGACCAGGCTGCAGTTGTCCTTGCCACGCAGGGATGGGGAATCCGGTTCATGGAGCTGAACGAGGAACCTCTCAGCCTGTATGCCCGGGCTTCTGACAGCACGGAAGTCATCGGGATCCAGGAACACTACCTCTAGATTCACGAGAAGGTCTGCTGGAAGATGAGCACCCGTTCATCGCCGGGGGGGAGCGTGGCTGTTTTTACTTCGACGGGTACGATGTGGCTTCCGGTAAGCGGGATGAGGGTTATGCGGAGTTTCCGCTCCTCTGCCGGTCCTGAGAGGATCTGCTGATCATCAGCCGGGAAAAATGTTGAGAGAGGAGCACCCAGAACAATCCGGCGGTCCCCTTCCACGAGTTCAATGAAACGCTCATTAACCCAGAGAACGGTCCCTGATTTGTCAGTGAGAAGTACTGCCTCGTTCATGAGGTCGAGGACTGATTCGAGCTCCTGTCTGACCCGGGTAAGTTCTTCAATCATTTTTTGTTCGGCCCGAGGAGGGGTCTCTGAGGATATCCCGCCGGTATCCATTTTCCGCAGCGACTCCCGTGCCTGCTTCCATGCCGAGATATCCCTGATGGACTCGATCGCTCCGATGGTATTCCCTTCATGATCAACCAGCGAGGAGGCTTTTCCCCAGAGGTATGCACCCTTCCCCTCGTTCATGGTGGGCACGAATGTTTCCGCATAGATACTGTCGCTGTATCTCCTTACAGTAGGGTACTTCCGTGCAAGTTCATGGGGAGGAAGATCAAGGATATCAACAAGGATTGGTCGTTCCTTCTGAAAGAACGTAAAGGCTTTCTGGTAATCTTTCTTCCCAATGACCTGGTCTTTTTTTACCCCTGTCAGCATCTCAAGAGCCCGGTTCCACGCAATCACCGTATGATTCCGGTCCACGATGAATGTTGGATCAGGCATGAACTCGATTGTTTCAGAGAGCTTTTGCTTGGTACTCTTCAGAGCTGTCTCAATACTCTTGGACTCGCTGATATTCACAAACGATGCGAGGGTATACAGGAGACTGCCATCGCCGTCAATCGTGCTCTGGAAGGAAGCCATGAGATACTGCTGGTGACCATCGCGGGTGGTGATACGTAGTTCTCCATTCCATTTCCCACCGCTCCTCAATTCTGTTACAATCTCTTCGTACCCAGGATCAATCGAATCGAATTGCTTGATAAGATCACCGGGATGCTTTCCCCTAATTTTTTCAAAGTTAACATCGAATTCGGTTAAAAACGAATCGTTTGCGTAAATCAGGCGGTTTTCACGATTGAATATGGCGATGGCATTGGTTGCTGAAGCTATTGCGGTATCCTTAAGCTGCAGCTCTTCCCTGGTCTTCTTCAGTTCCGTAATATCGAAGAAGGAGGCCATCAGGCAGATGGGAATACCTGATGGATCTTTTACGACGCTGGCATTGAGGAGAGCAGTAAACAGGCTTCCATCCCTTCTTGCACCGACTACCTCACCAGACCATCCTTTTCCCTCTTGTAATGATTTCCAGACCATCGGAATCGCGGTCTCTTTACGATTGTGGGCAAAGATTTGGATAGGTTTTCCAAGGACATCGTTTTCAGTTTCAAATCCGAACATCCGGAGGAACGATGCATTTACGTAGGTAACATTTCCCGAGAGGTCTGCTATTCCGATACCACTGAGCGACGATTGGAGGGCTAAATCCTTTACCAGGAGTGCCTGCTCTGCCTCTTTCTTGTCTGTTATGTCCCTGCCCACGCCCTGGTAGACCATGATATTTCCCCCCTCATCGAAAATCCCGCGGTTTGTCCACTGGTGCCAGCGGTACTGCCCTTCAGCATTGATAACACGATGCTCGGTGGTTACGACCGGGTTTTCGGGAGTGATGGATTTGATCCGGGCACGTATCTGGTCCCTCTCTTCTTCGGGCAGGTAATCAAGAATATTTTTCCCGATGAAATCTTCGGGTGTTCCACCCAGGTGCAGGGCTATTGCTTTATTAGCATACAACATCCGGAGGTCTTTGTCATACCGGTTCACCATCTCCGTCTGATCTTCAACAATACCCCGGTACTTGGACTCACTGAACCTGAGGCGCTCCTCCACCTCTTTTTTCTCGGTAATATCTTCAAAGATGAGGGTAGTACCCTTGGTTCCGTCATCAAAGACACTCGGGACCACTTTTACCTGGAGGTGATTTGTCTTATTATCCCGTACCAGAGATAGTTCCCTGGATATTTCACCAGACTCAATTGCATTGCGTGCCAGCTCATCGATCCGGAAATTATCCATGGTGTTCACAGGAGTTCCAGAGACCGGATTGCCAATGAGATCATCTTTTTTTACCGAAAAATAGGAGAAGAAGTTGTCATTTGCCTCCACCACTTTGAGATCTCCGTCAAGGACCAGGATAAGCTCATTTGCAAACTTGAGCATCGAGGATATCGGCACACGGTTGGAGAGGTAGTAAACCTTGGCATTTCCATACATCCGCATCTCGACCTGCCCGGTGATGAGAAGGATTTCGAGATATTTGGCCACTGAATTTCGGTTTATCTTCAGGTTGTGGGATATATCAGAAATAGTAAGACCCTTGGGCCGTGCTTTGAGCAATTTCTTGATACGGGTAATTTTCTCCTGATCCAGGATCATTGCATTCGATTATGATCCTCCCGCTCAATTAAATATTTGCTCGGCACTGACGGGGCGATTGTGATCAGTGAGTACCCGGGGCAGGTGAAAACATAATCTTTTACCGCATGGAGTGTTTATACCTCACCTGTACAAGAGCCCGGGTGAGAGAGCCCATGCTCCCCTCTGGACATCACTATGGCCCCGTTGATCCATAACCGTTCATTTTCATTTTACCTCCTCCTCTTCATTATCATCCTTATCTCCCTCATCACGGCCGGTATTACCATTGGCGACCTTATCCTGGTAAATAATGACTTCCAGGAGAATGCTGCCCTGTTGCGGAACCAGACCGAAGGAAACATCAATATCTCTGTCAGGGCAATCGATAACGGTCTCAAACTCTTTGATAATACCCTTAACCGCAGAATGGAGGCAGCTTTTGTTCTCTTTGCTGCTGAGTACAATATGACCGGAGGGGATCCTTCAAAAATGGACCTCGGGAAGCTCAAACGTGACCTCGGAGGGGAGATGGATCTCTATATCATCAATGATTCCGGGGTCGTGGAGTATACGACGTATCTCCCGGATCAGGGACTTGATTTCAGTGTTGCCATCCCCTATTTCTATGAGTACCTGATGCAGATCAAGGATACTGACGATTTTTATCCTGACCGTGTCGTCCAGGAAAAGGCTACAGGACAACTCAAAAAATTTTCCTATATGCCCACGCACGATCACAAATATATTCTTGAACTCGGCCTTACCGCAGATGCGTTCCAATCGGAACGGAATTCACTCCGGTATACTGATATGATCCAGAAGGTCAGAGAGCAGAACCCCTATATACGGGACCTCAGGGTCTTTACTACTGCCAAGCGGCTTGTCGGGAATAGAAGTTATGTTCCGGATCCGGTACTAAGTGATTTACTCGACGAGATCCTCATAACACGGAGCAGTCCCGAATTCAGGGATCCCACCAAAGGTATTACCAAAAAATATCTCTACATTGACCTCCGTGATGAGAATTATGCCTCAGATATGAGTCTTATCGTGGAGATCGTTTACGATGATATCCTCATTGCCCGGTCCCAGCAGCAGCTCATTGTGTTTCATCTCCTCATTGCCGCTGGCAGCCTCCTGCTCGGAATTATCGGAGCTGTCGCCATATCCCGCCATGTAACCCGTCCTATCGCACAGATTTCCGATGATGTCAATATGATATCCAGCGGTGACCTTGACCATAAGATCTCCCCCGTAGTCGGAACAGAATTTGGAGTTCTTACGGTGAGCATTGACTCCATGGTGAAAAACCTGAAAGGGATGATAGCCCGGCTGCAGGGCAGTGAGAAGCAGCTCAAGGAATCGGAAGAGCGGTACAGGGGCGTTGTCGAAGCCCAGTCCGAATTTATTACTCGGTTCCTCCCTGATGGAACGGTCACTTTTGTAAATGAGGCCTACTGCCGCTATTTTCAGCTCAATTGCAGGGATATTATCGGAAAACAATTCAGGGCAACAATCCCGGATGAGGATGTGAAGATTGTCGAGAATCATTTTAAACAGATCTCCCCTGGAAAGCCAGAATCCCTTATTGAACACCGTGTTATTCTGCGGGACGGAGAGATACGATGGCACCAGTGGCGGGACCGGGGCATCTTTTCCGCGGATGGCACGCTGATTGAAATTCAATCCGTAGGTCGCGACATCTCTGAGCGGAAACAGGTAGAGGAGGAAAACCGGAAACTCAACGAAGAACTGGAGGAACGGGTACAGAGCCGAACTGCAGATCTTGAGGCTGCCAACCGTGAACTTGACTCCTTCAGCTACTCAGTATCCCATGACCTCCGGGCACCTCTCCGGGCAATTGACGGGTTCACGACCATTCTTACCCGTGAGCATGCCTCCTCACTTCCTGCCGATACCCTGCTGTATCTTCAGAAAATACGGGAGAACACCCGGAAGATGGGGATGCTCATCGATGACCTGCTCAATTTCTCACGGATGAGCAGGCAACCCCTCAACCGGTTTCTCATTGATCCCCGTTCCGTTGCAGAAGATGCCTGTGACGAATTACGGGCGGAGACCGCGGGACGAACGGTGCACCTGGAGATCAGGGATATGCCGGTCTGTTCTGCAGATCCGATTCTCCTTCACCAGGTATATTCCAACCTCATTTCGAACGCCCTCAAATTTACCCGCAGAAGAGAGATTGCGGAAATTGAGATCGGTTCCTCTGAGAGAGACGGCAGAACTGTGTATTACGTAAAAGACAACGGAAGCGGATTTGATATGAAGTATGCCCCAAAAGTATTCGGAGTTTTCCAACGGGTGCATGATGACCCCTCCCTGGAAGGAACCGGTGTGGGGCTTGCCATCGTAGAACGGATTATCCACCGGCATAGAGGTGAGATCTGGGTGGAGTCGGAGCCAGATAAGGGCACAACCTTTTTCTTCACCCTCGGCTAGATACATGCATGAACTCTGGGGGGAGCAGCGCAGAGATTCTCCTCGTTGAAGACAACCCGAACGATGTGGAACTTATTCTTCACGTCTTTCAGTGGTGCAACCTCGGCGACAGAATCCATGTGGCCTGGAACGGAGAGGAGGCGCTTGATTACCTCTTTGGTAAGGGCCCCTATGAGAAGAAACCTGCGGGAAGGCCAAAGGTTATCCTCCTTGACCTGAAGCTGCCCAAGGTTGATGGTCTTGAGGTCCTCCGGAAAATCAAAGGGGAGGGTAAAACCCGTTCGATACCGGTCGTGGTCTTCACCTCCTCCCGCGAGGAACGTGATATTGTGGAGAGTTACAACCTGGGAGTGAACAGCTATATTGTAAAGCC
>Ga0209254_10004100_pt1 | contig 13320 bp, 11 predicted proteins | sample FrelakmetDIP11DI_FD_187148 | JGI IMG/M metagenome (GOLD analysis project Ga0209254, IMG submission 187148) | Freshwater lake sediment microbial communities from the University of Notre Dame, USA, for methane emissions studies - DIP11 DI (SPAdes)... | ecosystem: Environmental > Aquatic >...
GAGCGCCACGGCCACCGCATCGCGGTGATCGAGAATGAATTCGGCCCCGAAGGGGTGGACAACGATCTGCTGGTCGCCGACACCGAGGAGCAGATCATCGAGATGAACAACGGCTGCATCTGCTGCACGGTGCGCGGCGACCTGGTGCGCATTCTGTCCGAGCTGAAGGACAAGCGCAGCCGCGGCGAACTCGCCTTCGAGCGGGTGATCATCGAGACCACCGGCATGGCCAACCCGGGGCCGGTGACGCAGACGTTCTTCATGGACGACGACATCGCGTCTTACTACCTGCTCGACGCGGTGATCACCCTGGTCGATGCCAAACACGGCCACGCCACCCTCGACGCGCAGCCGGAAGCGCAGAGCCAGGTCGGTTTCGCCGACCGCATCCTGCTCACCAAGACCGACCTGGCGTCGGCCGACGAGGTCGCGTCCCTGCGCGAGCGGCTGATGAACATGAACCCGCGTGCGCCGATCCGCGCGGTGCAGATGGGGGAAATCCCGATCGCCGAGGTCCTCGACCTGCGCGGCTTCAACCTGAACGCGATCCTCGAGATCGACCCGCAGTTCCTGGCGGCCGAGCACCCCGATGCGGCGCACGCCCGGGGTGACCATCATCGCCACGATCATCATCACGATCATGACCATGGTCATGATCACGACCACGATCACGGCGATCATGGCCATGGCGGACATCACCAACACGACGATGCGATCAAGGCTTTCGTATTCCAGTCGAAGCGGCCTTTCGACGCCGGCAAGCTCGAGGAGTACATGGGGGCCCTGACCCAGGTTTACGGTCAGGACATGCTTCGGTATAAAGGCGTGCTTTTTATGGACGGCAGCCCGCGACGGATGATCTTGCAGGGCGTGCACATGCTCATGGGCGCCGACGTCGGCCGCCCCTGGGGCAAAGACGAGAAGCCCGGCAGCAAGATGGTGTTCATCGGGCGCAACCTTCCGAAGGACGCGATTCTCAAGGGCCTGGAGGCCTGCCTGGCGCGCTGAACGCGAGCCCGGCGAGGCAGGTAACGAGGTAGGAAGACATGGTTGCGAAAGCAAAGACAGCGAAGCCGGCAAGGAAAGTGGCCGCCAAGGCAGCGAAGGCAGCCAAGCCTGTGAAGGCGGCGGCGAAGAAAGCGCCGAAGCCCGCCGCGAAACCTGCTGCGAGACACGTGGCGAAACCCGCGGCGAAGGCAGCGCACAAGCCGGCGCCGAAGGCTGCTACGAAGGCTGCCCGGAAGGCTGCCCCGAAGGCTGCCCCGAAGGCAGCGCCCGCGGCGGCCAAGGAGCGGGCTGCGGCTGCCAAGCCGGTGGCAGCGAAGGCTTCGCCGGCCGCGCCGGCAGCGGCTGCGCGCCGTCCGGGGCCGGCGCCCAAGCCGGTCGCACCGGCCAGCGCCAAGGAAGTTGCCGCCGCGCACGAGTACCTGCTCAGCCGTTCCGCACACCGCAGCGAGGAGCCGGTCGTCCTGAACGGCCGCCGCCTGCCGACTGAAGAGCAACTGCTCAGGATGCCGGATGCGGCCTACATGAATGACGAGCAGCTCGCCTTCTTCAAGTACCGGCTGCAGCGGATGGAGCAGGAACTGCTCAACAATGCCGGCGAGACGACCGAGCATCTGCGCGAGACGGTGATCGTGCCTGACCCGGCTGACCGCGCGACGATCGAGGAAGAGCACGCGCTGGAACTGCGCACGCGTGATCGCGAGCGCAAGCTGCTGAAGAAGGTGCAGGCCGCGCTGCAGCGCATAGAAAGCGGCGATTACGGTTTCTGCGAAGAAACGGGCGATCCGATCGGCATCCCGCGGCTTCTCGCGCGTCCCACGGCGACGCTGTCTCTCGAGGCGCAGCAGCGCCGCGAACTGAAGCAGAAGCTGTTCGGCGACTGACGCGTCGGCGGTGCGCAGCCGCGCCCGCCTGCCCGACCGCGGCCCGGTCGCCGGCGCCCATCGTCGGCCGGATGCCGTCGCGACGTTCTAGCCCGTTGGCGGTACGAATGAAGCGGCGATTTAGTCCGTACGCATCGGTGCGCCAATAGGCAAAGTTGTTATAGTCGTTCGCGGTAATCCCGTGTCATGCCGCCCAGCCGGCATCGCGCCGGCGACGGCCTTGCTGCCGCCATCGGCAGCGACTGGGCGCTGACACTTCCCCGTGGCCTGGGACATTGAGGCCGCGGGATTTCGGGAACAATTCGGGACAGGCGGTGGTTTTTTCCTTTTTCAAGAAGGATCCGAAGGACGCCAAGAAGGGGCACGGCGGCCGCGGTAAGCCGTCGGCGGCGCCGCGCACGGGCGGTGGAACGGACGTGGCGACCCGGCCGATGCCCAAGCCGATCGGTCGGCCACTTTCCGGTCCGACGAACCGTTCGCTCGACCGGTCCAGCCTGCCGAGCACGGGCATCCCGATGACGGAAACCGCGGTGCCCGAGCGAGAGCGCCAGCGCGACCACGCCCGCCAGACGGCAGCAAAGATCGACGCCATTGAGGCCGAGATGGCGCGGGACATGATGCATGGCGCTGGCCGCAACTCGGGCGCGCCCGCACGGGCGCCATCGCCCGCGCCGGTGCCAGCGCCAGCAACGATCATCAAGTCCGGCAACACCATTCCGCCGCTGGGCAAGTCGACCACCGTCGTGGCCACGGTGGTCGCCTCGCTCGACGTCAACTCGGACATGCTTGCCGGCGACATCGACGCGATCGAGATCAACACGTCCGGCGGCAGCTCGGTCATCGACGAGACGGCGATCCTCTTCTCCAATGGCCAGCTCGATGCCGCCGAGGCCGTGCTTCGCGCCGGTCTGCGGCGCGACGACCTCGGCAGTGCCACCCGGATGGCCTGGCACATGCTCTTCGAACTGGTGAACCAGCGCGGCGACCGGGCAGCGTTCGAGCAGCTGACCATGGACTACGCGCTGCGCTTCGAGAACTCTCCGCCCGCCTGGATGAACTATGTCGAGGCCGCGCCCAGCCGGCCAGCCGTGAAGGCAGCCCCGCAGGCGGTGACCCAGAGCGGCGCGCCGAGCGTACGACTGCCGCATCTGATCGACGCCGGCATCGTCGGCCTCCTCGAGCAGCTGCGCGGCCTGACGGCAGCGCACGCCGCCGTGCAGCTCGATGTGTCGGACGCGCGGTCGGTCGACATCGCCGGGGCCAGCCTGCTGCTGCGCGTGCTCAGCGCCTTCAAGCGCTCGCATCGCGAACTGACCCTGGTCGGCGCGGCGGGCTTTGCCGATGTCCTGTCCCGCGCGGTCGAGTCGGGCCGCCGCGATCCTTCCGATGCATTGTGGATGCTGCTGCTGGAAGTGCTGCGCATGCTCAACAAGCACGAGGAGTTCGAAGAAGCGGCCATCCAGTATTGCATCACCTTCGAGGTTTCGCCACCGTCCTGGGAGCCGCCTGCCGCCAACCTGAAGGTGGCCGCTGCTTCCAACGCGCCGGCGGCCTTGGCAGACAGCGCGGCAGCGGGATCGCCGCTCGAGCTGCGCGGCGTGGTCGAGGGCGATGGCGAGCCGCACTTCGGCCGCCTGGTTGCCGCGGCGAAGAACCAGCAGCAGGTGGTCATCGACTGCCTGCAGTTGCGCCGGCTGGCGTTTTCGGCGGGCTCAGCGCTGCTGGGCACACTGCAAAGGATTCGCAAGGGCGGCGCGACTATCGAAATGCGCAATGCCAACACGCTGGTGGCGTCCCTGCTGCACCTTCTCGGCGTCACCGCGATCGCCCCGGTGCATACGCGCCACACCTGAAGAGCTGCGACGCGCCCCGGTTGAATCCGGCGCCATCGCCCCCAAATCGCAGCAATGGAACCGTTCCACGGCACAACGATCGTCAGCGCCCGGCGCGGCAGCCGGGTGGCCATGGGCGGCGACGGCCAGGTCACCCTAGGCAATGTCGTCGTCAAGCAGACCGCGCGCAAGGTGCGCCGCCTGTATCACGACCGCATTCTTGGCGGTTTCGCCGGCGCCACCGCCGATGCGTTCACTCTGTTCGAGCGCTTCGAGGCGAAGCTGGAGAAGCACCAGGGCAATCTGCTGCGCTCGGCGGTGGAACTGGCCAAGGACTGGCGCACCGACCGCATCCTGCGTCGGCTGGAGGCAATGCTGGCGGTTGCGGACCGCGAGACCTCGCTGATCATCACCGGCAACGGCGACGTGCTGGAGCCGGAATTCGGCCTGATCGCGATCGGCTCCGGCGGCCCCTACGCCCAGGCCGCCGCCCGCGCTCTGATCGACAACACCGAACTGGCGCCCGCCGAGATCGTCAAGAAAGCCCTGACCATCGCCGGCGACCTGTGCATCTACACCAACCAGTCGCACACCATCGAGTCGATCGACTGACGGTGGGCGGCCGGATCCGTCTTTTTCGTGGCCTTTGTCCTGCGCGCGCCCGCCCGGCCGCCCGAAGGGCGCGCGCCTAACTTGACCGCTTCGCGTGCACGTGCGACCGCGCAGCGGTCGCGTACACGCAAAGCGCAACCAATATGATGACCCCCCGCGAAATCGTTCACGAACTGAACAAGCACATCATCGGCCAGGACAGTGCCAAGCGCGCGGTGGCGATTGCGCTGCGCAACCGCTGGCGCCGGCAGAACGTCGAGGAACCGCTGCGCAGCGAGATCACGCCGAAGAACATCCTGATGATCGGGCCGACCGGGGTCGGCAAGACCGAGATCGCGCGCCGCCTGGCGCGGCTTGCCGACGCGCCTTTCATCAAGGTCGAGGCGACCAAGTTCACCGAGGTCGGCTACGTCGGGCGCGATGTCGATTCGATCATCCGCGACCTGGTCGATATCGCGGTGAAGCTCACGCGCGAGGCCGAGATGAAGAAGATGCGTGCCCGTGCCGAGGATGTCGCCGAGGACCGCATCCTCGACGTGCTGGTGCCGCTTCCCCTTGGCGAGGCGCGCCGCGACGATGAAAGCGCGGCGCGACAGAAGTTCCGCAAGAAGCTGCGCGAGGGGCAGCTCGACGACGCCGAGATCGAGATCCAGGTGGCAGCGCCGGCGCCGACGATGGAAGTGATGGCGCCGCCCGGCATGGAGGAACTGACGCAGCAGATCCAGTCGATGTTCGCCAACATGGGCCAGGGCCGGCAACGCAGCCGCAAGCTGCGCGTGCGCGAGGCGTTCAAGATGCTGGTCGACGAGGAAGCCGCCAAGCTCGTCAACGAGGAGGAACTGAAGACCCGCGCGCTGGCGGGAGTCGAGCAGAACGGCATCGTCTTCCTCGACGAGATTGACAAGATCGCCGCCCGTTCCGAGGTCGCCGGCGCCGACGTGTCGCGCCAGGGCGTGCAGCGCGACCTGCTGCCACTGGTGGAGGGGACCACGGTCAACACCAAGTACGGCATGGTGAAGACCGATCACATCCTGTTCATCGCCTCCGGCGCCTTCCACTACGCCAAGCCGTCGGACCTGATTCCGGAACTGCAGGGGCGCTTTCCGATCCGGGTCGAACTCGGCTCGCTGTCGGTGCAGGACTTCGAACGCATCCTCACCGGCACCGACGCCTGCCTGACACGCCAGTACGAAGCACTGCTGGCCACCGACGAGGTCACGCTCAGCTTCACGCCGGACGGCATCACGCGGCTGGCCGAGATCGCCTGTTCGGTCAACGAGAAGACCGAGAACATCGGCGCGCGCCGCCTTTACACGGTGATGGAACGGCTGCTGGAAGAAGTCTCCTTCGATGCCGGCAGCGGCCAGCGGCGCGATCTGCGCGTCGACGCCGCCTATGTCGATTCGCGCCTTGCCGAGCTGTCGCGCAACGAGGACCTCGCCCGCTACGTGCTCTAGCGAGGCAGGTCGGCGGCGAGGGCCCCGCTACGCCACTTCGCTGGCGCGGTACTCGCCGATCCTCGACAGCGCCGCATTGACGGCATCCACCGAAACTTGCGCTGCGTCGGAAAACTGCGCGCGAGGCGGCTCGAGCGTGACGGCGACGCCGGCGTCGATCGTCCGCAGGGCCTTGGCGACGCGATTGACGCAACCACCGCAGTGCATGCCGCTGATTTCGAATTCCCGGGCCATGGCTCCCTCTCCGCAAGGCGGTGAATCTTAGAACGTCGTCACTCGTGATGGTTCCGGCGCGGCATTGCGCGAAGGGCGCTTGCTAGACTTCTTTCCCTCACAGGAGTCGAACAAAGAGACTGTCAATGGATCGCTCGCAGATCACGCCGGAGATCAAGGCCGACATCCTGTCCGAGGCGCTGCCCTACATCCGCCGCTTCCACGGCAAGACCATCGTGGTCAAGTACGGCGGCAACGCGATGATCGACCAGCAGCTGAAGGAGAGCTTCGCCCACGACGTGGTGCTGCTGAAGCTGGTCGGCATGAACCCGGTGGTCGTGCACGGCGGCGGGCCGCAGATCGACGAGGCGCTGGAGCGCGTCGGCAAGAAATCGCAGTTCATCCAGGGCATGCGGGTCACCGATGCGGAAACGATGGAAGTCGTCGAATGGGTGCTGGCCGGCGAGGTTCAGGGCGAGCTGGTGACGATGATCAACAGCTTCGGCGGCCAGGCCGTCGGACTCACCGGCAAGGACGGCGCGCTGATCCGGGCCCGCAAGCTGCGCATGCCGGACAGGGACGATCCGACCAAGAGCCACGACATGGGCCATGTCGGCGAGATCGAGGCGATCAACCCGGCGGTGGTCAAGGCGCTGCAGGATGACGCCTTCATCCCGGTAATCTCGCCGATCGGCTTCGGCGCCGACGGCGAGACCTACAACATCAATGCCGACGTCGTCGCCGGCAAGATCGCCGAGATCCTGAAGGCCGAAAAGCTGGTGATGCTGACCAACACGCCCGGCGTGCTCGACAAGAACGGCAAGCTGCTCACGGGGCTGACCTCGCGGCAGATCGACGACCTGTTCGCCGACGGCACCATCTCCGGCGGCATGCTGCCAAAGATCTCCTCGGCACTGGAGGCGGCCAAGAGCGGCGTAACCGCCGTGCACATCATCGACGGCCGCGTCGACCACTGCCTGCTGCTCGAGATCCTCACCGACGCCGGCGTCGGCACGATGATCAAGAGCCGCTGACTGCGATGACCTCCGCGCCGGTCGGGCGCGCGACAGCGCGCCTTCGTTGCCGTTGATGTCGGGCCGCCCGCCCGGCCGTTCCGCGGCGCGGCACGCAGGCCGCGCCGCCTCCGCAGGAGCGCGAGTGCGCAGGCACTCGCGCTCGGACCTGCTGCGGCCAAAGGGCGGCCCGCCAACTGAGCCGGCCGGCGTGCACGTGCGACCCGGAGGGTCGCCTACACGCCGGCCGCCCCTCGTCTGGTTCTTCGACCTCGACAACACCCTGCACGACGCGTCGCACGCCATATTCCGGGCGATCGACTCGCGGATGACGTCGTACGTCGAGCGACACCTGCAGGTCGACCGGGCCGAAGCCGACCGGCTGCGCCGGCACTACTGGCTGCGCTACGGCGCCACGCTGCTCGGACTCGTTCGGCACCACGGCGTCGATGCGCACCACTTCCTGCACGAAACGCACGACTTCGAGGTCGTCGAGCTGCTGCGCGCCGAGCGCGGCCTCTGGCGTCTGTTCGCGCGCCTGCCCGGCCGCAAGGTGCTGCTGACCAACGCGCCGGCACGCTACGCGAGAGCCGTCGTGCGAGCGCTGGCGATCGATCGGCATCTCGGGGCGCGTTATACGATCGAGACGATGCGCCTGCACGGCACTTTCCGACCCAAGCCGTCGCGCAGCATGCTGCGCCACATGCTGGCGCGCGAACGAGTCCAGCAAGGCAAGGCCGTCCTGGTCGAGGACAGCGCCGCCAACCTGCGCGCGGCGCGGGCGGTCGGCTTCCGCACCGTGCTGGTAACCGGCCACGGCCGAGGTCCGTCGCGCCAGGCCGGCAGCTACATCGGCCTTCGTGTGCGCTCGGTGCTCGAGCTTCCCCGCGCCCGCGCGCGCCTGCGCGGCTGACGGCCGGGGACCGCCGACCGGTCGCAGGTAAGCTGTCGGCCCTGCATCTGCCCGGTCAACGGAGCTGTACATGGCGTCTCGCCCCGGTCTGATCCGCCGGTTCTTCGGCTTCATCTGGAACCTGGTCAGCTTCTTCCGCACTCTCGTGCTGAACCTGCTGTTCCTGGCCATCGTCGCCGCGATCGTCGCTGCCTGGTTCTACGAAGGCCGTCCCAAGCTGGCCCCGAACACGGCGCTGGTGATCGATCTGGCGGGGCCGATCGTCGAGCAGCGCACCGGCGCGCCCGCCAGGTTCACTGTGCTGCAGGCGCTGGCCGACCGCGAGCGCGAGACGCAGCTGCGCGACGTGCTGGCAGCACTCGATGCCGCGGCGACCGATCCCAAGATCGGCCGCGTCCTGATCCTGCTCGACGACATGGAAGGCGCCGGGCTTGCCACGCTGCGCGAAATCGCCGCGGCGATCGGTCGCGTGCGGGCGAGCGGCAAGCAGGTGATCGCCTGGGGCTCGATCCTCGACCAGCGCCGCTACTACCTCGCCGCGCACACCGACCAGGTGCTGCTGCATCCGTTCGGCCGCGTCGTCCTGCAGGGCTTCGGCGGCTACCGGAACTACTACCGCGACGCGCTCGAGTCGGTCGGCGTGACCGTCAATGTGTTCAAGGTCGGCCGCTACAAGAGCGCGGTCGAGCCGTTCTCGCAGAACGAGCCGTCGGAGGATGCGCGGCGCGACGAGGTCGCGCTGCTCGGCGATCTCTGGTCGCAGTACCTGTCGGCCGTCGAGACGGCGCGCAAGCTGCCTGCCGGCGCCATTACGCGGCTGATCGACGAACTGCCGCAGCGCTTCGCCGCCGCCGGCGGTGACGCGGCCAAGCTCGCGCTCGAGGAGAAGCTGGTCGACGGGCTGAAGACCCGCGACGAACTGCGCGCCATGTTCATCGAGAAAGGCGTGCCCGACCCCAAGCACAAGACGTTCCGCCAGATCGGCCTGTCGCAGTATCTCGGCACCCTGCCCGAGAAGGAGGGCGATGCAGTCGGCGTCGTGGTCGCCTCCGGCGAGATGCTCGACGGCGACCAGCCGCAGGGGCTGGTCGGCGGCCGCTCGATAGCGGAACTGATCCGCCGCGCCCGCGAGGACGACTCGATCAAGGCCGTCCTGCTGCGCGTTCGGTCGCCGGGCGGCAGCGTTTTCGCTGCCGAACAGATCCGCCACGAACTGGAAGTCACCCGCAAGGCCGGCAAGCCTGTGCTCGTTTCCTTCGGCGACGTCGCCGCCTCAGGCGGCTACTGGGTGTCGATGTCGGCGGACGAGGTCATCGCCGACCCGGCCGCCATCACCGGCTCGATCGGCGTCTTCGCGTTGCTCCCGTCCGCGGACCGCGCGTGGGAGAAACTGTCGCTGCACACGCACGGCACGACCACCACCTGGCTGGCCGGCGCGCTCGACCCGCGCCGCCCGCTCGATCCGCGGGCACGCGAACTGCTGCAGACCGGTGTCACGCACATATACAGGGAGTTCGTCGGCCGCGCCGCCACCGCGCGCAACCTCACCACCGAGCAGGTGGACGAACTGGCGCAGGGCCGGGTGTGGACCGGGCGGCAGGCGCACGAGCACAAGCTGATCGATCGCCTGGGCACTTACCGAGAAGCGCTGCAGGCCGCAGCGAAGCGCGGCGGGCTCGGCGAGGACTTCCGCGTCACCTACATCGAGCGCGAGCCGCGCGGCATCGACCGCCTGCTCGGCATGCTGTTCGGCGAGGCGTCGCTTGCGTCGCTGCCGCTGCTGAGCCTGCTTTCGCCGGGCGCGGCTGTCGTGCCCGACGCGGTGCAGTCGATCGGCTCGGACCTGCGCTGGCTGCGCAACGCCGCGCGTAGTCCGCTGGCTGCGCAGTCGCACTGCCTGTGCTCGGCCGAAAGCCTGTTCGGGCCGGACTGACGGCACGCTCGGCGGGATCGGCGGCTTGCCGGCGCCGATGATGACGCTGGTCCGGCGTGGACCGAGTATCCGCAGAACCTAATACGAAAGTAACTCCCCACGTCGGTCCCGCTTCGGCCAGAATCGGATAACTGGCTCCCAGAGGTCATCGAGCATGAATCAGCGCAGCAAAGGGCAACGCACCCATTCGCGGTTCCTCCGCCGCACGGCGCTGCGGCTGCGCCGTGCCACCCGGGAACAATGAAGATGGAATCGGTCTCCACGCTGGGCGAATCGACACGGCGCAAGCCCGGCGCGCGCCGTCTGCAGATCCTGCAGACGCTGGCGTCGATGCTCGAGGATCCGAAGGGGGAGAAGGTCACCACGGCGGCGCTCGCCGAACGGCTGTCGGTGTCGGAAGCCGCGCTCTATCGCCACTTCGCCAGCAAGGCGCAGATGTTCGAGGGGCTGATCGAGTTCATCGAGACCACCATCTTCGGCCTGATCAACGACATCGCCGCCCGCGAGACCTCCGGGCTGAAACAGGCGCGCAGCACCGTGCTGATGCTGCTCGAGTTCGCGCAGACCAACCGCGGCATGACGCGGGTGCTGATCGGCGACGCGCTGGTCAACGAGAACGAGCGCCTGCAGGAACGCATGAACCAGATGTTCGAGCGCATCGAGTCGTCGCTGAAGCAGAGCTTCCGCCTGGCGGTGACGGAAGAGGAACTGCCGGCGGACTTCGACGCTGCCTCCCGCGCGGCCCTGGTCGTCGCCTATGTGATCGGCCGCTGGCACCGCTTCGCCAAGAGCGGCTTCCGCAAGCTGCCGGGCGACAGCGTCGACGCGCAGCTTCCGGCGCTGCTCGTCTAGCCCCGACCGCGGCGGCGCTTCAGCGCAGCCGCTGCCAGGCCCGCCGCGCCGCCAGCACGGTGACGGAAATCAGCAGCGCAAAGGCGATCAGAGACAAGTTCGGGATCGCCAGCCCAAGGAAGGTCCAGTCGACTTTCAGGCAGTCGCCGTGGCCGGCAAACAGCTTCGGCAGCCAGGCTTCGAGCGGGAAGTCTTCGTGGAACCACTCGAAGGGTCGGCCGCAGCTCATCGACTCCGGCGGATAGACGAGGATCCAGCTGTGCCAGGCGGCGATGCCGGCGCCGACCAGGGCACCGACCGTTGCGAGCGCCGCCGCCACCAGCTGGAAGCGCGCGCCGCTTGTCAGTAGGCCGAGCGCGGCAAAGATCCCGACGCTGATGATCGCCACCCGCTGCAGGACGCACAGCGGGCACGGCTCCAAGTGCAGGACGTGCTGGAAGAAGAGCCCGCCGGCCATCGCCGCCACGACGACCGCAACGATCAGCGCCAGCAGCGCCCTCGGCGTGGCGCGGCGATAGAGATCAGCAAGGAAAGCCATGGCGAAAACGGAACGCGCAGACCTAAGGGGGCTCGTCACGTGCTCAGCCGCGTGTGCTTGGGCGGCAGATGGCGCAATCGGGATCTCGTTCGAATCGTACCGCGCGCACGTCCATGCTCAGGGCGTCCAGGATCAACAGTCGGCCGCTTACCGTCGCGCCCGCCTGCGCGAGGAGCTTCAGCGCCTCGGCGGCCTGCATGGCGCCGATGATGCCGGTCAGCGGCGCGAACACGCCCATCACCGCGCACAGGTCGTCCTGGGCGTCGCCTTCCGGAAAGAGGCACGAATAGCAGGAAGAGTCCGGCCGGCGCAGGTCGAATACGGCGAGCTGGCCGTCGAAACGGACCGCCGCCCCGGACACCAGCGGCCGCCGGTGCGCCACGCAGGCGCGGTTGATTGCGTGCCGGGTGGCGAAGTTGTCGGTGCAGTCGAGCACCACGTCGGCAGCGGCCACCAGCGCGTGCAGTCGCGCGTCGCCGACCCGCTCGCTGACGCCGGTCAGCTGTACCTGCGGATTGACGGCCGACAGGGTGGTCAGGCCGGAGACCGCCTTGTTGACGCCGATGCGGTCGGAGGTGTGCAGTATCTGCCGCTGCAAATTGGTCAGGTCGACGGCATCGCCATCGACCAGGGTCAGCCGGCCGATGCCGGCCGATGCCAGGTACATCGATGCGGGTGAACCGAGTCCTCCGGCGCCGATGACCAGCGCCGATGCAGCGCGGATGCGCGCCTGCCCCTCGACACCGATCTCCTGCAGCAGGATGTGGCGCGAATAGCGCAGCAGCTCGTCGTCGTTCATCGTCTGTGGCCGACAGAGGCGAACGGCCGAATCCGGCGTTCTTCGCCGGCAGTGTCGCTCACGCGCACTGCGGCGGCGTTACCCCGCTCGCGTCGCCGGCACGGAGGCGACGGTTCAACGGTTCGCGCTGGACGAGGTCGCGACGTTGTCCGGCTTCTTCGCCGTTTCGACCGGCAGGCCCTTGAGATGGTTCATCGCCTGCTGCAGCTGAAAGTCCTCCGGAGAGCCGAACTCGTAGCGCCGCGGCGCCGGGCTCTCGGCACGCGGCTCGGTCTGCGCGTCGGCCGGTGCTGCGTCGCGGGCGGCGCCGGCGGCCGCCGGGGCGCCCTTCTTCTCCTCGAGGTGACGCGCCAGGTCGGCCTCGCGGATCTGCAGGCCGCCGAAGCCGCCCTGCGCGGTGTCGTCCACCTGCAGGTCGGGCTCGATGCCCTTGGCCTGGATCGAGCGGCCGCTGGGCGTGTAGTAGCGGGCGGTGGTGAGCTTGATCGCCGCCGGACGGTCGCCGTCGGAGCGCAGCGGAATGATCGTCTGCACCGAACCCTTGCCGAAGGACTGCAGACCCATCACGGTCGCCCGCTTGTGGTCCTGCAGCGCGCCGGCAACGATCTCCGAGGCCGACGCGCTGGCGCCGTTGACCAGCACCACCATCGGCACCGATTTCACTTCCTTGGGCAGACGGGCCAGCGCATCGTCGCCGCGACCGCGCTGGTAGTCCTCCGGCGAAGCGACGAAGCGCCGCTTGGCGTCGCTCATCCGGCCGTCCGTGCTGACCACCAGCGCGCCCTTGGGCAGGAACGCCGCCGAGACGCCGATGGCCGAGTGCAGCAGGCCGCCCGGGTCGTTGCGCAGGTCGAGCACCAGCCCCTTCAGCGGGCCGGCCTTGTAGGCCTCGGTCAGACTCTTGGCCAGATCGTCGACGGTGCGCTCCTGGAACTGCGAGATGCGCACGAACGCGTAGCCCGGCTCGATCACCTTGCTGCGGACCGACTGCGTGCGGATCACGTCGCGCACCAGCTTGAACTCCAGCGGCTTGGCCTCGCCCTTGCGCGCCACGGTCAGCGTCACCGAGGTGCCCTTCTTGCCGCGCATCAGCTTGACCGCGTCGGAAAGCGGCATGCCGCGGGTCAGCGTGTCGTCGATCTTGATGATCAGGTCGCCGGCCTTGACGCCGGCGCGGAAGGCCGGCGTGTCATCGATCGGCGCCACCACACGGACCGCGCCATCCTCGGGCGCGACTTCGATGCCCAGTCCGCCGAATTCGCCCTGCGT
>Ga0209254_10004101_pt1 | contig 13320 bp, 13 predicted proteins | sample FrelakmetDIP11DI_FD_187148 | JGI IMG/M metagenome (GOLD analysis project Ga0209254, IMG submission 187148) | Freshwater lake sediment microbial communities from the University of Notre Dame, USA, for methane emissions studies - DIP11 DI (SPAdes)... | ecosystem: Environmental > Aquatic >...
CGTCCGCTTCCTGGGGGTCGAACGCTGGGCGAACGGATCGATCTCGACTACCCAGCCGAAGCCGTTCGGTTCGTTGCGATAGTCCTGCGCGGCCGTGGCGCCGGCAATCGGCGTCGCGTTGAAGCGCTCGTAGGCGTCGCCGGGGATGTCCTCCCACTGATAGCGCCCGAGGGTCTTCGACACGCCGAACCGCGACTGTTCGCGCGGCTGCGTCGGGGCCTTGTTCACGAAGTAGCCCGCCCAGTTCTCCTCGCAGGTCAGGTAGGTGTCCCAGGGCGTGTAGCCGTGGGCGCAGTTGTTCAGCGTGCCGCGCACGCGGGTGCCCGCGGGCGAGTACTTGGTCTGGACCCACTTCGATCCGCGCACCGGGCCGGTGATCTCCATCGGCGTCGCGCCGGTAATCCGCCGGTTATAGCGGCTCTTCGCAACCTTCCACTCGCGGCTGCGCTGGTCGCGGTAGATCTCCACCACGGAGACGCCATGCGCAGCGATCTCTTTGCGCACTTCATCCTCGACGGTGCGCTTGCCGCCGGACAACGTCGCTCCGTTTGGCAACAGGATGTCCGGCTGCACGTACTCGTGATTGACGCACAGCAGGCCGGCGCGATTGCCGATCGCGCCGGGAGCGAGCGGGAAATAGTGCATGCCATCGTGGTGGTGCCCGACCTGCTGCTCCACCTCCGCCCCGGTATTGCTGCCGTCCGGCAGGTAGGGGGGGTAGGTACCGGTGATGGGCGTGCCGGCCGGAAGGAAGGGCTTGGCCGTGTAGCCCTCGGGAACGACCACCTTGTCGAGCTTGCTGACGGGGACAGGCGTGAAATCGTACGTGAGCTGCTGCCGCCGAAGCGCAGCGGCGCCGTTCGCGTCGGCATTCTGGGCGTCGGCGGATGGGCTCGCGAAGAGGCCCGCTGCGGCCGAAAGGCCGACTACCGCCGTACCCTGGAGCATCTCGCGCCGCCCGAGGCGCTTCGCGAGAACGGTGGAGAATTCCGCGTTGTCTGACGTGTTGCAGACCGTGTCGACGTCGTTATCGATCGACAGGATGACACTTTGATCGCTCAGCTTGGCATCGTTCACGCGCAATTCCTCGGGCTGTGGTGGAGAGGTTATGTATGAAATGCCCCGGTCATTGCGCGCGCGTGACAGCGCCGTGACGGTCGTGTAGCAATAGCCCTCACCTGCGCGACACGCGCCCGTGCGACGCGCGAGATGCGGCCCCAGGGGTCGCAATGGATCGCTCTCACAGCCACCTTGAATTCCACCGCACGGGGCGCGAGGGGCCGGGCGACCTTGACACGGCACATCGATTCCAGGATTCTGGAATCATGGAAACGCCGGACGCCGTTACCGCCCTCGCCGCACTCGCCCAGGTGAGCCGACTGGCGCTTTACCGCCTGCTGGTCCAGGCCGGCCCCGAAGGCGTATCGCCGGGTGCCATCAGCGAGCGCCTGGACATCCCGGCACCCACGCTGTCGTTTCACCTCAAGGCCCTGAGCCACGCCGGCCTGATCGACCATCGGCGCGACGGGCGCAACATCTACTACACCGCCAACTATGCGCACATGAACGCGCTGGTGGATTTCCTGACCGACAACTGCTGCGGGGGCCGAGGCTGCAAGCCGCTGGCCGCACCCGCGCGAAGGAGAAAAGCCTCATGAAACGCTTCCACGTCCACGTCTCAGTCAACGACCTCGCCCAGAGCATCCGCTTCTACAGCAACCTGTTCGGCGCCGAGCCGAGCGTGCAGAAGCCGGACTACGCGAAATGGATGCTGGACGACCCCCGCGTGAATTTTGCAATCTCCAAGCGCGGCGCGGCCGCCGGCGTCGATCACCTCGGACTGCAGGTCGAGTCAGCGGAGGATCTCACGGGCCTGGAAGCGCAATTGCGACAGGCGGATTCGGCGCTTCGCGCGGAACCGGGCACCACCTGCTGCTACGCGCAGTCGGACAAGTACTGGGTGACCGACCCGCAAGGCGTTGCCTGGGAGACGTTCCACACCCTCGGTTCGGCGCCGACGTTCTCTGCCCCCAACCAGGCGGCCGAGCCCGCGGCCAATGCCTGCTGCGCGCCGAAGAAGGCCGTCGGAATTCCCGTGGTCGCGGCCAAGTCCTGCTGCTGAACCCTCGTCCCCGATCACCCCGTCGAAGCCCGAGTGACCACGATGAGCACCCCCGACCGCGTCTACAACGTGCTGTTCCTCTGCACCGGCAATTCGGCCCGCAGCATCCTCTCCGAGGCCATCCTGAACCAGCACGGTCGCGGCCGCTTCAAGGCATTCAGCGCGGGCAGCCATCCGACGGGTCGCGTCAATCCGCTCGCGCTCGACCTGCTGGCTCGCATGAGGATCCCGACCGAGGGCCTGCGCAGCAAGTCCTGGGACGAGTTCGCCGCCCCGGGCGCGCCGGCGCTGGATTTCGTCTTCACCGTCTGCGACAACGCCGCCGGCGAGGTCTGCCCGTACTGGCCCGGCCAACCGATGACCGCGCACTGGGGCACACCGGACCCGGCGGGCGTCGAGGGATCGGAGATAGCCAGGACAGAAGCCTTCCGCGAGGCATTCCGCATCCTGGAGCGCCGCATCGGCCTGTTCATCAGCCTGCCCATCGCCTCGCTGGACCGGCTGTCGCTGTCGCAGAAGATCCGCGACATCGGCCAGGGCTGAACGATGTCGACCTTCGAGCGCTACCTCACCCTGTGGGTCGCGGCCTGCATCGTCGTCGGCATCGCGCTGGGGCATTTCTTTCCCGGCGCCTTCCAGGCGATCGGCAGCGCCGAGATCGCGAAGGTCAACCTGCCGGTGGCGGTGCTGATCTGGCTGATGATCATCCCGATGCTGATGAAGATCGACTTCGCCGCCCTCGGCGAGGTGCGCCGCTACTGGCGCGGCATCGGCGTGACGCTGTTCATCAACTGGGCGGTCAAGCCGTTCTCGATGGCGCTGCTCGCGTGGCTCTTCATCGGCTACCTGTTCCGGCCCTACCTGCCGGCAGAACAGATCAACTCGTACATCGCCGGCCTGATCCTGCTGGCGGCGGCGCCGTGCACGGCGATGGTGTTCGTCTGGAGCAACCTCACCGACGGCGAGCCGCATTTCACGCTGTCGCAGGTGGCCTTGAACGACGTGATCATGGTGGTCGCGTTCGCGCCGATCGTCGGGTTGCTGCTCGGCCTGTCGGCGATCACGGTGCCGTGGGACACGCTGCTGCTGTCGGTCGGCCTCTACATCGTCGTCCCCGTGATCATTGCGCAACTGGCCCGCAAGGCGCTGCTGGCGCGCGGTGCGGATCGCCTGAAGGCGGTCCTGGCGCGCCTCGGCCCGGTGAGCCTGCTGGCGCTGCTGGCAACCCTGGTGCTGCTGTTCGGCTTCCAGGGCGAACAGATTCTTCGCCAGCCGCTGGTCATCGCGCTGCTCGCGGTGCCGATCCTGATCCAGGTCTACTTCAATTCCGGACTGGCCTACCTGCTCAATCGCGCGAGCGGCGAAGCGCACTGCGTCGCCGGGCCGTCGGCGCTGATCGGCGCCAGCAACTTCTTCGAGCTCGCCGTGGCCGCGGCGATCAGCCTGTTCGGTTTCGAGTCCGGCGCCGCACTCGCCACCGTCGTCGGCGTGCTGATCGAGGTGCCCGTCATGCTCTCGGTGGTGAAGATCGTCAACGGCTCGCGCGGCTGGTACGAGCGCGGTGCGCGCGTTGCGCGCCCGCCAGGGAATTCGAAACTGCGTGAGGCCAGGCCATGACCACGAGTCAACCTGCGGTGACGATCTATCACAACCCGGCCTGCGGCACCTCCCGCAACACGCTGGCGCTGATCCGCAATGCCGGCGTCGAGCCCACCATCATCGAATACCTGGCGCATCCGCCGGACCGCGCGACCCTCGAGTCGCTGATCGCCCGCATGGCCGTCGCGCCTCGGCAGCTGCTGCGCGAGAAAGGCACGCCCTATGCCGAGCTCGGTCTCGGCGACGCGCGCTGGACCGACGCAGAAGTGATCGACCAGATGCTCGCGCACCCGATCCTGATCAATCGGCCGATCGTCGTCACGCCCTGGGGCGTCCGGCTTTGCCGGCCTTCCGAGGTGGTGGTCGAGATCCTGCCCTTGCTGCAGAAGGGTCCGTCCTCGAAGGAAGACGGCGAACTGCTGATCGAAGCCGGGGGACGGCGCGTCGAGTAGTCGCGCAGTTTTTCAGGCCGTCTTCTTCGGCTGCAGCAAAACCAGCGCAATCGGGACCAGCGACACCACGATGATCACGATCGTCACGATCCCGAAGTTGTTCTTGATCAACGGGATGTTGCCGAAGAAATAACCGCCGAACACGAACAGCAGCACCCAGAGCAGCGCGCCGCCGACGTTGAACATCTGGAAGCGGCCGTAGTGCATGTGGCCGATGCCCGCGACGAACGGCGCGAAGGTGCGGATGATCGGCATGAAGCGCGACAGCACCACGGTCTTGCCGCCGTGCTCGTTGAAATACGCCTGGGTGCGGTGCAGGTAGTCGACCTTCAGGAAGCGGTACTTGCCGCTGAAGGCCTGCGGGCCGATCCAGCGGCCGATGGCGTAGTTGGTGCTGTTGCCGAGCACCGCGGCGACGATCAGCAGCGCGGCCACGGCCGGCGCCGACAGCGTGCCGCTGGTGTCGATCGCTGCGAGCGCGCCGACCGCGAACAGCAGCGAGTCGCCGGGCAGCCAGGGCGTGACGACCAGGCCGGTCTCGCAGAACACGATCAGGAACAGGATGCCGTAGATCCAGCCGCCGTACTGGCGCATCAGCTCGATCAGGTGCGTATCGAGGTGCAGCACGAAGCCCAGGAACGCCTGCGCGAGTTCGATCATGGGGGTGTCTCAGCGCGACGCGGCGGCGGTGCGCGCGAGTCGCGCACCCGCGGCTGGCACGCCACTCTTCAAGGCCTGCAGCGCCTGCCGCACCTCGACATCGCGGCGCGGATCGGTCGGCGGCTCGTCGGGCCCCTCGACGGGCAGGTCCGGGTCGATGCCGCGCTGGTCGATCATCGCGCCCGAGGGCGTGGAGTAGTGCGAGGTCGTGAGCTTCAGCGCGCGGCCGTCGGCCAGCGGGATCACCGTCTGCACCGAGCCCTTGCCGTAGGTGCGGCGACCGACCAGCACGGCACGGCCATTGTCCTTCAGCGCGCCGGCGAGTATCTCAGCCGCCGAAGCCGAACCGCCGTTCACCAGCACCGCGATGCGCGTGCCGCCGAGTAGCTCGCCCGGGGTGGCGTCCATCCGGAAGCGGGCATCGGGCGTGCGTCCGTCGGCGGTGACGATCACGCCGGAGGCGAGGAAGGCATCGGCCACCTCGACCGCGGATTCGAGCACGCCGCCGGGGTTGTTGCGCAGGTCGATCACCAGCCCCTCGAGCGGCGCGTCCTGCTGCTGCGCGAGCAGGTTCGACACCGCGCGCGTGACATCCTGCGCAGTCGTGTCGCTGAAGCTGACGATGCGCAGGTAGCCGAAGCCGGGCTCCAGGCCCTGCGAGGAGACGCTGTGCACCTCGACCCGCGCGCGCTCGAGCGCGAGGTCGATCACCTGCGGCGCCCCCGGGCGGCGCACGCTGAGCTTCACCTGCGTGCCGGCGGGCCCGCGCATCTGGTCGATAGCGGCGTCGACGTCGACCTGCACCGGCGCATCGTCGATGCGCACGATCACGTCGCCCGTCTTCAGGCCGGCGCGGTCGGCGGGGGAATCGGCGATCGGGCGCAGCACCTTGATGCCGTCCTGCTCCGCCGCAACCTCGACGCCGATGCCCGGATAGCTGCCCGAGGTGCTGAGGCGGATCTCGTCGTACTCGTCGCGATCGAGATAGGCGGAATAGGGATCGAGCCCGGACACCAGGCCGCGCACGGCGTTCTCCATCAGCGCATGGTCATCGACTTCGTCGACGTACTCGAGCTTGACGCGCTCGAGGATCTCGGCGAGCCGGCGCGCATCTTCCCAGGGCATCGCGTCGACCCCGGAGGGGTGCGCGGCGGCGTTGGCGCGCGCGGCACGGCCCTGCACGAGCTCGTCACGGGGCGACGGGTCGCGGTCGGCCAGCACGGTGCCCGTCATCGACGCGGCGACGCCGAGGGCGATGCCCCCGAGCAGGGCGAGCGTGGTGCGCGAGCGTACCGTCATACGGGGCGGGACCTGGGCATGTGAATCGGGACCGACCCGATGTTACAGCCCGGCCCCGGCGCGGGCTATCGGCCGCGGCCGGTCAGCGCCGCAGTGACGGCGACCGGGACGTCGGCGACCGCGGTCGCCCGGGCAGGGCTCGCCGACAGCCGGGCGTGACGGGCCACCGCCGAGGCGTCGGCGGACAGGACATTGGCGCTGCAGAGGAAGGGCAGTTCCTCGAGCAGTTCCGCGAGTGGCCGCGGACGGCCGACCGCAAAGCCCTGGGCATAATCCACCCCGAGGGTCACCAGGCGGCTCTGGATCTCCGGGGTCTCGACGTATTCCGCGACCGTGGCGATGGCCATGGTGCGCGACAGCTGGGCGATCGCCTGCACCATCGATTCGGCGCGCGGGTCCTTGAGGATGTCGCGCACGAAGCTGCCGTCGATCTTCAGCAGCGTCACCGGCATCGCGCGCAGGTAGGAGAGCGACGACAGGCCGGTGCCGAAATCGTCCAGCGCGACGCCGCAGCCGAGCTTGCGCAGGCGCCGCATCAGGCCCTCGGCCTTGGCGATGTTCGCCACCGCGTCGCTCTCGGTGAGCTCGAAGCAGAACACCGACGGATCGATGCCGCAGCTCTCGAGCCGCTCCAGCAGGAAGTCCTGGAAGGCTTCGTCGTTCAGCGACTGGCCGGAGAAGTTGATGCTGAACACCACCGGGCGGCCCTTCAGCCAGCCCGCGCCGGGCGTCAGCTGCGAGATCGCCTGGTCGATCACCCAGCGATCGATGACCGGCATCATCTGGTAGCGCTGCGCGGCGGAGAGGAAGCGGTCCGGTCCGACGGTCTCGCCCTTGGAGCTGATCATCCGCAGCAGCAGTTCGTAGTGCGGCACGGCGTGGTCGCCGAGGCTGCCGATCGGCTGGATCAGCTGCGCGTCGAGCCGCATGCGGTTCTCGGCAATCGCGGCGCGCAGGTCGCCGGCGGTCGTGATGTCGGTGAAGCGGCGGATGATGCTGACGTCGGCCTCTTCGTAGGCCTCAACCCGGTTGCGGCCACGGTCCTTGCCGGCCTTGCAGGCCGATTCGGCCGCGGCGAGCGCATGCCCGAAGGCGTCGTTGCCACGCTCGAGCTGGGCGACGCCGACCGTCACGGAGACGTGCAGCCGCGCCTTGGGGGCGAGCATGCCGAGCTGCTCGGCGCCGAGGCGCAGCTGGTCGGCGAACTCGGTGGCCTCCTCGCGGCGCAGCGGCACCACCAGCGCGAAGCGATCGCCCGAAATGCGCGAACCGAGCCCGCCGGGCGGCATGCGCCCGCGGATCAGCTCGCCGAGCTGCGACAGCACGCCGTCGCCGACGTGCATGCCGAAGCTCTCGTTGATGACGTGCAGCTGGTCGCAGTCGATATACAGCGCGCTCCACTCGCGCTGCGAGCCGCCTTCCTCGATCGCCGCCCGCGTGCGCTGCTCCAGTGCCGGCCGCGTGAGCAGGCCGCTGAGGGAATCGTAGCTGGCCTCGATGCTCGACGAAGCGCGGCGCGCGAGCATGTCGACCAGGCGCGCGTCGCGCTCCTTGAATTCGGCCGAGGCGTTCTCCCGGTACAGCGCCAGCATGCCGCTGATGCGGCCGCTCGGGTGCTTCACCGGCGTGCAGAGGATGCGATAAGGCAGCATCTCGCCGCCGGCGCCGACCCGGTTGATCACCGCGGCTTCGCGGCGCGTCGTCACCAGCTGCAGCAGCTGCCGGTGCGTGCGCGCCAGCAGCGAGCCGTCGACCTGCCGACCCTTGCCGGCGCGCATCATCGCGATGTTCTTGTCGGGCACGATCAGCGCGACCAGCACGCAGCCCATGTGGTCCGCTGCGTTCTGCAGCAGCAGCTTGAGTTCGTCGACCTTGTCGCCGCCCTCGATGCCCGGCGCATCGGTCACCTTCAGCAGCAGCTCCACGTCCTTGTCGCGGGCCGAGAGCGAGTCGTGGAGGCTCAGCAGCGCGCCCTGCGTGGCCAGCTCGCGGCGCAGGCATTCCATGGCCGGCTTGACCATTGCATTGACGAAGCCGAACGCGGCATGGTCGGCCTCGACGGCCTTGCGCGTGGACACCGCGACGACCGCGAGGAAGGCGCCGTCGTCGTTGCGCAGCCACCAGAGATAGTGGGGAAACTCCTCGCCCTCGACCCGGATCATGCGGCCCGGCTCGGCGGGGTTCTCGCGGATCGCCGGCAGCAGTTCCTGGATCGCGTTCGGCAGGTCCGGCCCGGTGGTCGATTCCGTGGTCCAGCGCAACCCGCCTTCGGCATCGAACACACTGACCGAGTCGGCGCGTGGCAGCAGCGACGTCACGAGCTGGGCGTAGGGCTCCAGCTTCTTCCAGGCGGCAGTGTCGTTCTGCGTTGGATCGGCCATGCGTGGGACGAAGCTCTCGATCGGTCCGGCGGTGGTCCGGAGGAATGTCCGGGCGCCGCGAAAGCTTCGCTTCGCGACCAGTTCCGTGCGTTGAACCAGTCCTCGTTTACTGATTGCGCGATGCTGCAAACGTGACGCCGTTCACGCCCGGGGCAATAAACTGCCCAGGGGCCCGCCGCGCCGCTGCGGCCGTGACGCGAGCGCGCCTGATCAGGGCTTCGGGCTTCGGAACCAAGGCCGCGGGTCGATCGCACGGCCGCCCCGTCGCAGCGCGAAATACAGCTCCGGCTGTGCGCGTCCACCGCTGTCGCCGACCGCGGCGAGCGAATCGCCGGCCTTCACGCGCTCGCCGACCTTGCGATAGAGCTCGTCGTTGTGGCCATAGAGGCTGATGTAGCCGCCGCCGTGATCCACGATCACCAGCAGGCCGAGCCCGGCGAGCCAGTCAGCATAGACGATGCGACCGTGGTAGACCGCGCGCACCGGCACGCCGCGCTCGGTCGCGAGCAGCATGCCGTCCCAGCGGAGCCCGCCGGCGCGCGTCTCGCCGTAGCGCGCGACCACGCGACCACTCGCGGGCCAGGCGAGCTTGCCCCGCAGCTGCGCGAACGAACTCTTCGAATCGCTGGGAAATCTCTCGATCGTGCGCTTGAGCTCGCGCACCAGCTTCTCGAGCGCGCCCTGCTGTCGCTGCAGTCGCTGCAGCTGCGCGGCGCGCGACCGCGATTCGGCGGTGAGGCTCGCGAGCACCTGGCCGCGCTCGGCGCGCGCCTGCTCGAGCTTGCGCAGCTCGGCGACGCGCGCCTGTTCGAGCTCCACCAGTCGCGTCTCCTCACCCGCGAGCTCGGCGTCGAGCTCGCCGAGGCGCGCCACGTGCGCCTCGATGCGCGCGATCTGCTCGGCGCGCGCCCGGCCGAAGTAGCTGTAGTACGCGAACATTCGACCGGCGCGTGCCGGGTCGCGCTGGTTCAGCAGCAGCTTCAGCGGTTCTTCCCGGCCGATCTGGTGGGCAGCGCGCAGCTGCGAGGCGAGCGCCTCGCGCTCCGCGCCGAGTGCCGCCTCGCGCTCCTCGCGTTCGCGCCCGAGCTCCGCGCGGCGGCGGCTGCGCTCGGTGCGCTCGCGACGCAGCCGCGACATCTCGCCGCGCACCCCGCTCGCCGACTGCTCGGCGCGGCGCAGGTCGCGGGCCAGCCGGTCGCGCTCGGCGGCATCGCGGCTGACCTGGCCGCGGACCCGCTCGATCTCCTTCTGGATCTGCCGCAGTTCCGCCTCGGCCCTGGCCCGGTCCTGGCCGCCGCCCTTTTCCTGGGCCGCGGCCTGCGCCCAGGCGGCCGGGGGCAGGCCGGCGGGCACGATCAGGGCCAGCAGCAGCACGAGGACGGCGGTCGGAATACGGGGTGGCGCGCGCAAGCCGCGCAGTGTAGCGCGGGGTCCGGCACGCCGGCCGGCCGGGTGGGGCCGAACCCGATATAATGAAACCCGCTTCAGTCCGCCCCGGCCTCGCCGCGCCACTCCGGAACCCGCATGGAACGCCTGATCGAATACGCCGGGAACCACCCGTGGCTCGTGGCCGCCGCCATCTTCACCGCGCTGCTCGTGATCGTCTTCGAACTGCGCGCCCGGCAGCAGGATTTTGCCGCGATCTCGCCGCAGGAGGCGATCCGGCTGATGAACCAGGGCGCGCTCGTACTCGACCTGCGCAAGCCCGAGGAATACGCCGCCGGGCACATCAATGGTGCGCGCCGCATGGACTCCGCCGAGATCCTCAAGGCCGGTGAGACGCTGAAGAAGCACAAGGAGAAACCGGTGCTCGTCTATTGCGAGAGCGGCTCCCTCGGCGCCTCTGCAGCGCGCATCCTCGCCGGACAGGGCTTCACCAAGGCCGTGAACCTGCGCGGTGGCCTCGCCGGCTGGCGCGCAGAGAACCTGCCGCTGTCGAAGGACGCCGGTGCGGCAAAGGCCGCCGCGAAGGGCGTCGCCAGGGCCGAGGCCGGCAAGCTCGACAAGTCGCGTGAGGACAAATCGCGCGAGAAGGAACAGGCCGGATGAGCGACCCCGCTGCCCCTTCTGCGCCCGTCCCTTCTGCGCCCGCCCCTTCGGCGCCCACCCCTTCGGCGCCCACGAGCGCCGCGCCGCGCGTCGTGATGTACGCGACCGACTGGTGCCCCTACTGCAGCCGCGCTCGCCAGCTGCTCTCGCGCAAGGGCGTCGCCTTCGAGGAGATCGACATCGAGATGTCGCCCGAGGCACGCGCCCGGATGCGGGCCCGCAGCGGCCGCACCAGCGTGCCGCAGATCTTCATCGGCGACACCCACGTCGGCGGCTGCGACGACCTGCACGCCCTCGAGGCGCGCGGCGCGCTCGATGCCCTGCTCGGTCGCGGTGCACCCGGCGCCGGCGCGCCCATCCCAATACCATCGTGATCCCCCGCATCGAGGTCTGACAGAACCATGGCCGATTCCGACCAGGGCGCCGCCGGCGCCGCCACCCCCGCCGACGCGAACGCACCGGAGTTTTCGCTGCAGTCGGTCTACCTGAAGGACTGCTCGTTCGAGGCGCCGAAGGGCCCGCGCGTGGAAGGCCAGTGGAACCCGCAGATCTCGCTCGACCTGAACACGGCCGCCGAGACGATCTCGGCCGAGCTGCGCGAAGTCGTGCTGACGGTCAGCGTCACCGCCAAGACCGGCGAGAACACGGCCTTCCTGGTCGAGGTCAAGCAGGCCGGCGTGTTCGGCGTGCGCAACCTCGGCGAGGAAGACTATCGCCGCGCGATCGCCAGCATCGCGCCGAGCGTGCTGTTCCCGTACGCGCGCTCGGTCGTCTCGCAGCTCGTGTCGCAGGGCGGCTTCCCGCAGATGCTGCTGCCGCCGGTCAACTTCGACGCGCTGTACGCACGCTCGCTCGCCGACGCCGCGGCCGCCCAGCAGCAGAAGCCCCTGAACAGCTGAGGGGCGCGTGAGCGTCGCCCCGGACTCGACGACGACCACGGCGCCGCCGTCCGCCGCATCGGCGGCGCTGCCGGTGGCGGTGATCGGCGCCGGCTCCTGGGGCACGGCGCTCGCGATCCAGTTCGCGCGTTCCGGGCACCCTACGCGGCTCTGGGGCCGTGACGCCGCGCAGCGCGAGCGCATGGCGCGCGAGCGCGAGAACTCGCGCTACCTGCCCGGTGCCCGCTTTCCCGAAACCCTGAGCGTCGCGCCCACGCTCGACGGGGCACTCGACGGCGCGCGCGACCTGCTCGTAGCCGTGCCGAGCCACGCGCTGCGGGCGACGCTGACGCAGCTGCGCGCGCGATTGCGGCCGGACCTGCGGCTCGCCTGGGCCACCAAGGGGTTCGAACTAGACACCGGCCTGCTGCCGCACCAGGTCGCCCGCCAGGTGCTCGGCCACGACGTCCCCATCGCGGTGCTGTCGGGACCGACCTTCGCCCGCGAGGTCGGCGCCGGGCTGCCGACTGCCATGACCGTCGCTTCGCCGGATCCCGCGTTCGCCACCGCGCTCGCCACCAGCCTCTCGTCGTCGAACTTCCGCGCCTACACCTCCACCGACATCGTCGGCGTCGAGGTCGGCGGCGCGGTGAAGAACGTGATGGCGGTCGGCGCGGGGCTCTCGGACGGCCTCGGCTTCGGCGCCAACACGCGCATCGCGCTGATCACGCGTGGCCTCGTCGAGATGACGCGCCTCGGCATCGCGCTCGGCGCGCGCCGCGAGACCTTCATGGGCCTCGCCGGCCTCGGCGACCTGGTGCTGACCTGCACCGACGACCAGTCGCGCAACCGCCGCTTCGGTCTCGCGCTCGCGGCCGGCCAGAGCCCCGAGGCCGCGCTCGCCGCGATCGGCCAGGTGGTCGAGGGCTACGTCGCCGCGCGCGCGGTCCGCGCGGTCGCGAAGCGCGCCGGCGTCTCGATGCCGATCGCCGAGGGCCTCTACCGGACGCTGTACGAAGGCGTGCCGGCGCGCGAGGTGGTGCGCGAACTGATGACGCGACCGATCAAGTCCGAGACCGACTGAGGGCGTCCCGACGCCGCAGCGCGGCGGCTCAGCCGTCGAGGAACTGCACGATCGCCGCCGCCTTGGCCGCGAGCCCCGCCGGCGACCACGACTCGGCGAGCGCCGTGCTGCGCGCACCCGGCACGATCGCCGCGGCGCGCGCCACCGCATGGCGCGTCGGGTCCGACGCGTCCGCCATCATCATCACCGGCTGCGCCCCGAGTCGCGGCAGGCGCGCCTCGAGCCGGTGCCGGAATACCGCGCGATAGGCGAGGTGGTAGGTCTCCGCAGCCTTGAGCAGGTCCACCGTCAGCATGTGCAGCAGCGCCGGCGGCATTGCCCCACTGCCGAGGTTGTGAGCGGGATCGCGACGGAAATGCGGGAAGAACCAGGCCTGGTCGCGGATGAACTGCAGCGCCGTGAACACCTGGGTGCCGTTCGCGTCCGGCCGCAAGGGCGGCGCGTACTGCGCCAGGAACTCGTCGCGCTCCACGTCCTCGAGCCACAGCAGCCCGTCGAGCACCAGAGCGCCGATGCGGTCCGGATGCGCCAGCGCCATCTCGATCGCGATGTGCGCGCCGGTGTGGAAGCCGTAGAGGTCCGCGCGCTCGATCCGCAGCGCGTCCATCGCGCGCACGAACGCGTCGGCATAGTCGCCGAGTTCCGGTTCCGCCATCGCGAGCGGGGCCGAGTCGCCGTTGCCCGGCGTGTCCGGCGCGACGACGCGACGGCCATGGCGGTTCGCCAGCTCGAGCGCCAGCGGCTCGAGGCTGCGCGAGGATGCGGGCGACGCATGCATCATCCAGAGCGGGCGCGG
>Ga0209254_10004102_pt1 | contig 13320 bp, 13 predicted proteins | sample FrelakmetDIP11DI_FD_187148 | JGI IMG/M metagenome (GOLD analysis project Ga0209254, IMG submission 187148) | Freshwater lake sediment microbial communities from the University of Notre Dame, USA, for methane emissions studies - DIP11 DI (SPAdes)... | ecosystem: Environmental > Aquatic >...
ACGCCCGTTGTTTGCCTGAGCTTCAAGTTCTGCAATGACTGCTTCGGGAACGATTATTGTTGCGCCTTTGTATTCACCGGCTTTTATCATCGAGGTTATACGTCCATCGATAAGGACGCTCGTATCTGGTACTAATATCATAAAATATTATTCCTCCCATATGGTATGCTCTTGTATACTATTCGAATCAACGATGGGTGACCGTTGATGGGTACTTATTGGCATGTTAGTGTTAATAAGGGGTTCGAAGGGATGTGGAGAGGGGGTAGTAAACAGGTAAAAGCATTTTGTCGTGGTAGTATGAGTATTGCCAACAGAGGACTTCCACTACCTCCTGCTGGTGCCGTCTCTCGCCTGCATTTTTCTTCCACAGTTCGGGCATTGATATACTGCATTCCCATGACCATCTGACCATACCCGCGTCATTGGTATCAAATCGTGGTTGTTATCACAAACGGGGGTATGCAATTCCGCCATATTATATTCCCTACTGCAAATTTGAATTGCAATTTTCAAGAATTTATTTGTTTTGTACAAATAGGTGCTTCCTCTTCTCTGCCATCATCCTCGGCTTCGTTGTCTCCCTTTGATCATGAGGAAATTTCCTGTCAATGCTTCTACTATTCCTTAAGGGAACCGGGCGTATCCCTTTATCCCAATACCGCCAATCTGTTTTTACTCGTGTACGGAATCACCAGATGAACGTCTCTATCGATCGCATGGCCTGCGTGGGTTGCGGGGCATGCTGGAATCTCTGCCCGGAACTCTTTGACCAGAACCCTTGCGATTCATTCTCGGAAGTTGTAGAGGAATACCGTTTCAATGGAGACCGGGCAGAAGGGGTAGTGCCGGACTGCCGCTGCTGTTGTGCACAGGAAGCAGCGGATCTTTGCCCATTACAGATCATCAGTATCTGCTAATGCATCACCTGTTTTTTCTCGTCCCGTACCAATGCCAGAAATAAAAAACAGATAATTTGGGAATGATCCCATGACGTGAGTTCGAATTTTTTAAACAAATTGAATCAGTGTCCCTTTTTTCCGTACACTTTTTCCGGGTCACACACTTTTGTTCCAACTACAGAGCCATCAAGCGTCCGGTAGAAGCAGGAGAAATATCCCGTGTGACAGGCAGCACCCTGTTGCTCCACGATGTATATCAGGCAGTCCTCATCGCAGTCGGTGAGGATTTTTACAACGTTCTGGAAGTGACCGCTCTCTTCGCCTTTTTTCCAGAGTTTCTTTCTGCTCCGGCTGTAGTAATGGGCATATCCAGTCTCTTTTGTGAGAAGGATAGATTCATCGTTTGCATACGCCATCATCAGTACTTCACGACTCTTTGAATCCTGCACGATGACCGGAATCAGGCCGTCCACAAATTTCAGGTTGAGCATGTCATATTCCTCCTGCTACAATTTTCATGAATGCAAAGAGCAGATCACCAAAAATGATTGCAGTAATCAGCCCTGCTGTAATAGGGATGATGAATGGTACCGCATATGAAATCCATACCGTGCCCACCCTTCTGTAGAGTGCCAGTTCCTTTTGGAATTCTTCGGGATGCTCCCGGAGATCCTTTGTATACACTCTGCCTTCACCGCTGTACATGCGCTTAATGGAATCCCAAAAGCCGACGAATTTTCGGCTGACTGTCCCTTTCTTCTCTTCAAAATCCTCCATGACAAAACCCCATTCATTCTGGATACTGTCACCGTTTACCGGGAAGCCGAAGAACATGTACATCAGCGGTGCCCGGTTTTTTCGGATTATATTAATGATAAATATCCCAATTGGTGCTACCAGGTTCAGGAGCAGGGCATTGATAAGAACGGAGAATGACAAAAATCCAAGCGGCGGATTACCAAGGAGTGGTGTGAACGGGAACGTAGGTAGACAAAACGATATGAATATAAGCGCCCATGCATCTGCACCGCCAAACAGGTGCATTCTCGCAAAGATATAGAAAACCCCGGAAAAGACTACCATGAGAAGAATTAGGACAGATTGAGAACTCCAGCCCCCAGGATTGATAAGCATGAGTACTGCGGTTATCACAAAAATCATCACAATCAGTACAAAATACCAGCGGTTGATAGACTCAGAGATATTCGGATCCCTTTTCCGATCTTTTTGCCGGGGATTTTCATCAAACGTGCCCTTATATTCCCTATACGAAATATAGGAAAAGATTCCTGCAAACATCGCATACCAGGGAACCATTTGGATATTAACAGATGGTGCAAAGACAAACCATGACAGAGTCGGGAGGATCAAGACAAGGGCAAGATAAAAAAAGATCGCTGTTTTCCGATAATAAAAGGTAAGACCAAGGGAATCCGTCCTGCCACGGTTATCAAGATAGTCCGCATAGAGAAAACTTGCGACAATGGAGAGGTAACCGAAGATAACACTGAGGTTTGCAGTTGCCTGCCACAGGAGGTATCCGGTACAGATAACACCTATCACTAGCATTGGCAACCAATGGATGAACGGGACCCGACGATCCCTGATATCGAGATAGGAGGCATAGATCAGGGTGGCAAGTACTGCAACCGCTGATATTATCATCGGGTAGAGTATTTCCATAAATCCAAAATAGCATTTTTTTTATGAACACTTATGTATGGCGATAGTCATCTAAAAAGCAAAACATTATTCCGCAAATGTAAAATACACATGTTGCGAATAACTCCAACATATATACAGGGAAATTGTTTCGTAAAAGTCTCTTCCCAAAGATCACACCCGATGAGATGAGTTTTGATGAAAATACAGGACCTGATAAAAAATATCCACAAGGGATCAAAGCATCTGGGGACCTTTACCCTTCATGAACTGTTCCAGTTTGCATTATCACGGAGCTTCAACGGGATTGCGGTAGCAAAGGAGAACGGAAGGGAATATTATCTTGCCTTCCTTGCTGGTGAAGCTGAAGGTGCCATCTATATCGATGACAAGGGAACAGAATATAGTGACAAGGCGGCGAAGATGATCTCCGGTCACGAACAATTCGAGTTCTATGAAATAACACCGGATATTGTCGAAACTATTGTCATGCGGTGCCGGATTTTTGAAAAGACACACTTGAAAAAGAGCATCCCTAATGTCATACATGACCTGCTGGAAAATATCATAAAGGGTTCAAAATTCATTGGGATATTTACGCTTCATGCCCTGTTCGATGTGACATCCTCACAGAGATCCAACGGTATTGCTGTGGCAAAGGAGAACGAACAGGAATACTATCTTGCATTTATCGATGGCGAAGCCGAAGGCGCCATCTACATCGATAATAAGGGGTCCCTGTACAGTGATAAGGCAGTGTTGATGATATCAGGGCACGAGAAATTCGAGTTCTATGATGTGAAGCCGGATATTGTCGATGCTGTTGTTATGGGGTCACGGATTTTTGAAAAGATGCACCTCAAAAAGAGCCTCCCGTCTTTGATACCAGAGATCGGAAAAAAAAGCGAGGGGTTGGGAGTGCTCACGCTCACTATCAAGAAGGACGCCGTACCACAAAATGGTGTTACGGTATCGATCCGGAGTGAGGGCAAGATTTTAGGGAGTGACATAACCACTGACGAAGGGACCGTCAGTTTCAAATTGCAGCATGGGAAGTATACTTGCATTGTTATGGATCGTACCCAGAATATGACCACATTTTATGTATCATTTGATGAGTCAAAATCAAAAATACTTCTGGATCTTAACGCAAAACATCTCCTGGAAATCTAATACCCTGACCAACCTTTTTTCCTATTTAATTTGCCATTCGTGCCAGAATACGAGTCTAAATTAAAAAAACGAAATCATTTAATGAGATAATAACAGAGCTGTCCTCCATGAAGATCGGACGTGAAGATTTCGAGGCGCTCATCAAAGGGGAAAAAAGCATCACCCCGTATATCGAAATGGATCCTCTTGCAGGTTCTTATTCGGTTTTTGGGGTAAAAACGGCAAGCAACCCGAACTATCTCGTGAAAGCCATCTACGAGATGTATGAGGCAAATCTCGACAAAAAGCTTGCTGTACAGGCAGTTCGTAATCTCTTCCACTCCGTTGGAAAGGGTTCGGTTGGGCTTAATAACCTGTTAAAACGGTTCGGTATGGATCTCACACCAGCTGAATTTCTTATGCTGGTATTCAAGCTCCAGCACCAACAGGGTTGGGGCGCTCCGTTTGCACTTGTTGAATCCAGCGATACCAGGATTGTGCTTCGTACCCAGCATACATTCGAGTCTGAAGTTCTTAAGGACTGGAAGATGCCAGTCTGTGGTGTCCACAGAGGATGGATTGAGGGTGTCCTGATCGCAGTAACAGGTAAGAACTGGTTCTGCACCGAGATAAAATGCCATGCAAATGGTGATGGATGCTGTGAATTTGTTGCCGATCAAAGAGAATCCAGCTGGAAATGGAAGGCAGAGGTTATCGTTAAAGGTGACTCCGCCATCACCGAATATATTGAGCACAAACCCCTTGAAGGCAGGATAAAGGTGATTGATGATCCAGTCGTTATAATGCCGCATTTCATCTTCTCATCCATGATGAACTCATTAAAAAAGACGATGGGTGAGATGCCTGCGGGAGGAGTCAACTACCGTGCCTATATGGATATGGGCAAAGAAAATGTCGAGCACTATAAGAAAATGGGTATAACCAAACCAAACCTCCTCTCTGATATGGCTTATGCATTCTATTCCCAGATGGGTTGGTTCAAGATCATCAGGATGGACTGGGACGAAGCAAAGAAGGAAAAAACCATCACCCTTGAACATACTATTGAATCAGAAGCATTTGGGAATACCGGCAAAAATGTCTGCTACTGCACAGCCGGACTCCTCGCGGGTATTGTTGAAGGATCCTTTGGGATAAAGGTGCAGGGTCGTGAAGTTAAGTGCCGGTCAAAAGGTGACGAATACTGTGTCTTCACCATAACTAATAAACCATAATAGACCCTGTTATCCTTCCCCCCAACATAACCGATTGATTGTACGCCGCCTAGATTCCATTCAATTTCGGACTCTTTTATTTGTCAGCTTTTCTGTCCCCGGTCATCGGCTAAGGGAAGGTGGTGGTGATGAATTAGCAATGGTAAGGAATGTTCGTGTTCAGCCCTAAAATTCCCTATTCCCCTGTTTTGGCTTGAGAAAAAAATTCAAAAAAATGGTGATTAAAGGAAACCGTCAAAGTCCTGCCACATCTATGATTTTTTATTAAACAGGGCTTTTGTGAATCTTTCGATGAATCCTTCTTTTGACGCTCCCTCACTATCCTCTTTGTAAGTAACACCAATAAGGTCTGAGGCAATACGACGAAAAGCTTTTGATGCCGGGGATGTCGGATACTTGATCACGAGGGGAGTTCTCGCAGAAGCTGCACGGCGGACGTTGGGGTCTTCTGGAATTATACCGATTACTTTTACGCCGAGCACCTTCTCCATCTTTTTTATCATGGTTTCTGGATTGTCGTGATCGACACGATTAATGATTGAACCAAGGACGTGACCCCCGACAAGTTCTGTCAGTATCCGTGTCTTGAGAGCGTCAACGATAGAAGAGAGTTCAGGATTTACAACAAGGATAACCTCATCGGCAACGGCGAGGGGGATAATACCATCCTTACTTATCCCGGCAGGGGCGTCAATCAACAAAAAGTCGCAGCGTTTGACAATCTCGTTCATGACGTCGCGGATCTTTTCCGGATCTGCGGCCTGGAACCCCTGGAGGGAGATACCCGCAGGAATCACTTTAAGTCCTGCCGAACACTCGTAAATTGCATCGTTGACATTTGCCTTACCGGCAAGAACTTCATGAAGGGTGACCGGCGCATCCTGCAGGCCGAGAAGCAGGCCAACATTTGCCATACCGATATCAGCATCCATAAGAAAGGTCTCTTTTCCGAGTTGGGCAAGCATCGTTCCGAGATTAACAGAAACGGTTGTCTTCCCAGTCCCACCTTTTCCGGATGCGATTGTGTAAACCTTAACCATTGAACACCCTGTTGTGTGAATATTTCTATTTAATTTATATAAGATTACCCAATTTTTCTGATTATTGAACTAAGCCCACCAGTGTATTATTGCTTGTGTTTCTGTTGCATTCATCTTTAATAGAATCCTCTGATACCGGATCTTATGTCCGGACTACACCAACAAGCGAGGTACCTTTGTGAGTCAGGCCGGCTATGATGACGAATGGGGTCGTTAAAAGTGGATGAGGGTTAACCCTCTTCCTATAGGGTGCTCTTTTGGTACAGAAGTAGCGTTTTTCTGGACCGTGCACGGTATAATGCAGGCGGACTCCTTTTTATCAGTCTTATTTCGGATTGATAAACTAGGTCTTGATGAGGAAAGTCAGTGATTTTTTATTTATCCCTTCAAGAAATTGTTTTTTTGATTTTTTTTACCAATCAGTGCCTCAGCACCAATAATGATAATAGCAAGAAGTCCAACTTTACGAAAAGATATGGGAGTATGTGATCTGCGTTGCAGCAAAATCACCATAGATATTATCACCTCACTTCTCTTTTTTAGTCCTCTGTCAGATGTTCAAGGTGAAGTTGTTTGATTAAATTCTCACATTCGCCGCGGATTTTATTGGTGATGGTATCCACATTCATGGTTTCAAACGTTTCGATATCCCTATCAAAGCTGCTGGAATCTGAATATGCCTGAAGAAGGGTCGAATCTTCAGATCCCTTCTCCTCCGAGATTTGTGGATAAATCTGTGATTTATGCCGGATTGCTGCTAATTGTTTATGAGCTGCTTTTTTTAGATGTGTGTCAGTTTTTATCTTTGGTAGTTCTGAAGCACGCACTGGTTCAGCCGTAACAGTTTTTTCTGCTTTTCCCCCTTTAACGATCAGGCAGGTTTTGTTGAATTCAAGGGACAGCTGAATCTGTGCTTCATTAAGAGTGGACAGGGAAGCATCCACTTTCTCCTCAATAATTTTCTGTAGTTCATCCCATCCAGCATCGCCGGTGGTTTCCTTGTATTGTGCAAGGATGCGTTTACCGGATTTATAGACAATTGTCCCGTTAACAATCCCAAAAGAGATCGTGCAGATCCCGGTAAATTTCATATTCTGAAGTTCAGAAAGAAGGTCCCCAACCTTTGTGCTCCTTTTAATGTTGAGGAATGTACCCCTCGGGAGTTGCATTATGTTGTATTGTTACGATATCCTACAATATAGTTTCCTTTTTATTGGTTGATAGACAGTGAACAATTATGAAATACTCTGATGATCAAGGAAAGATGATGATTGAGCATCCAATAGATCGGAAGAAATCATTATTTTTTCCAATTATATGTAATTACCTTTTCTCTCTCTTCACAAAGGAAAAGAAAGACCAACATTTTAATAGAAAAAAAACAAGAGAGAATCATTTATGTGAGGGAATGTGAATGCTGAAGCCGTTAATAGAAGAATTTCTTAAAATTGAAGGGGTATCAGCTGCGGTCGTGATAGGAAGAGATGGATTTGTAATTGAAAGTGCAGTTTCTGGTAAAGTGGATATCGAAGCACTAGGTGCTATGGCTTCAACCGGTCTTGGAACCTCCGAAGCTATGGGTAATACTCTGGGAAAGGGGGAACTCTCGCAAATGCTCGTCGAACTGGAGAAAGGCCCCATTATTCTCTCACCTCTTTCCACTGATGAACTGATCGCCATCGTTGCAGATACTACAGCCAACATTGGAAGAATCAGATACGAATTAAAGAAGAATAAGGAACGGCTTATTGCTGCACTCTGATTTCCAGTTCTCATTTTTATGAGACTACCCGCAGGAACGGATGAGGGAATAATTACTAATCCTCACAAGGAAGGGTTGCGCCAGTATCTGATGACCTTCCGAGGATTAGTTGAAGCCAAAACACTATCTGGTCATGGTTTTATCCTCAACGAAAATGGGAAGATAGTTGGAGCATATTTTAAAAATACTGACGGATTTTTTCGCGGAGAGTCTGCCCTTTCACATATGTTAACGGAGTCAACCGGCAGCTTTGACCCTCATCAGACATTCAACATCAGAAAATATACTGAGGCAGAATTCTCACGTGCTGTTCAGCTTTGCATTGAAGAAGCCCTCCTCATTAACGAGACCGTGCCCCTTATGGATTCGCACGGTTTCGATCAGAAGATTAACGAGGTATCAGAAACCACCGAGCTTCTCGATGAAAACACATTAAAAAAGATAAAAAGTCTGGCCGGGGTTATTGCGGTTGCTGCATTTTTTGAAGGGTTTTCAATTCGTTGCATTGGTGATACTGACTTTGAGCATGTGACAGCCTCTGCTGAAGATCTCGTGCGGGCAGGGACCAAAATTGCTCTGGACCTGAATATCGGTTCCGTTGATCAGATGATCCTCGAAACGGATGAGTACAAATTGATTATAGTCCCGTGCGGGGATCTTTTCCTGTGTGTTTTTACCACTGCAGATGCACATCTCGGCCTTATACGCGTGGTTTTAAAAAATATCCAGTCAGAGATTTCCAGGGAATAATTGGGGTATTCACCAGTGGAGATGATTTTTTTAATAAAAATCGGTCAGAATGTTTACCATGGCAATAGCCAAATTATATATAGTATTAAATGTAAAAAAAATCATTTAATATAAAATGACGCCTAGATATAGGTCAAAGGGTGATGTCTGGATTGAATAAAGATGATGATGATGCACTGAGTAACGTAGATTCTCTTATCAGCAAGATTAAAGGAAACAAAAAAAATGAGGAGGCGCAGAAACCAAAAGATACTGCAGACCTCACTCAAACCCCACCAGCTGATGACAGATCTACATCTAATATTGGTGATTTCGATGCTCTCAGAAAAAAAATGGAGGCGTCAAACAAGGAGGAAGCTGCCCTCTCCGTCAAGCCACCGCAAAAGCCTCCTGCCAAACCTGATGACGTGATGAGCAGACCCGATGTAAGGGAGTCCCTGGGAATACTTTTGGCAAATAGTGGAACAAACCAATCCCCTGTTTCCCCTCCCGGCAACAATAAAATTAAAGAAGATGACATGATCGAGATAATTGGTGAAGATCCCAAGGCAGCCGTCAGGCCAAAATCTATAAAAAAAGTGACCTCACCCCCACAGGCAGCAGTCGAGCAGGTGACTGATGCCGATCAAAAGATAATCAATGTTGACCAGATCTCCGATATCTCCGGTCTTATCCTTCCCAAAGGTGTATCTTTCAAGATAGACGAACTCCAACTGCACGGGCGCATCAGTGCGTTTGAAGGGACAGGTACACTGCCGCCGGACTTCGATGAGATCTGGAAGAAAAATTTCTCCACTGCTGGTTTTAAGGATTTTGATATTGATGCGGATATCGGAATTGACACGAAAAAACCCAAGGTTGTGGAAAAAAGATTCGGGCTGGCCTCACTTTTCAAAGCGGTTCATTCCACCATCGAGGAATATGATCCCAAGAAACATGGTCCGCTTGTTGATATCTCCTTCAAGCCTCAACCGGGAATTGAGGAAGTTGAGGTCTATCCGGTCAACCCGCCGTACGCTTATATCCAGATTATCTACGATCACACCACTCACGAGTACACCTATCTGGTGCTCGAGCCAATCCTGACCGGTCCTGAGAAAGATCTGTTAAAAGAGTTGAAGGAACGCTTGTTTGAAACGCTCGATATCAACACAAAAGATATCTCTAAAGAGGAGGCCGTATTAAAGTTGCGGGCTGCGGCGACTGATATTATTCTTGATTTTGGGATCAAGCTCACCCCTGTGCAGCGTGAGGTTGTCCTCTACAACATGCACAAGGAATTCCTTGGTGACGGGCTCATTGATGCAATCATGCATGACAAATATATCGAGGATATATCATGTGATGGAGTCAATACTTCGCTCTTTGTATATCATGCCGGCTACGAGTCGATGAAGACTACCCTTAGCTACACCAATGCTGAGGATCTTGATTCTTTTGTAACAAAGCTTGCCCAGCGTTCAGGTAAATACATCTCAATAGCACAACCCATTCTTGATTCAACTATGCAGGACGGTTCGCGTATCCAGATGACCCTTGGCCAGGAAGTAACCGCTCACGGCTCTACGTTCACCATCCGTAAATTCAAGGACGAACCGATTACACCGACCGACCTTATTGAATGGCGTACTTTCGCTCCGCTTTCGATTGCATATATCTGGCTCTGCGTTGAGAATGGCAAATCTGCAATTTTTGCCGGTGGAACGGCATCCGGTAAGACCACATCCTTAAATGCCGTCTCTCTCTTCATCCCTCCTTTATCAAAGATTGTTTCCCTTGAAGATACCCGAGAATTGAAACTCCCCCACCCGAACTGGATTCCGAGCGTTACCCGCGACTCATTTGATACATCCGGCAGAGGTGAGATTAACATGTATGAGCTCCTGCGAGCTGCAATGCGACAGCGTCCGGAATATATCCTTGTGGGAGAAGTCCGTGGTAAGGAATGCCAGACCCTTTTCCAGGCAATGAGCACCGGCCACACTACCTACTCTACAATCCATGCAGATTCAGTGGCAAGTGTCGTCCACCGTATCGAGAACCCGCCCATGGATGTTCCGCGGAACATGCTTTCCGCGCTTGATTTTGTCTGTGTTCAGGTGCAGGGACGGGTTGGTGGCAAACGCATCAGAAGGAGCAAACAAATCGTTGAGATTCTGGACATTGATCCAAGGACTAACGAACTTATCACAAATGAGGTCTTCAAGTGGCGGTCTGCTACCGATGAGATCACCTACTCCGGGAAGTCCTATCTTCTTGAAGAGATCATGGAGGCGAAGGGATGGAGCGAGAACCGGATGCGCGAGGAATTAAAGCGCCGCCAGGAAGTGCTTGAATGGATGCGGATAAAGAAGATCCGGCACTACAAGGATGTGGCAAAAATTCTCATCTCCTATCACCGTGATCCTGAAGCGGTCATCGAAAAAGTGAGGAAGGACCTCTATGAATAGTTACGAGCGCTTCTGTTTCAACCTTCTTGGAAAACGGATGAAGGCAAAACGGGAGGACTATGCGGCACTCAGAAATGACCTTATTTCTGCACGATTCAGGACACCGTTTGAAGTCTATCTCTCCACAGCATACATCTCCGCCATCATTGTCGGGTTTTTTTGTGCAGTAGTAATCGGTATCATCAGCTGGTTTTTACAACTTCCCACCCTGGTCAAATATCGTGGGGATGTACCTGACATACTGGTTGCGCTTTCAGCGCATAGTCTTATAATTGGGACAATCATTATAACGATCTTCTCCCTTCTTGTATTCGGTGGACTCACCTATCTTGCATTTATCCTGTATCCTGGTCTTGAAGCAGGGAACCGACGCAGGAATATTGATGCCAGCCTGCCGTATGCGATTAACTACATCACTTCTATGTCTACTGCCGGTATCACTCCGGCAGAGGTGTTCCGGCTTCTTGGCAGCAGCACGATATATGGCCAGAGTGCAGTCGAGGCACGCTACATTGCGCGTGAGATTGATATTTTCGGTAGAGACTTAATTGATTCTCTCCGCTTGGTTTCGGCCAGTACTCCAAGCAGGCGCATGAAGGAATTTTTACAAGGGACAATGGCAAGTGTTGCGAGTGGTGGTAACATCACGGAATATTTCCGGACAAAAGCCGAGCAGTATGCACTGGAAAACCGGCAGACACAGAAAATGTTCTTAGAAACCCTTGCACTTATCTCTGAGTCCTATGTGACTGCCATGGTGGCAGGAACGCTGTTTTTAATTATTCTCCAGTCGATCATGTCGGTGCTCTCTGGCGACAACAATCCGATGTTTCTCTATATGGTCATTTATATCATGATCCCGTTAGGCAGTATAGCGTTCATCGTCATGATTAGTTCCATGACCCCGGAGTCCTGAAATGAGCATTAAAGATCACTTCAGAAATATTATCAACCGGGGAAATGAAACACCGACTCCGCTCAGCTCCGCCGAATTGAGTTCTATCGAACCTGAAATCGATGAGATCACAACTGTTCTTGAGCGTGATCGAAAGACCCGGGAAGGATTCGGGAAATTCTTAAAACACCCCTTTAAGGTGCTTACAGAAAAACCAATTAACATATTCATCGTCACTATACCGCTCGCCCTTATCATTTTCATCGGCGGTTTTGTGTCGATGGTGATGTCATACGGGATCCAGGTCCTCTTTATATCAACAATTATTGATGATTTTATAGTCCTAGCAATCCTAGTCGCAATTATTCCGGTAGCGATTCTTGACTTTAGAGAACAACGGCGTGTAAAGAACCTGGAAAATGCTCTCCCGAATTTCTTCCGGGATCTTGCAGGAATGAATGATTCCGGTATGACCCTGCCGAATGCTGTGCATATTGTTGCCAGTGCAGAGTATTCGACACTTACCCCCCATATCAGGAAGCTCGATGCTGACATGTCGTGGGGTGCCGGATTTGTTGAAGCCATGTACCGTTTCGGTAAAAATCTTGGCACTCCTCTTGCTGACCGGAGTGTTGACCTCATTGCAAAAGCAAGCAAAGCCGGTGGGGATATCAGTGAGGTGCTTCGGGCTGCAGCGAAAGATACCTTCGAAGTTGTGAACCTCGCTCAGGAACGGACCAACAACATGATCATTTATGTGATCATCGTGCTCGTCTCATTTGCAGTATACCTGTTCGTTATTGCAATCCTGGTTTCAACATTCTTAACAACAATGGCTACAGCTGGTGCATCGGCATCAGCATCAGGTGCCCAGGGGTTTATGGGACAAATAGACCTCTTTCTCTACAAGCGGTTATTCACTCATGCGGCACTGCTTCAGGGATTTTTCTCCGGACTGGTTGCAGGCCAAATGGGTGAAGGACGGCTTATTGCAGGCCTGAAGTATTCCGCCATAATGGTGATTATTGCCTGGGTTACCTTCAGGTTCTTTATCTAATCTTTTTTTTATAGTGTAAAAGAGAGAAAATTTTTTTGTAAAATTCAAATTTTTTAAAAAATCTCTAAAAAAATTAAAAAAACGTCAGGAAATATTTTCTGTGCTGTAACCTTTCAGCGAAAGCAGTTCCTTAACCCTGTCGCGATGATTACCCTGCAATTCAATGGAGTTTCCTTTTACGGTACCACCACAGGCGAGTTTACTTTTCATATATTTTGAAAGATCTTCAAGATCGATATCAGCTGGATCCAGTCCTTCGATAACGGTTACTTCTTTTCCGTAACGGCGTTTGTTCACTTTGACATTGATCCTCTGCTGTTCCTTTGCTACCTCTTCACAGATACATAGTTCTTTCGGTAGTCCACACGTCGGGCAAATCCCACCAATCATTACATGTATTTTTACGTTTCTGGTT
>Ga0209254_10004103_pt1 | contig 13314 bp, 11 predicted proteins | sample FrelakmetDIP11DI_FD_187148 | JGI IMG/M metagenome (GOLD analysis project Ga0209254, IMG submission 187148) | Freshwater lake sediment microbial communities from the University of Notre Dame, USA, for methane emissions studies - DIP11 DI (SPAdes)... | ecosystem: Environmental > Aquatic >...
GCTGCGATTCTTTCATATAGTCGCTATAATTCTTTCCTGTCCTCTCTCCGCCCGGTCCGATGGCAGGGACATTTTCGAAATGTTTGGGAATCTCCCAGTAGAGATTGAGGTCGGTAAAGATCGCCTGACCTCCACGGGCGACCGCCTGCTGAGAGAATTCGAAGATCATCATCTGCGCCAGTTGTTCGAGGTCCCGATCCGACATGCCCACCAGATAGGGAGCAAAGAAGAGATTGACGGCGTCCCAGCCAATGGCTCCGGCAAAGTTGCTCTGAAGGGCGGCGGCAAACTTCACCATATGGGCCAGGAGCACTTCCGGATGTTTGGCAGGTTTGGCCATGGCAATGGAATTGGGAAGGCTCAGACCAAACCGTTTGATATATTCGAGGGATTGTCCGCTGCAATAAGGCCGATCCACAAAACCCAGATCATGGAGGTGAATATCGCCTCGCATATGGGCATCCGCAGTCTCCTGTGAGAAGACGGAGAGAAGGGCATACTCCTTTTTGATCCTCTCCGCAAGGGTGAGATTGGTGGCCTCCGGCCCGTGAGGGACATTGGCATTCTCCTTATTGGGATGGAGGATAAGCTGGTCCACATCGTAAAGGGGCATACCCAGACGGGTGTGCATCTTGCGGGCCTGTTCCAGTCCCCTTTCAACCAATTTCGTGTCGACCAATTCACGGACGAGGGGTGCGGTGATCATTTTAATCTTGGAGGTGACAATTAAATCTTCCACCTCCCGGGCGATCTCTTTTGCCGTATCGACATCAATATAAGTTTCTCTGACGAGGGCATCGACGATCCTCTGGCGGTTCCAATCATTCATCGACTCTTCAGAGGTGCGAACGAAGAGGGCCATATCCGTTGTTTCAAACTCTTCTTTCAAATCTTTCCGTTCCTCTTTCATCTCAATGACATTTGCCATTTTCTTGTCACCTGTGTTGTGGAATTCGACGAAGTTAGGATTGATGATGGGCTGTATTTAGTGTGACCCTTATTCACTACAACAACATCTTGTTATTTGTCAAGGAAAAACTCGGCTTGTGAAAAGAATCATTTGTTTTTCGAAAATTTCTTATATCCTTATTCCTATCTCCGAACTCCGAGCTTCAAACTTACTCACCCCGTTAGAAATAATGGACCGCTTCTCCCGTTGGGGCTGAGCCTGGGCCGGCGGCTGTAGCAGATTAACATGTTAGAACAATTCCTGCGGGGTTCAATGCCCTGCTGAAATTTCTAACGGGGCTTACTTTTTATCAGAGTTGTTCTTCTGGAAAGGTCTCAGGGGAGTTTCGAGGAGGCGTTTGAAGATTCCGAACAAGCCCTCTCCCATGGTTTTAAAGGGAACCGCTTCGATCTTAGGATCATCAAGATCTCCTTTCACCTCATAGACATAAGAGAGGAAAGCCTTGTCTTTTCCCGTGAGGATGTATCCTGCGATGGGAATGTTGCTCAGTACCGTATCGACAGTGACCAATGGGTGGACTCCTATCTTAGTATCGATCAGGTTCTTGCCCAGATCGACTTTCCCAACGATGGTGATCTTCATGGCATCGCTATCGACCAGAAAGTCCTCCGTGGAAGCAATGCCCTCTTTGACCTGAATGCTTGCGGAAATCCGCTGATAAGGAAGCCCCTTGGTCTTGAGATCAGGGAGTCTTCCTTTGAATAATTGTGAGACATTGAGGATCGAAAATATCTTGGCCAAGATATTCGCTCTTTCGATCACCCCATTCTCTAATTCGAGCCTTAACCCTCCCTGGAGAGTCTCCTTCACTTTCTGGAAATTCTCTCCCTCCCCTCTGAGTTGCACTTGATCGATATAGACCTTTCCGGTGACCATGATTTTCTCGTCCTCTCCTTTGGAGAGAAGAGTTCGGAGAAAGGGTACGACCTCCATATGGGAGAGACGGGGCTTCATCTCAAACCGAATGCCTTTTTCTGCGGGTTGTAGCCAGGCTTCACCCCAGAGGTCCCCTCCACTTGCTTTCAATTGAAAGGGATGGATCATCATCTTTCCTTCCACCATCTTCATCTCGAATTTTAAGTCCTTGAAATCGAGATTTCGATACCTTCCTTTTTCGACATCGATCTTACCTTCGATCGCCCAGAGGGAGAGCCATTCTCTGATCTTCTCAAAAGAGGCAGGAGTTCTTTTTTCCCTCTCAGGAAGGAGGGAATCGAGGTCCAACTGTGGGGAAGAGAGATGAAAGGAGAGTCGCCTGACGATCACCGGGCTTGCTTCCCTGGATCCCGTTGGAGGACGGGAGGAGGTCCCGGAAAGGGTGAGCGAGGAATCTCCCAGCCTTCCTTTCAATCCATCCCATCGCATCTGTTGAGGGGAGAAGAGAATCCTGCCTTCGATCTGGGAGAGGGGGACAGGAATCTTTTGGTGCCGGAGAGAGACTCCCCTTAGCAAGATTTCACCATCTTTGATGACGTTGATTCCCTGTTCCATTCTTCCGGACCAGGTCAAACGGATCTCCGCCCCTCCGGCGAGGTCATGAACCTCGTCCACCTGAGTTCGCATCGAATCCGGAAAGAGGGGCAATTGGAGTAGGGCGTAAATATTTTTCAGATCAATCGAACCGGAGGTGGAGAGATTCAACTCTCCCTGCCTCACTGTTCCGTCAAGGATGAGAGAGGAGTTTAAGGACAGAATTTTTAACTTTGAAAAAGCGGCCCCGAGGTTTGAAACGGAGAGAGATCCGTCCCGAAAGAGGAGCGGGTGGGAAACCCCTTTGAGAAGGAGGGACGCATCCCTGGGAATGAATTCCAACTCATAAGAGAGGGGTTGGAGGGGTGTTGCCTTTCTCCCTTTGAACGAAAGCTGGCCTGCTCCCGATAAGCTTCTAATGTCTTCCGTCTTCAAACGCGTCTCTTTCGGAAAAAGAGTAGATTGGGAGAGGGTGAGAAGGTTTCTCAGATCGACCTTTCCTTTGGCTGTGAATTCAGAAGCTCCTCCTCTCTTTAATGAACCGCTCATCAGAAGAGAAGAATTACCGAATTCCACTTTAGCTCCGGACCACTGAAAGTCCTCGTTGGAGAGGTCCACTCTCCCCTCTCCGATGAAGACCGGAAAGGGAATCTGAGAATGGGTCAGGTGAACTTTTGACAGAAGATAGCTTCCCTGGTGCTGAAAACGGAGGGGGGACTTCAATTTTCCTTTGACCGATATCTGATAGGGCACCTTGCCAGACAGGGAAGTGATGGGTCCTAAAATACTGTTTGTCTCCGCATCATCGGCAAAAACTTCGGTCTTGAGCAGGGAGGAGAGATCTGCCACCTGGAATTGGCCCTGACCTTGAATCTCGAGGGTAGGGACCTGAAGGAGCTCGTAAAAGATGCCATTGGCCCGATTGATACTGGAATGGAAGACCCTTGCTTCCACTTCTTTCAGATGGAGATGGCCTCCTTTGAACAGGAGGTTTCCTTTCAGTTCCTCCAGGGCGGGCAGATTCCATGGAAGTTTCAATCGAGCGTTGTTAACCTTCATCTCCACCGTCAGGACATGGGCATTGTTGAGCTCATCACAGTGATCAATTTCTGGCATCTTTCCCGAAAGCTTGACGGAGAGGATCTGCGCCGGACCGCTTCCCTCCGCACGGAAAAGGGAATCGGAAACACTCGGGGCGATGATCCGGAAGGGAATAAACCTCCTTCCATCGGCGATGTCAAAGACACTGCTCGATGCCTCTGCATCCAGACCCATTCCTTTGGTCCCGATTCCATAAATCTTGCCTTTTCCCCTGACCTTCATCTCGGGTAGTTCGATCGAAAATTTGGGAACCTCGAACGTCTGCCTGTCATACTTAGCCTGGAAATCGAGGCTGACCCATTTGGGAGTGAAAAGGTAGGCAAAGACTTTCGGATGATCGTAGATCACCTCTTTGAACTGGATCTTAACAGAAGCGCTAAAAGGTCCGGAGAGATCTCCCTGATACCTGCCTTTCAGATCGAGGGTTCCCGCAATCTTATTCATGGGAAGCAGGGACTGAAGATAAGGCCAGAAGTGAAAGACCTCGATTCCTTTTACCTCCACCTCGGCTTTCACCTTTCCCTTTGAAACGTCCATCCCTTCGGGGATGTCTTCGATCGTTCCGGAGATGGAGAATCTTCCTTCCTTTTTTGAATGGAGAATTTTCCCGCTCAAATGGAAAGGAAAAGGGTTCCCGTAAGAGATTTTGGAAAGACGGATTTCGAGAGATTGAATCTCTGTCAGGAGAGGAGGGCCGCCAAAGGATTCATCTGAGAAGGAGACCTCTCCGGATCGAATGGATAGAGAGCCTCCGAAGAGGGTGGAGAGGGTTTCGATCATCTTCTGTTGGGAGGACTTCAACGCCTCCTCGGTTAAAGGGGTATCGAAAAAATTGAATCTTCCGTTCCTGTCCCGGGAGAAACGGCCTATGGGCTTCTCAAGAGTGATCCGCTTCCATTTTACCTCCCTCCTGAGCAAAGGAAGGGTCTTTGCCGTTAAAATCAACCTTTTAGAACGGAGAATATCGAAGGATTGAGAACGGTCCATGATCCGGAAGTCTTCGAAAGCAATTCCTATTCCCCCCCAGAAGCCCATCTTTGCCTTTCCAAAGGTGACCTCCCTGCCGAGCTGAGAGGTGAGTGTTTTTTGAACGGCGTTACGGTAGAGATTGGGATCGAAGAGATAATGGATGGTCCAGAACAGGAGTATTCCCACGACTACAACGGGAATCACGATCCACAGGAGAAATTTTTTGCTATGATGACTCATCGTTTTTGCTTTATGAAAGAGTTTCTTAAAATGCGGATTTCGGATTGCGGATTTCGGAATAAATTAATGAAGTTTCAAGTTTAAAGTTTTTACTCAAAACATCGATCCTGTCATTTGGAGCATGATTTTAATTCCGCATTCCGCATTCCGCAATTCATTTATGGGTTCTTAATAGCGTGGGCAACGGTCAACACATCGACCCGCTCTGCGCCTGCTTTCAACAATATCTTCGAACATTCGTTGACCGTTGCACCGGTCGTGTAAACATCATCGACCAGAAGGATCGATTTCCCTTTTATCTCTTCATCTCTTTGAATATGGAAGGAGCCTCTCACGCCCTTTTCCCTTTCTCCACCGCTCAGATTGACCTGTGGGGGGGTGGGTTTACTCTTCCGGAGCAACCCTTTCGAGTACGGAATCCGGGTTCTTTGGCTTAACTCCTTTACGAGAAGAAGGGCCTGGTTAAACCCCCGTTCCCTTAACCGTTTGGGGTGGAGTGGAACAGGGATGATGAGGTCGAAAGATAGGGGATTCCAATAACGGTGGAATCCTTCGGCCAATTTTTCTCCGAAGAAGAGAGTAAGGTAGCTCTTCTCTTCATATTTCCATCGATGAATCGCTTCCCTGAGAGGCCCTTCATAATATCCCAGGGCCCTTGCCATTGTAAAATATTTTTCCCTGGTCAGACAAGCGCCGCAGGAATGGTTCTCTATCTCCCTGGAGAGAAACGGGGCTCCGCAGAGGGTGCACAGCGGCGGCTCAATCCACCGGATCTTCGAGAGACAATCCGGGCAGATCCCTTTTTGGCCTTCTTCTAAAAATCTTTCACAGCAATGGCATTGGGAAGGCAATAAAAATTGGAGGAATCTTTCAATCAGGGCACGCATTCATTCTAATCTTGTGGCCCCCCTTTATCTTTCTTCGAGGGAGAAGAAGGCCTTATTGGAAAAGGGACGAGGGGGAGGAAGCGGGGAGATGATTTTTTCAACTTCTTTGATCGTGTAGGTGGACCAGCGGTGGCATTGAGGGCAGTAGGCTGTCCATTCCTTCGATTCCCTTTCGCAGACATTGCAGGCGAAGGGGAGATAGGATGTTCCGCTCAATTCAAAGGTCTTCTCAAACTCCTGGGCCGCCCGGCCGAAGTCTTTCTTGTGGAGGTAGATCTCCGCGAAAAGCCTGTGAAGGGCGGGAAAATCCTTCTGTCTTAAACTGATCGTATTGATCTCCTCAAAGGCTTCGTCCAGCATCTCCAGCCTTAAACAGAGCTTGGCATAGAAGAAGGCGAGCATCCAGTTGTCCGGGTTGTCGCTCATGGTCCTTTGATAGATGCGGAGCAGGGTGCCCGGGTCCTCCCTGTTGAGGTAGAGCTCTTCTAATCGGAGGATGAAGATGATCGATTTGAACCGCCTGAAGCTCTTTCCCCAGACCTTTCCTGCGGAAGCCCATTTTCCTATCCGGAGATAGATGTCGCCCAACAAGACGAATCCGGGTTCAAAGGTCTTCTCTTCCCGGACGATCTCTTTGGCAACCTTTAAGGCGCCTTCAAGATCTTCTTCTTCGCCCTGGCTTAGAAGATCTCTGGCATATTCATACTTCAAGCCCAGATAGAAGAGGTTTTCCTCCTCTTCTGTCTGTTTTCCCTTGGCCAGCTTTAAAATCGACTTCTGGACCCGGATCGCCTCCTCCCATCTCCGGCTGTTCCGATAGATCTCCCTCAAACTTTTCAATGCCTTGAGATTGTTTTCATCGAGACCGATGGCGCGCTTTAAGGTTCGGATGGCTTCATCGAGACGCTTCGTTCGCTGATAGATTTCTGCCTGTCGGAGAGGAATCCCAACATTCTTATTATCGATCCATCGCGCCCTTTCCAGCCAGTGGAGAGCCTCTTCATCATTGCCTTCTTTGACCGAGATCTCCGAGAGTTTTAAATAGAGATCCTTTTGGAAAGGATCGTTTTTCAGGACCTCCGTAAAGTGTGCCTTGGCTCTGGCCAGATCCCCCCGGAGGAAATCCTCCATCCCTTTGTTCAGCTCCTCCTTAATGGATTGTTCCTTCTTTCTCTTCCGCGATTGACGATAGCCCTCGATGGCGCGCTTGGCATCCCTCGCCAGGGTGCTGATGAAGACGAGCAAAGCGCCCAACACCAAAGAGGTGATCATGAGGGTGGAGAGATCGGTGGGGATGATCTTTCCAAAAAAGCGGAATTGGACATCTAAGGGATTGGTCAGAGAGACCCAGCAGAAGATGGAAATCAGGCCCAGAATGATAATGAAAAGCAGTTTCACTAACATCTCTTAGAGTATCCCCTTTTCCAGCTTTGACAGACAGGCCACACAGTACTTTGCCACCGGCCGGACCTCAAGCCTTTTCAGGCTGATAGGCTCGCTGCACTCTTCGCAGATTCCATAGGTGCCGCCCCCTATACGATCGAGCGCTTCATCCATCTCCTGGAGTCTCATCCGCTCACTTTCGTTGAGGCTGAGCAGGATCTGTTTGTTATAGATATTGGCCGCCTCATCTCCTATGTCCTGGATCCCATCCTGTCCCATCTCCTGAGAGGACACATAGGTTTGTTTGACTTCCCCCACGATCTGTTCCCTCTCCTTGAGAAGGATTTTTTTGAAGCGGGATAGGGTCCTTTTATCAATCTTATCTACCCCTTTCTCCGTCTCCTTTTTTAAGGCATTCATCTTTTTTTTCTTATCGACCCCTTTCTCCATCTTCTTCCTTAGGGGATTCATCTTTCTTTTCGATTTTTTAGGAACCACCCGTTTTTTAGCCAATCTCCGCTCCCAATTTAGGCTCGATACGAGGCGCATCGCTCCATATTCCTTCTAAGTCATAGAACTTTCTGATCGGCTCCAGAAAGATATGAACCACCACATCGTTATAATCCATCAGAATCCATTTCCCATGGATTGCTCCCTCCTGCCCGAGGGGTCGGATTCCCTTCTTTTCAAGGGTCTCCTCAATCGATCTGGCAATGGCCTGGACCTGACGATCCGATTTCCCGGTACAGATGAGGAAGTAATCCGTCACAGAGGAGATTCCCCCCATCTCGAGAAGAACCGGGTCCAGAGCCTTCTTTTCAATCGCTGCCCTGAGGCAGAGGAAAGATTTTGTCTTTGAGTCGGTCGCCATATCCTCCGGTGATGATGGTTTTGAATGTAGCATTATACCAGAAAAAATGAGGATGACAATAGAAAAATGAAAAAAAATGAAAAATATTTTGCCCGGTCATCCCCTCTTACGGTAAAGCCCGTGTTTATGGATATAGGCCTCCGTCTCGGGAGGGATGAGATACCTGGCCGATTCTCCTCTCTCGATCAACTCCCGGACCTTCGTCGAGGAGATATCGAGGAAAGAGATCTCTTTGAAATAGAGGTGGTATCCCGAAAGATGAACCCAGGCCTTTGTTTCGAGATCATATTGAAAGGCAGGAGTCAGAGAGCCTGGAAGCTGAGAGGCGACAGGGGTTTTTGGGAATCCTGGCCGGGCCATCACGATGAAATGGCAGAGGGTGAAGAGGTTTTGAAAATCCTTCCAGGTCTCTATTTCCACGAAGGCATCCCCTCCCAGGATGAAAAAGAGGGCATCGGCACACCCCTCACGAAAATGGCGGAGGGTGTCGATCGAATAGGATTTCCCGGGCCTTGAGAGTTCGATATCAGAGATGGAGAAGGATGGATTGGAGGCAATGGCCAATCTCACCATTTCCAGCCGGTGCTTCGCATCGATGATCTCCTCCATGGCCTTATGAGGGGGGATGGCTGACGGGATGAAGATGATTTCATCCAGACGAAAGGCCTCCCGAATCTCCTCTGCTCCTCTGAGATGCCCCAGATGGACGGGATTGAAAGTCCCTCCGAAGAACCCAATTCTTTTCTTTGATGCCACAGCTTTCTTTTCTATCTCTGCTCTCCTCCCATCACCAGTTTTTTATTTCCACATTTCTGGAATAATGGAATGATGGAATAATGAGTTAGAAATTACGCAACCATACAATCTTCTTGTATTGGTTTTTCCAATATTCCATGATTCCAATATTCCAACATTCCATTTTACTTTTACTTGCGTGTCTGTCCTTCTCCATAGACGATAAATTTGGTCGTTGTCAGCTCCTCCAGACCCATCGGTCCGAAGGCGTGCAGTTTAGAAGTGCTGATTCCCATCTCAGCGCCCAGACCCAGCTCAAACCCGTCGTTGAACCGGGTGGAGGCGTTGACCAGGACGCAGGAGGAGTTGACCTCTCTCAGAAAGCGCTGGGCGTTCTGATAATCGGAGGTGAGGATGGCCTCCGTATGGAGTGACCCATAGGTAGCGATGTGCTTCAGCGCTTCCTCCATCCCTTTTACCACCCGGATGGAAAGGATGAGGTCTAAATACTCCTCATACCAATCCTCCTCCTTCGCCTCTTTGATTCCGGAGAGGATCTTCCGGGCCTGCGGGCATCCCCGCAGTTCCACCCCCTCTTTACGAAGGGCCTCTGCGATCTTCGGAAGAAAGCCACCCGCTATCCTCTCATGGACAAGGAGCGTCTCCATGGCATTGCATACCCCGGGCCGCTGGACTTTGGCATTGAGGCAGATCCGCAGGGCCATCTCCGGGTCCGCGGTCTCATCGACGAAGATGTGGCAGACTCCCTTATAATGTTTGATGACGGGGATCTTCGAATGGGTCGCCACAAAACGGATCAATGCTTCCCCTCCCCTGGGGATGATGAGATCGATCTCCTCTTCGAGCTGGAGCATCTCCTGGATGGCTTCCCTTTCGGTCCGGGAAAAGATCTGGACCGCCTCCTCCGGAACATCCGCCTTGTTTAAGGCTTTTTGAAGGATATGGACGATGGCCTGATTGGAGTGAAAAGCCTCTGAACCTCCCCGGAGGATAATCGCATTGCCCGATTTAAGGCAAAGGCCGGCGGCATCAGCAGTCACATTCGGTCTCGATTCATAGATGATTCCGATGACACCGATGGGAATCCTCATCCTTCCAACGGTCAACCCATTCGGCCTTCTCCACATCTTTACGATCTCTCCTACGGGATCGGGGAGATGAGCCACTTCCCGGAGGCCCTTGGCCATTGCCTGGATCACCTCAGGGGTTATTCGCAACCGGTCCATCATCGCGGAAGAGAGGTGTGCCTGTTCCCCTGCAGACAGGTCCTTTTTGTTCTCTTCGATCAGGAAAGCCTGGTTCTTTTCCAGGTCATCCGCCATTTCCAATAAGGCCTTATTCTTCGTGTCGGTGGAGAGCCGGGCCAGCAGGCGGGAAACCTCCTTCGCCTGTTTTGCCATCTCTTTCGCTTCCAGCTTCATATCCATCTGTTCTTTCATAAGACCACCAAGTCATCCCGGTGGATGATCTCATCCGAATACTTATAGCCCAGGACCTTTTCGATCTCACCGGTTCGATGGCCCTTAATCTTATCAAGCTCCTGAACGCTGTAGTTGACCAGCCCTCTGGCAAACTCCTTTCCGCGTGGCCCCACGCAGGAGACCGAATCTCCCCTGCCGAAAGAACCCCTCACCTCCAGCACACCCGAAGGAAGAAGGCTCTTGCCCTTCTGGACGATGGCTTTCTTAGCCCCCTCATCCACGATGACATCGCCCTTGGGCCTCAGATTGAAGGCGATCCAGTGTTTTCGACTGCTCAGTGTCTTCATCTTGGGGAGGATGAGCGTCCCGACCTCCTTTCCTTTTAAGATTTGTCGAAGGACTTCCTTTTTTGTGCCGCAGGCGACCACTGTGGGAATCCCGAAGCGGGATGCCTTCCTGGCAGCCTGGATCTTGCTCGCCATCCCGCCGACACTCATCTGGCTCTTCGTCTCTCCCATCACCCCCTCCATATCCGCATCGATATCCTCAATCAGGGAGATGCATTTCGCATCAGGGTGACTTCTCGGGTCTCTCTCACAGATGCCTTCGATATCGGTCAGGATGATGAGGAGGTCGGCCTCGATGAGGTTGGTGATGAGTGCAGAGAGGTTATCATTGTCACCGACTTTGATCTCGTCAACGACGACCGTATCATTTTCATTGATGATCGGAATGATCCCTAATTCGAGGAGAGCAAGAAGGGTATTTCGGGCATTGAGGAATCTCCGGCGGTGGCTCAGGTCGTCATGGGTGAGAAGGACCTGGGCAACCATCTGCTGGTAGCGGGAGAAATAATTTTCATAGATATGGATCAGCCGGCTCTGACCGACAGCAGCAGTGGCCTGTTTCTGAGTGATCGATTGAGGACGGGTTTTATAGCCCAATTTCTCCATTCCGGCTGCAATGGCTCCGGATGAGACCAGGACGATTTCATAGCCCTGGCGTTTCAGTTCCGAAATCTCTTTGGTCAGATGGGAGAACACTTCATAGTGGAGCCCTTTTTCCACGGAGGCCAGGATGCTTGAGCCCACCTTGACGACGATCCTTCTCGCCTTCTCCAGAACCTTTTTTCGGATATCTTTACTCGCCGTTTGCATAGATAAGTTCCCAAAAACCACTGCCTTTTCAATCCAGCATCTGAGAGATGGCCTCGATCAGCCCCTTCACTCCTTCTCCTGTTTTTCCTGAGATTGCATAGAAGCGGTGCCCCATCCCTTCGAACCGTTTCTTCACCTCTGCCGCCTTCTTCCGGACGGAAGGAAGGTCGATCTTATTGAGCGCAACGATCTGAACTTTCTCACTCAGAGAGGGGTGATAGGCATTCAATTCACTGTTCAAGGTATCGAAATCCTTCACGGGATTGCATAACGGTTCCCCGGAAATATCCAAAAGGTGGACGAGAAGCCTTGTCCGCTCCACGTGCCGGAGAAAGGTCAATCCAAGCCCTGCGCCCCCGGAAGCCCCTTCGATAAGCCCTGGAATATCGGCCACGACAAAGGAACGGCCTTCTTCCGTGACCACCCCCAAATTGGGAACGAGGGTGGTGAAAGGATAATCCCCGATTTTGGGCCGGGCAGAGGATATTTGGGATAGAAGGGTCGACTTTCCCGCATTGGGGAAACCGATGAGGCCCACATCAGCGAGGAGTTTCAGGTCGAGCCGCAGCCAGCGCTCCTCACCTTTTTCGCCCTTTTCGGCATGGCGGGGGGCACGATGAGTTGAGGTGGCAAATCGCGCATTTCCCTTGCCTCCCCGACCACCTGCTGCCACAACGAATTGTTGTCCATCGAAGAGAAGGTCCTGCAATAGTTCGCCACTCTCATCATCCCGGACAAGCGTGCCTACCGGGATCCGAATGATGCGATCCTCTCCATTTCTTCCTGTCTGATTTTTGCCTTTACCGTGGGTCCCTTTTTGGGCACGAAGCTGCTGGGGGTAGGATAAATCGAGAAGGGTTGAAAGCTGACCGTCTGCCTGGAGGATCACATCCCCACCATTTCCACCATCACCGCCGTCCGGACCTCCCCTGGGAACATATCGTTCCCTTCGAAAACTGACGCATCCATTTCCGCCATCGCCTGCCATCACCCGGATTCTGACTTGATCCACAAACTTCATTTTCACCCCGTTAGAAAGTTCCGCTCTTAAAAGTGTGGATCAGTTGGATTCAGAATTTAAATATCTTCCGGAAAGAGCAGGGTTTTAACCCCCCCTCATTTGTAACGGGGTTTATTGATCACAGGCTATCGAGGTGCAGGTTTAGAGGCTCTGGGTGTAAACGCTCACCTTTTTCTTATCTCTTCCCTTTTTCTCGTATTTGACGATCCCTTCGATTTTGGCAAAAAGAGTGTAATCCTTTCCCATGCCCACATTTTCTCCGGGAAAGATCCGGGTGCCTTTCTGACGGACCAGGATACTGCCTGCGGGGACCGACTGCCCGCCAAATCGCTTCACCCCTAAACGCTGTCCCCCGCTATCCCTTCCGTTTCGGGAACTTCCTCCTGCTTTTTTATGTGCCATAATAACCTCCAAATCCTAAATCAGAACACTGGAATGATGGAATGTTGGAACGATGGTTGAACCCATTATTCCATTATTCCATCTGCCTGTCAGCCCAAAGAGATCTCATTAACCTTCAGGTAAGTGTAGGTCTGGCGGTGCCCTTTCATCCGGCGGTAATTCTTCCGCCTTTTCATCTTATAGGTGAGGATCTTTTTCCCTTTGACCTCACGCACGATCTCGCCTGTGATGACCGCGTTGTCTAAATTGGGGGTGCCCAGATGGACCTGGCCTTCCCCGGAGACCATTAAAACATCCTTCAGGGTCACCGGATCTCCCACTTTCCCTTCGAGTTTCTCCACCCGAATCACATCCCCCTTGGCGACCCGGTACTCTTTTCCTCCTGTTTTCAATATGGCAAACATCGAAATCCTCCGAAATTATTATCGAAAAATACTAAATGATTTTACGACATTTGTCAAATCCCGGAAACTTCTCTGTAAGGAGCGGATAAAGGGAGCAATTGTTCTTTAATTTTCAAAAGCTTGAATAAAGCGGTCATCATGCTGATCAAAGTTTTTATGCATGATAATTCTACCAGTTCATCGACGATTTTTCAGATATTGTTCCATTATCCTCTCCATCCAACCGTTTTTAAACACCTTTTCAGCGATCGAGCCCACTTTT
>Ga0209254_10004104_pt1 | contig 13314 bp, 9 predicted proteins | sample FrelakmetDIP11DI_FD_187148 | JGI IMG/M metagenome (GOLD analysis project Ga0209254, IMG submission 187148) | Freshwater lake sediment microbial communities from the University of Notre Dame, USA, for methane emissions studies - DIP11 DI (SPAdes)... | ecosystem: Environmental > Aquatic >...
GATCCCCGCGCCTCGGTGGTGATTTCCAGCATGGGCACCGACATGGGTCCCGGTAAGACAATTACCTATATGGGCCGGGTTATTATCCACGACGACCAGGCCACCAAGGACTGGTTCTACCCCGCCATGGCGAAAATTATCTCGCCCTATCCCGCGCCGACGGTGGAGGCGGCGATCAAGCACCTGGACACGCCGCTGCGGGTCATACTTGAGTTGGTGCCGGAGAAGGCCATCAAGTTCGACGGCGATGCTATTTCAAAGGCCTCCTATGACGGGAAGGTCCCTGGCCACGAAGCGTAGGTGTCTGCTCGTCACGGTTGACTTGACACCATATCACGGGCATCGTGAGACGCTATACTGCACCGGTGCGGGGCTTCGGTTCAGCCATCGCTAGCCGCCCCGCACTACCATCTTCCACGCGAGAATAATGTCTGCCATGGCCTTACGCCGGGTACTCCTGCTCCTTCTCATGGTGCTGCCGTTTGTTGCTGCGGGGTGGGGTTTCCTGGCCGTCACGGGGTATCTAGGTGAGCCGCAGGGTAGCGGAGCAATAGCAAGTCAGCCCCGCGAGTCAGGGTTTGTTGGCAAGGAGCAGCAACGCCAGCGCGAAGCCCGCCAGAAGCTGTCCGTTGCAGAACAGATTGCCCTGCCGGAAAAGCAAATACTGTTCGGTGACCTGCACGTGCACTCCACCTATTCGTTTGATGCCTATAATTACAGCCTGCCCATGTACCAGGGCGACGGTGAGCACCCGCCGGGCGACGCCTGTGATTTTGCCCGCTATTGCTCGGGTCTGGATTTCTGGTCAATCAATGATCATGCTGAAGGTCTGGGGCCCCAGCAGTGGTCGCAGACCAAAGAGATGGTGCGCCAGTGCAATGCGGTGGCAGGTGATCCCGCCAATCCCGATATGGTGACCTTCCTCGGCTGGGAGTGGACCCAGAATGGTAATACCGCGGAAAACCATTACGGCCATAAAAATGTGGTCCTGCGCGACACTGCGGAGAGTGATGTACCTTTACGCCCCATTGCCGCGCAACAATGGCAGGCCCCGGAGGGAATCAGCCTTTATACAGCGAAATTACGCCTGCTGCTGCTCGCAGGGGTGGCAGACGGCAAAGCCCGATCGCTGTATTACTACCTGCTTGATCTCCTCGATGGCGGGGATGGAGTTCCCGGGTTGCCGGATGGCGATACGCGGCAGCGTTATTACAATTATTTTCGCTTGCTCCAGAACCAGGACAAACTGGTGCCCTGTGAGCCTGGAAAATCGGTGCGGGAGCTGCCTGCAGACTGTCAGGAAAGTGCCCTCAATCCGACGGAATTGTTCGCCAAACTGGATGCCTGGGACTTTCCCTACCTGACCATTCCCCATGGCAACGCTTGGGGTTTGTATACGCCACCCCTGAGCAGTTGGGACAAGCAACTGGCGGCGCACTCGGACCCTGAGCGGCATGAGCCGCTGATTGAAATATTTTCGGGGCACGGCAATTCCGAATATTATCGACCGTGGCGCGCCGTTGCTGTTGATGAAACTGGCAACAGCTACTGCCCAGAGCCCACGACGGATTTCCTGCCGGAGTGCTGGCAGGCCGGTGAAATCATCCGCGCGCGCTGCCTGGCGGCAGGGGAGCCCGCGACCGAGTGTGAGCGCCGGGCTGCGGGTACGCGCGCCAATTTCATCCTGACCAAGGATTCCGGTCACTGGACCGTGCCGGGAACCATTCCGGAAGACTGGCTGGATGCGGGCCAGTGCCGCGATTGCTATATGCCGGTCTACAATCTTCGACCCACCGGTTCAGTGCAGTACGGTCTGGCGATTCGCAATTTTGACGATGACACCCGTCCCCCCAAGCGTTTTCGCTGGGGCATCATTGGTTCATCTGATTCGCACACAGCGCGAGCCGGTAACGGGTACAAGGAAATCATGCGCCGCAAAATGACGGACGCGAGCGTGGAGCAGGCCGCACCGTCCGCCTTTCTGGTTGAGCAGGAACCCCTGCCAAATTTCGTCACCCTGGAGCAGGTCAGTGGACCAGGGGGGCCGTTTTTTGAGCGGCAATCTTCCTTCTACGGCACAGGAGGGCTGGTTGCGGTCCACGCTATTGGGCGCGATCGACAGGCGATCTGGGATGCCCTGGAGCGCAAGGAGGTTTACGCCACCAGTGGCGGTCGCATTTTGTTGTGGTTTGACCTGCTTGATGCGCAACCGGATAAGCGCCTCCCCATGGGCAGTAGTGTCCGCAGCGATACAGTGCCGGAGTTTGAAGTCAACGCGGTGGGCGCCTTTGAACAGAAACCCGGTTGTCCCGCTGACAGCTTGCGTGCCCTGCCGGCTGATCGCCTGCAGCGCTTGTGCGGGGGTGAGTGTTATAACCCCGGTGACCGTCGCAAACGTATTGATCGCATTGAGGTGGTGCGGATTCGTCCGCAGATTGTCGCCGGTGAAGAGGTGGGATCGCTGATCGAGGATCCCTGGCGCGTGTTGCCCTGTCCACCCGATGGCGAGGGCTGTACCGTGCGTTTCAGCGATCCCGATTTTATGGCTGCACAGCGCGATGCGGTCTATTACGTGCGCGCACTGGAAGATGCTACTCCGACGATTAACGCAGACAATGTGCGTTGCGAGCGCGACGCGTCGGGACAATGTATTGCGGTAAACCTCTGTCGCGCCGTGCCGCCTACGGCCTATACGGACGATTGCCTGGCCGATGCGCAGGAGCGCGCCTGGTCCTCGCCGATTTTTGTCGATTACGCTATACCGTTGCAAGACTAGCATTGTTGCATCGCTAACAGTGGCAGTTGCCTTAGCATGGCCAGGATGCAAACTCGGCAGATGTGATAACAAAACGCAGGAGAAGTAATTGTGGCCATCGACTTCACTTTCAGCCCCGCAGTGGAACAAGCCCGTGCCGGCATACGGGAGTTCCTGCACAACACGGTAAAAGCGCGCTATGCAGCATTGACTGCTGACAAGTCCGCCAAACGGGAAGACTGGTCCGATCTGATCAAGGAACTACGCAAGGAGGCTAAAGCACAGGGCTTTTGGTTGCCCCACATGCCCCAGGCGGTGGGAGGTATGGGATTGGGTGTTACTGCGCTTGCCGCAGTATCTGCCGAAGCCGCGAAAGTCCCTTACGGCTCCTACATACTCAATGCGCATGCGCCGGATGAAGGCAATATGCATACCCTGCATCACTTTGCCACGGAGTACCAGCGCGAGCATTACCTTAACCCATTACTTGAAGGAGACGTGCGCTCCTGCTTTTCCATGACCGAGCCCGAGGTAGCCGGCTCAGACCCGACACTCATCCAGACCACGGCGGTGGAAGAGGGTGAAGAATGGGTGATCAACGGGCACAAGTGGTTTACCTCAGGTGCCCGCGGCGCGAGTTTTGCCATCGTGATTGCCCGCACCGATCCGGACGCGGAGATTCCCCAGGCGCGAAACTCTGCCTTCATAGTCGACTGCGCCTCGCCAGGTTTCGAGATCGTGCGCGATATCGAGACCATGGCGGGCAGTCACAACCACTGTGAGATCCTGTACAAGGATGTGCGTGTGCCAAAGGCCAATCTGCTCGGCGAGCGCGGCGGTGGCCACAAGCTGGGACAGGTGCGCCTCGGCCCGGCGCGGCTGGCACACTGCATGCGCTGGTTGGGTGAAATCGAAATGGCGCTGGAAATGTTGATAGCGCGCGCCACCAAACGCTTTGCCCATGGCTCATTGCTCAGTGAAAAGCAGAGTATCCAGTGGATGATGGCGGACAGTGCCATGGAACTATATGCCTCCAAGCTGATGGTCCTGCACGCCGCTTACAAGATAGAGCATGGCATGGAGTTCAAGCAGGAAGTCTCCATGGCCAAGCACCATGTCGCCAACACCCTGTGGAAGGTCTGCGACCGCGCGGTGCAGGTGCATGGCGCTCTCGGCTACTCTAAGGACTCGCCCCTGTCGGGCATGTTGCAACAGGCGCGCTGGGCGCGTTTGGCAGACGGTGCGGACGAGGTACACCAGATGCGGATCGCTGATTTATTGATGCGTGCATATCAGGAGAGTGGTTCAATAAATGGTGCTGTCGGGGGCTTGCCTCTGTAAAGTGATTTGCTGTTTTATAATCACCTGATTGCCCCCTGCCCAACTGCCTACTCCAGGAGCGTACGCCATGAACGAGAACAATGTTGCTTACCAGATGTCACTCAGGTCCCGTGAGTGCCTCAAAACCAAGGACAAGGCGCGCTGGCTGGCCATGTGGGCGGAGGACGGCATCATTGAGGATCCGATCGGCCCGACCATACTGGATCCCGATGGCAAAGGGCACTCCACACCAGCAGCCCGTGAGGCCTTTTACGACCGCAACATCGCCAATGCGGATATTGAGTACATCATCCACCAGACGTACACGGCCCATCTGGAGTGCGCCAATATCGTGACCCTCAACGTGTTGATGAACGTCAACGGCAAGCGGTACTCGCAGCAGGTCAACGGCGTATTCACCTACAGTTGCAACGAGGAGGGTAAGTTGAAAGCCCTGCGCGGCTACTGGGAGTTCGAGGAGGGCATGGCCACGTTCAAGGAAGTAGAAGCAGCCTGATCATCACATAGTACACTATGGCGCCCCGGCTACTGCAGCGCTGCAGTAGTGGTATCACGCATGACGCCACCGTCAAAGGTGATGGTTTTTTCAGGCACGACTTCAATGATGATGCGTGCCGGCGTATCCAGGAAGGCCACGAATGCCTCAGGCGTCGGTGCCGGGCTGTTCGCATGGCGGGCGAAGTCGGGGTAGAACCAGTCCTTGGTGGCCTGGTCCTTGTGCAGAATCGCATGACCCTTGAACGTGATGGACTGGCTCACATCGTCATCAATTCCCGCGCTGGATATCACCACACAGCAGCGCGGGTCGCGAGCCAGCGCCTTCATGCGCGCCCGCTGTTCGGTCGCCGTGCACCAGATGCGGCCGTGGCGCCAGATATAACTCATGGTGACGCCCATGCCGTGACCCTCTTTGGTGGTCCAGATAAAAGTCAGTTCATTCTGTGTTAACAGCAGATTTTCCTGCTTTTGCGGAGTAAGTCCGTACATGGTGACGTCGTCATAATTTTTTACATCGGTGGTATTCATAGGGATGTGCTCCGGGCAAAATCAGAATAAACAGTACGGCCTGACTGTTTTGTGGTAAGGTAGCATGCCAACAAACTATTGCAAGCAGACAGTGCCCGAAATCTCACTGTAGGCCTGTTTTATTACTGCAGGGAGTGAAGCTTTTTATGGGGAGAGTAGCGAACAAGGTAGCGATTATCACCGGCGGCGCATCCGGCCTGGGGCTGGCGTCGGCCCGGCGACTTGCGGAAGAGGGTGCCACGGTAGTGATTGCGGACATCAATCTGGAACAGGGCCAGGCGGCCGCCAGTGAAATCCCGGGTGTGTGCTTTGAATTGCTGGATGTGACCCGGGAGGCCAACTGGATCGCGTTGATCGACAAGGTGATCGCGGACTACGGACACCTTGATATCCTCCTCAACAGTGCCGGTGTCGTGCGCCTTGCCAGTATCGAGGACACCACCGAGGAGATTTGGCGCCTGGTTAACGCGGTGGGCACCGATGGTACTTTCTTTGGCTGCAAGCACGCCCTGCGCGTGATGAAGGCCGCATGTAGCGGCTCCATCATCAACATGTGCTCAACAGCGAGCATTTCCGGTGGTCCCGGCATATTGGCCTACGCCGCGTCCAAGAGTGCCATTCGCGGGATTACCAAGTCTGTCGCCTGCCTCAGCACGCAGAACGGCTACGGTGTGCGCTGTAATTCCATCCACCCCGGCAATATGCGCACGCCCATGCTGCAGGGCGTACAGGACATTGTGCGAGCTAACGATCCAAAGGCGGCGCAGGCGATGGAGGATGTTTGGGTAGGCGAGCCGATCGATGTGGCGAACATGGTGTTGTTCCTGGCTTCCGATGAGTCGATCTCGGTCAATGGTGCTGCCATGGTTATCGATAATACGATGACCATTACCGCGGGCGTAGTGACCAAAAAATAGTGAGGAGTGGAGATGCCTTCTGTGGACAAGCATGTACTGATCAGAAACGCCTTGATCGACAGTTACAACAATTACGCCGAGGGCCTTGACAGCAAGAACTGGCCGCTGGTGCGCGCCTGCTTTGCCGATGAAGTATTGATTGACTATGGCAGCCTGAGCGCCGCGAGCGGCGATCCTGCCATCCCGCGCCGCGCTGATGATTGGATGGGCTATTTGCAAGGAGTGATCAACGGATTCGATATCACGCGCCATTGCATTACTAACCATCGTGTTGTTATTTCAGACACTGCGGTCAGCTGTCGCGCTTATCTGTCTGCCGACCACGTCATTTTTCCCAATCCAGAAATGCCCATTGTTGGTGATCAGGATGTGGTGACGGTGGTGGGAGAATATACCAATTACTACAAGCAGATTGATGGCGACTGGAAGATTTGCAAATCAGAGCTCGCGGTCAACTACTCCAGGGGCAATATCGCACTGTTTGTCGCAGCGACCGAGCGGGCACTGGCGGGGAAAAGGGCTCTGACCCCCACCTGAATAGCGCCGCGTATTGTTGTTATTCTCGGAAACTGAAGACCTTCCTTTCGTCCTTTTCCTGCACATCGACTGCGCGCCCGATGGGGCTGATGTCTTGCATCGAGCCGGTAACTGCCGGTTCTGTGCTGGAGGCGAGAAAGCGTTCACCCGCCGGGGTCTCGGCCAGTACGATACCAATAGCGGCTTTGTCCCGGCGCGAAATCACGGTGTAGGAAATAATGTGGCCTTGTTGTGGATCAGCAATCATTGGCCGCGCCGGGATATCCGCACTGTCCACAGTCAACACGCGGTCATCGTCCCAGTCGAGAACGCCAGCCCGTGCCGGGTCACTGGTGAGTAACGCAGCGGCGTGTTTGGACAGCATGCCGCCATTGGCGGTGATCAGGGCGCGTACTGGTTTACCGCGCAGCTGCATCGCAACTTCCGCCAGTGCATGCAGGCTGTAGTTGTTGCCCGGCCCGCCGAAAAAGGGCAGGCCGCCGGTGACGGTCAGTGGCCGTGAGCCGTCCATGGGCAGGCCCAGTATGTCGCAGGCCGCGTGCACCGCGCAGGGAAAGCAACTGTAGAGATCGATCAGGTCCATGTCGGCGCAGCTAGCGTCGGCCATGTCCATGGTGGCTGTGAGTACCCGTGCCATGGCGGCGGAGCGGCCCGGATCCACGCGTTGGGACAGGTATTGATCCTCGCCCTGGGCGTAGGCTTCCAGAAAAATCCACTGACCGGGGTCCACGCCCAAGTGACGGGCATGACCGACGCTCGTCAGCAACAGGGCTGCCGCCTGGTTGACAGCGTCCTGTGCCACTAACAGCTTGGAGTAGGGCAGGCTGATTGGGTAATTGCCGCTGTTAGCGGCTGCCAGCTGGTCGGTCGTGTAGGCAACAGGTGACTGCGAGTACGGGTTAGCCGCTGCCACGGTACTGAACGGCGCCAGCAACTCCGCCATATACTGCCGATGCTGTTGCTGATCGTGGCCCATCTGTTGCGCCTGGCTATTCTCGATCAGCGCGTAATAGTGCACCGGTAGGCTCAAGCCGCTGTTGAGCTCCTCTTTTGAGACGAAGCGCTTGTGGTATTCGCGCTTGTCCAGCGGGGCGTCGAATGCCTCTCGCCAGTCAAGTTCATACCCGTTACGGACGGCAAAGCGCTGGTTAGCAATCGCCTCGGCGCCGGTAAGCAGGGCGAGTCTTGTTTTGCCCCGGGCGATGGCCTGTAATAGTTCCACCATGATTTGTAGCGGCTCCGTACCACCGGCGTTGCTGTAGATGCGCTGCGCAGGTGTCGCTCCAAGGCGTCGGGCGACAGACTCCGGCGGGTTATTGCTGCCACCAAACGGTGAGGCCCAGGCCTTGGCGGCATCGGAAAAAAGTCGGATCATCGCTATGGTATCGATTTCCCTGGCGCTGACTCCAGCATCCTTCAGAGCGGCCTGACCAGCAGTGGCCGCCAACTGCATGGGAGAGCTGAAAGGTGGCTGGGACAGTGGGTGGAGACGCTCCACGAACTGTCCTGCGCCTATGATGATCGGCGTGTTGTCGAATAATCGCTGGTAGTGCTGCGCTGTCATTGTGAGCTTGTCTTAAGCAGGGGGTGAAATCCTGTGCTCAGGATAACCTACGGCAGAGCAGCTCGCAGCCGTTATTGCAACGATTCCTTGTGCGCCTAACAGGTCGCATGGTGGTACGCGCGCCCAGGTGACGTTTGACATTCATGAATGAGGTGACGACGGACAGGGCAAACACCGCGGGATGTGCTGGGCTACCCGCGGTGTGCCGGCAAACGGACGGTAACGCACAGGCCCGCGTCGGTATTGCTGGCAGTCACCTCGCCGCCGTGCTGGCGGATAGCGCGCCGGGCAATAGCCAGGCCCAGACCATAGCCACCAGACTCCCGGGTGCGGGCGTTGTCGACCCGGTAAAACTCGGTAAAAATTCTATCCAGATCACTTTCGGGGACACCCGGCCCCTGGTCCTCGATCGTTACCTGGTAGCCGCCCACGGTCGCTGTCAGGGAGACGGCCACCTGGGAATTTTCCGGGGTGTGTTGCAGGGCGTTGCGCAGGATATTTTCAAAACTCTTGCGTAGCAGGTCAGCCGAGCTATCGACAAGCGCCTGTTGGACATCGGTGCTAAAGCGGAACTGCTTGCCCGCTCCCTGACCCTCGAAATTGGCATCGCCGCAGAGTTGTTCCAGGAGCGTGACGAGGTCGATATGGGTATCGAGCCGGATGTCCTGTTCATGGCTGCTGAGCAACTGCCCGATCAATTCTTCCAGACGCTCGGCCTCCTGCTCAATGCGCTGCAAATGCTCCGGACCCTGGCCGGGCTTCTCCTGCGCCAGAGCCACGGCGATACGCAAGCGCGTGAGTGGCGAGCGTAACTCGTGAGATACATCACCCAGCAAGCGTTTCTGAGCTTGCATTCGCTCCTGCAACTGTGCGGCCATCGTGTTGAAGTCACGGGCCAACTCATCTGTTTCGTCCCCGCCGCGTTCACGCACCTGCAAGCGCGTATCCAGGTCGCCGTTCGCCAGGCGACGGGACGCCAATTGCAATGCCTTGAGTCGGTTGGTGATCAGCCTTGACAGACCGAAACACACCACGCCGCTGACCAGCACTGCCAGCGTAAGACGCAGGCGCGGGTTGCCGCCCAACGTTTTCAGTATGAAACCGCGATTGGATGGAAAAACGAATACTGCACTCACCTCAGCCGCGTCGGGGCGAGAAATTCGGTGGGCAGTCAGTTGTTGCCGTGGTGACCGGATGAAAGCAATGCGACGGCGCTCACGTAACTGTTGCGCGATGCGTGATACCGCCGCGGGTACTTTACGTCCCAGCAAGTCCGTGCCGTCGCGAGACACGAGGTAGATATGGATATCGTGTTGCCTGCCTATATCGGCAACCGTCCTGGCAAGGGCAGCATCATCAAGGTTTTCCAGGTCATACAGGGTGCGCAACATAAACCGATGCGGCGGCCCCGCAGGCCCTTGGGCATTGGGTACCATACCCGGCGGCTGCGACTCGAAATAATTGGCGACCAGCAGCCAGCTGCCCAGTATTGCCAAGGTCATCAGCCAGAAGGTGATAAACGTCCTGATGAACAGATTGCCACGCAGTAGCATGGGTCAGTCATCACCCGTGTTCATGCGCAACTGATAGCCGCTGCCGCGCACGCTCACGATCAGGTTGTCATCCCCATGTACTGCCATTTTCTTGCGAATTTTACTGATGTGGACATCGATGCTGCGGTCATAGGCAGAGAGCGCGCGGCCCAGCGCCTGTTTGCAAAGCGTTTCCTTGTCTACAACAGTGCCGGCACAATTGACCAGTATCTGCAGCACATTGAATTCGGCGCTGGTCAGTTGCAGGTCGATGCCGCCATAGGTGGCGCTGCGCTGCGCCGGGTTGATACGGATGTGCCCTGCCGCAAGCGTTGGGGAAGCAGCATCGTCCCTGCTGGCCTGTGCGCGACGCAGGATAGCGCGCAGCCTGGCCGCCAGTTCGCGGGGATTACAGGGTTTGGGCAAATAGTCGTCGGCCCCCAGTTCCAGGCCCACGATGCGATCGGTCGCCTCGCCCCTGGCGGTGAGCATGAGGATGGGGGTGGTGTTGAATTGGCGCACCTGCCGCAGTACCTCCAGACCTTGCAGGCCGGGCAGCATAATATCCAGCACGATGACATCGTAGCGATGCTTGCGGCAGTGTGTCACGGCCTCGGCGCCGTGGTGAACCGCGCTGGGCTGGAACCCCTCCAGTAACAGGAACTCACACAGCAGAGAGCAAAGCTCCCTGTCATCGTCAATGATAAGTACACTGGCGCTCATGGCGCGGTCTCGCTGGTACGGTGCAGAGGGTAGTGTGAACAAGCCGGGCAGGCTTGTCACCCGGCTTAACGCGGGCCTGCATTTTTTTACGTTTCTTTACAGGCTGCATGCGGAGATTAACCGGTACTCCCCGCATAGGGGAAGCAGGCGACGTGGCTTTCCCGGCCGACGCCGATAGCAGGAGAGATCGGCGGATATCAACGTCGGGATGTCAGAAAAAACGATGCGATGTTATAGCTCCTGAACAGTTAAACCCAGTTCGTCCCGAAGCGAACCTGTAGCCGCCAACTGCCCCGCATGTGTGACAACCGCCGTGCTGGACAGTTTCGGCTTGAGATAGTGTTCCGTCACCCGGCGCAAGTCATCCAGGTTGACTGCCAGTATGCGCTGGCGGAACTGTTCGCGCGATGCGTGGCTGCGCCCAAACAGGCGATTATGGAAGTGTTGCTTGGCCTCCCCGGCGGGTGAACTCGGCTTGTCCATACTGCCGATAACTCCCAGGATGGCTTCCTCAAGCGCGCGGTAATGGTGATGTGTATCGAGCATCCATGACACCGCCGTATCAAAGTCTCGCAGCGTCTCAGCCAGGCGCGGGTCGCGGTAGGAATAGAAACGAAATGCTGCAATACCCGAATCCTGCGACGCGCCACCGCCGTAAGCGCCACCCTGTTCGCGTATCGCACGGTGTAGGAAGCCATTGCGCAGAAAACCACCGAGTACCGTCAACACAGCGGCGTCGGGATGCTGCTCAGGGACGGTGGGGTAAGCCCGGGCACAAAAGTTGACCTGGGTGTTCGTCAGCCACATCTCGCTGCGCCGTTCGCGCATCGAGGGCAGAACAAAGCGCGAATCTGCCGCGCCACGGGTGGCCTGTGACCAGATGTCGCTGGCGCTTTGGGCAACTGCGTCCATATGGTGATCTTCGGCTATTACAAGAAATTGCATAGGCGTACTGACGAGGTTTCCATGCATGTCTTCCAGTTGTGCCGCCAGCGCCGTCAGGTCACGCTCGTTGGCCAGACTGTCGTCCAGGATACGCAGCTGACGGATCCCGGCCAGCCCGGAGTGATGATGATGGAGCCGCGCCAGGGGACTCATGCCAGCACAGGCTGCAGTCATGGCCAGAGTGTGTCCACTGCCTGTTATGGACTGGTCGCGGCGGGCGCGTTGCTGGTTAACCAGGTCGCGAATCCTGTCAGTCTCAGAAAAATGCACACGGTGTAACGTGTCTCTCATCAGCTGCGCCTGGTCGCGGGCGTTGCGCAGCAGCGCCTTGGATGAGAGCGTGAAATTTGCGTCTACTGTCTGTTCATCATCAGCTTTGCCGCGCATGCTGACAAACGCGGAAATGGAGCCTACCGTCGCAGCCTGGCGCTGTTGTACTGTCAGGTACGACTCTTCCCCGAGGCCCAGCTCGGTCAGGATGTTGTTGTACAGGGGCAGTATCTGTAATTGCTCATCGCGCAGCGGAGGCAGGGGCATGACAACCTGTTGGTACACGATACCGTTAGTACCCTGGCTGTAGGTAGTAAAAGGCAGGCCGCCAAGCGGTGTCTCTTTGAACGCCAAATCAGGCAGGGCGGCGGGTACATCGCTCAGTTCGACTTTGGGCAACACACTATCGTCATCCACCCGCGCCTGTCGCGCTACCAGGTCGGCCGCCAGTTGTACGGTGGCGTTGCGCTGCGCTTCATCCATGCCGGCCTTGATGTCGGCGAGGAGCGCGGCCTCTCGCGCCAGCCTTCTTGCGGACAGCTGTGTATCCGGCGTCATCACCAAGGTGACGCGATGCGGATTGTCCAGTAAAAGCTGGCGGGCAAGCTGGCGGATATAGTCCGGGTCCCTGATCTTCTCCTGCAGGCCGGCGATGACCGGTTCCAGATCAAGCACAGCGATAGGGTCACTGTAATGTGTGGCACAGCCCAGTGCCTGCAGAATGAGCTGCAGGCCGTAGGGATAGCCATCCCCGGTGATCTCCCGCTGGTGTAGCTCTAGTTGATGCAAAACCGCTTCCAGTCGCTCCTGGCTGACGCCCTCCCGTGCCACTTGCGCTATCACCTCTAGTACCATCGCTTCCAAAGCGTCGGCATGCTCCGCTTCGCTACCTTCTATGCCACAGCAGAACACCAGTTCGCGCATGGAGTCCTCCAAACCGCACAACGGCGATGGCGCCCGGCCCAGCTCAGTGGTCTCCAGCGCGTGTTGCAGGGGAGAGGCACTGTTATCGAGCAAAACACTGGATAACAACTGGGCCTCCAGCAGTTGCTGGAGGTCAGAGCTCTCGCCTAGCATCCAACCCATCACCAGATGTGTTTTGCGCTCGGTTGCGTCGTTGTCGTCGAAGACATAACGATCGTGCACGCGCTGGGGTTGGGACAGGCGCTGTTCGGGCAGCACCTGGATGCGCTGCGACAGTTTGTCAAAATGACGCAGGGCGTGCTCCTCAAACACGCTTTGGTGCGTACTGGCTGCAATATCTCCAAATGTCATGAATATCGCATTGCTGGGATGATAGTGACTGCGGTAGAACGCCTGCAGCTGCTCGTAACTGAGGTCGGGTATGTGCTGGGGATCCCCGCCGCTGTTGTAGTGATAGGTACTGCTGGGGAAGAGGTGCTCGCACATTTTACTCCACAGCGCACTGCTGATTGAACTCATCGCACCTTTCATCTCGTTGAACACCACGCCCTTAAAGACCAGTTCACTGTCCGGATTGCCAGGTTCGGCGAACTCAACGCGGTGCCCTTCCTGGGCGAAATCAAGCGGATCGAGTCGGGAGAAAAATACAGCATCCAGGTAGACCTGCAGGAGATTATCGAAATCCTTGCGGTTCTGGCTGGCGAAGGGGTAGGCCGTCCAGTCCGAGCTGGTAAATGCGTTCATGAACGTGTTGAGCGAGCGGCGCAGCATCATAAAAAA
>Ga0209254_10004105_pt1 | contig 13313 bp, 12 predicted proteins | sample FrelakmetDIP11DI_FD_187148 | JGI IMG/M metagenome (GOLD analysis project Ga0209254, IMG submission 187148) | Freshwater lake sediment microbial communities from the University of Notre Dame, USA, for methane emissions studies - DIP11 DI (SPAdes)... | ecosystem: Environmental > Aquatic >...
GTAAAAAGCCCAAGTTCAAGGCGCGCGAATCCCGCGGAGTGAGGCGTACTTACAGTACGCCGCAGCGACTGCGGGATGAAGCGCAACGCCGAAATTGGGTTTTTTACGAAGTCATCAATGTTAATGCAGCTCTATTGGCAGGCCAAGATGCACCCGCGCCAAAAGGGTAGCTTTAGTAAGGGTACCCGGGATAGTACCACCGCCGCCAGTAAGAAGGGTAGCCGTGGGGGTAAGGGTATGGATAGGCCGGCGGGGGAGACGGCCTTTTCCAGAGATACAGCTCCCGGGCGGCAATGACGGGATAGCGGTAGTCGATTTCGCCCAGCCGGCGCTGCACGGAGCCGCGCACTTCTCCCGCCACCGTGATGTCCCTGCCGGACCCGTAAATGGCGGGGTCCAGGAAACGGTCGACCACCACCAGGAACCTTCCTTCGGACTTGTCCGTGAGGCGCGGCTCGCCGTCCGAGCTCACCTGCTTCTGGACGACCTCGATCTCGGTTTCTGCCGGCTTGGGCACCGCCTGGACGATGGTCCCGCCCAGAAGGACCATCTTGCCCTTGAACTCGTCCGGCCGGCCGGCGAGCGCGCCGTAGGTGATATCCCGGTCCACCTGGTCCATGACCTGCCGGGAGACGACGGGCGCGCAGGCGCCGAGCATAAGGCCGACGATGCCCGACACCAAAAGGGTTCGAGCGGTCCGATGCACCCCTGACCAGCGATTTTGAAATGATGAGGTCATCTATACGGGCACTATTTGGGCTCGATCGGATACCCGCTTTTCTTCCATTCGTCCCAGCCGCCCTTGAGCGCGAAGATCTTGGGATAGCCCTTCTCGGCGAATTTGAGCGCAAGACTTGCGCTCGATCCTTCTTCCTTTCAGGCGCAATACAGGACGATGGCCTTTTCCTTGGGGTATTTGGCGAACCATCCATCGAAGTCCCGGTAATTTTCCCGGACGGCACCCTGGATCTTGTCGCCGCTGAAAAACCAGTCGGTGTAAGAGCGCACGTCTATGATCACCACTTCCGGGTTTCCGAGCCTGGCTTTGAGCTCATTCTTGTCCATCCGCACGGCCTCGGCGGCAAGCGCTCCGGCGGGAGCGAGAACGCCATACGCCGCTACGGCGAGGGCAACGATCATCATCCATTTCTTCATGGCGTGCAACCTCCTTTTCGTCCACATCGTGGACGGTGTTTGAGTTGAAGCCTTCTTCACTCGCCCGCCCGTATAGGGCCTGCCCGGGCGGGCCGATATGGTTTGGGTCCTGATGTTCCATCCCACGATAATCCCGGTCCGACATATTTCAATGGGTGGGGACGTAGACCTGCCGTGGAGCCGGACGGCATGCTTGCAAATCGAACGGGGTTTGCCTATATGGAGTCATCCTGAGAAGGCGGAAACGCGCATGCCGACAAAACGCGCAGCAGGTCCAAACAAGCCCAGACCCCGACGGGAGGCAGGCAAAGCCCGGGCATCCGCGGACCGGGTTGCCGGCGATTTTGAGAGCGCGGTCCTGCACGCCCTGAACGGCGGCGGCCAGAACATGTCCCGCGCCTGCCTGACGGGGGCGCTGGCCGGCGCCCAGGTGGGGTTGGGGAGTGGGGGTCGCTCTCGGTCGATACGATTTCGAGGCGATTAATGAATCTGCACTGACGGAATGTATCCGTGCGGCGGGTTGCAAAAAACTTACTGGTGATTCTCCACTTTTTCGGGCCGATGCTAATCGCATTCGGGTGTTGTCTCCTCGTCCCACTTCTGGCAGGCCATTTTTACGGCGAGTTCCAACAGGGCTATCGCACCTGCCTGGCCTTCCTCGCACCGGCCGGCCTGTGCCTGGTCTTGGGTGTGATCTTCAAGAAGCTGCCCGGCGCCAGAGACCCCAATGTGATTCAGGCCACTCTCATCTGCAGCCTTGGCTGGCTCGTTTTTTCCGCGATTGGGGCCATTCCTTTCGTTATCGGAATCCACAGCAGTTATCTCGACGGCTTTTTCGAGGCGATGAGCGGGTTCACCACGACCGGCATGACCATGTACACCGGCCTCGACCACATGCCCAAGAGCATCCTCTTCTGGAGGGCGCTCACCCAGTGGGTGGGCGGCCTTGGCATTCTCACCATGTTTCTCGCCGTGAGCACCCGCGTGGAAGGCACTCACCAGCTATTCGGCGCCGAAGGCCATAAAATAGAGGTGGACCGGCCGGTGCCGGGACTCACCAACACCATCCGCATTTTTCTGGGCATCTACGCGCTGTTCACCGGGGTGATCATTCTGGGGCTTTACGTTCTCGGGATGCCTTTTTTCGACAGCGTTTGCCATAGCTTCGCCGCTCTGGCCACGGGAGGTTTCTCGCCTTACGACGCCAGCATCGAGTACTACCGCAACTCGAGGCACCCGAATTACATCTGGTTGGAATACGTGCTCATCGCCGGGATGCTGATGGGAGGCATAAACTTTCTCGTCCACTTCCGAGTCCTGACCCGTCACCCGAAGGCCCTCATCGACAATTCCGAGATGCGCTATTGGTGGGGCTTGATCGGGATTTTTACCGCTCTCATCATGATCGAACGGTTTATGCGCATTGCACCCTTTCCGATTGCGGACCTTTCCAGCGTTGGCTTTTTGCAACGTTTTGAGGACGACTTCCGAACGGCGCTCTTTCAGGTCGTATCCATTATCACGACAACGGGCTTCGGCACCCGGGACATTGCCACCTCGTATTTTGGAGAAGGTGCCCGTCAGCTTTTCCTCGTCATGATGGTGATCGGTGGATGCGTCGGGTCGACGGGTGGGGGCATCAAGGTGCTCCGGGTCGTCATCCTAAACAAGCTTTTTCAGCGCGAGGTCTACCGCCTCCGGGTGCCGGCCAACGCCATAACGACGGTGATCGTAGACGGCAAGGCCATCGACCTAAATGAAATCCAGAGGGCGGCCTCTCTTTTCTTCGCCTGGGTCGTGCTGCTCGTTTTCGGAGGGATGGTGACGGAGTTTCTCTCCGAGCACAGCGGCTACGCCGCCTACTCGGGCATGTTCAGCGCCCTCGGCAACGTGGGCCCGTGTTACATCCCGCTGGAGGACCTCGGCAGATTGCACCCCATTATCAAACTGGTCTATATTCTCGGAATGCTGGCGGGCCGCTTGGAAATACTGCCCCTGGTTCTGCTTTTCAGCCGCAAGGCGTGGCGGTAGCCGAATAAAAGAAGGGAGTTCAATTCATGCGCGTCATTGTCGCCGGTGCAGGCATCGTCGGATATCAAATCATCAAAATGCTGGTAGCCAACAAGCATGACGTGGTGGCGATCGACCAGGATCGGGAAACCTGCGAAAACCTCTATACCGAGACCGGCGCAGTCGTGCTGCACGGAAACGCGACGGATATCCGCACCCTGGAGAAAGCCGGCGCCAGGGAGGCGGATGCCATGGCCTGCCTCATCCGCAATGATGCCGACAATATCGCTGCCGCCATTCTGGCCAAGAGCCTGGGCGTTCCGTTGATCATCGCCCTGCTGCGCAAACCGGACTATGACCAGGCTTATCGTTCCGTTGGCATCGATCATATCATCAGCACCACGGATCTCCTGAGCCACCAGATCATGGTGGAAATCGAGCAACCCACGGTGAAGAAGATTACCTCGATCGGCGGGGGCAAGGCCGAGATTTACGCCGTTGAGATACCTGCCGAGGCAGCCAGCGTGGGGATGACCATTCGAGAAATCACCTCACAGGCAAAATTCCCTGAGGACTGCGTCTTCGTGGGCATTTATCATGAAGACGAGGACCACTTCAGCATTCCGCGTGGCGACCACCAACTGCACAAGTGGGACAGCGTCTTTATCGTGACCAACAGCCAGAACATCAAACGGGTAACGGACTTCCTTACCCGCAAACCGTAGCCGCAGGCACCTGCTGCAGCCCTGCGGCATGGAAAGCTTCTAAATCACGCCACAGTCAACCTCTTCGGATGGGTTCTCCTCGTCATTGTCTTTCACACACTCCCTTAATCGGCACCCCCGCCGAAACCATATGGACGCAGCGCCGCTTGGGAGTTCTTCGAAGATCCCAAGCGGGACGATTTCAAGGGGCAGTTTGACAATTCAGCAGAAGTTCAGCAAGAACTGCCGGCAATTCGAAGGGGATTCCATTTTATGCCGAAGCCGAAATGACAGCTAAGTGCAAAATCCTTGACATTCCCCTCCTATTGTCCTATTGTCCTATGTCATTAGGACAATCAATATGGATCTAAAGCTCAACCGCCAAAACCAGCTCCCGATTCACACCCAGCTCAAGGCCCAGCTGATCTATCTCATTCAGTCGGGACAGCTGGCCGCCGGCACCCAGCTGCCGACCGTGCGGCAGCTGGCCGGCTTTCTGCGGGTCAATCGGAACACGGTGGCGAAGGTGTTTGCGGACATGCAGCGGGAAGGGCTGCTTTCCTGCGAACCGGGTCGGGGGACCTTTGTATCTTCGACCCAGATGAAATCCAAAACGAAAGTCGAGCGCATGAACAGGCTGTTGGAAGTGGTGGACGACGCCCTCGAAAAAGCCGAAAGGCTGGGCTTCAGCGCCGAGGAAGTTTTTCTAACGCTCTATGCCCGAACCCAGACGGCGCCCCCGCGAGCCGCCGCGGCCCATGCGGCCCGCGCGCTTTTCATCGAATGCAGCCGGCCCGAGCTCGAGCTCTTCAGCGCGGAGCTTGCCCGCGAGCTGTCCATCCAGGTGGATTCCGTCCTGGTCGAAGATTTCGAGAAGATCGTCAAAAAGGATCCGGCCAGCCTGAAGCGTTACGGCCTGATCATCACCACCTTCTACCATATCCGGGAAGTACAGAGCCTCCTGGAAGGATTCGGAATGCAAGTGGTCGCCCTCATGGTGGATACCAGCCTCGACACGCTGATGCGGCTGACGGCCCTGCCCGAAGGCACCAAGGTCGGGGTCGCCTGCACCACGAAGCCGGGATCGGAAAACATGAAACTTTCGATCCAGCGGGCAGGGCTGAAGCACCTGAAGGTGATCACCGGCTGCGGCGAAAAAGAGGGCAGCCTCGAGAAGATGATCGCCGAAGCGTCCGTGATCGTCTGCTCGAGCCTGGTCGAAAGCCAGCTCCGGACCCTGGTCCCCAAGACCGGGGAACTGATCGTCGACAACAAACGCATCGATCGGGCGGGGATCGAAATGCTTCGCTCGCGGCTGATGGAGATGACTCCCGGCGGCAGCGCCCGGGAAAGCTCGGGCGGGTCGGTTAAGATGCCCTAACTCTTTGAAAGGAGGCGTGAAATGGTGGATCTACTGACAAGCATGAGCAGACTGCTCACAGGTTTTATTTGCGTTCTGGGGCCGGTTGTCTTTCTGCTCATTTTCCTGCATTCGCGCGACCGACGCGAAGCTGCCCTGAAATTGACGGTCCTGCGGGAGATGAACGCGCCGGACCTGCGGGGCCTGTTCGTCGTGAACGTCGCCACCCGATCCATCGGCGGCGATACGGTGGTGGTCGACCTGTGGGGCTGCTCGCGCGAGCAGGTATGGGATGTGATGGAAAACCTGTCCGCGAAGCTGCCCGCGCATGTCCGTGTCGAGGTCAACGGTCTCAGCGACAGCCGCTTGAGACCCCAGTGGACCCTGACCGCAACGCGGAAGCTCTCCTCGGCCTGCCTCTGCCCTTAAGGGCCGGAGGGTGCTCGGCCGGCACGGAGTGGGCGGCGTCCGGCGCAGCCGCTTCAGCTGACGATGAGAATCGGGATCTCCTGGGCCAGGCTGAGCACCTTCTGGGAAACGCTCCCCATGAAGAGTTCCTTGATGCCTGCCAGCCCCCGGCGGCCCAACACGATCAGGTCGTAGCCGCCCTGCGCCTCGGCCGCGATGTCCCGCGCAATTCCTTTCTTCTTCGCCTCGGATTTCAGGCGGATCTGGCTTTCCTGGAATCCGCTGGCCACCAGGATCGCTTTGGCCTTCGCCTGGGCGGCATTGAGCAGTTCGTGCTTCTTCTGCTCCAGAATGCAGAAGGAATCCTGCTGCGACTTGAAGTACGGGGTCAGCTCCGGGCTTTGCAGGTCGCAGATGGATGCGGTGTCCTGCACCACGGAAAATAGCGTGATCCGGCAGTCCTTGGCCAGGACCTTGGCGGCGTAATCGACCGCCCGCAGCGCATTTTCCGAATCGTCGAACGCGATCAATACTTTTTGGCTCATGATCCCCCCCGAGTGATGGATGACAGCCAGTGCCCCTTGATACCGAATCCAGCATGGCGGGATTCGGCCTCGACCCGGCCGGTGCGGCCGGATTTTCAGACTCCGGCCGATGGATACCGAAAACCCGCTGCGATGGCAATCCCCTTGTGGCTTCAGAAGGTCCGGTTGAACCACAGGAAGGAAAGCAGGGCGGAAAGCAACGCCAGGATCGCCGCTCCAGCCGTGAACAGGGCCGTGATTTCGGTCTCCTTGGTCTCCAGGACCAGCCGGGCGCTGAGGGTCTGATAGACTTTTTTCAGGTCCGACGCGGTGCCAGCGTAGAAATACTCGCCCTGGGTCAGTTCGGCGATCGACTTTAGCGTCTCCTCATCGAGGCGCACGCGCATCGACCAGCCTTCGAACCGCAGGATCTCGCCCTCGGCCGTGCCGAACCCCACGGTGAAGACCCGCACCCCGCGTTCGGCCGCGATGCGGGCGGCCTCGATGGGGTTGGGGCCCACGTTCGACTGCCCGTCGGTGAGCAGGATGATGGCCGCGGACGCGTATGAGCCCGGCGGGACCGGTTTGAAGGCCGGCTTCTCGAGCTCGCGCGCCTGGTCGAGGGGCGCCCCGCGCAGAGAATCCTGCGCCTGCGCAGGATCGCGCCGGGGGTTCGCGGAGCGCAGGTCGAAGTCGGCGTCCGGCAGGATCGCCTTCAGCGATACGAGAATGCCGCTGCCGATGGCGGTGGCCCGCTGCAGCTGGAAGCGGTCGATCGCCGCCAGGATCTCCTCCCGGTTCGGGGTCGGCGCCTGCGCAACCGCCGCCGTCCCGGCGAAGGTCACCACCCCGATGCGGGTGTGCCGCGGCTGTGCGGTGACAAAGGCCCGGGCGGCGGCCTGGGCCGCGGCGATCCGGGTGGGCTCTATGTCGGCGGCCCGCATGCTGCCGGAGATGTCCATGGCGAGGATCACGGTTTGGTGCTGGGAAGGCAGCGTGATAACGGCGGCCGGCCGGGCCATGGCCGCGATCATCACGATCAGCGCCAGAAGCAGCAGGAAGGGCGGGATGTGGCGCCGGAAATTCCGGCCCGGCCCCAGCGCCTCCTTCATCAGGCTCAGGCTCGCATACGCGACGGCCGCTTTCTTCCGCCGGCGGAGCAGCAGCAGGTAGGCGCCGACGAGCGCCGGAGCGGCCAGCAGCAGCCAGAGCATGTCAGGCCAGAGAAACGCCATGGCGTCCTCCCAGGTGCTTCGGCAGGTTTCCCGCCGCCCACCGGCCTCTCTGCCTGCGCAGGTCGGCGAACCGTAGAATCGCATCGACGATGTCGTCCGCGGTCGAGAGCTCCAGGGCGTCCACCCCGGCCCGCTGGAACGCCGCCCGCAGCTCCCGCTCGCGCCGTTCGGCCGCGGCCGCGAAGCGCCGGCGGAAGCCGCGGTCGTGGGTGTCGACCCAGACCTGTTCAGCGGTTTCGGAGTCCTGGACGACCAGCATGCCCAAGTCGGGCAGTTGCATCTCCAGCGGGTCGTAGAGGCGCACCGCCACCACCTCGTGGCGCCGGGCCAGAAGGGCCAGCGGCTCGTCCCACCCGGGCGCGCTGATGAAATCGGAGACCACGAAAACCAGGGATCGCCGCTTCAGCACCCCCAGCGCGGCCTGCAACAGGTCGCCGAGGTTCGTGGCGGTCGTGGCGGCCGGGGCGGGGCGCGCCAGCATGCGGTCCAGCAGGCGCAGCACGTGGCGCCGGCTGCCGTGCGCCGGGATCACCGTGTCCACGTGGTCGCCGTAAAGCAGCGCTCCCACGGGGTTGCCGCGGCGGGTCAGCAGGCGCGCCAGCACCGTCACGAACTCGGCGGACACGGCTTCTTTCCTGACCAGCCGGGAACCGAAGCTGACCGAGGGGCTCAGGTCCAGCAGGAACCAGGCCGTGATGTCCCGGTCTTCGTTGTAGACCCGCACGTAGGCGGTCTGAAACCGGGCGGTGACGTTCCAGTCGATGTGGCGCACGTCGTCGCCGTACTGGTATTCGCGCAGATCGGCCAGGTCCAGGCCGCACCCGCGGAAGAGCGTGCGGTAGTCGCCCTGGAGCAGACCGTCCAGACGGCGGATCACGGTCCACTCGAGCCGCAGCAGAATCTTCTCAGGATCATCGTGCGCCGAAGCTGACATGGGTTTCCAACGGCTTCTCGGGGGCCGGTATCGCCTGCATGACGCGGCGGATCAACAGGTCCGCCGTCATCGCCTCGGCCAGGGCCTTGTAGGAGAGCACCAGCCGGTGGCGGAACACGTCGGGGACCAGGTCGGTCACGTCCTCCGGCAGGACGTAATCGCGGCCGCGCAGGCAGGCCAGGGCCCGGGCGGCTTCGATCAGGTGGATGCAGGCGCGCGGGCTGGCCCCGTAGGAAAGATAGGGGGCCAGCTCGGGCAGCCCCTGACGGGCCGGATCGCGGGTCGCGGAAGCCAGCCGCACCGCGTATTGCATGAGCGCCGGGTCCACGTACCCCGTCCGGCACTCGCGCTGCAACGCGCTCAGCTGCTCGGTCGTGGCCACGGCGGTGACCTCCCGGGCGGGGCCGGTGACCCGGTCGACGATGACGAACTCCTCTTCCTCGCTGGGGTAGTCGACCAGCACCTTCATCATGAACCGGTCCACCTGCGCCTCGGGCAGCGGGTAGGTGCCCTCGGTTTCGATGGGGTTCTGGGTGGCCATGACCAGGAAGGGCCGGGGCACCCGGTGGGTCTCCCCGGCGATGGTGACCTGGTACTCCTGCATCACCTCGAGCAGCGCGCTCTGCACCTTGGCGGGCGCGCGGTTGATCTCGTCGGCCAGCAGGAGGTGGGTGAAGACCGGCCCCAGCGCGATCGCGAATTCGCCGGTCTTCTGGTTGTAGATGCGGGTCCCGACCAGGTCCGCCGGGACGAGGTCCGGCGTGAACTGGATGCGCTTGAAGCTGCCGCTGATCGTCCGGGCGAGGGTCTTGATCGTCAGGGTCTTGGCCAGCCCCGGCACGCCTTCCACCAGCAGATGCCCCTGGGCCAGGATGGCCACCAGCACCCGCTCCAGAAAACGGTCCTGGCCGACCACGACCTTCTTGATCTCGTAGAGGACGCGCTCCATCAGCGCGAAGACATCGCTGCGGTTGGTTTCTTTCATGTTCATGGCGTACGCCCGACCTTAAAATGGCGGCAGCCCGACACCCGCCGCCGCGCTCTCCATGGTCACCGCGAACCCGATGCCGATGAAGAAGCGCTGCTCGGTCGGATTCAGGATGGCCGTCACGATCCCCACCACTTCCCCGTCGGCCGTCACCAGCGGGCCGCCGGAGTTGCCGGGATTGGCCGCCGCGTCGAACTGGATCAGGTTGGTCAGCCGGCGTTTGCCCTCCTCCGCGACGTATTCGCGCCCCAGGCCGGAAACCACTCCCGAGGAGACCGACGGGCCGATGCCGAAGGGGAAGCCCACGGCGATGACATGGTCTCCCAGGGCGAGGTCGGCCGTGGACCGCAGGGTGGCCGGCGCCAGGTCGTCCGGGACGGTCTTGGCCTGCAGCACGGCCAAGTCGTTTTCCGGCTGCGCGGATATGATCGAGGCCTCGGATTGATGCCCGTCGGCGAAGACCACCTTCACCAGTTGGGCTCCCGCGACCGCGTGCAGATTGGTGAGGATGATCCCGCTGTCGACGATGACGACCCCCGTGCCGATGCTTTTTTCCGTTTCCTCGTCACCGTCCGGGTCCAGCTCCAGCGCGCGCACGCGCACGACGGACGGACCGATGACCTCGTAGGCTTTCGCCGCGGGGGAAGGCAGAGTCCTGGTTTTGAGCGTATGGAGCACCGCGGCGTCGATGTCGCGCTGGGTGATCTTGCGCGGGGGCGGCGTCATGGCCGCATACTGCCAGACAAGCAGCAGCGTCAGCAAACCGCCGGCGGCCGCCCAGAAGATGCGCGCGTGGCGCCGGCAGAATTGTCGCATCCGCGACGGCCGCGCACCGGGCCGGGGAGATCCTGCTTGGGGACTCTGACCGTGGCCTTCAGCCAGGGATGGAGGTTCGGCCGGGCTCGCTGGAAAGCCCGGCCGCGAACGGCCGGATCTGCTGTAAAGCGCTGTTCTCTTCATGTGCGGCCTCACGCAACTTGCCCACGGGAGAGCGGATGGAGCCAAAGATACGCACAAAAGACCCAAAGACAAGCCGCCCCGCAATCCGCACCAGCCATCCTCCCTCAAAGGCCGCTCCGGGAGTTGCTATGGTTCGGGTTACGGCGCCCGATGAACGGCGTGTCGAGTGCAGCCTTTTCTCGATGTCATGGTGGAGGAACCGCCCATAACTATATGGATTTTTAATCCTATTATTGCGGAGAATTCGTTCCACTGGGATATCTCCGGATTCCGCACTTTAACCCAACCTACCGTTATCAATAAAAATTAATTCTTCAAGCATCTGGAATAAAATTTGCAGAATGCTATTTTCAGATCAAATCACTTCAGCATGAAGGTATTGATATTGACAGCAAAAACTGATTTTAAGGTCCTCCGCGGGCACCCGCCTTCTAACCGCTCGCTTGGGATATAGAGATTGGAGCACAAGATGGTCTGTTCTGCTTGCAATGGAAAAGGGTATGTCGTCGAAAAGGGCAGGGAATTGCCCTGCTCCGAATGCCAGGGCCGGGGAGAACACATCTTCGTGGATAGCCTCGGAATTTCTCTCGAACCGCGCGAGGGCCCTGAAGCTCATCGTCCAGCCAATTTGAGCGCGTAAGCTACGCTGCTTCTATTTCGCTCGTCCGCCCGTGAACCGCAAGGGCAAGTCAGTCGGAACCTATAGCTTCCCGCAGGCGGGGCATCGGCCTGCGCAATCCGGACAGAGCAGGTGGGTCTGATCGCAGAAGCCTATCCGCCTGGCGCTGGCGTGGCATCCTTCGCAGACCAGCGGGTCCAGGGTCTTGGTGACCGGGTTATAGAACGCGGGAACCGCTTTGCGCTTCCTCCCGATGGCGACGTGCAGCAGCACCTTTACGGCCGGAGTGGCTACCAACAGCACGGCACAGGGAACGATCGAGATGCGGATGCTGTATTTCTTGAAGAGGTCGTCTTTCTTGCGCGCCAACTCCTCGGGAATGAGTGCGATCTTGGCGCGGCGGTCCTGGACCAGCTGGTCGGAGAGCCCGCTGCGCGACAGACTTTGCCGCATTTCCCTCTCCAGGCTGCGATAGTATTCCTCCAGATTGGCTACATCCCGCCGGAACTTGCGGTTCATGCTTTCCTGAAACCCGGCCGTATCACTGCGCACCACGCGGCCGGCCGCCTTCTTGAGGCCGCTTAAAACCTTTTGGAGCTGATCGGACAGCTCCTTCGGCATCGAGGCGCTCCGAAGATAGCTGCGAGAGACCGTCTCCAGGCCGGGGACCAGGTCCGGAACCTGGGCGCCGGTCTCCAGGTGAAATGCCAACTCGCAGAGGCCTTCCTTCTGCTCGTCGCTTTGGGCCCGGTAGCGGCAGGTCAGCACCACGTAATGGGTGAGGACCTTGGCCCATTGCTCCACTCGGCCGAGCCCGCCTCTAAATTGAAGGCATTCCTGTACCAAGGCATCGAACCCCTGGCTCTTGATGTAATGGAAATCCAGCTGGCAGCTCAGCAGGGGCACCTCGGCGCAAGCCAGCCGCAGGACGCGTTCCAGGAATTCCGCTCCGTAGGCGATGGAAAACGCCTGCCGCTCGGAGGCATCCGGCCGGAAGCCCGCAGGAGGGGCGGATTCGGTCTCCAGACGGATGAACTCCGGCGTGCCTAGAGGCTCCAGCAGGCGCTCGGGCATAAGAACGTCCAGGCCCGACTCCCGTTCTTCCACCGCCGCGCCGTGACGGTCCAGGAAGCGGCGGACGAAGTCCATCAGTTCCGCAGCCGATTGGCCGGAGGGTTCGCGTTCAGAGTTCAAAATTCTCTCCAAAGAGCTTCTCGTCGAGGACTTTGGTCTTCTCGTAGCCGGACTTCAGCCGCTTCATCAGGCTGCCCAGCCGCGCAAAGGCCTTCTGCCGTTCACCTTCGTCGGGCGTTTGGGCCCAGATGTCCAGGATCAGATCGGAAAACTCCTGATCGCCCTGGATGCGGCCCAGGATCATGTCGATTTCGCCGATGACCATTTCGAACATGTTGATCTTCTTGTCGAGGATCTCCAGGATGTAGTCCTCGGCGCTGCCGGCGGCGCAGAGGTTGAAGATCGTCACCTCGTGCTGCTGACCGATGCGGTGGAGGCGGCCGACGCGCTGCTCGATCTTCATGGGGTTCCAGGGCAGGTCGTAGTTGATCAGCCGGTGGCAGAACTGAAGGTTGCGGCCCTCCCCGCCGACCTCGGTCGCGATCAGCAGAGGGACATCGGCCTCGAACCGCCGGATGTTCTCTTCCTTCTGGGCGCCCGTAAGCCCGCCGTGGAAGAGCGCATGCGGGACCCGCTCGCCTTCCAGGAAATCCGCTATGTACTGCAGGGTCGCCTGGTACTTGACGAAGATGATCGCCTGGTCGGATGAGGATCGCACCAGATCCAGCAGCACCGCATTTTTACGGCTGCCGCCGGAAGCGCTGCAAAGGCGGTGAATGGCGCGAATTTCACCCGCCTGCTCAGGCAACAGCTCGTCCTTTTCCGTCATCCGCAGCAGGGTCGCCGCGACCGCTCGCGGCGAGGAGCCGGCTTCCTCCAAAAGCGTCTTCAGCAGCAGGCGGCTGCCGCCGTCCCGCTGGCGGTGGATGCTCTGCACCAGGGCGGTAATCCGGCCGTAAATCTCCTGCTCGACCGGGCCGGGATTCACCCGGATGGTTTGCGCGAAACGCGGCGGGATTTCGATGCAGGCCACGGCCCGGGTGTTGCGGATCATCACCTCGGCGAGCAGCTCCCTCAGCCGGTTCTGGTTCTGGGGGTCGGTCGGGTCCCCGCGCGTCATGAACTCCCGGCGGAACTCTCCGGCGGTTTTCAGCTGGCCGGGCTTGAGCAGCGTGATGAGATTGAACAGCTCCATCAGGTTGTTTTCCACCGGCGTGGCGGTCAGCATCAGGAGGAAGCGCTTCTTCAGATCGTTGACCAGTTTCCAATTCAGGGTGTTGCGGTTTTTCAGGTGGTGCGCTTCGTCCACGATGACCATGTCGTATTCCCGGCCGGTCACCAG
>Ga0209254_10004106_pt1 | contig 13311 bp, 12 predicted proteins | sample FrelakmetDIP11DI_FD_187148 | JGI IMG/M metagenome (GOLD analysis project Ga0209254, IMG submission 187148) | Freshwater lake sediment microbial communities from the University of Notre Dame, USA, for methane emissions studies - DIP11 DI (SPAdes)... | ecosystem: Environmental > Aquatic >...
GGACTTCCTGCGTGCAGAGATGGCGCACAATCATGTGCGCCACGACGCCCTGGATGTCCTGGCAAAAACTCCGGACCTGCCCCCCGCACCCCTGCACCCGCTCAGTGCGGTGTCACAAGCCGCCTGACCACCAGCGCGTAGTCCTCGGCGACGAGGATCAAAATCGCGGAACGGCGACACCGAAACCAAAAAGGGCTCTGATCCTGAGCTATTCCCACAAAGGTTCATGCACGGAGTAACACCTGATTGTAAAGTCGTATCGACTTTTGCGTTTTGTTGATGCAACTCGCAGGCATTTTTAGCCGAGTATACTTGATCAGCAGTTTGGCGACGTAAATGACTGAATAACAGGGCCGCCCGCTGGAAGAATTGACCTCTACCAGTCGCTGTAGTTTCTGCTGGACGGCGAATGTGCCAATTGCCCAAAGAATGAGCATTGGCAACGCCACAATCAGCAACAAGTTACAGGCCCTCTGTTGCATCGTTCTGCTTTCTCTGGCGATGCCAGGACCGTAGGAATCGCTCTTTGTATCGCGGAAGTTCTCCTCGATCTGCATGCGAGTTTTGTAAAGCCCAACGATTCATCGGGCAGAATACGTTGCCAATGATCGTGATACAACCAATAGCCTAGGCTCATTTTCCCTGCGGTCATTTTTATACTACGTCTGGACTGACACCTGCGACCCGATGAACCGGTAGCATGACGGCCACGCCTGGGTTGGCGTACCAGAAAGAGACATGCGGCTAAGGGATGGGCGCGCACCCAGTCAATCCCCCCCAATCGGTTGGGTCGGCAGGTCGCCTGTCTATAGAGCGACTTGGCGGGGAGCCAGATGGAATCGTCCGTCTGCCACGCCAACAGGTCGCGACCCCGAATACGCCCCAGCGACGCCACCCCAACGATTCAACATAATTAAAAAAGGGCACCCGAAACCCGGAATCAGCAATGATGATGGGTTGGCACTGGGACGGCAACATCCGTTGCAAGGTAGTGAGAACGCGATGCTGTACCTCTCTATTGCCGAGTCGCTCAATGGGGTGAAGCTCTTCGTATAGCGTTATGCTACCAATACCAACAGGGATAGCTGCTCGCAGTAATTGCTGATGCCTATCCTTGCTGGAGTCTGACCAGTCGCTCAAGACCCGTGGTCGGGAAATGCTATTGAGCAGCCAGTGAGACATTGCGCGGTAGAAAAGCGCGAGTTCACAGTACAACCGCTGATTGCCTACCAGGCGATCCATGCGTTTGATGTTGTGCCTGATCCGTATTGGGGAGTGGCGTGTAGATGTCTTCCCATGGCTGTGACTAAGCCTGATGCCCGGATGACAACAGAATCCACCGCCAACTGCAGTGCGAGGCAGTCGCGTCGCAAAACTGACAAATCAACGGCGTGCCGCCCCCTGCGCAGATGCGCGTAACCCACTGGCTGAACACCGCCTCAAGCCGACGACTCATCCGCTGCTAGTTTCCTGAAGATCAGGATGTTGACATCCGTGGCTATGCGGAACAGAAACCCCGCCTTGAGCCTACCCGCCAATCGGGTGATGGCGTCACTGAGCTTGATCGATGTGCTAGCGCTGAACAGGGGTTTGTGCGCAACACTATATGGGCCAAACCCGATCCCCTTGAAATCGGTGCAGACGAAGCCATTGGCTTCGATCAGTTCCCGCACCTCGCGGGTTCGCATGTAATGGCCGATCTTAAACGGGCGCGTCCTGCGCGCAGCAAACGGTCGTTTTAGCACGTCGTGCACCAGGAAGACCGGGTCGTTTGCCAGCAAATTAGACCGGCTGCGGAAGCTGATCAGCACCGTACCGCCGGGCTTGAGAATACGGTGAATCTCCTTGATGATGTTTTCGTAGTGCTCCACGTAGCTGATGACTCCCAGGCAAACAACACCGTCGAATACGCCGTCTTCGAATGGCAGAGCCTCGCTGTTGCAATTGATCAGGGGTTTGCGATCCAGCTGCCCATCAACAAGCCGCTTCGCGGCGTTTTCCAGCATGTCTCTGGAGTAATCGAGGCCGACAATGTCATAGCCTCGCCGGAGCATTTCATAGGTGACCGGTCCAGCCCCACAGCCGACATCGCACAGCTGCGCCTCGACGCCATAGTGATTGACGAGGTATTCCACCGTGTAGTCGCGCCGCAAGCGGAAGATGTGATCGTCCAGATTGTCGGTGTCCCTTGCATACATCTGGTCCCACTTCTTCGCATCCTGCGCTATCGAAAAACGTTCAGTAACGTCATCTTTCCAGGCCATGATTACAGGGATCCCCTCTTTTTCGACATTCAATCGGTTATAAGGTAACACACCTTCCACAAATACCATCTCTCGGTAACCGTCCAGTCAGGACCGTCCTGGCAATACTGACCTGGACCACGAACATGTCGCCGGAGACACCCGACGGGTGTCCACGTATCGAGAGGCGGACGACTATTGACCAGTTGGACCTCTAAAACTCTTCTTGCGCGGCCTCCCGTCCGAACAGGTCGCCGTGCTAACTCCATAAAGCGGGAATGATTCATTTCCCTAGCAGCAGACCCATGCCCGGAATTTTCCTCAGCTCAGGAAAAGTGTCTGCGATATGGAGCGTATCGCGGCTCCAACGTAGAAGGCCGATGGAAACAACCGCGATCGAGACAGCCAGCAGCAGCACGTTGTCGGTGGCCAGGCGCAGGAAGACCAACCCGATCGAGATACCCGTAATCGCGACCAGGACAGCCAGGTGGCTCCCGCGAAGCCGTCCCACAGGAGTGAGACGAATCAGGCCGACCTGGTTGATCAGGCCGTTAAACACGAGCGTAGCTGCCGTGGCAATTCCCGCGCCCAAGGGGCCCATAGCGGGGACCAGGGCAAATAGCAGAATCAGCGAGACTCCCGCCACGACAAAGTTGGCCTTAGCGATGAATCGGACGCGCGCGAAAGCATTGAGCGTCAAAAGATTGACGCCCAGAACGGCGCTCAGGTACTGACCGGTTGCGAGCACGGCCAGAATCGGTGCTGCGCTCTTGTAGCGATCACCAAACAGGGCGACCGTAATGAAGTCTGGGAGAAATGCACACATGGCGAAGACGGGAAATGTCATCACAGCTATCCAGGCGCTGGTACGTGCGAAAAGCTGGTCAACTGATGCGGGATCATTGCGAGCAAGCAGTCGTGAGGCAATCGGCACATACAGCAGGCGTACGTTCTCCAGAATCAGTAGGTTGAGACTGGCGAGGGGAACAACTGCGCGATACTCGGCGACGCCCTGGGTACCCCACAGACTTTCCAGGATAAGGATCACTACGGTCGTGCTGAGGAACCAGGTTAAATCCGTCGTCAACAGGGGCAGGCCATAGCGGTACATCTCACGTGACGGGACGCGAACTCCCGGTGAGGACTTGGGACCTATCAAGTGTAAGCTAAGGAGTAGTTTGCGCAGCAGCAGTCCGTAAGTCGTGACTCCTAGCAGCCCGGCGACCAAGTAGCCGTAGGCGAGTCCGCGAACATCGCCGTCAATCGCGATGATCCCGAGCACTGCGGCCAGGCGTAGCATTGGGGACAGGATATGCCGCCTCATGAAAATCGCTCGGGGCGATGCGAGAACCGCGAAGACACTGTGCAGCAGGCTGTCGAACCCCTGGAGCGGGACAAGAGTCACGAGGATGAGGAGCAGCGCGATCGATAGCGGGTCCGAAATGAATGAGTCATTGAGGAAGCCGTGCAGGGCAAATGTCACCGCGACGATGGAAATTCCGACTCCAAGGGTCGAACCGATCGCGAGCAGTATTGTTCCGCGCTGGGCAGGCTGGTCGTCCTGCTCAAGGTAGATTGGCAGAAAATGCGCGAGCGCCTTGTGCTGGGAGAGTAGCGCTATCGTACTGCCCATTGAGATAACCGCGATCGCCCATGAGAATGCGCCAAAGTCCGCCTTGGAAAGGTAGCGCACCGTCAGCACTTGCGTCGCGAAGTTGATTAGGACGGAAAGCATCCGGCCGAAAAGCAGGAAACTCGAACCGCGCATATGTCGCCGCAGTTCCTCTTCCCCCCGCTGTCGTGAGCGGTCTTCGCTCGCGGTAGGGGGTTCTGGCTGACCGCCAGGAGACTTGTCGGGAGATGGAATGAAAATGTGTCTTCTCCTGTGTGTGAGGCATCGCCGCTGGCTCCGAATCAAGACAGACGCGGTCTCCGCCCCTTTGGTTTAACCAAGAATAGACGCCCAGTGTTCTCGAGTCCATGAGGCGCTGATGTCTATCGGGTCGCCGCCGGATTGGTAAGCGCTGACCACGCCTCAAGCACAGGTATTGATATCGACTCGTAAACAAGAGTTATCTGCCTCACACCCTCGCTCTAATAATAGTGCATTTCCACAGGCGGGCATCTCCATCGTGTGAATCGAGCACTTTGGCGCACAGGATGGGTTTGCATGAACTCGGCTGCGTCCCGTCCAGGATATGCAGACTGGACCTGATAATCGATAGATTTCACGCACATACAAAAATAAATTTTATCGTGGACTTTTTGCTCCCAGCCAAACTGCCTGCGCGGCCTGCCTTTTTCCAGGTAAGCGCGCTGATTCACAAAAGGTCATCAGGCAAGAAGCAGTGCCCTTCCGCTATACGTCTCGCCGTTCGTAGGACGCTCGCGGTGGAAATGACAACCTCGTCGTCTGCAATCGACCACTGCACTGCACATTTCATTATGCCCGTGGGATGACCGATTTGTATCGGGCTTCGCTCGCTGTCGATCAACTGGTAGACCACCGAGCCAGGCACCACGGCGGCCGAGGCTGTGGCGATGGCGCCTGTGACTGCGTAGGCTTTGTGAAAGCTCTGGTTGGAAATAATTCTGGAGATCAGATGGATATGCTTGGCGGAAACCGGTAGATCCGAACCCTCGGTTCGGTAATCGGAGGGCGGGCTGACAAACGCCAGCTTGGGTATATCTCCACTTATGAGTCTCGCTTCGGCGGGACTCTTTGCCAAGCCTACCAAGACTGCCGCCTGACCACGCAGGTACTCGAGAATATTCATGGTATCCGCATGACTCTGCAGGTCTTTACTGCTGGCTGCATAGGGTAAACCTGCATCTTCGGCACGCACAAAAACATAGAGTGCGCCGGAATCGATGATACTCGCGGGGATTGTTCGCCCTTCTGGCAGTTGCAGAAAATCAACTGCTTTTCCAGTGGGAAGCAAGCAGTCACTCGCTGTTCCCGCAGGATCGAGAAACGTCAACTCGACCAGGGTTCCGGTCGCGGGCATGCCGCTCATTTCGGATGATGGAAAATTCTCTGATTTGAGACGAGCCTCCATCGCTGAATTAGAGTCAGGATTGAAGATGCGCAGGGGCTCATCACCACTGGTAAGGTTTTCCTGCCACGCATACAATGCAACAGCTGCTGAGAGATTTCCGCAATTGGCACCATATTTCACCGTCTTACTACCCGGAGGAATACTGCCAAAGCGACATTCAATGTCTGTACCCGCGCGCTTGGATGGCCTAACAATTGCCACCTTGCTCAGCAAAAGATCTGCTCCACCCAGACCATCAACCTGCCTTGGATCGGGAGCGCCGACTACGGCCATCATGATGCGGTCGATGCTTTCCTGATCTTTTGGAAGGTCGTCCGCATGAAAGAAAACACCCCGAGAGGTACCGCCGCGCATGACGGCACAGCGGATGGATTTCGACCCGTGTGCCGTAAATTTCATGGATTATCGCTCTGTAAAGACTTTCCAAACATGAACTTTTCTCGAAGACTTCGCCACGACCGCACCAGCACCTTTCGCCCCATCACCCACAGCATTTCGAGTCCAGGGCGGATATCGTCCCACGCCCATATTGCAAAGACCTTAGGGCCGCGAAAGTTGCTTATCCAGGACGAAAAGCTCAACTCACCCTTTCGCATAAGTTCCCAGCCTGCCTGTACCTCGCTCGGCATATGGATCCAGCGCATCGGTATTGTGTATTGAAAGACCGGTGTTGGCTTCGTAGTTGATGTCATATCCTGATAGGCAATCCATGGCAGATCAACTCCGGCTGCAATAGCAGTAGCTGTCGTACGAACCGCGCGTGCATTGATCTCAATCAGCTTCGGCTTTTCATCTCGAGAATCTCTCTTGAATTCCACTCCAACGATACCGCGGTAATTCAAGGTATTCAGTAGACGCAAAGAAAGATCCATAATTTCAGGATCTTCGACCGTTTCTGTCAGGCAGCAATATCCAAATCCCAGAGGATATTGCCTCATCTTCTTGCGCACGCATCCGGCGAGAGGCGTGCCGTCATCGCTGATGTATCCCAAAAAGGTCAATAGGCGCTCCTCCTCTCCCTGAATAATTTCCTGGACCATCATGTCTGGCGCCAGAGGCGCCACTTTCCGGTACAGATCCAGGAGCTCCTCCGGGCTGCTGACGACGACAGCTTTGACTTTACCAATAACCGCAGTGATCTTGTCAATTTTCCAATGGTGTGATGTCAGTGGCTTGACAACTGCCGGGTACATCAACGCACCTGCTATACGGAGGACGTCCGCCTGGTCTTCGGGGAAATAGGTGTCCGGGATAGGTACTCCGGCCTCCTCCGCGCGCTCGAGAAGTCGACGTTTGTTTTGTATGTCATCCAGACTCGCCTGCGAGGGGCTGGTAAGCGCAAGGTACGGCGATAGCCGCGTTTCATTGCGGGCAATGAATTCGGCGGCGAAATCGGACGCCGGGAAGATGACCGGCTTTGACGATTTGGATTGTGCAAAATTGATCAGGTTGTCCACCAATCCCGACTCGTTGGTGTAATAATTTTCACAGAAGCGATGCACGCAAAAACGTGAACCCAGATCCAGGAGAGATCGATCCGGATGAAAACGATAGACAGGCACGTGGTGGCGGCCCAAGCTGCGCGTCACTGCCAGTGCAGCCTCGTTCATGCCTTTCATTTCAGGCACTGGCCCCAAAGTTCCGCTTAATACGATAGCTACTGACTTTTCGACTGGTTGGTTCATTTAATTTTCAACTACTTGTCATCTTGTTTACAAACTCGGGTTCATCCGACCTTTGTGTAAGTCACAGCGGTGGGATATAAAGTACCTCCCACTCCGTTTGTTGTTTATCTCATGTTTACCCCGGCAACGTCTAAATTCGGATAATATTTTTGTCATTATTGCGGGTTTTATCTCATAAATTTCGCCATTTCGCAGAATTCTGCCGCAGAGCCGTTACCGCAGGTCGTTCTGGTTGCTCAGCAGATTGGTATTTTTCTCCAGCTTCCTGCATCGCGGCTTAATATAACCAAACATTTGTTTGATAAAGAAAAACGCACGCTCCATTTTAGTGCGCACTCTGGCCTTGTTCCACTCCCGCTCCAAGCCAAGCTTCTTCCTTGGCCACAGACCGGAGTCATGTAGCGATGCCGCTTGCCGATCGCCCTCCCGTCGATGCCAGTCTGATACCGGTGGCACCAGGCCCCCTTAAATGAGTTCTTTGCTGCGAGTTGAGCTTCACCACCATTTGGGACTCTGTCCCGGGGCACCGGCGATTGTACTATCGATTGCTGTACTTGTGTTATGCTGGCCCACGGTATCGACGGGGCATAGACAATGGAAATATGATAGATCGAAAAAAGAAGTATATGCGCCTCGTTTAGTTGCCAGTGCTGCGGCTCTAAACAAAAATTTTAGCTACAACCAATGTGGTAGGCTATGCAAATTAACGTCATCACCCCTGCGGAACTCTCTGATACGCAGATCCGGGATTGGAAAAATCTCCTGCAGCTTTCAGAAGAACTGTCCAGTCCCTTTTTTTCGCCCGAATTTACGCAAGCCGTCGCCCGGCATTGCGGTAATGTCTATGTAGCCCTCTTGCAAGAAGAAGAAGAGCTTGTGGGTGTTTTTCCCTTTCAACGAGGAAAGTGGAATAGGGGCTGGCCGGTCGGAGGCCGATTAAACGACTTCCAGGCGGGTATTTTTACCAACGGGATCGACATCAACACGAGGCAGTTGCTCAGAGCCTGTGATTTAAGGGAGTGGCATTTCGACCATTTGATTACATCGCAACCCTTCTTTCAAAGAGACTTCTTCGGTTTCTCGGAGTCGCCGTACATTGATTTGAAAATGGGCTTTGACGCATTTGTCTCCAAAGCTGGATCCACCTCACGGATCAAGACGCTTCTGCGAAAGGAACGCAAATTGGCACGTGAAATTGGTCCTTTGCGTTTTGAATTCCACACCACCGACCGCTCGGTCTTCGAGTCGCTTATTACTCTCAAATCCCAGCATCTGCGCCAGAAAAAGCTGCGAAACGTACTGAGTTGGGATTGGGTGTTGCCGCTGCTGGATGACATTCGCATGTGCCAGTCACCTGGCTGTAGCGGCACCTTGTCAGCGTTGTATGCCGGCAACGAACTGGTTGCAACTCATCTCGGCATTCGCGATGAACGCGTCATACACTGGTGGTTTACAACTTTCGACCCGAAGTTTGAAAAATACTCCGCTGGTGCCATTTTGCTTCTGCGCTTGGTTGAGCATGCCGCACAGCTGGGTCTCACGCGACTTGATCTTGGCAAAGGCGAGGAGACGTATAAGAAAAGCTTCCAGACTGGCTACATTGAAATTGCAGAAGGGGTATTGACGCGAGACCATTGGAACCGTGCACTCCAACACACAGGTTACCGCCTCCGTAATCGATTGCGTGCAACCCCTTTGCGAAGCGCTGTCAAGGCGGCAAAAAGGATAATTTACTCGCACTAGTGCCCCCGCTTTTTTTGCAGCCCGAGCCGTTTGAAACTTCGATCCAGAAAATTGCTGGTCAGGATATTCCAGCTGTTGGGCAACAGCCTCCGATTCAGTTTGCGGAAGCTTTGCATGAGAGAACGCGGCGCGATAACCGAATCGCTTGAGATCAGGTTGTACTGGTTGCGCACGCTCTTCACCAGCAGTCCTCCGGGGCGCAGTACGCGCCGGATTTCCAGCAGCGCGCCGACGACGAGTGCATGGCGATAGGATGGACTCCTCTTTAGTGAGGTCCGGCGCAACACGCATTACAACTCTCCTGTCATGGGGTATAAGCATAGGACAGTAAAGCATTATTTAAGTTCCATTAATTATGCAGCACTACACTAGTTACCTTCACAACTCACCTCTGCGTGCAGGGAAAACCCATTGGCTTTGGCTACCCGCTCCAACCCCCGATCCGATTGGTCCAGCGGCCAACAACCACTGAAAACGTGGAAAACCAACGATACACGCGTACTGGAATACCGCGAGCTGTTCAAGCACAAGCAGATGTTGAATCGACCGGACGGCGTGGTGACAGCGGTGATGAGCAACGGTGAAGCAGTGTGTTAGAGCGGCGCGGTCACGGAGAAGCTGGGTAGCCAGCGTCTGGACCGGGCGTTGCGCGCTGCCTGAGATAAGCTGCGGATTAGCCCGCCGAGTTAGTCAGGCGGTTGCCGACCGGTGGTGCGGCGCTGGTCCAGAACACCGGCAATACAGTCCGCCAGCTTAGCTGCTCCGCGAGCTGAAAAATGGGAGGCATCGACATACGATGACTCCGGCTCAGTTATTGCGCTGGAGCAATCATACACATTGGCGCGCTGCGACAAGGCCGTGCGAAAGTGCCGGAACATGTCAGACCAGGCGATGTAACTGTCGTCATCGAAAAATTCTGGCTCTACGAACGGGTTTCCCTGCTGTAAAAACCCGATGGGGTGAATGATGACAATGAGCTCGAAATCAAACGCCTCGGCAAGTTCCTTCAGATAGTCCAGTTGCGTGAGGTAATCGCTGGACAGCCTGTCCGCAAGCCGGTCGACCACGGTCGAGCTGGGTGGTATAGCCATCTCCGGGCGCACGCTTGAGTCGAGGTAAGGACTGAACTGTCCATCGATCAAATCCTCCCACCTGATTTGGGTGTTGCGGGGAGCCAAGGCTTGCACAATGGGCAGTTTCCACAACAGCTGTTCGCGCAGGGAGGGATCTGGAATGCCGCCAACAAACTCCAGATGACGGAAACAGTCCTGGAGCCGGTAGGGGCAACGCCAGCGGGTACTGATGTCATTCAAGCCATCGATAAAAATCACCCGCCCCGGGCGATAACCCTTGCTGAGCAAGTTATTCAATTTTTGTATCTCGCGGACCGAGTCGTAGGATTGCGTGCCAAAATTCAGAAAAAAGTGACCGGGTTGGGAGGCGGTGCGGTTCAATATTGAAACCACGGTGTCCGAGTCCTTCACGCCGTGGCCGAACGTCGTGCTGCCGCCCATGACAAAGGTATGCCTGCCGATCTGCCCGAGCAGTCCGGCGAGGAATTCATCACTCCAGCCGGCGTCCTTGCGCACGCCCTCCAGGCTGACCGAGTAGTATTTCGTAGCCGCACCCGGCCCGAATTGCAGCACCGGATGAGCCCTGAGGCCTGGCGGCTTCATGATTTCGAGCAGCGTATCGCGGTCCTGCACACCCTGTACCCTGGCGCTGATCTCCACGCCGCGCTCGGACAGCACGCTGATAAAATACCGGGACTCCGGGTCCTGTGGGGCGTCAGGGATAAAAAGCAGGGCCACTGCGTTGATAGCGACAAATAAACACAGGCTCAGGAAGGCGATTATCAGCATTTGAATGAAATATTTCATAGCGTGTAAATCTTGTAATAAAAGCGCGTAAATGAAGTAACGAAGTATAAGAAGTATTAATGGGGTGTCGATAGGCAATGATCATCCAGAAAACGGTCCCGGCATCCGATCCTGCTCGAAGACTGCTCGCCCAGTGCCTGTTATTTGCGCATGGCCGTTGGCCGTTTAGATTTTTTCCGTTCACCTCCGAAACCAGGCGCGAACAGCGCTATACCAACGCATTCTTCAATGGCGCTCCTGCTGATTGAATGCTGTTGAGCTGGATGCCTGCCCAGCGAAACGGGACAGCGTGGCAGTTATAAGAAATATGCCACGTCTGAACTGTCCGGTGAGACTGCCCGCGCCCCTGCACCCGCTCAGTGCGGTGTCACAAGCCGCCTGACCGCCAGCGCCGTATGCTGTAATTCATCCCTTGCACTGGAGCCGGTTGTCGCTCCTACTTTGGGGGTGTTAACGCTTTCTTTCAATGCCGCGGCGGCGTCTGCAATCATGTCCTGATCCAGCCACCGCGCCCTGCCGGAGCCCACCAGAACGTTCTGGATGTTACCCACGTCACGACGCATGCGATGGGGCGCGATACGCATTGCCAGACGATGACTGAGGGGCTTGTAGCGATAGCTGTGCGGCTGCAACCACCAGCGGGCAGCGCCATCCCCCACGTCAAATATGTACAGCGGTCGACCCGTGTCTACCGCCTCTGCGAGCATGGACATGGACTCGCCGGTAACCACGAAGGCATCCGCCAGAGCCAGCAGACCCTGATAGGGATTGGCCTTCCCACTGCCCCAGCGATAGCAATAATGCGGCGGTTGCAGCTGCGCCTGCAGGGCATCGCCTGCACGGCGCGGCGTGCGCGGGCTATCCGTGACCAACAAGGAGCCACCCGCGGCAGTAGTCAGGTCCCGGGCCAGCGCGCCAAGACGCCGCGCCTTGGCGCGCGTCATCACAAAACGACCGCTATCGCCACCCATCAATACCGCCACCCAGGGGCGAGGCAGGTCTGCCAGTTGTGGTCGCAGTTGCTCGCCGGCAATGATCAGGTCATCCGTGGATACGCGGTGCAATGGCAGCCTGTTGCGCAGTATGTTGGCCTGCTCGGGCAAAAAATACTGCAGTGTGGTGATCACCAGATCCCAGACGGACAGCGGTGCCCAGGGACGACCAATGTGTACCAGGCGAGTCCTGCCACCGGACTGGCGTTGAATCCAGCGTGCCACCGGCTCATTGCGACGCCCGGCGCTGAGGACAATATCCGGCCATGGAGCCGCCAGCACACTCGATCGCGACCGGTCGATGCCGGCCAGCGTGACGCCGCCTCCGAGATGACTGAGCAATTCCCAGGGTTTGGCCGCGATGTGTTTCTCCTCGTAACCCCAGCCCAGTTCCTCGGCCAGTGCGCGCACCTGGGTATTATCACCCGCTTTCTTGCCCAGCAGACACCAGACTGTGATAGATCCCTCGCCCACGCGTCTTCCTCGTTACCTGTATCGCGGTATGCCGCGAGCCGCCACGGGAGCATCGCTCCAAAAATTGCCAAAGCCAGCCATTTGTGGAATAGCGTGCTGGCGGTAAACTATCCCACAGATTACCCATGAGTAGAAACAGTTTGAAACCGACGGTCTTTATCCACACCAACCACAAGCAGATGCTGGGTGCCCTGGTGAGCCGCTACTCGTTACGCAAGCATTCTGCACATGCAGACAGGTTCGACGTGCAATTCGTCGAGGTGAAGGACTACCCCTGCATGCTGGCGCGCGAGGGGCAACTTTACCGCAGGGACGGAGAAATGCGCCCCTGGTTAAATGAGGATCTGCAATCCTTTACACCACTGCGCTTCACTCCGCCAGAGCTGATGAATTATGAGGGCCGGGCGGTGGTCATGGACCCTGACATATTCGCCATCGGTGACATTTGGGAACTGCTGCAGCGCGATATGGCCGGAGCCGCGCTGATGTGTCGCCCCAAATCCGGGAGCAAGGGCCGCAAGGGTGCCTTCGCCAGTAGTGTCATGCTGCTGGACTGCGCAAAACTCAGGCACTGGCAATTTGAACGCGACTTCGCCCAGATGTTCGAGCCGGTGCAACGGGACTACATGGACTGGGTATCGCTCAAGCTGGAAGATCCGGCGACGATTGGTCTGTTCGAAAACTACTGGAACGATTTCGATAAGCTGACTGACGAAACCAAACTGCTACACAATACCAAGCGCAAAACCCAGCCCTGGAAAACCGGGCTCAAGATTGACTATCGCCCGGCTGACACCTTTCAGTTGTTTCCCCCGAGGCACTGGCTGCGCCGCGGTCGCCGCGCCCTGTTTGGCGACTACAAATTCGCCGGCTCCTATGCCGCCCACCCCGACCTACGCCAGGAAGCGTTTTTTTTCGGGATGGTGCGCGCCGGGCTGGAAGAGGGTGAGTTTACCGAAGCCCAGCTGCGCGACGAAATCAAGCAGGGCCATTTGCGCCCGGATGCGCTGGAGTTGATCGGCGCCTGACGTCGAGGTCAGTGCGAGTCCCACAGGGGCTAGGGCCTGGAGAGCGAATGATTTCGCTTTTTGAGCGATCAGGCCCTAGCCCCTGTGGGACGCTTCGTAAGCACCGAACCTAATCGACCGTGGCTGTTTGTCTCGATTTGAAGCTCCGTTGCGGCGGGCGGCAGCCGGAATACCCCGCTTGCTCAAAGGGAGAGGTAATTCGCCGTG
>Ga0209254_10004107_pt1 | contig 13310 bp, 12 predicted proteins | sample FrelakmetDIP11DI_FD_187148 | JGI IMG/M metagenome (GOLD analysis project Ga0209254, IMG submission 187148) | Freshwater lake sediment microbial communities from the University of Notre Dame, USA, for methane emissions studies - DIP11 DI (SPAdes)... | ecosystem: Environmental > Aquatic >...
TGTACCTTTTGCATACGAGCCAAAAAGAATGACCTTCTTGACATTGAAGTCGCGCCGAACGCGATCGGCATATTTCTTCACTGATTCGATAGCCTCTGTGTTATCCATGCAAACAGCTCCTCGGTGCTCTCCAAAATATGCCTTTTCGTACATGCGAATCAACATAGCACATTACGATAATTTTGTAATCAACAGCACTTAGGCATGCCCAGCGCATCATCTATTAGAAGACGTTATTGGGGCAGAACTGGTGTTCAGGACCTCGGATCACGCCCGCGGGCAAGGCGCCGGCCGATTCGAAAGCGGAGCAACCGGTTGTGGTTGTGAGCATTTCGAGAGGCCAACGATGCCGCCCCCGGGCGCGAGACGGGGTATTGAATCTAATGCATTGTTCGGGTAACTCTTAACCCATAAGGCATCAATATGGACAGACGCGCAGAGTTGCATCGATTGCTGGCTGAGTACCGGGTCATGGAAAAGGAAATGGCCCGTCTCGAGGAGACCAGGAAGACACTGAGGGCGGCGATTCAAGGGCTGCTAGAGGCCGAAGGCACATCCGCCTTCGCGGCGATCGTCAACGGCGAACAGATTTTGCTGGAGCTGAAGACGCACACCGAGATCCGCTATGACGAGGCCCTGTTGCGAACCAGGCTGGGCACCGACTACCACCGGGTACTGAAGCCGGACATGGCGAAAATCCGCCGCAATCTGGCGGAGCTGGGCCCGATTCTCGCCCCGCACCTGGACATCATCGGCTCCCCTTCGCGCGAAAAAATCAGGCAGCTGGTTTCAAGCGGCGAAATCCCGCTCGACGCTTTCCGCGGGACGTTTCAAAAGATTCAAAAATCAATCCTGTTCGTGAGAAAACACCTGCCGCTGCCTGATTCGGGGCAATAGCCGCTGAGAAGTTCAATTGCCCCTTGCTCTATGCTACATTTGATCGTACGTTTAAAAGTACAACCGGGAGGCACACTGTGGGCAAGCTGTCAAACATAATTCCAGTGAGCGACTTGAGGCAGGATGCTGCCAACATCATGAAACGATTACGGAAAAATAAGGAGCCGTTGATTATTACGCAAAGAGGTCGGGCAGCGGCGGTAATAATCGGTGTCGAGGCGTATGAGAAATCCGAACATGAAAAAGAGCTCCTGCGCATTTTAGCCAAGGGAGATTATCTTCGTCTCAGCAAAACAAAGGAGACCGTATGGCGAAAGCACTCCGTTACAGAACAGTAGCCATCAAGACAGTGGTTGCGTCGCTTCTCTGGATCGTTGGATTCCTGTTGGCAGCTGCGCCCACAAGTGCGCAATCGGGCCTTACGCCGGCGCAGGCGCGAGCAATTGCCAAGGAAGCCTACATCTACGGCTACCCCATAGTGGACAACTACCGCGTCCAGTACGCCTACTTTGTCGACACCAAGAACATCGACTACAAGGCCCCGTACAACCACCTGTTCAACATCCCCCGCGTCTACACGCCCGACGACAAGGCCATTCAGACGCCCAACTCGGACACGCCATATTCCTGGATCGGCCTCGACCTGCGCACGGAACCCATCGTCTTCACGGTGCCGCCGATTCCGAAGGATCGGTACTGGAGCCTGCAGCTGATCGATTTGTATACGCACAACTTCGACTACCTTGGCACTCGTACGACGGGTAACGGCGGCGGCAACTACATGATCTCGGGTCCCGGCTGGCGCGGCGGAACGCCGAAGGGAATCACCAAGGTGATCCGCTCGGAAACGGAGATCGCATCCGCGCAGTTCCGGACGCAACTCTTCAATCCGGGCGATCTCGACAGCGTCAAGCAGATCCAGGCGCGCTACATCGTGCAGCCGCTGTCGGCGTTTCTTGGTCAACCGGCCCCGAATGCTGCACCGCCGATCAGGTTCATCGCGCCACTCACGCCGGAGCAGCAACGGTCCTCGCCCGAGTTCTTCAACATCCTGAATTTCGTGCTGCAGTTCTGCCCGACGCACCCGTCCGAGGTGGAATTGATGGGGCGGTTCGCCAAGATCGGGGTCGGCGCAGGGAAGACCTTTGACCCGGATAAGCTCTCTTCTGAAGTGCGGGCAGCCATCGAGGCTGGCATGGTCGATGCCTGGGCCGAATTTGACGTCATGAAGGAGCAGATCAACGAAGGCAAGGTGACCTCAGGCGACATCTTCGGAACCCGGACATATCTGAAGAACAACTACCTCTACCGCATGGCGGCTGCCGTGCTCGGCATTTACGGCAACTCGAAAGAGGAGGCGATGTACCCGGCGTACTACGTCGATTCGGAGGGCAAATTTCTCACGGGTGAAAACCGGTACGAGCTGCGTTTCGCGCCCGGCCAGTTGCCGCCCGTCGATGCGTTCTGGTCGCTCACCATGTACGAACAGCCTTCAAGCCTGCTGGTGGCCAATCCGCTCAACCGGTACCTGCTCAACTCGACGATGATGGCGCAGTTCCATCGCGATCCGGACGGGGGGCTGACGTTGCTACTGCAACATGAATCCCCGGGTAAGGACAAAGAGTCCAACTGGCTACCCGCACCTCCTGGAGCGTTTTCCGCAATTCTTCGCCTCTATCTGCCCAAGGCCGATGCCTTGGAAGGAAAGTGGGTGGCGCCGGCTCTGAAGCGGACCGGCATGAAGGCCGGCAATAAAGTGACAGCACTCGTCAAGGTGACTCCGGACACCTACATCCGCGCCGAAACCGACCGCACATTCCGCAACATCAGCCAGCAGGCTGGCGGTGTCAACCGGTGGTTCTACATCCGCAAGCCCACGCCACTGGACCAACAGACGGTGGTGAGGATGAATCTGGACACTTTGTACTCCGCGTCCATCGTGGACGTTTCAAAGGGTGCGACCGTGACCATTCCACCGTTGCCGGCGGGCCGATTCATGTCGGTGCTGCTGGTTGACAACGACCACTACGCGCCGGCCGTCTACTACACCCCCGGTGTCTACGACTTGCCGCGGGACACGAAGTACCTGGCCGTTGTCGTCCGAACCCAGGTGTTCAACCCCAGAGACGAAGCGGAAATCGCGTTGGTTAACAAGCTGCAGGACGCGGTCGTCATCAAGGCGAACAGCGCCGACCCGCTACCCCCAATGCAATGGGAACCGTCCTCGCTGAAGACCTTGACTGAACAGTACGAGAAGGACTCCACTCAGTACAAAAGCTGGAAGGGAATGATGGGGCCGCGCGGAAAGGCCGACGAGAAGACGCGCCACATTGCAGCGGCGGCAGCCTGGGGCTTGAATCCGGAGTGGGACGCCACCTACTTGAACTACAGCGGCGGCCATGACTACCGCGTGTGCCACAAAGCCACTTACAAAGTTCCCGTGAATCAGGCCTTCTGGTCAATCACGGTCTATGGCAGTGACGGCTACATGAAGAGCGAGAACGCGGTGGTCAACTCCACCAACGTCAAGTTGAAAGGTGACGGTACCTTCACCGTGTACTTCGGATCGAAGGAGACCTGTGGCAATGTGCCGAACCGGGTGGACATCACAGAAGGATGGAACTTCCTCATGCGCGTCTACCGGCCAGGGCCGTCGGTGTTGGACGGGAGCTACAAGTTGGCGACGGTGGAGCCAGTTCGGTGAGAGCGTGGTGGTGGCCGAGCGCAACCGTCACCCAGCGGCATAACCAGAGCAGGCGCCAGCTAACAACAGCTTTCAGCGGAAGCTAGGCGTTAGAGAATATCACCGCAAACTCGACTTTCAAGAACGATGTGTTTTTGACAGCATATGTTTTGGGGATTATTCGTTCTTCTGGCAATTGATACCCCAACGAAATCGCCACTACGTAATCGTTGCCAGGAAGTCGGCCGGAGTAAGCGTTTGAACGATTGCGGCTCCGCGCCCGAGCTGCTCGCGATCAAGCGTTACCAGCTCGGCCGCGAATAAAGCCGCCGAGGATAGATACACGGCATCCGCCCCTCGCAATTTATGCTGCGCCCCGAGCGCGGCCGCCTGACGGGACAGCCCCTCATCCAACACAACCAAGACGGTATTGGGCAACTGGCCGACGGCCATAGAATATTGTTGTGCCAAGCCGGGCTTGCTTCCGGTTCGGCTCAATGCAGCAGCCACTTCCGCCATAACCAGCGTCGGCAGGAACAGGCGCGGTCGCGTATTGCGAACCCAGGTCAGAAAGGCCGTGCTCTCGGCATGGCCAATCTCGCTCGGGCGCGCGAAACTCCCAAAGACGCGGGAGTTGATGGTTGAACTGGTTTCAAAACCCCATCTCACGCCCGGGGGCGGCGCGCACAACCCCACCGCGCACGCTGCCACTTGAAAAACATCATCGAATAATGCATGGTGCAGGAAATCACCGCAGGCATCGCATCGGCGCATAGCCGCGCTGATCGCGGGCTGCGCGGCGATTCAACAAAACCGACCCACCTGCAGGTGGTTGAAGGAGCCCGACATGTATGCATTGGCGATCAACGGAAGTCCGCGCAAGGGAGGCAACACCGAATTGCTTCTAAAGGCAGTCCTCGCCGAGCTGAAAGACGCCGGCTGGGAAACGGAGCTTGTAAAAGTGGGCGGAACGGCCATCCGCGGCTGCATCGCCTGCGAAAAATGCTTCGAGAACAAGGACAACCAGTGCGCTATTAAAAAGGACACGTTCAATGCCGTCTTTTCGAAAATGCTGAAGGCGCACGCCCTGATTCTGGGTTCGCCCACCTATTTCGCGGCGGTGTCGGCGGATCTGAAGGCGTTGATCGAAAGGGCGGGTTATGTGGCCTATGCCAACAACCACGCGTTCGCGGGGAAAATCGGCGCCGCCGTGGTGGCCGTCCGGCGCGGCGGGGCCACCCATGTCTATGACACCATCAACCACATGTTCCAGATGTCCCGGATGATCATTCCCTGCTCGACGTACTGGAATATGGGCTTCGGCCTCGGCAAGGGCGAGGTGAATGAAGATCAGGAGGGGCTGGCCAACATGCGCCACCTTGGCAAATGCATCGACTGGCTGGGCCGGGCCATTCTGCCAAATCTGCAAAACTATCCGAAGGCCTAGACTTTTTCAGAACGCAAACCCAACGCAAGCGACAGGCGGCGGGACATGTACGGCTGGTGCGGCAGGATTCTGAGAGTTGATCTGAGCAGCGGAAAGATCACGGCCGAAGCGCTCGACCCCGGAGTGGCCCGAAATTATATCGGAGCCCGGGGCTTCGGGATCTATTACCTTCGCCGGGAAGTCGACCCGGCCTGCGACCCCCTCGGGCCGCACAACAAGATCGTCATGGCGGCCGGGCCGCTGACCGGCACTCCGGCGCCCACCGGCGCGCGCTATGTGGTGACCACCAAATCGCCCCTGACCGGGGCCATCACCTGTTCGAATTCCGGGGGCAATTTCCCCGCCGAGCTAAAAAAAAGCGGCCACGACGCCGTCATCATCGAGGGCGCTTCGCCGAAGCCGGTCTATCTCTGGATCGACGGCGAGCGCGCCGAGCTGCGGCCGGCGGGGCATCTCTGGGGCAAGACCACCCACGCGACCGACGACGCCCTGCGCCGCGAGACCCATGAAACGGCCCGCACGGCCGTGATCGGCCCGGCCGGCGAGAGGCGCGTGCGCTTCGCCGCCATCATGAACGACCGCGACCGCGCCGCCGGGCGGGCCGGCGTCGGCGCGGTCATGGGCGCCAAGAACCTCAAGGCCGTGGCGGTGCGCGGCGACCGCGAGGTCACGCTCGCCGACCCCTCGGCCTTCAAGGCCGTCAACACGAAGTACCGCGAGGCCTTCAAGGCTAAAACCAAGGATGCCCCGCCGGCCCTGCGCACGCACGGCACGGCCATCACCGTGGTCGGCACCCAGAGCCACGGGGTCTTTCCCACGCGCAACTTTCAGCAGGGCACCTTCGAGGGCTGGGAAGCCATCTACGGCGAGACCCTCACCCAGAAATACCTGCTGCGCGCCAAGCCCTGCTTCAGCTGCCCGATCGCCTGCGGGCGGGTGACCCGCATCCCCGACGGCCCCTACCGGGGCGAGGGCGAGGGGCCGGAGTACGAGACCGTCTACGCCCTCGGCTCGGATTGCGGGGTGGACGATCTCGCGGCCCTCACCAAGGCGAATTACGAGTGCAACGAGCTGGGGCTCGACACCATCAGCATGGGCGCGACCATCGCCTGCGCCATGGAGCTCTACGAGAAGGGCTTCCTGAGTGAATCCGAAACCGGCATGCCGCTCCGCTGGGGCGACGGCGAGGCCCTGGTCCGGCTTACCCGCATGACCGCCCTCCGCGAGGGGTTCGGCGACCTCCTCGCCGAGGGCAGCCTGCGCCTGGCGACCCGCTGCGGACACCCGGAGCTCGCCATGGTGGCCAAGGGGCTGGACTTCGCAGGCTACGACCCGCGCGGCGAGCAGGGCATGGGACTGGCCTACGCCACCTCACCCATCGGCGGCTCGCACATGCGCGGGGACCCCGCCTACTTCGAACTCCTGGGCGTACCGGTCGCCGCCGACCCGCACACCTGGGAGGACAAGCCGCCGCTGGTGGCCAAGTGGCAGGACCTCTTCTGCGTGATCGACGCGGCCGGCCTGTGCGTCTTTTTCAGCGTGCGCTACCTGGTGGAGCAGAACCTGATGGTGAAGCCGACCGGCATCACCGAGCTGCTCAACGCCGCGACCGGCGCGGGGTATACGCCGGAGGAGGTGGAGACGGTCGGCGAGCGCATCTTCAACGCCGAGCGGCTCTACCTGCTCGACGCGGGCTTTACCCGCAAGGACGACAGCCTCCCCCGCCGCATCACGCACGAGCCCATGCCCCTCGGGCCGGCCAAAGGCATGGTGTGCCGTCTGGAGGAGATGCTGGAGCCTTATTATGCGCTGCGGGGGTGGAGCCCGGAAGGCGTTCCCACCAAAGGCAAGATCGCGGAGCTGGGGCTGCTGTGAAGGTGCGCGTGAATCTATTCGCGAACCTGCGCGTCTACGCGCCGGTCGGCTCCGCATCCGATGAGTTGACCTTGGCCGACGGTGCGACCGTCGCCGATGTGCTCGCCGCGCTCAGGATCCCGGCGGCCATCGAGGCCGTCCTGCTCGTCAACGGCCGCCGCGCGCAGCCCGGCATGCGCCTGCACGGCGGAGACGAGGTCACCCTCTTCCCGCCGATGGAAGGCGGCTGAGCTCGTTCGGAGCAAGGCGCGGTTGGGCCGCCGCCGCAATTGCTTTTTATGGCCGGCGGGCTTATGGTATGCATCATCAGGCATCTCGATACGCCCGGCCGGACCCGGATTGCCGTTCTGTGTTCGCCAAGCGGTTCCCCGCCCGATGTCCCGATCCACCTGTTTCCGGCCTCACGCCGCTTGCATCCAGGGCCTCGCCCTGTTCGCTTTTTACAACTGGCACATTCGGCCCATTATCCGGCACTTGAAATCGCCGGTCCCGACCGTTTCATCGGCCCGGCAATGCCGGCCGAGGCCTGAGACGTGCTACCAAGGCCCTCCTGTCGCTGAGACCGGCGACGCTCGGGACAATGCCCGATGAAACCCAATCGGCCCAGCTGGAGCTCACTGACCGTTTCACCCGATGCCGTGCTCAAGAAAATCAAGCCGGGAATGAGCATTTTTTTGAGCACGGGAGTGGCGGAACCCCGCACCATGGTACGGCATATCATGCGCTCGCGGGAGAAGAACCTGGAGGACCTCGAATTGGTCCAGCTGGTCAGCTTCGGCGACGCGATCTCGCTGGAGGCGCTCAAGTCCCAGAACTTCCGCTTGAAAACCTTTTTCACGGGCTGGGCGGCCGATAGGGCCATTGAACACGGCCAGGTCGATCTGGTGCCCAGCCGGTTTCAAAAGATCGCCGAGCTGATTTCCACCGGCCAGATCCCCCTGGACATGGCCATCGTCCAGATCACCCCGCCCAACGAAGCCGGCTATTGCAGCCTGGGCGTGGCTGTGGATGTGGCCTGGGAGGCGATGGAAAAAGCGGCGGTCACCATAGGCGAGATCAACCCCAAAGTTCCCCGAACCTTTGGCGACACCTTCATTCCCGTCTCCGAATTCGACCACGTGGTCTTGGCCGAAGACGACCCTCTGTATTTCGAGCGCTGGCCCGTGGATGACGCCCTGGATCGCGCGGCCCAGAATGCCGCCGCGCTGGTCGAGGACGGGAGCTGCCTCGCCTTTTCCATCGGGCCGCTTTACGAAGCCCTGGCTCGCCATCTGAAACCCAAGAAGCACCTCGGCGTTCACTCGCCCTTTTTTACGGACCCGTTGATGGAATTGATCAAATCCGGAGCGGTCACCAACCGCCGCAAGGAAAGCTACCGGGGCAAATCCCTCACCTCGTATGCCTTCGGCACGCCGGAGCTGTTTGCGTGGCTCGACCACAACCCCCTGGTCGAGTTCCAGCGCATTGACAAGGTATTCAACCCGCTGATCATTGGCCGCAACCGTCAGTTTGTGACCGTCATCGCCGCCCGCCGGGTCGACCTCTACGGTCGGGTGGGGCTGCATACGGGAAAGGGCAACGTGGCGACCGGGCCTTCCGAGATCGTGGATTTCTCCGCCGGGTCGACCCTGTCGGAAGGAGGGCGTTCCATTTTTGCGCTCACCAGCCGCAACCTGAAAGGCCGCTCCAACATCCGGCCCACCATCGCGGATTTTCCCAACCAGTTCGGACTGTATGAGTCGGTGAGTACGGTCGTTACCGAGCACGGCGTCGCCTACCTGGAAGGCCGCACCGTGCGCGAACGGGCCCAGGCCTTGATCGAGGTCGCACACCCCGACGATCGGGCCTGGCTGGTGCGGGAGGCCAAGGCCCGCAACATCCTTTATCCCGACCAGATTTTTCTGGAGGCCAGCGCCCGACTCTACCCTCAGCACATCAGCGCCACGCACATTTTTAGAGATGGCCTGAAGGTCCGCTTCCGGCCCATCAAACCCTCCGATGAGGAAGGCATGCGCCATCTGTTCTACCGGTTCTCGGAGGAGACCACCTACGCGCGCTATTTCCATTCAGTCCGGAGCATGCCGCACACCAAAATGCAGGAATACGTGAATGTGGACTGGAGCAGGGACATGTCCATCGTCGGTCTGGTGGGCGAGGAAGGCAAGGGCCGGATCATCGCCGAAGGACGCTACCTGCGGATACCGGGCGGGGCGCTCGCCGAACTGGTCTTCGTGGTGGACGAGCCCTATCACGGCAGGGGCATCGCCACCCACCTGTATACCGTGCTCATCAGTTTGGCGCGGGAACGAGGCATCAAGAGCTTCACGGCCGATGTGCTCTTCAACAATCTGGCAATGATGAAGGTGTTTCACAAAGGTGAACTGCCTGTACATGCCCACCTCGAAAGCGGGGTGTACCATTTGACCATCCCGCTCGAATAGAATGGAAAGGAGGCGCTGCGATGCTGATTGACCAGGCCGATTTCTTGTGGGAAATGGACAAATTGTTTGTAAGGGAGTTCATGGGGCTGACCGCCCCAGTCGAATTTCAAAAAGGAGGCCTCGTTTTTCGAGAAAGCGATCCCGCCGATTATTTTTTTACTTTGATTGAGGGGCGCGTCCGGCTGACCGTGGGTGTTCCGCCCAGGGAGGTCTACACGGTCGACCGGCCCGGAGAGGCCTTCGGTTGGTCGAGCCTCGTGGATCGCAACTACTATTCGGCCGCTGCCGAATGCATGGAAACGACGCGCTGCTTGAAGCTGGAGGGAAGGAAACTGCAAACCCTTCTTCAAAACCACCCTGAAAGCGGCCTGCTGTTTTACAAAAAGCTGGCCGGGATGTTGGGGCACCGCCTGGTTCAGTTCTATCAGATGACGTGTCCGACCGGCGGATAAAACCCCGGGACCCGCGCTGGTGCCGCCTGGCAGCGGCCGATCGGACCTATTTTAGATGCATGATCCGCCGCGCCTCGTCCGGGCTGGCCGTCGCCCGCCCAAGCTCGGCCGCCAACTTCACCATCCGCTCCACGAAACGCTCGTTGGGGGCGAGCTCCCCCTTGCGGAAGTAGATGTTGTCCTCCAGGCCGATGCGCACGTGGCCGCCCATCAAAATCGCATGGGTGTTCATCACCAGCTGGGCCGCTCCGATACCGGCCACGGTCCAGGTGGAGCCGGCCGGGATGCTGTTTTTTAGGTGCACCAGGTTTTCGATGGTCGCCGGGATGGCGCCCTTGAGACCCATCACGAAATCGAAGTGCAGCGGAGCCTCGGCCAAACCCTTTTCGGCCAATTCCACCGCATTGCGGATCATGCTGACGTCGAAGATCTCCATCTCCGGCTTGATGCCGTAAGTCCGCATGTCCCGCGCCAGGCGTTCGATGAGCTCGGGGCTGTTGGCGTAAACCGAATCCGGGAAATTCACCGATCCGGTGGTCAGGCTCGCCATCTCGGGCTTGAGCGCAAGCCGGTCGCTCCTCTGCTCGTAGGCCATGCCGGCCCGGCCGCCGGTCGAAATCTGGATGATGAGATTCGTGCGTTGCTTGAGGCCCTCATGGATCCCCTTGAATATCTGGAAATCCGTGGACGCAGATTCGTCCTGCGGGTTGCGGGCATGCACGTGGATGACGGCCGCCCCGGCCTGTTCGCAGCGCACCCCGGCATCCACGATTTCCTCCGGCCGGATCGGCACGTAGGGGGTATTCTTCCTGGTGGGCAGGGAACCGGTGACCGCGGCGGTGATGATGAGCTTTTCCATGGCGACCTCGTTTCGGATTTCGAATTTGGCTCCAGCTTGTTCGAATGTAGCGAAGATGCGCGACTTATAGGCAGGATACTACGGTGCGTCAACCATTGACAGACGCATTTAAATTGGGCAGATTGACGGCCTTTTACGGCAAACCACCCGCCGCCGAAGGTCGGCGGCACGCTGACTCTCATTTTAAATTAGGAGACCGCTCATGAAGTGTAAACGCCGCATCGCTTTGGTCGCCGCCGTGCTGCTGCTCTGCGGCAGCGCCTGGGCCCAGGACACGATCAAGATAGGGGTCGTCGGTCCCCGCACCGGACCGGCCGCCGCCACGGGGGCGGCCTTTGAAGAGGGCATCAAGCTCGCCACGGAATACGTCAATTCCAAGGGCGGCGTCGGTGGCAAGAAGCTGGAAATCGTCTTCGAGGACACCGCCGGTGCGCCGGACAAGGCCGCCTCGGGATTCGAGCGCCTGGTCACGCGCGACAACGTCGTGATGGTCCTGGGCGAAAGCCATTCCTCATCGGCCCTGGCGGAAATCGAGGTGGCCAACCGCCTGAAAGTCCCCTTCATCGTGGTGGAGGCCTGGGCGGATGAAATCACCGCCAAGAACTACCGTTACGTCTTCCGGGCCGGCCCCTCCAACTCCGGCGTCGTGAACAAGACCATCGCCAAATGGGTCGCCCACGAAAAGTTCAAGAAAGCCTTCATCGTGGCGGAGAACACCGATTGGGGCATCGGCATCGGCAAGCTCACCGAAGCCGCCGTCGCCAAGGCCGGGGTCCCCTCCGAGTCCATGATGACCGAACGCAACAGCCAGGACCACTACGTCGAACTCACCAAGATCAAGGCCTTCCAGCCGGACGTGGTGCTGGCCTACATCTACGGGGTCGGGCTGCACTACTTCGTGGCCCAGGCCGGCGAAACCGGCGTGAGCAGCAAGGCCGTCACCCTGGACGGCGCCGGACCGCCCAGCCTCTGGCCGGATTACTGGAAGAACGTCGGCGACTACGGCGACCTGGAATGCTTCGTTTCCTCGATGCACGAGAAGGTGGAGCTGACCGATCTGGCCAAACACTACCGCGAAGCCTACACCAAGGCCTTCGGCAAGGCGCCGACCGACTATAAGTCGCGCTCCATGTTCGACGGCATCCTGATCGCCGCCGACGCCATCAACCGCGCCAAGTCCACGGATGCCGAAAAGCTGGTGGAGGCCCTGGAGAAGACGAAGCTCACGACCACCCGCGGCGTCGCCGAGTTCGGTCTTGAGAAGGGCGGGCCCGAGTACCACCAGTGGGAGCCGCCGATGCTGGTCATCCAGTGGCAGAACAAGCAGCAGGTGGTGCTCTACCCGCCCGAGGCCGCCACGGGAAAGATCAAGCGCTAGGAATACGGCTCCTGGCGGAGCCTTATTTTTAATAGCATTAAGCCGGGGGGGAGACTTGTCCGGCGTCTTCCTGCCCGGCCGTTGTTTACAGATCGGCTTGAAAAACCTCATCTTTTTTCGCCGCCGCCAGGCTGCGAAAAAAGGAGTGCCGCGTGCTTGCCATTTCGGTGATGAACGGGCTCGTGATCGGGGTCATCTACGCCCTGGCGGCCCTGGGCGTGTCGCTGGTCGTCGGCATCATGAACGTGGTCAATTTCGCCCACGGCGAGCTGTACATCCTGGCCGGCTATTTCAGCTATCTCTTTGCCTCCGCACTGGGAATGAACGTTCTCGCGGCCATGCTGCTGGCCGTCGCGCTGGTCTTTCTGCTGGGGATCCTCATCGAGGTCACGCTCATCCGACCCACCTACGGCAACGACATGTACTCGCTCATCCTGACCTTCATTCTTTCGATCGTGCTGCAGAACGCCTACCTGCTGATCTTCGGGCCCTATCCCAACAAGCCGCCGATCTGGGTGAAGGGGGCCACCGACGTCTTCGGGCTTTTCCTTTACGGCAATCAGCGCCTGGCGGCTCTCGTTGCCGGCGCCGCCGTGATCGCCGTCATCTTCTTCGTGATCAAGAAAACCTGGTTCGGCCGCATCATCCGCGCCGCCAGCCAGGACCGGGAGATGGCGGAGCTGAACGGGGTCGACACCACCCGCCTCAACATGCTGAGCTTCGGCCTGGGCTGCGCCCTGGCGGCCGCCGCCGGCGTGATCTTGACCCCGGTCTTCCCGGTGACGCCTACGGCCGGCGTACCGGTGGCGCTGACCGCCTTCGTGGTGGTCGTACTGGGCGGCATGGGCTCCCTGTGGGGCTGCGTTGTCGGCGGCCTGATGCTGGGACTCGTCGAAAACCTGGGCGCCGCCTTCATCTCCACGGGCTACAAGAACGTCTTCGGCTTCCTGATCCTGAACTGGTGCTGCTGCTGCGGCCCGCCGGGCTGTTCGGGCGAGTCAGAGCGTGAGGAAACGTAAGGGGGGGATCAGGGTTCGGGGTTCAGGGTTCAGGAAGTGCAGCTGAGATGAATTGTAAGCCGAATGCATCATCAGCAGTAAGTAAGGGTTTCGAAAGCCACCAGCTCAGCTCTCACGTATTTCCTGAACCCCGAACCCCGAACCCTGGCACCTTCTTTTAAATGGGCTTCCACACCATGGCGGTCAAAAAACAAGTTCTGCTTTCAGCCCTGATTCTGGCAGTCATGGCCGTGCTGCCCCTGGGCCTGGGGATCTACCC
>Ga0209254_10004108_pt1 | contig 13310 bp, 10 predicted proteins | sample FrelakmetDIP11DI_FD_187148 | JGI IMG/M metagenome (GOLD analysis project Ga0209254, IMG submission 187148) | Freshwater lake sediment microbial communities from the University of Notre Dame, USA, for methane emissions studies - DIP11 DI (SPAdes)... | ecosystem: Environmental > Aquatic >...
CCGGGGATGCCAGGCTTCGACGGGAGAGGCTGAGCCCGGATTGCGAGCCGAGAGACACCGACCTCGATAAATCAGTGTAAAACACAAGTGCCAATCGCACTTCTTACGCTGCCCTTCCTCTCGCTGCATAAGCGGTAGAATGTCAGCAATGAGCCTCTCGTAGGCTCACGTCCACCTACCCCGTCCTCCGACCGGAGGTAGAGTGGGCGTCAAAAAGTCGGAGTGCCACACACGATGCTGCTACCTGTGTGAAAGAGGAACTTTAGGGTTCCGGCAGCTAGCCAGTTGGTCTTTTTGACGCTTGTATACCAGCTGACGAAACCAACAATCGTCTACGCTCGTAGATATCCGCGGATCTATTCTTTCGGACGCGGGTTCGATTCCCGCCATCTCCACCTGGAACGTACAGTTTATCTGTGCGTTCTTTTTATTTATTTCTTTCCTTTAATTTTGCCAGTATCTCCGTACTATGGTTAGCTGGTTTTACATTTTCGAAAACATGGATGATCGTTCCATCTTGGTCAATTAAATAAGTGGTACGAAATACCCCCATATATTCACGACCCATCATTTTTTTTAGACCCCATACCTTGTATAAATCACATACCAGGTGCTCTTCATCCGCTAAAAGTGAAAATGGAAGTCCAAACTTCGCTTTAAACTTGGCATGTGATTTGGAAGTGTCAGGGCTGACCCCAAGAATTACAACACCAGCATTTGCGTAGCTGCTGTAGTCATCACGGAAATTGCATGCTTCCGTTGTACAGCCAGGCGTATCATCCTTTGGGTAAAAGTATAAAACTACGGGATTGCCGCGGAACTCTAGCAATGACCGAACTGTGCCTGTCTCATCCGGTAATGAGAAATCGGGTGCAATGATTCCACTTGTGATTGTCATTCTTTCACCTCATAAAGTATATTTTTGGTTTAATGTCTGATCCAAGCTATTAACCTACTTATCAAGAATGATCAGAAGAAACTATCCTTATCTAAAAATTACAGGATGACTTGTCCCATTTGGTCAACATTGTATCCTGGTAAACCAGAAACCGTGTTTTTGAAACCTTGATCCATTAATAGATCCAAAAGTGGATTGAGCAGCCGGCTTTCATAATAGCTTTGCGGAATTATCAGATCATAACGCTCCTGATACATTGGGACGAAATCCAACCCTAGAGCCTGAGCAGCTGCTTCGATTCCAAGTCCACAATCCGCCCGTTCGGAAGCAACTGCTGCAGCTACACTCAAATGGGTGTATTCTTCGTTAGAATATCCGCGAATTTCATCTGAGGAAATCCCCAATCGTCGCAGCTGATAATCCAGGAGGACTCTAGTTCCCGCCCCATTTTGACGATTTATATAAGCTACGTCATTCCTGGCGAGATCTTGCAAAGAAATGATTTGTTTCGGATTACCCTTGGCGACCAACAGACCTTGTTGGCGTCCGACCAGGGTGATGATCTTGACTGGAAGGTTTGGGATTATTTCTTGTACATATTTTAAGTTATATTCACCAGTTTCTGGATCCAGCAGGTGAGAGCCAGCCAGGTGGCATTCCCCTCTGCTTAATGCAATTAATCCTCCCATGCTGCCGACATTCGCGGATATTAACCGCCGATCTTTTTCTGCCAGTAATTGAGCCAGGATGTCGATCGTTATATCATGAGAGCCAATCGCAAATATCGTATTATTAATATCACTGGGGTGTCGGTAGAGATTGACTTCCACCTCACTCCCCGCAGGCAGTCCTTGTACTCCGCGAGGCAGGATAGTAATGCCATCTGCGCGAACCATAGAAGTGATCACACCAGCTCCCCTAGACAATGGCGCAGCTAATACCTTGTCTCCTACCCGTCCAACCGCTAAGCGCATATAATCATCATCCCCAGCCGGAGATGTCACTTTCCTGGTCAATGTCGCCTTCATCGTGATGGGAACCTGGGGAGATTTTCCCAGCCATTTGGAAATTAATGGTTCAACAAAAATCTCACCCGTCAGGATCGCTGAGACTGGATAACCGGGTACACCAATGATGGGTATCCGATTCAGTTTTTTCCCTATCATCCCCAAAATGACCGGGTGTCCGGGGCGAACAGCTACCCCATGCACCAGTAATTCTCCCAATCGTTCAACGACTCGGCTAGAAAAATCCTCAGAACCAGCTGACGATCCGGCATTAAGTAAGATCAGGTCATGCTCTCGGGCAGCATCTGCCACTCGTTGGCAGATCAGGTCAAAATCATCCCCAGTCATCGGATAGCGGGTTGCTTCAGCTCCCCATCCGATGACCTGGGAGGCGAGTACGATCGAATTGTATTCAATAATATCCCCTGCTTGAACAGGTTGCCCGACTGGAACAAGCTCGCTTCCGGTAGGGAGAATAGCAATCGAAGGCTTTCTGGCAACCCTGATCGAAGCATGCCCGCTGGCAGCAATTGCACCGAGATCCACGGGTCGAAGGGAATGTCCAGCTGGTAAAACGAGCTGGGTAGCCACGATATCTTCGCCCATGGTTCTTACATGGCTCCATGGAGTCACAGCTGCCCGGATTCGGATCCTCATCATTTTTTGAAGTTGATCGTGAGTTGCTATTGCTTCGGACACATGCTCAATATTTTCGATCGGTATCACCGCATCACACCATGATGGTAATGGATCTCCGGTATCAACATAGGCTGCCTGGGTCCCAATGAGAAGCTCAATTGGATGGGTAGGACCTGCCAAACTTGTGGTGCTTGAATATATAGCATAACCATCCATGGCAGATGCGTGATAGTGAGGCGATGAAATGCTAGCCCAGATGGGTGTTGATAATACACGTCCGAGTGCATGCTCATCTAAAGGAATCTCTTCAGATCCCAATACTCCGATCTTTCCGGCCTCTTTCAAGGCGGCTTCAAATCTCTCTCTGGCTTGCGGTAATGGTATGTCTTGTAAATAGATCGTCATAGGTTATACCTGAAAAATTCGGGGTTGATTTCCTAATCATCCGTCCATGGGAATAAACTTATAAATGTAGGAATATCCGTGTTAGCTGCTATTTCGATTCGACTCAAATCGAACAAAGAATCAAGGGTGCGGTGCCAGTTTAATCCCAAACCCATGCCTGCCAGGTAATTAGAATCTTTTATAAATCTAATGACTTCTTGATCCGTTTTTCCATATGGATAGGCAAAGGTATCAACCTTCGCTCCAAATGTCTCCTGGAGTGTCGAGCGTGATTCCTGAATTTCAAAAGCTAATTTTGAATGGTTTTGGGTTAAATCAGCATGTGACATACTATGGCTACCGATCTCCCAACCATTATTGGCTAAAGTTATAATTTGCTCAGGGTCAACATATCCATTCAATCCGATCTGTTCAACATAAATGTAAATTACGCCGATAAACCCCATTTCCTGCATGATCGGAAAGGCGTTTTGAAAAACATCTTCATAGCCATCGTCAAAGGTAATTACAACAGATCTTGGAGGCAGCTCTCCCCCATGAACGATCACCTCTGCTAAATCGGAAGCTGTAATCGTCTTACAGCCCCAATCATGCAATACTCGTAATTGGTTACGGAAATTTTCCAAAGTAACATAATAACGATTTTTTGGTTCATCATCAGATACATGATGGAATAACAAAATCGGGGCAATTACTCCACCAGCTGGATGCCATGGATTCGTCAGGGTTTGGGTAGGTACAGGTGTATTCGTTGGTTGTGGCGTATTCGTTGCTGAGGACCGATAAGTAGGCGTACTGATCATCAGAGTAATCGTTATCGGAATCACCGGTGTTGCTGTGTTTTTACCAACGATCCCTGGTTTTGTAGACACCAAGAATTCATGTATCTCACGCTTTGCTACGGCATTCGTAGAACAATCCACAAGCAATATTGAAAACAAACCTATCAAAATATATAAAAAGTTTGTATTTCTTCTCATCGTTATAACAATAACATCAATATCAGGCTAATAAATATACTTCTACCAACTCCCCCGCTGATAAACCGGTTGCATCTACAGGAACCCGAATCAGGCTATTGGCTCTCACCAGGCTGAAGATCAGGTTGCTCTTGCTAAAAATTGGGTCGACCTGGTATCCATCTTGAGACACAAATAATCTGGCTGCAACCCAATCCTCTCGCCCCGCCTGAGAAGGGATATTGGTCGTTAATCTTGCCTGGAATTTTGGACGAAAGCCAACATTCGTTATCCCGAGCAATGTTTCAATAACAGGAATTACGAATAATCCGGCGATCACCATGGCACTTACCGGGTTGCCAGGTAAGCCGATGACAACTTTTCCATTGCAGATTGCTAGAATGGTTGGTTTGCCTGGTTTGATATTTACACCGTGCACAAGCACACCAGGGGGACCCAATTGGTTAATCACCCTGGCCGTCAGATCGCGTGCGCTTGCTGAGGAACCTGCCGTAATCACGATCACATCGCATTCAGCCAATGCGCGAGAGCAGGTTGATTTTAATATTTCTGCCTGGTCTGGTACTACACCATATAGCTTTGGGATTGCACCTGCCTGATCGATCAGGGCAGATAACGAGTATGAGTTGATGTCCCAAACCTGACCAGGCAAGAGCTTATTTTCCGGTGGAACAACCTCATCTCCCGTCGAAATAATCCCGATAATTGGTTTTCTGGCAACTTTTAGCTCAACGATACCAAAGGCTGCTAAGCCACCAATTTCTGCGGGGCGAATCCGCACGCCAGGTGAAATGACTTCATCACCGATCTGAACATCTTCACCAATATTGATGATATTTTCACCAACTGCAACGGGACGCAAGATCTCAATGGTATCCACACTGACTGGTTGTGTATATTCGACCATCACAACTGCGTTGCTTGACGCCGGTAGCATACCGCCAGTATGGATCAATCCAGCTTCTCCTGGATTGATATCAAATCCAGGCGTGGTACCCATTAGAATTTCTCCAATCATGCGGAGATAAGCAGGTAAACTTTCAGAAGCACCAAATGTGTCAGCTGCACGTACTGCGTAACCATCCACGGTGCTGCGCGGAAAGGATGGTAACGGTAATGGTGAGGATATCGTTTCGGCTGTCACCCTACCAAGGGCATGGATCGTGGCAACCCACTCTGCAATAATCTCTACTTGCATCTGTGAGAGCAAAACTTGAAGGGCTGGTTGAACAGGGGTTAGCTTTAAAAACTCAGGCATGGGTCAATGAGTCCAGAAGGAAAATGTCAGCAGATATGCGGTTAAACAAAAGGTTGATAATGCGATCAGGATGAACACATTCCAATTCGGTTTTCCACCAGCTGCAATCCGATTCATCATCCATACTTGCATGAATCCAACGGGAAGAACCAGTAATGCAGGCCAGCCAAGGCTCAATGGAAAACCAAAGATGAACGCTAAACCGAAAATCAAAAAACCGGATACTACAAGGATATTATGCAGCAGCATTCCCTTCTGCCATCCAATTCTAATCAGAAGGGATCTTCTTTCATACTTATTGTCAGAAGCGTAAGCAGGAAATTCAAATGCCAATAGCATCCCGAGAAATAAAAATACAAGCGGCAAAGAAACCATGACCATGAGCCGATGTATTTCCTGGCCTTGCAACAGGAAAGCCTGTGCAGGGATGAATCCAGCCATGAGGAGTGCCATGATCAATTCACCATAACCTGATAACACAAGACGTAATGGGGGTATTGCGAATACCATTTCACCCACAAATATCACCCCAAGGATTATACCGCTTTGAATGTTGAGCCAATGATTCTGGTTGAGAAGAATAGTGAGGTAAGTTGCAACAATCAGACAGGTTAAACCTGCCCATAATGCAACCGGTCGTGGTAATTTTTCTGGACCAAGAATTCCAGTGCTTCCTGAAAATGGTGTCATCCACCATTTGTAATCTCCTTTTGTATCCAATATGTAAAAATATTCGTTTAAATATTGAAAACCGATCAGGATTAACACGATCCATCCAAAGCCCAGGAATAATTCCATCCATTCAACCTGACCACTTAAATATCGAGAAATCCCAGCCCCCAGGAAATAAAGCAAGCAGGCGATTAATATAAATACTGGCCGAGCTAATTGGATAAATGAGCGCACCAATTTCACTTTACAAACACCGCCTGGCATCCCTTAGATGAATCTGTAAGTGGCGGTAATTAAGTTTAATAATCTCAGAGAGGGGCACCTCACCGAGGAATGGGTCATTCCCAATTCGATCCAATTCTACCTGGGTTAATTCTCCAACAAACTCGATCAGTTTTGTTCGTTCTTGAGAAAAAATATATAAAAGGTTAGAATCGGACTCCATCGCTAATCGATCCACCTGATCTTGATTAAACCTATCAATATCAAAACCAGGGGGAACTCCAATTCCGCCACGCGCAATATCGATAATTAATTTCAAGTGGCCAATTTCTGAGGATACAAAATGAGCTAAAAGCTCATGCAATGTCCATTTATTGGCTTCTTGATAAATGATCACAGACCATTGTTCCAATGTTAGGTGATTAAAGAAATCGATCACCCTGGCGCCTTCGGTTCGCAGTCGATCCGCCAAAAATTCTGGGGTGTCGGCCATAAATAATCCTTTGTCTTATCGATGGAAGAAATTATAGATAAAAAACCACAGATTTGCTGGTCTTTCAGCAAGCCGGCGCATAAAATATGGATACCACTCGGTTCCATATGGGACATAGACCCTTACCCAATAGCCTTCCTTAACTAACTGCTCTTGTAAATCTCTTCGAATTCCGTTTAACATCTGAAATTCCAGCGCATCTTTGGGTAAGCCGACTTGGTTGGCATACATCTTTGCGTAATCTATTCTATCCGGGTCGTGGGTGGCCAGGGCTGGGATGGGAGGGATTTTCCCATCCGGGCTTATCACCGGGCAGTCTTTTCCTTTAGCACCATCCATTAAGAGAGCGGAACAGCGATCATAGCTCTCATCAACATCTTTCATTTTTGGATATGCAACATTGGAGGGTTCTTTATAAGCGCCTTTACATAAACGAACTTTAAAGCAATCCTCTAATAATTTTCGAATATCTCCATCAGTGCGGTACAAATAAGCCTGGATCACGATTCCAACATTCTCAAACCCACGCTCTCGTAAAGCATATAAAATATCCAATGTTCGTTGTGTAACAGGTGAATCTTCCATATCAATGCGCACAAAACTGTGGCAACTTCTCGCTTTTTCAAGGATCAGATCGAGATTTTCAAGGCACAGGGAATCACTAATGGCAAGCCCGATCTGGGTTAATTTTATGGATACATTCGAACGGACACCTGCTATTTCTATAGCATCCAAGGCTTCAATGATATCTGCCGTCGCTTTTCGAGCTTGCTCTGGAGAATCTGTATGTTCGCCCAGGTGATCGAGCGTCGCATTAATACCTTTGCTATTTAATTGTTTTATGGTTTGAATTCCATTGGCAAGCTGTTCCCCTGCAATAAAGCGGGATGCCATTTTCCATGCGATAGGCCATTTCGTAACAATCTTACGCGCCCAGGCAGCTTTCGATAGGTAACTGAAGAAGGAACGGAACATTGTGTAAGCCTCGTTTTGAAAGATTGATCTGCTAAGATAATGAATTTTAGCACAAATTTCTTGAAATTCCTCTGGCATAGAACTTGCAACATAGGTAAAACGAGTTATACTTGAGGTGTCTTATGTTATTACAAAATCAAAAACCACAATTACGGCCCCAAACCACCGCTCACCTGGCGCAAACCATGGCATTGCTTGAGCTAACAGTAAACGAATTACACCAGAAGGTTGAAGCTGAATTAGCGCGCAATCCCGCTTTAGAATTAATTGATGAGTTTCGTTGTCCGACCTGCCACAAGATTTTACATAATCATCAGCCTTGTCCTACCTGTACAAATAAACTTAATGCCTCCCCAGAACAGCCGATCGTATATTTATCATGTCACGAAGATTTCTTCGTAAAAACCAGGTCAGGTTCATTTCAAGACGATTTACCAGACGATAATTTTGCACCTGAAAGAGAAGTCTTACCCGCGTATATCTTGCGTCAGATCGGTCCCGAGCTTCAAGTGGATGATCGCCAGATAGCTGTCCATATCTTGACTGCCATCGATGAAGACGGATTTCTCACCATTAAACCTGTTGAAATTTCGCTCTATCACCATGTTCCATTATCGCGGGTTGAAAAGATCATTAATATGATCCAACATGCCGATCCTATCGGTGTTGGATCACTCGGTCCTAAAGAGGCTCTCTTGATCCAGCTAGAGGTTTTAGGAGATAACGTCCGCGTACCTCATCTGGCTGAACAAGCAATTCTTGCGGGTATTGAGTTGTTAAGCCCACACCATTTGCCAGAGTTGGCAAGGCATTTAAACATACCGGTTTCGCAAGCCAAAGAAATCGTCCGTTTTATTAGCGATAATCTAAATCCATTCCCAGGTCGAGCACATTGGGGAGATCAGACGAACGCCGGGGTATCCAATGGTCCGGATCACACCTACCATTTCCCAGATATCATCATCAGTAGAGTGAATGAAGGAGAAGACACCCCTCTTATTGTTGAGATTGCAATGCCATTCTACGGTTCATTACGGGTTAATCCATTATTTCGTGAAGCCCTTCAAGAAGCACCAACTGAAAAATCTGAGTTATGGCAGGCAGATCTTGAACAGGCAACCCTTCTGGTAAAGTGCTTACAACAGAGAAATCATACCATTGTACGTTTGATGCAAACCTTGGTAGTAATACAGCGCGAATTCATTCTAAAAGGTGACGCTTACCTAAGACCGATTACACGTGCAGACCTGGCAGACGAACTCGAAGTACACGAATCGACCATGTCAAGAGCAGTCTCCGATAAGGCAGTCCAGCTTCCTAATCGAAGGATCGTGCCCCTCTCTATGTTTTTCGATCGAAGTTTACATGTTCGCACCGCTTTAAAACAATTGATTGATCAGGAAACATACACGCTCAGTGATTCACAAATAGCAGCCTTATTATCCGGTATGGGTTATTCTGTCGCACGACGGACGGTTGCCAAGTATCGCTCCATTGAAGGGATTTTACCTGCGCACTTACGCAATCGAGCCTACAAACCACGTATCATGTTACCTCAACATAATGAACAAAGTGTCGCAGTTTAGCAATTTTCTAAAACGCCAATTACCTCTGTTAGGAACAGTGGAAATTGAAACCTTACTAAATTCTCTCCCGCAAGCTGCGATCATCGTTAATCATCTCAATGATCATATTCAACTGGCCAATACAAAAGCCACCGAGTTAACTGCCTACACGCGTAGCGAGCTGACCCAGGTTGATTTTAATTCCCTCTTTCAGATCATTAGAAATGAAGACCAGGAGACGGATGAGCGGTTAGAAGAGGGTAGAAATCCTTCCGCCTACGAGCTGGTCAGGCGAGGAGGGTCAAAGACCATTGTACAAGTAAATGTAAGTCCACTTGGAGAAAGCAACCGCTACTCACTGATATCGTTTGAGCCTGACGAGCTGTTCCGGTTGCATAAGGAAGAAGAAGAAAGAAATCGTGTCTTATGGGACCATTTAAACCAACTGTCACGGGCTTTATTAAGCACTGATTTCGAAAAATCACTGTCATTGGTTCTCCAGGCCAGTCAAGCACTCACCGGTGCATCTATCCTTTGTATTTATCAGGTGAGCGGACACCAGCCTAACCTCCAGAGAGTCGCATCCACACGAAGCACTGATAGCTTTCCCGATGAAATATCGAACCAGGATTTCTCGCATCTACAATCACCAGTATTATGGGTAAAGGGTAAACGAGCGAGTAACAATTTACATCGCATTGCCCATACATCCAATTCATCCTACATTGCATCAGCTCCGATCGGTGAAACCAATGCGTTTATTGGTTTGGTAGTGGCATCCGACGAGGACTCCGCGCCTTCCACAAACCTGCTGACTCAATTGACTTTCCTTTCCTCACAGATAAACAATATCATTCAAAGCCACGCCCTTAATACTCAGCTTCGCCTGGATATACAAGATTATTTAACGAAAGTCTTAGTAAATCGTGCAATCTTCGATTCGATGGAAGATGGCATCATCATTCTCTCACCCGAGCTTACGATCAACTCCTTAAATCCATCAGCAGAATTATATTTAGGCTATGCAACCGAGGAAATCGCTGGTCAGCAAATTGAGAATGTATTAATTGGCAGTGATGACTTGAAAGGATCTTTTCAGGTAGTAAAAAACGAACAACGAATTGATAGTATCGGAAGTATTAAACTCTACCGGCGGAATGGGGAATCATTTCTGTCGAATTTACGGATCATTCCAATTGTTAATGAGAACTTGATCACAAGCATTATTATTTTATTTCATGATCTTAGTGATCAAGAGGAATATCGCTTAAAAAACCAACAACTCGAACAACGCGCTACCTTGGGTGAAGTTACCGCCAGTTTTGCTCATGAAGTGCGCAATCCGATCAACAATATTTTTACAGGCTTGCAGTTATTAGCGATCAATTTACCACCTGATGACCCAAACCAAAAAAATATATCCCGGCTCGAGGAAGATTGTGAGCGCCTCACATCTCTGGTAAAATCGAGCTTGATTTTTGTACGCCCTATGGAGTATAAGCCTGAGTCGATCAACCTTAGTCTGTTGATCTCGAATCTCCTTGAACGTTGGCGATCAAGGCTTGTCAAATTGAATATCAAGTACCAAGTTCAGACCGATCAATCCATCCCATCCATTGAAGGAGATTATCGTGCCTTGGAACAGGTGTTTACTAATCTGATCAACAATGCAATCGAGGCCATGGAATCGACAGGAGGAATGCTCTCCATCAAAATCCATCAGGTCAATGAGAGCGAAGAACAACCGCACATTGAGGTGAGTATCTCAGACACCGGTCCTGGTATACCTCTGGAATTACGGGAGAAGATCTTTGAGCCATTCTTTACCACGAAGCAACACGGCACAGGATTAGGATTGGCGATTGTTAAACGAATCATTACGGCGCATAAGGGTTCAATCTATGTGAATAGCATATTAGGCGGTACAAATTTCGTAGTTCAATTCCCGTGCGTATAATAACAACTCGTATATGGATAACAAATGACAGCTACAATACTGATTGTTGATGATGAAGTAAATGCCCGCCTAAATATAGGTGGCTTTTTGGTCACCCGCGGGTATGAAGTTCTTGAAGCGGCTACCCTGGCTGAAGCGCGTGACCAGCTCAGGCTGGGTAGCGCAGATATCGTTTTGCTAGATGTTGAACTACCTGATGGATATGGCCCAACCTTACTGGGAGAAACTGCACACCTTCCAATGCGCCCGCCGATTATTATCATTACTGCTTTTGGTCATATTGATATGGCAGTCGAAGCAATGAAGAATGGCGCACATGACTTTTTACAGAAACCTGTTCAACTTGCTTCGTTAGAAAAATCAATCCAACGCGCCCAAGAAATTGTGGCTATGCGCAGAGAATTGGTCCATCTTCGTGAATCGCAACGAAGAGAATACTCTTCCATGGTCTGTGTCAATCCAGCCATGCAGCTCGTTCTTCATCAGGCACAGCGAGCTGCAGCTGCCTCGGTATCTGTTTTAATTACAGGGGTAACCGGAACTGGTAAAGAAGTATTTGCCAACGCCATCCATCAAATGGGACCCCGTGCAAATAAACCTTTTATTGCCATCAACTGCGCCGCGATTCAAAGTACCGTGCTTGAATCTGAATTATTCGGCTATGAAGCGGGTGCATTCACCAGTGCAGAAAAGAGGAAATTAGGCTTAATGGAGGTGGCAGATCAAGGGATCCTATTTTTGGATGAAATTTCATCCATGCCAGTAGATATGCAAGCTAAATTACTTCGGGCAATTGAAGAACAGAAATTTCGCCGGGTCGGGGGAACGGTTGAAGTACATGTAGACGTGCAGATCATTGCCGCATCCAACCGGGACCTGATTGCGGCGATGGAAAAAGGTGAATTTCGTCATGACCTCTTTTACCGGCTCAAAGTCGTGGATCTGCATTTACCCCCCCTTAAAGAACGCAAGGATGATATTCCAGATCTCGTAGGATTGTTTATTCGCCAAAATAATCAGCGTCTGGGGGTTAATATTCAGGATGTGACACCTCGTGCCATGGAAGCATTAGTCAATCATGCCTGGCCAGGAAATATCCGCGAGTTGCGCAATGTCATTGAACGTTCGATGCTTTTTTGTGACGAAAGTTCGATTGATCTGCCCCATCTACCCATAGAGTTGATCAAATTATCCCAAGAAATAAATTCCGATCCTCAATGATCCATAATATTTATACCTATTGATTCCAGATTGAGTAATTTCGAGTGAAGCACACTTGTGGTGAGCTGGGATCAATCAGGCAAATATCATATTGGATATTTGCACCATTCGGTCCGTTAATCGGATCAAGCTCGATGCTTGTCGAGCCCGCCTCCCCCGTTGGGTCGAGCATGTAATTCTTAGTGATTCCATCCGGTTGTTTAATCAATAGCGATAATTCGAGACCACTCACAGGCAATCCATTTTGTATTGCCTCTACATGGATCACCTGTCTTTGACCCGAAGGGATCACTGGATATTGTTCCCACACATTGATTTGCAATGCTTCTGTCACCGAGTTATCCGCTGTTGGTGTGGAAATACCATTCGTCAGATATTTGACTCCAAGTGCATGCGGCCTGATAAGTAATTGTTCAGGAGCTGTTGGATGGTATTCCAGACCGAGGTTTGTAAACCATTGAGTGTAGCCTCCATCTGGCAGGGATCGATATTCGGCAATTGGAAATCCAGAATAATCCATCCCCCCATGGTCAGTAATATATGTGCTAAATACCTGCGGTACATTGTATCCAAGGTTCTCACCGAGTTGATAAAAGGATAACCCATCCATCTTGATCTCTTGGGTTGGCGGCTCTGACTTGAACCCAACCCAGGCAGGTAAGGGTCTAAGCTTAATCCGTGAACCATCCAAAGGATCAATAAACATGGCAATATTCTGAAAAACCATTTCAAAATTACCATCCTCTGCGATATAAGGAGCAGCCAGGGGTTCACCGGAATATCCATATCCGAGATTCTCTGCTTTCTGTAGAAACAAGCGCTCCGTTTCGCTATAATCCCGTGCATAAGAAGGCAAGGGGGGGATATTGTCTGAATTTTGGAATTGGCAATTTTCACCGCACATCCACTGCCCATAAGGCATCAAGTGAATTTGTCCCGGTGAATCGGAATAATTTCTATAAAAGCCTAAACCATCGAAGTATTGCTCATATCTCTGCTTTTCATCATTTGCTTTCAC
>Ga0209254_10004109_pt1 | contig 13304 bp, 8 predicted proteins | sample FrelakmetDIP11DI_FD_187148 | JGI IMG/M metagenome (GOLD analysis project Ga0209254, IMG submission 187148) | Freshwater lake sediment microbial communities from the University of Notre Dame, USA, for methane emissions studies - DIP11 DI (SPAdes)... | ecosystem: Environmental > Aquatic >...
AAAAAAGTAAATGCATATTCTCCCTTATTCCCTTTTAAATTGCCCTGGCTGGAGTTTGCTCCAGGATTATCGATTGATATGGGAGTTATGCTGGATCCTATTTCGGTGATGATGCTGGTGGTTGTGACGTTTATTTCACTCATGGTGCATATTTACAGCCTTGCATACATGAAAGGAGAAGAAAGATACAGTACTTTTTTTGCCTTTCTCGGCTTGTTTACGTTTTCCATGTTAGGACTGGTGATGTCTTCCAATATATTTCAGATCTATATGTTCTGGGAATTGGTAGGTGTTTCATCCTTTTTGCTGATTGGGTTCTATTACAGCAAACCATCTGCTGTAGCTGCGGCTAAAAAAGCTTTCATCGTTACCCGCTTTGCAGACCTCGGGTTTCTGATAGGGATTCTTATTTTATCTTATTATGCACATACATTAGATATTCAAACGCTTTTACAACGATTTACTTTGCCAGGTTCTCCGGGATTGCAGGGTGCTATGTCTGCTTCGTTCCTGGGTCTTTCCGCACTCACCTGGGGGTTGGCGCTTATATTTATGGGCGGTGCCGGTAAAAGCGCCATGTTCCCCTTGCATATATGGCTACCTGATGCCATGGAAGGCCCAACCCCGGTATCTGCATTGATACATGCTGCTACAATGGTTGTTGCTGGTGTATTCCTGGTAGCAAGGCTCTTTCCTGTTTACGCAATTGCTGCACCGGATGTATTACAGTGGATCGGATCTATCGGTGTAGTGTCTGCATTAGTAGCCGCGATCATTGCCTGTACTCAAACAGATATAAAAAGAGTGCTGGCATATTCAACCATGTCTCAGATAGGGTATATGATGTTTGCCCTTGGCGTATCCGGATATGGAGGCGAAAATGGACTTGGCTTTACCGCTTCCCAATTCCATTTATTTACTCACGCCATGTTCAAGGCCCTGCTCTTTCTTGGTGCCGGTGTTGTAATTCATGCAGTGCATAGTAATGAGATGAAAGATATGGGCGGGCTCCGCAAACAGTTACCCGTAACACATCTCACATTCCTTATAGCTTGCCTTGCCATTGCGGGGATACCTCCACTGTCCGGCTTCTTTAGCAAGGAAGAGATTCTATTGGCAGCTTATCAAAGTAACAGGATGATTTTCGGAATTGCTTTATTCACTTCCGGACTTACCGCTTTTTATATGTTCCGGTTGTACTTCAGTATCTTCTGGAACAAACCTGCTTCGCATAGCCATCACAGTAAGGAAGGAAGTTTTGCGCTTTTGTTTCCGTTGGTTATACTGGCCATCGGTGCTGTTTTCGCCGGCTTCATTCCTTTTGGCAATTATGTTAGTTCAGACGGTATACCATTGCCAACATCACTTCACCTGCAGTTTTCCATTGCACCGGTATTGATCGGCCTCGCTGGCATTTTACTGGCTGCATGGTTTTATAAAAACAAAAATGAGCGTCCCGGGAAACTGGCAACAGCACTAAATGGCTTTTACACTACCGCATTAAATAAGTTTTACATAGACGAATTATATCTCTTCGTTACAAAAAAAGTATTGTTCAACCTGGTGGGTAAACCCGCCGCCTGGTTTGACAAAAATGTGGTGGATGGACTGGTGAATTTTTCCGGCAATTCTACGTTGAGTCTGTCTGAAAAGATTAAAAGATTTCAATCGGGTAAGGTGCAGCAGTATGCCATCACCTTTTTGGTAGCGGTATTACTGTTGGCTGTATTGATTATTTATATTGTAAACCCGTCATAAATTATTAGGGAAAGAGCGTGATCGGCATTAGAACAGAAAAGTGAAACCCTCTTCCCCGTTAACCCTGCAACATGAACTTACTTGCATTATTGATCATTCCATTGCTCACAGCCATTTTTATTTTGGTGGAGCGCAGGCCTCAACAGGTCCGGTGGCTGGCGCTCATAGGCGCTTCCCTGCAACTGGTGGCGGCTTTGATGTTATTCTTTGGTTACCGGCAGGCCGTGCAAACTATTTCCTCCGGACCGATCATTTTCCAGGATCAATACAATTGGTATCCATCATGGAATATTGGTTTACATATTGGCGTAGATGGTATAAGTGTGGCTATGATTATGCTCACTTCCTTTGTGGTAATAGCAGGTGTACTGGTATCATGGAATATGAACAAGATGACCAACAGCTTTTTCTTCCTGTTGATACTTCTTAGTTTAGGGGCCTATGGATTTTTCATTTCGCTGGATCTCTTTACTTTATTTTTCTTTCTTGAAATTGCCGTCATTCCCAAATACCTGTTGATTGGCATCTGGGGCAGTGGCCGCAAGGAGTACAGCGCCAATAAACTCGCCCTTATGTTGATGGGTGGTTCTGCACTTATCCTTGTGGGTATACTCGCTTTATATTTTTCTTACCCTGAAGGAAGCCGCACATTTGATATGCTTCAGATTGCCGCAAAAGATATTCCAGTAGAAACGCAGCGCTTTATTTTTCCTTTGATCTTTGTTGGTTTTGGTGTATTTACCGCCTTGTTTCCTTTTCATACCTGGGTGCCTGATGGTCACTCATCCGCGCCTACTGCAGGATCCATGTTCCTGGCGGGTATTTCCATGAAACTCGGCGGCTACGGTTGTTTGAGGGCTGCCACCTGGCTGATGCCGGAAGGAGCAAAAGAATACAGCATGATTATTATTGTATTGTCTACGATAGCAATTATTTACGGCGCCTTTGCTACGATGATGCAGAAGGACCTTAAATATATAAACGCATACTCTTCGGTTAGCCATTGCGGTTTTGTACTGCTGGGTATTGGGATGCTTACCAAAACGGCATTGACCGGAGCGGTATTTCAAATGGTATCACATGGCCTTATGACGGCCCTTTTCTTCGCAGTTATCGGAATGATTTACGAACGGACACATACACGTATGGTAGCAGATATGGGTGGACTGATGAAGGTGATGCCTTTTATTACTACGGTTATGTTCATTGCGGGTCTTTGTTCTTTAGGACTCCCCGGCTTCAGTGGTTTTGTAGCTGAGATGACGGTATTCATGGGCGGATGGGAGCGTGCAGGTGCATTTTACAGGGTAGCTACTGTTCTGGCTTGTATGTCGATTGTGGTTACCGCAGTTTATATTTTACGGGCAATAGGATCAACTGCTATGGGGCCAATTACAAATGAAAAATTCAAAGGCCTTGGAGATGCGGCTTGGAATGAAAAACTGGCTGCCATCATATTGATCGCGGGAATTGTGGCCATGGGGGTAGCGCCTTTCTGGCTTAACGAACTGGTTACACCCGGAACGGAACTGATCATGCAAAAAATTGGCGCACTGCCTAAATAAAAAATACTTCGGATGACACGCAAGTGGGACTGCCGGAGAAAAACGAAACGATGAGAGAAATTTTATTATTGATGAAGTCGGAACTGATGATCACGGTGATCATCTTTATCCTGCTCCTGATCAAATTGGGCAAGGGGCTGAAAAACGCCACTTTGCTGTCGCTTGTTCAGGTACTGCTACTCGTTAGTATAGGCCTGGCACTGGTTGAAAACAGGGATGGAAGATTATTTGATGGCATGTTCCTTGGTGGCACCCTTGTGGGTTTCCAGAAAGCCATATTAGGACTGGCGGTTTATTTGATTACTTTATTATTTTCCGGGTGGCTCAAAAAATCAGATCATCTTTCGGAGTTTCTTGTGCTCATGCTTTCATCATTGCTTGGTATGTTTTTCATGATTTCCAGCGGCAACCTGTTGATGTTTTTCCTATCTCTCGAACTCACAACTATTCCTGTTGCGGCAATGGCTAATTTCGAACTGGAAAAGAAGAAATCTGCAGAAGCGGCTATGAAGATGATACTGTCTTCAGCTTTTTCATCCGGCATTCTTTTATTTGGTATTTCGCTGGTATATGGAGCAACGGGAAGCATAGATTTTTCAGAACTGTCAAAGCTGGTAGAGGTAAATGGTTTGCAGGTGATGGCTTTTATCTTTTTGTTTAGTGCCTTTTCATTCAAGCTTTCCATTGTTCCCTTTCATTTATGGACTGCCGATGTGTATGAAGGCTCACCGATGGCGGTTACTTCTTTTTTGTCGGTAGTATCAAAAGGTTCCATCGCATTCATCTTCATAACAGTATTGTATAAGGTTTTTCAGTCTTTGGAAGAAGTATGGTATATTTTGCTGGTGATATTGGCTATTGCTACAATGGTTATTGGAAACCTGTTTGCCCTTCGGCAGGATAATATCAAACGATTCCTGGCTTTTTCATCCATAGCCCAGGTAGGTTTTATACTGGTGGGCATGAGTGGCAATACGGAAGCAAGCTATAGTGCCGTTACCTATTTTGTGCTGGTTTATGTTTTTTCAAACCTCGCCGCATTTGGCGTAGCGGCGGTTTTGTCGGAGGAATCTGGTATTGAAAACATATCAGGTTACCGCGGACTGAACAAATCCAATCCATTTCTTGCCTGGATGATGGCGCTTGCTTTGTTTTCTTTGGCAGGTATCCCGCCAACAGCCGGTTTTTTTGGTAAAATGTTTTTATTGAGCTCCGGTGCGGTGAAGGGTAATTACTGGTTCATCATTATTGCGGCTTTGAATATGATTGTTTCTCTTTATTATTATTTGAAAGTGGTAAGGGTGATGTTTATGGAAGAGCCTATGCCCGGTGCGGAGAAAATCAAAATCGATCAACCTGTAAAATTTGCTTTACTGATTTGTGCTTCAGGTATAGTTTTGGCAGGAGTGTTTAGTTGGATATATGATTATATAACAAAACTAGCTTAACCGCGAAGAAAAAAGAACGCTAAGAAATGGCTATTAATCAAAATCATCCATTCGAAGAACTCAACGGCACACGATGTGCGGTTGTGGAAAAGAATGTGAAGCCCGAAAGAGTTGAGTTCCTAAAGTATATTCTTGAAGGCAATGGATTTACTGTAGTTGTTGTTCCTTCTCCGCCACCCAAGGCAGCTCCTGCTCCTAAAGTGGAAGAAGGAGCAGAGCCAGTTGTTGTTATTTCTTCTGTGGCACCTGAAACGTTTACGGTTGGTGTAACAGATGTAACTTTCAATTCAACAAACGCGATTTTTGGGAGATTGCTACGAAGCCCGGATGGGCATGTGGTTACGATGGCTTACTGGCAGCAGAAAGAGGATGTCTCACATGATGATATTCCCTACTACGCAACTACATAAAACTGCCGGAATAGGTTTGTTATTACCATTATCAGACAGATTCAGAATCAGATTTTCTCCTCAAATTGCTGTAAGATTTTTTTAACCTCCGTTTCAGAAATGTTTATTCCCAGGAGTTGATCTTCAGGGATAATTTTTTTTGATCTAAGTTGCTGTATGGCACGGTTCAGGCTTCTGACAGGGATAGCCAGGTAATCGGCCAGATCTTTCTTTGAAATGTCAATGGCCTGGTTTCGTGAGAGGAGAAGGAGTTTGAGCATGGTGTATTCAACCGGGTATATTTGCTGGTAGGATGCTCTTCTGACGGTCTGCTCAAGTCGTGAAGCCAAATCGTTCAAAAAAATCTGGTTAAGGTATTTCTCATTTTCCAGGCATTGAGCAAAATAAGTTTTCCCTATTTGAAATACCTCAGTTTCAACCAGTGCAGTTACACTGCAAATATTGGGTATCTTTCTGATTAGTTCCAATTCGCCGATTATTTCACCCTCTCCCAAAAAAGCCACGATATAATCACGACCGTTTTCTTCTGTTAAAAAGCATTTGACAATGCCTTTATTTATTACATAGATGTATTGATTTATTTTATCCTGTGTCATAAATTGATGGCCCGCTTCAAACGACTTAAGTTTGATTTCATCCGGCAATTTTCCACCCGATGATTTTTTCTTTATCCATTCTACAAAATCACGGTTCGTTATGATCATACGAAATGAATTTGGGTCAAATGACCCGATTAATGATAATCGGGTTGCTTAATTTGCTTTAAAAATAATTAAATACCTGATGCGGCATTTGTTAATAGATACAGATACAGCTTCCGATGATGCAGTGGCCCTGGTTATGGCATTAACATATCCGGGCGTAAAGACGGAAGCGATTACAGTGGTGGCTGGTAATGTACCTGTTGAGCAGGGTGTTCAAAATGCCTTATACACCAGTGATATGTGCGGAGTTGATGTTAATATTTACCAAGGTGCGGCTGCGCCGATACTTCGGCCACTCCAGACAGCTCAATTTATTCATGGTCAAGACGGGATGGGGGATATCGGACTGGATCTATATGGCAGGCAACCGAAAAAGGGGAATGCCATTGATGTAATCATAGATACTATTTTTGCCCATCCGGGCAAATTGGAATTGGTCACCTTGGGGCCTCTTACAAATATTGCTATTGCCATCTTAAAAGAACCCTCAATGGTGACAAAAGTGAAACAATGCACTATCATGGGCGGTGTGGGGAAGGGGCATGGCAATATCACTCCGGTTTCAGAATACAATATCTGGGCGGATCCGGAAGCTGCATCAATTGTATTTAGTTCCGGTATGCCGATAACCATGGTAGGGTGGGATATTTCCCGTGAATATTCCATCATAGACAAAGAAACCAGGTTGTTAATACGTGCGCTGGACAGTCCATTGGCACATTTTAGCATAGATATACAGGAAACGCTGCATACTTTTGCAACAGAAAATTCAGGTTTGCCGGGTTATGACCTCCCTGATGCAATAGCCATGGCTATTGCACTGGATGCCTCTGTTATAACTGTGAAGGCTAATCGAAAAGTAGAAGTCATAACGGATAACGGAATCACCCGGGGACAGACCGTAATTCATCATATCAACTCATTGCATTACGGAAATGCCATCGATATAGTTTTAACAGCCTCCAGGGATAAATTTTTAAACTTATTATTTCAGTCACTTATATAAATATGAGAAGGGCCATAATTTTATTCACTTTCTTTTCAACTGCTATTTTGCCTCATTGCAGGAGCCAAAATAATTTTGTATCCCTCCCAAAAGTTGAATTGCACCTGCACCTGGATTGCTCGCTTAGTTTTGATGTAGTTAAAAAACTCAACCCTTCCATCAGTTTTCAAGACTACAGGAAAGATTTTGTGGCACCTTCTAAATGTCCTAGCCTGGCCGACTATATAACCAGGGCAATAAAGGGAGTTGAATTGATGCAGACAAAAGAACAATTGCGACTGGTTACCCTTGATCTTTTTGATCAACTTAAATCAGATAATGTTATATATGCGGAAATCCGTTTTGCGCCGCTGTTACATCTGGCGAAGGGTTTGAGTGGAGAGGAAGTTGTAAGGGCCGTAAATGATGCTGTGGTTGAAGGTATCAAAAAGACAGGTATTGAGGCAGGTATCATTTTGTGTACTCTACGCCATTTTTCAGAGGCGCAAAGTATGGCCACAGTACATCTGTTTGATAAGTTTGAAAATTCACATGTTGTTGGTTTTGATATCGCTGCTGATGAAGCCGGTTTTCCGATTACCAATCATATCAAAGCATTTGATTATGCGCATGCAAATGGCATCAGTTGTACTGCCCATGCGGGGGAAGCAAAAGGACCGGAAAGTGTAAAGGAAACCTTGCGGTTTTTTCGTCCTTCCAGAATCGGTCATGGGGTAAGGAGTATGGAGGATACTGCGTTGATAAAAATCCTGAAAGATAAAGGCATACATCTGGAAGTTTGTCCTACGAGTAATGTACAGACCAATGTTTTTGATAAAATGGAGAGCCATAATATAAACAGGATTTATAATGCAGGCGTATCGATGAGCGTGAATACCGATGCAAGGACCATTTCAGATGTCACTTTAACAAAGGAATACGCTACCCTGAAAAAATATTTCAACTGGGATAAGGAGCACTTTTTAAAATGCAACCTGGAAGCTATTGGTCATGCGTTTGCTTCTAAAGAAAAGAAAGCGATTATCCGGGAAAAAATAATCAAAGCATACAGAGAATAGATGCTTAATGTTTTACGGACAGGCGGTCAGACGGAGGCCGTCAGACCGGAAATCCTCTCCTCACCCGCCGAAGCATCATTTTACAAAAGGTATTTTTGAACTAATGTGCGAAGGCGGGGCGGTTAATGTATTTCTCACCGCTTACTCTGCAATACTTTTATATAATTGGCCCGCTCGAATGCTGTTGGATCAGAAATATTCTGCTGGCTCAGGATCCCTTTAAAATCTTTTACAGCTTTAAACTCCATATCCTCCATCCACTGATCAAGGTCGTTTTTCATTTTTCGCAGGTAGCCGATGCCGTTTTTATAAAGGGCAGAGGCCGTCATCGCCACATCGGCGCCGGCAAGGATATATTTGATAACTTCTTTGGCGCTTTCCACACCCGTTGTTGCAGCAAGAGAAACAGGAACACGACCATATAACATCGCAATCCATAATAGTGGCAGCCTGATTTCATTGGAGCCGCTGTACTGCAGGTTCGATAAAATTTTTAATTCATGAATATCAAAATCAGGTTGATAGAAACGGTTGAATAAAACGAGTCCATCGGCGCCGGCCTTTTGCATCCGCAGGGCCATATTGCCGGTGGAACTGAAATAAGGATTTAATTTTACCGCAACAGGTATCTTAACCGTATTGCGCACTTCAGTGATGATGTTCAGGTAACGATGCTCAACTTCAGAAGCAGATACATGCACATCGCCGGGAATGAAAAAGATATTGATCTCAAGTGCATCGGCGCCAGCCTGTTCTATCTGGCGTGAATACTCTATCCAGCCTTCGGAAGTAATTCCGTTTAAACTTGCGATAATGGGGATCTCTACCTGTGCCTTAGCAGCCCATATTTTTTCCAGGTACTCTTCTGTTCCGGTGGCATAATTTTCCAGGTTGGGAAAAAAATCCGATGCCTCCGCAAACATATGGCTGGTGGCATTTCGAACCGATGCATACTTTGCAGCTTCAGCACGGATCTGTTCTTCAAACAGAGAGAAAAGCACCACGGCGCCGGCACCCTGTTCTTCCATTTCAACAATATTATTGGTTTCTTGCGACAGGGTAGATGCAGAAACTACAATGGGGGAAGTCAGTTCAAGTCCCATATATGTTGTACGCAGATCCATATGTTTTCTTTTTTCAGTTATTTATGCTATTGGTACAAAGTCGCTTGCCGGTAAAGTGGCCAATTCTTCGTAATTCTTCCAACGGAGGTTTACCATTTCCTGGGCAAGCTTCATTAGTTTTTCGGCCTGCTCGGGATGTGTGCGTGTAAGTACCTTATATCTTAATTCATTATAGGCATAGTCTTTTAACCCGATTGTTGGCCTGGCAGAATCCAGGATGAAAGGATTTTGTTTTTTCTTTCTTAGCGTTGGATTATACCTTATCAATGGCCAGTATCCGCTGTGCACGGCCTTTTGCTGCTGATCCAATCCATCACGCAGGTCGTAGCCATGTGCAATGCAATGACTGTAAGCCAGTATCAGCGATGGGCCGTCATGGGCTTCGGCTTCGCGCATGGCCAGTAATGTTTGCTGTGGGTTGGCGCCGAATGCTACCCTTGCCACGTATACGTTACCGTAAGAAATGGCCTGCATGGCAAGGTCTTTCTTGCCGATGCTTTTTCCGGCTGCAGCAAATTTAGCAGTTGCAGCAGTGGGTGTGGCTTTCGACGCCTGACCGCCTGTATTTGAATATACTTCCGTATCGAGTACGAGTACATTGATATTTCTTCCACTGGCAAGTACATGGTCAAGACCGCCATAACCAATATCATACGCCCATCCGTCGCCACCAACGAGCCATACGCTTCTATTCACGAGATTGTCTGAAACAGAAAGCAGTTGCCTGGCCCTGTCGCCATCGATGGTACTGAGTTTTTGTTTCAGTTCGGCTACGCGTTTACGCTGATCGATCACCTCGGATTCAAGTGACTGAGTTGCATTTAGAATGGAATCCGCCAGCGGCTGGCCTGTTTGTGCAGCCAGTTCTGTGAGTAGTTCACGGGCCACGGCCGTATGCTTATCGGTAGAGATTCTCATTCCCAATCCGAATTCGGCATTGTCTTCAAACAATGAATTCGACCATGCCGGGCCTTTACCTTCTTTATTTACAGCCCAGGGTGTTGTTGGCAGGTTGCCGCCATAAATAGATGAACAACCTGTTGCATTGGCTACCAGGAGGCGGTCGCCATACAGTTGGGAAAGTAATTTCAGGTAAGGCGTTTCGCCACATCCCGCACATGCACCTGAGAATTCAAAAAGTGGTTCCAGGAATTGTGCACCATGGACGGTAGAGAAATCAATCATCGAACGATCGTTCCAGGAGATATTTTCAAAATATTTGATATTCGCTTTTTCTTTTTCAAGAATTGGTTCCTTTTCATCCATATTGATGGCCTTACGGGAACGGTCACCCGGATTTGTGGCCGGGCATACTTCCACACACAGGTTACAGCCGGTACAGTCTTCCACATAAACCTGCAAGGTGTACCTGGTTTCAGGGAAGCCACGGGAATTAATAGGCGCAGATGGGAACTCTTCCGGGGCTTTTTTCAGGTTATCCTCATGGTAGAACTTAGCGCGGATAACACTGTGCGGACAAACATAGGCACAGTTACCACACTGGATACAGATTTCAGGATCCCATATCGGTACGAGGTCGGAGATATTTCTTTTCTCCCACTGGGTGGTTCCGCTCGGATAGGTACCATCAATGGGCATCATACTAACAGGCAGTTCATCGCCATGACCCACCATCATCTTAGCCGTAATGTTTTTTACAAAATCCGGAGCTTCTGCAGCTACTACATCTGTAAGTGATACAAACTTACCAGTTACTGTTGCTGGAACGGTTACTTCGTATAAGTGGTCAAGCGTAGCATCCACTGCCTGGAAGTTTTGTTCTATAACCGCTTTTCCTTTTTTATAATATGTTTTTTCAATCGTCTTTTTGATCTCTGCAATGGCTTCCTCACGGGGTAGTACACCTGATAATGCGAAGAAGCAGGTTTGCATGATGGTGTTAATACGACCACTCATACCCGTATCACGGGCAACCGTAGTGGCATCAATTACAAAGAACTTTAATTTTTTATCGATTATAAATTTTTGAGCCGCAGCCGGGAGTTTATCCCAAACTTCATTTTTATCATAGGCACTGTTGAGTAGAAATGTTCCGCCTGTTTTCGCAAATTCCAGCATCTCCACTTTATAAAGAAAATTAAACTGGTGGCAGGCTACAAAATCTGCCTGGCTGATAAGGTAAGGAGCCCGGATGGGTTTAGGGCCAAAACGAAGGTGGGATACGGTCCGGGCCCCCGATTTTTTAGAGTCGTATACAAAATAACCCTGTGCATAGAGCGGCGTATTTTCTCCAATGATCTTGATGCTGTTTTTGTTGGCGCCTACAGTGCCATCAGCGCCAAGTCCAAAGAAGAGGCCCTGTCTCCATTCGGATTCGTCTAATGTGAACGCAGGGTCGTATTCAAGTGATGTAAAGGATACATCATCATTGATACCTATGGTGAAATGATTCTTGGGATTGTCTTTATTTAGTTCATCAAAAACCGCTTTAACCATCGCCGGTGTAAATTCTTTTGAAGAAAGTCCATAACGGCCGCCGATCAGTTTAGGCATTTTTTTGAGCAGTCCATCCTGCATGGCTTCCACCAGGGATGTAAGTATGTCCTGGTACAAGGGTTCGCCTGATGCGCCGGGTTCTTTGGTCCGGTCGAGCACCGCAATGGATTTTACTGTTTCGGGTAGGGCTTTCAGCAAGTGAGCCAGGGAGAAAGGCCGGAATAAACGAACGGTTACTACACCTGTTTTTTCACCGCGGCTATTCAGCAATTTGGCTGTTTCTTCAACCGTTTCAGCCCCGGATCCCATTAATATGATAACCCTTTCTGCATCCGCTGCGCCGGTATATTCAAACAGTTCATATTTCCTGCCGGTCATTTTGGCAAAGGCGTTCATTACATCTTCAACAATACCAGGTGTTGCGGTATAGAAAGGATTTACAGTTTCTCTTCCCTGGAAATAAACGTCGGGGTTTTGTGCTGTACCGCGTATGAATGGATTGTCCGGACTCAACGCCCTGTTGCGGTGCGCAAAGACAAGTTCATCCGGTATCATTTGCCGGATCTGATCGTCCGGGATAAGTTCCAGTTTGTTTACTTCATGAGAGGTCCTGAATCCGTCGAAAAAGTGAATAAAGGGTATGCGTGACCGCAAGCTTGCAGCCTGTGCGATCAGTGCGAAGTCGTGCGCTTCCTGGATGCTGGCGGAACCCAGCATGGCGAACCCGGTGGAACGTGCTGCCATTACATCCTGATGATCACCGAAGATGGATAAGCCTTGTGCTGCCAATGACCTGGCAGCCACATGGAAAACAGCAGCCGTGAGTTCACCCGCGATCTTATACATGTTGGGGAGCATCAGCATCAACCCCTGTGAAGCTGTAAATGTTGTAGTGAGAGAACCTGTTTGCAATGCGCCGTGTACAGTACCGGCGGCACCGCCTTCGCTTTGCATTTCAATTACATCTGGTATATTTCCCCAAATATTTTTAATTCCTTTTGCCGCCCACTCGTCGGCCAGTTCGGCCATAGTGGAAGAAGGGGTAATGGGGTAGATGGCACAGACCTCATTTACGCGATATGCGATATAGGCCGCGGCTTCATTACCATCCAGGGTGGCTATCATTTTTACTTTATTTGACATCGTTGGAGGCTTTGGAAGGTTCAGGAATCATTTCAATAGCATGACATGGGCATTGTTCATAGCATACCGCACAACCTGTGCATTTGTTGAGGTCAAAGCGGTAACCTTTGCCCGGGCCGAGTTTAATGATGGCTTCTTCAGGACATGCGCCGAAACATCCATCGCATTCAAAACAGTTTCCGCAACTCAGGCAACGTTGTGCCTCGTAGCGGGCTTCTTTTTCGGATAAACCGGAGATCACTTCATCAAAACTTCTGACGGCTACCCATGGAACAAGCCTGGCTTGTTCCTGTAAAGGCGCGTCAGTTTTGTACCACATATGGAGTTTGCGATATCCGGCTGTCGGATGTTTTGCGGGTTTATTGAAAGTCTCGCCTTTGAGATATGCATTGATATATTTTGACGCTTTTTTGCCATGGCCAATTGCGATAGTTACACTGCGTGTTTCGCCAGGCAGCATGTCGCCGCCGCCAAAAATTCCACCCTCGCCCGTCATTCTTTCTGCATTGATCACCAGGGTGCCATCGTCTTTTAAACTGATGCCCGGAACTGTCCGAAGGAAACTGGTATCTGCTTCCTGGTTGAGGGCAACAATCAGTCCATCTGCTTTTACACTATCCCATTCACCAGT
>Ga0209254_10004110_pt1 | contig 13304 bp, 12 predicted proteins | sample FrelakmetDIP11DI_FD_187148 | JGI IMG/M metagenome (GOLD analysis project Ga0209254, IMG submission 187148) | Freshwater lake sediment microbial communities from the University of Notre Dame, USA, for methane emissions studies - DIP11 DI (SPAdes)... | ecosystem: Environmental > Aquatic >...
GCGAATGGGGGTAGTGGGTCTTTTTTTGGTCCTGGGTTTTGTGTTTTCCTTCGCCGCGTACGGAGCGGATCCCATTGTCATCGGTGTGCCGACATCCACGGGATTTGTCGAAGGGAAGGAAGGGCTTGCTGTTGTGCAGATGGCAGTAGAGGAAATTAACGCAAAGGGAGGTGTAAAGGTCGGTTCGGAAAAGCGAATGCTCAAGGTGGAATCCATTGACATTCGAGACGCGGCTCCAGGTGTACCGGTTCCGGAGGCGCTGATGGGAATCGAGAAACTGATTCTGGAAAAGAAGCCGACAGCTCTCTTGATTGGCCCTTTTCGCTCTGAGGCTTTGCTTGCAGGGATGGACATTATCGCCAAATACAAAGTCCCAATGATCGGAACGATCGCGATGGCTCCTGGGTCAGAAGATAAGATTAAAGCCGATCCGGAGAAGTATAAATACGTCTTCAGAGCCTGCCTCAATGCGAGACACTTAGTTAAATACCTTGTGGAAATCATGGCATTCGCAAACAAGGAATTCGGGTTCAACAAGGTTTTCATAATGAATCAAGATGTGGGTTGGACAAGGGCCACAGCGGACTTAATGGTGAAAAACTACTTTAGCAGTGCTGGTTGGACCGTGATCGGCCAGGAGAGCTATCCCACCGGCGCTTCGGATTTCTCCTCCGCTTTGATGAAGGCAAAGAATGGTGGTGCGCAAGTCATTCTTCCGCTCTTCGACATGCCCCAGAGCGGAACCCTGGTGAAGCAATGGAAATCCATGAAGGTGCCCGCTCTGATGGCTGGGTTTATTTCTCCTCTCGCAGGGCCTGGAGCCTGGAAGACCTTTGATAAGAAGATTGGCGGTGCGATTAACTGTAATTTTGAGCTCGGCAGCGCCATCGCTTCCAAGAAGGTCCCTCCGTCTGTGGAATTCATAACGGCTTACGAAAAGAAATTCGGGAAACCCATGGAAGCCGGTCATGGCCCTGGTCCAACGTATGAATCCGTGTACATTTTGAAAGAAGCGATTGAAAGAGCCGGAAGCCTTGACCCGGATGCCCTAGTGACGGAAATCAAGAAAACAGACCGAACAGGGGTCATGGGACGCATTAAATTCGATGACGGCCATCAGGCTATCTTTGGCATGGACCCCAAAGAATCCGCTGTGGCGTGTGCCTTCCAATGGACAGACAAGGGAGGACGCATAAACGTTTTCCCTGAAGCTATTGCAGATGGTAAGATTCAGCTTCCTGCAGGCTTGAAGTCAGCGAAGTAAGCATGCAGGGACAAAGTCACAAAGGCACATAGGCACAAAGAAAGAGACAAAGGGACAAGGGGGTAAAGGCACAAAGCAGAAAAACTTTTCCTGTCTGTCCTCTGTGCCTTTGTACCTGTCTTCATTTGTCCCTTTGTAGCGCAGGGTGTCTGCTTCACGCGGCAGCGGTTGACAAGGTTGCTTAGGTCTCAGGCTAAATCCATAGAGGAACTTCAGGCGTGTTCGTAGGGACGATTGTTTACGCGGTCATCAACAGCGTCATCCTGATCCTGATGTCCATCGGGTTCAACCTAACCTTCGGCATCAGCGGGATCTCCAACTTTGCCTATGGGGCGCTCTATATCCTTGCCGCCTTTGTGACCTGGATGCTTCTGTATCTGGTGGGGCTTCCCTATTTGGTTTCGGCTCTGATCTCCATTCTCTTTACGGCGTTCATCGGCGCCATGATGTATCGCTTCATCCTGATGCGCGTCCGCGGACAGGTTCTTTCCGAGGTGATTGCCACCTTCGGTATCGGATTGGCCATCCTCGAGTTCTTCCGGTACCTGGGTTTCGTCGGAGTCGAATACGCGCTACCCGTGTTCATTGACGAGAGCTTCATGATCGGAGACGTTTATGTGGACATGCAGAGGATCCTGATCGTGATCTCGAGCGTGGTCCTGGTCCTTTTGCTCTGGCTTTTTGTCCATTACACCTCCCTTGGACTGGCTTTCAGGGGGATTGCCCAGGATGAACGCACCGCCCTCACCTTCGGCATGGACTCGGACCATATCGCCACCTTGAGCGTCTCCTTTGGTGCAGGGCTTGCGGCCATTGCCGCAACGATTATCATCCCCCTGGGAACCATCTCGGTCAGTCAAGGGTATGATGTGCTGATCAATGCTCTGGCGGTCTCCATCATTGGGGGTCTGGGCAGTACAAGCGGCGTGATCGTGGCGAGCCTTGTTGTGGGTTTTGCGCAACGCTTTACGGACACCTACATCGGGTCCCACTGGACCATGATCGTGAGCCTGGTGGCCCTCCTGATCGTGCTGGTGATCAAGCCCTCGGGGTTGTATGGGAAACAAAAAGAGTTGGAAGAAAGAATCTGAGAGTGAGAACTATTCGGGAAAAACGAATGTAGAATGTCGAACCGCAGAATAACGAATGTCGAAGGGAACCCAAGAACCTGAGCAAATAGTTGGGAAATGAACTTGATGCGTTCGTAAGAAGTCGTCTATGTCGCCACTCCTGCGAAGGCGGGAGTCCAGAAGACGCCGGAAAGACTGGATTCCCGCCTACGCGGGAATGACAGAAAAGGGGTTTTTGCGGCTTTCTACGAAGTTATCAAACTTCATCATTCGACATTCCTTGTTCGATATTCGACATTCGCTTTGTTTCGGTGATCTGAGATAACCAATTGATGGAACGTGGTGAAGGACGATTGTGAAGAAGCGACGAGAAAGAATAGATCGGGGCATCAAGGTCAGGGCTGAAGACATTTTTGCTGTCTGTTCCTGGCGGGAGATGCTCTATCTTTCCGCGCCCAGACTCCTCCCCATCATCGGTTTTATTGTTCTCCCACTGATTCTGGGAGATTACTGGCAAAGAGTTCTGCTCTCCGTGGCTGTCTTTGCACTGCTAGCCATCAGCTGGGACATCCTGGCCCAGAGCAGCATGGTCTCTCTCGGACAGGCGCTCTTTTTTGGGATGGGTGCTTACTGCTCCGGAATTCTCAACCACTATTTCGGGATTACCCCTTTTGTGACGATCCCCATTGCCGCGGTCCTGGGAGGTGCGATTTGCACGCTTCTCCTTCTGCCGGTCCTGAGGCTTCGCGGCGTGTATTTCGCTATGGTCACCCTGATCATCCCTCTTATGCTGGAGCGGGTGATTGAAGCAACCAAGATCTTTGGAGGCACGGAGGGGATCAGCGGCCTCACGGCGCTCCCTTCCAAATGGCTGGAACTTTACATCCTCTTGGCGGCTGTTCTTGCCGCCCTCTTCGGATTCAGGCGTTTGATGACCTCGGATTACGGTCTGGTCCTCAAGGGCATCAAAGACAACGACCGCTCTGTCATGAACGCGGGGATCAACGTCTACTGGTTCAAGATCCAGGCCCTCTTTATTGCCAGTTCGGTCGGCGCCTTTGCAGGCGCCATGATGACCCATGTCTACCGTTTCGTGGGCATGCCGGTATTTGCGCTTGATTATTCCATTCTCCCCATTGCGGCCGCCATGGTGGGAGGCCCTGGTTCCTTTGCAGGGGCGACCCTGGGCGCCTTTATTCTTGTTCCTCTTTCCGAAGCTCTTCGAGCGCTGGGCGGGTTGAGAATCGTCTTCTACGGCGTTTTTCTCGTCATTTTTGTTGTTGGGCTCCCTGAGGGAATCTTCCACTTCGTTTCGCGGAAATATCACCAGTTTGAGCGCTGGGTTGAGGTGGAGAAATGAGCGAAGCCCCCCTGTTGAGCGTCACGGATCTTTCAAAAGCTTTTGGCGGGGTTCAGGCCGTCAACCGGGTGAGCTTTGATCTCAACAAAGGCGATCTTCTCGGCATCATCGGCCCTAACGGGTCGGGCAAGACCACCACGGTCAATCTCATCACCGGTTTCGTGAAGGCTACGGCAGGCCGTGTTCTTTTCAAAGGGCAGGATATCACCAGATTGGCCCCGTACAAGATCGTCCGGCTCGGGATTGCAAGAACGTTTCAGATGGTGAAACCCTTTTATCAATTGCCCGCCTTCAAGAACATGATCATCCCTCTTTACTCTCCAAGGGTGAAAGCAATTGCCGGAGGCAAATACGGCGACCGCAATGCCGTGGCCCTGGATCTTCTCGAGGAAGTCGGGTTTGAAAGGGATGCCCAGGTCGCGTACAAGATTGCGAGTGTGCTCCCTCAAGGGTACCTGAAGAGGTTGGAGCTGGCGAAGGCCATTGCCCTTCAACCCGAACTCATGATCCTGGACGAGCTCTTCTCAGGGCTCAGTCTAGCTGAAGTGGCCAGCATTGTGCCCATCATCGAGAAGCTTCTTCAGGAAGGCAAGACCATCATCATGATCGAGCACCGGCTGAAGGAACTCTTCAGAATTGCCAGCCGGTTGATGGTGCTCAACTACGGTCGGAAGATTGCCGAAGGATCGGCGAAAGAGGTCATGGAGAGCGACGAAGTTAAAAAAGCTTATCTCGGCTCGGAGGAATAGGAAGGAGAATCTCACCGCAGAGCACGCAAAGGACGCAGAGGGTTGTTTTTGTAAGAATACCGTAGAACAGGGTTTTCAGAACTATATAGGGTTCTCAGCGATCTCAGCGTTCTCCGCGGTAAGAATGGAATCGACGATGCTTGATGTTCAGAATCTCATGGTGTTTTTTGAAAATGCGCTGGCGCTCAATGATTTCAGCATGAAGGTCGAGGAGGGTGAAATCGTGGGAGTCATCGGCTCCAACAGCGCAGGGAAGACCACCCTGATGAATACGCTCTCAGGCCTCATCATGGACATGCGCACGAAGGAGAAACGCAAGGGTGGAGAGCGGATCACCGTTTACGGGAAGATCGTCTACAAGGGAGAAGATGTCACAGAGACGAGCCCGAGCGACCGTGTGAAAAAGGGCATCGTCCTTTCAAGGGAAAGACACCCGGTTTTCCCGGAAAGCAGTGTGATGGAGAACCTGAAGATCGCCGGCTATCTCCGAAAGAAATCGCAAATCCATGAGGCGATGGATTACGTGTTCAATCTGTTCCCTGCGCTGCTCCACCTGAAGACCCGAAAGGCAGGGTTTTTGAGCGGCGGAGAGCAGCAGATGCTCGCCATCGGCATGAGCCTCGTGGTCAAGCCGGAGCTTCTGCTTCTGGATGAACCGCTTCTGGGCCTGAGCCCCATGATGCAAAAGACCCTCGTGGGAGCCATCTGCAACCTGAAGAAAGACTCAGGAATTACCGTTCTGATGACTGAACAGTTCGCGAGACCAGTGCTCCCGATCATTCACAGGGGATATGTCATAGAGAACGGCATGCTGACGCTCAGCGGCACAGGCAAAGAGTTGATGGACAATCCCGAGATCAAGGCGGCTTACTTCGGGGTTTGAGAAGACTCACCGCAGAGGCCGCAAAGAACGCAGAGGGTTATTTTCAGCAAAAACCAGATAGAAGAGGGCTTCTACAATCATAGGTAACTCTCTGCGCTCTCAGCGTTCTCGGCGGTAAGAGTTTATTTGAGAAATGAACCAAACCACAGAATACAACATTTACGCCGCGTTTGAAGCGACGGCTCAAAGGCGAGGCGATCATCCGGCGGTCATCTATCTTGGGACCCGGTACTCCTATCTTGAAGTCAAGAACCTGGCAGAACGATTCGCTGCGGCGCTGCACAGTCTTGGGGTGACTTCCGGCCAAAGGGTTATGCTTTACATCCCCAATACGCTCCAGTGGGTGGTCACGTGGCTTGGCATCCAGCGGGCAGGCGCGGTCGCTGTTCCCCTCACGCCCATCTATACGCCCCATGATCTCAGATATATCGCGAACGACAGTGAAGCGGAAGCCATCATCTGTGCGGATACCAACTTCGGATACGTGAAGAGGGTCCTGCCTGAGACCAAAATCAAAACGGTTATCGTCACCCGTATGGCTGACCTCTTGCCCTGGTGGAAGCGATTTTTCGGCTATCTCTTTGACGTCACCCCTAAAGGGAAGATCGCTCTTGAAGAGAACACGTATTCTCTCAGGGATCTTTTGTCCAAGTACAAAGGAGAGGTCAATCACCTGCCTGCGCTGAAGCGAGACGGCAGAGCGAGAGCTGAAATCCTTTATACCGGCGGTACCACGAAGTTCCCCAAAGGGGTTCCCTTTACCCACGACCTCTTCCTTGTGTCCATGACTGAGCAGATCACGGTGAGCGAACCCCTGGTGCCGGTGGAAAAGAATATCATCTTCGGGAACGCGCCGCTGTTTCACATCCTGGGGCAAACGTGCAGTCTCGCCACCCTCTTCGTGGGGGGCACCCTGATGCTCCAGCCGAAAGTCAATGTGGACGCCACGTTCGAAGGCATTGAGCGATTCAGAGCAACCACCATGATCGGCGTGCCGACTCTGTACCGGATGATGCTGGAGCACGACCGGGTCGACCAGTACGATTTGAGCTCCGTTGTGTACTGGTATAGCGCCGGAGACGTTCTGCCCGTGGAGGTTGGAAAGCGCTGGCAAGAGAAGTTCGGCAAGGTGATTTATCAGGGGTATGGGGCAACGGAGACCTGCGGCGGGGTTGCCATGTGCCCTGTCACGATTAACAATCCTCCGAAGAGCGTCGGACGTGTCGTACCCAGCAAGAGAATTAAACTGGTCGACACGAACACTCTTGAACCGGTGAAGATGGGCGAGCCGGGAGAGCTCCTTGTCAACTCGGATCTCATGGTTAACACTTACCTCAATAAACCGGAAGAAACGGCTGAATCTTTTATAGAAATAGAAGGCCGGAAGTGGTACCGCACAGCGGATGTTATGTCCATGGACGAAGAAGGGAACATCTATTTCGTGGACAGAACAGTGGACACGATCAAGCACAAGGGCTACAGGGTATCCGCCTCCGAGATCGAAGCCGTGCTTCAGGAGCACCCGGCGGTTGTGGGCGCCTGCGTCGTGGGGATACCGGACGAAAAGGTCGGTGAGAGGATTAAAGCTTACGTGGTTCTTAAAGGGGACATCAAGGGAATCACCGGATATGATCTGATCAAGTGGTGCCGCAAAAATCTCGTTGCCTACAAGGTTCCTCAGTACATCGAATTCAGGGACATGCTCCCAAAATCAAAGGTAGGGAAACTCCTGCGCCGCGAAATCCGGGACGAAGAAAAACGAAGAGCGGAAGCGTAATCGACAGGACGATACCAGAATCCCAAATTTGATGATCCCCCAAGGGATCAGAAAACTATTTTTCGTCATTCCGGCGAAAGCCGGAATCCAGTCTATGGGTCTGGTTGCGAACCATCTGGACTCCGGTTTTCACCGGAGTGACGGCTTCTTGTGAAGCCGTCAATTCTTATGTTCAAACTGTTCCGCCTGTTGCTTATCTTGTTTGCCCACCTGGCAAGCATTCCGCATTCAAGTTGAGATTCCTAATTTAGGCAGAATGTAGGCCTGAAGCGCTACCCACAAAACCACAATCAATACCAGCCACAAGATTCCCATATTTTTCCCCTTTGTTAATTCGTTTTCCATGCAACAATCCTAAATCCCCCTCTAATCCCTGTCGCACTACTCGTTTCCCCTCCCCTTGCGGGAGGGGATAAAGGGGAGGGGGAAAGAAGAAAAGCTAAGGTATGTTCTCCCTCTTTCTCACCCCCACCCTTGCCCTCCCCCATCAAGGGGGAGGGGATGGATGGGTTCAACGGACGAACTCGTAGAGGGGATTTCCCAGGCAGCTCACGGCAGCCGTCAGTGCCCTCAGGAAAAGCCGCCATGAGAGGCGCAAGAGTGTGATTCTGCACTTGCGCCCTCGCCCGAACTCGATGAGCCGCAAGAGAACGAGGACATGAGCTTGCACGTGTCATTTTCACCGCAGGTCGGACACACGGCAATATCATCAGGGTCAGAGGGGAACATGAGCTGCTCAAAAGTCTTTCCGCACTTCCTGCACTGGAATTCGTAAATGGGCATTCGATACTCTCCTTGAGGACACAAGAAAACTATGTAAACAATATAATCTTTGGCTCAAAGAAATCAAGGCAATCGAACAAACCCTTTTCTGTCATTCCCGCGGAGGCGGGAATCCAGTCTTTCTAAATTCTTCTGGACTCCCGCTCCCCGCCTTCGCGGGGACAAGCTTCGCGGGAGTGACAACCTGGGGACTCTCTACGGACGCATCATCATTGGTATTTAACGGATTAACATTGGAAGATAAAGGCTCAGGGAGGGCCAGTAAGTAATCAGAGCAAGAGTGAGAAGAAGGATGAACAGAAAGGGCAGGGTGGCTCGGTAGAGTTCTATGATAGGCCGTTGGAAACGGGTGCTGGCGATGAAAAGGTTGAGGCCGATGGGAGGCGTGTTGTAGCCGATGCCAAGGTTAACCAGGAAAATCACCCCGAGGTGTACGGGATCCACCTGGAATTTCTCCGCAAGGGGAATGATCAGAGGCACCACCACGAGAATGGCGCTGAAGATATCCATCATGCAGCCGACAAGCAGCAGAAAAAGGTTCAGAACAAGGAGAAAAGCGATCTTGCTCTCGATCATTCCTTTCATGAATTCAAAGAGCTTCATGGGAACAAAAGCATCCACCAGATAATTGGTGAAACCCAGGGCGGCTCCGAGCACGATCATGATGCCCCCCACCATCTTCATGCTCTCCAGCATGATCTTGGGCACATCGCTGAGCAGGCGAAGCTCCCTGAACACGATCGTCTTGAGAATAAGCACATAGACCACGGTCAGGGCGGCGGCTTCCGTGGCTGTGCAAAAGCCCGAATAAAGACCGGCAAGGATCAGGAAGGGAAGGGGAAGTTCCCACGCTGCCTCTTTAAGAGCGTGAAGGAATTCGGAGACAGAGAAAGGAGGCGTTTCGAGTTTCCATTTTCTTCCCATGAAGATGGAGAAGAGGCATAAAGACCCCACAATGAGAATCCCCGGGAGAAGGCCTGCCACAAAAAGTTTCTCAATGCTCACGCCGGACACAAACCCATAGAGAATAATGGGCAGACTCGGTGGAAACAGAAGGCCGAGGCTTCCTGAGGAGGTGACCAGTCCGAGGGAAAAATCCTCTCTGTATTTCTCGGAGATGAGCGCCGGGAAAAGGAGGCCCCCCAGTGCAATAATAGTCACTCCCGTTGCTCCGGTGATTGCCGTGAAGAAGGAACAGGAAACGAGAGCCACGACTCCCAGTCCTCCGGGGAGCCATCCGAAAAGGCTCCTGGAGAAGCGGACCAGTCGTGTCGATGTGTGGCCCTCACTGAGGAGATATCCGGCAAAGGTGAAAAGCGGTATGGCGAGGAGCACCGGCGCATTGGCGAGGCGGAAGACCTCAATGGCGATGGCGGAAAAATCCACGCCGCTCGTGTGGAGTCCCAGCATGGCAGCGCCCATGATGCCGGCAAAAATCGGGAGCCCTGAGAGAGAAAAGAGAGTGATAAGGATAATGATCGCAGCGATCACGATGCCGTCCTCCTCAAGATCCCGAGTGCAGAGGAAAGGCCCCTCACTAAAAAGCGAAAACACATGAGCAAAAAGCCCGCCGGAAGAATCAACTGGCCGATCCAGTTGGGAACGTTCAAAAAGAGGTTGCCGCCAAAGGTCATCTCGGTGCCGACATAGAACAGGGAGGCTTTGAGCATCAGAGCCGTCACAAGAGCTCCGGCCAAAGACAAAAGAACGTCGAGCAGGGGAAGCCAGGACACTGGAATGATCTGGGTGAGAAGGTCGATTTTGATGTGCTTGTTTTCCCCGGTCACCAGGGAGGCGCCCAAAAAGGTCACCCAGAGAACAAGAAGCCTCACAAAGGGTTCGGCCCAATCAAGGCTCCCCATGAGATCGTTTGCCCATCCCATGTGGGTGTAAATGAAAAGGCTCCTCAGCATCACCTGGATGAAGGTGAGGAACACCATGAGGCTCAGGAAAAGAACGAGAAGCCGTCCCTCGAAACGAGCGATGGCTTTATCGATCCGTGCGAGGTTCTTCATCAGCGGTTCTTTTTCAGGATGTCGTAGACCCGGTCCAAGACCTCCTTGGGGTAAACCTTTCCGGTCAGAGCAAGCGCGACCCGGTCATGAACTTTATAGAACTCCTTCAGATCCGCCTCCTGCGGTGCGGGAAGGATCTTGATTCCTCCTTTTTCAAGCAGAGCGACGGATTCTTCTGTTTGCTTCCTGAGTTCGAGCGTCAGGCGTTCCATGGAACGGTGAAATTCGTCTTTGACGATCTTGAAATGTTCGGCGGGAATTTTCTGAACAAAGTTCTTTGAAACCAGTATGGCGCCTGTGGAATGGGCAAGAGGCAGCGAGGTCATGTACTTCACGCTGAGGTTCCACTGAAGAGCGATGGCGCCGAGGGGCGGGGCATAAACCGTGTCGATCATGCCTGTGTTCAGGGCGGTGGTGACATCCGTGATCGCAAGCGGAACCGGGTTGGTTCCCATGGCGGAGAAGGTCTCCTTGGCGATCGGATCTCCTGACCATGTCCAGACCTTCAGCTTTGCCAGGTCACCCACTTTCCGTATGGGTTCCTGAGAAAAGAGGTGGACATTTCCCACCTCTGCCCAGGAAAGGAGCTCAAAATCCTTCTGCCGGAACTGCTCCGCAAAAAAGACTTCCAGCTCCTTGTGAACCAGATCGATTTCTTTGTAGTTCATGAAAAGGAAGGGCAGGTCAAGCACCCTTACCGCTGGAAGAATCTGTCCAAATCCCACCCCTGAAAAGGCAGCTGACTGGAGCTGCCCGATCCGTATCTTCCTGAGGGCATCCAATTCGTCACCGGCCACCCCGCCTGCATAGACCCGAAAAGCAATCTGGCCCTGAGTTTTCTCACGGATCGTTTTGTCGAGTTCCTTCATGGTGTTCATCCACGTGGAGCCTTCAGGTGCCACAGTGGCAAACTTGATCGTGAGGGGCTCAGCAGCAAAGGACATCCCGGAAAAGCCCAGCAAAAGAAATAGGGAAACCAAGAGACGAGTGAGCTTGATCAAGACATCCTCCTACAAGAAGAGATCCTCTGATTGCTTGGCTAGTTCCTGTGCCCTGGTTTGCATGACCCGATTGATCAGACAGACTTCTTTGAGCTCGCCGGGGTTGCCGTGAATAACCTCCGCGAGGACGCGGGAAAACAACTCCTTGTCCTGAACTCTTACCGCATAGTATTTGGCAAAGTAAATCTGGGCCAGGAAGAATTTTCCGTGATTCTCTTGCAGCGCCTTTTCAAAATGCTCCCTGGCCTTTTCAGGGCTCCCCCCGAGGAGCGGAGGTCGGGCGGCAAGGGCGGCTCCCATCAGGATGTGAGGGGCGCCGTAGAAGAAGTGTTCATCCAGTTCGAGGACTCTCTTGAGGCACGCTTCGGAAGCGCTCAGCTGGGCCAGTGCGTTCGGTTTGTGCAGGTTCAAGTTGATCCACGCGTTCCAAGAGAGAGTGGTCCAGAAAAGGGCTTCAAGATCATTTTGGTCCATGTTCTTGAGCGCCGCTCTCACGGGCTCAAGGCCGCCGTCTCGGTTTCGCAGGGGTGCGCCCTTGTCCCCTAGAGCTCTGATCCCGTACTCCAGTGCCCGAAGATAAAACGCCGAGGCCCGCTCCGGATCCTCTGGTTCGACGAACAAAAGCGAATAGCCGGCAAACCCCATGGAAAGGGTTGTCAAAATCTTTCTGTTCTCGGGATCATTTTTCAGAAGTCCTTCCATGAGCTTCAGGTTCGGGGGGATCGAAGTCTTCGCAAGCTCAGGATCACATTCTTCAAAAATAGTGGCTGCAAGATTTGGAAAAAGGGAAGGGGAGGCCCTCAGGGCGAATTGCATGCAGCCTGAAAAGAAGAACGAAAATATTAGTGAAAGGGAAACGGCTCCAACCAAATTACTCATGGCAGCCTTTAAATGCTGAGAAGAAAATGTCGAATGTCGAACAAGGAATTTCGAATGATGAAGTTTAATCAATTTGATTTTCTCCTTCGGTGTTCTTCATTCGTCATTCGCCTTTCGCGGTTCGCTCTTGAACTTCTCCGCGAACCCCAAACAGCGTGCATGCTACCGCTTTAGTACCCAAGGAAAGGGTCTCCTTTCCTGGGGGCTTCGTCAATGAATTTCTCCGCAAAAAACTGAGCGCCTGCTCCGTTTTCCATTTTGAGAACCTGCCGGTACAGACCCAGAGCCGTGTCTCTTTTTCCTTCAAGATCCCAGCTCATCCCTTTCTTGAGGATGGGAAACGCGATCATGTCAGGGTCCAGCACCGGATCGGCCTTGGAGAGGAGGGCGTCGAACTTGTTTCTTGCCTGTTGTGTTTCACCTCGAAAAAGATGATACGTCGCTTCGAGATAGAGAGCCTGATTCTCCCAGATGAGGGAATCGGATTTGGTTGCTTTTTTGCGGCTCTCTGCGCGGAGGAAATCCACCATTTCCCTGTACTTGGGGTCACGGTCCTGCCGGATGTATACAAGCCCCTCAAAAAACGGGTAACGCGGGTTCTTTTTGAATTTCGCCCTCAGATCCTGGATGATGGGCAAGGCTTTATTATAGTCCTCTTCGAGGTAGAGATAGATGTGAATCAGCATGCTTTTGGCTTCAGGGCCTGAGTAAACTGCTTTGTTCGCTGCAACGTTAAGTTTTCTCAGACCTTCGTCTTTGTCGCCTGTGTGAAGAAAAAGGTAAGTGAGGAATTTCAGAACACCGGAGAGTTTCGCCGTATAGTAGTCATAGATGCCGAGCCCCAGGATAACGTCTTTATTGTCAGGATCGAGTTCTTGGCAGGTTTTCAGGGCCTGAATCGCGTCATAAGCGAGGTTATACGAGGAAAACCAGTTCTGCTGCATTAATTCGAAGCGGCCTTTGAAACCGAGAGCCCCTCCCAGGTAAAAGTAGTTGCGGCTGTCCTTTTCGTTCTTCTCGATTCCTTTTTTTGCTACCGATATGGTCAGGTCGATCCGCTCCACAAACTCTTTCAGGTTTGCGGCGGTCCAGAAACCCACGGAGAGTCGAGACCAGGTCGCCATGGCCAAGTAGAAATAGCCGGCCGGATAGTCCGGTTTTTCAGCGACAATCTTGGAGAAGAGCCTCTCTGCCTCGTCGAACTCGAGATCATAAAGGTGGTTGATTCCTTGGATAACGTCGGGATTGGGGCGCCCTTTGTGAAGCTTCAGAGGTTCAATCTCCGCTGCCTCCAAAAGCCCCGGGAGAACGGATAGGGCGACAAAAAGAAGAGTCTGGAAAAAAGCCGGTTTTGAGATACGAAGAAGGCTGTTCAACTCTGTTACACTCAACCCCGATAGCATTACAGCCGGTTTTGAATGGCGAACCAGTATAAATAGCTCAATTTGTAATAATATATAAAATTCCTATTGAATTTGCAATGTTAGAAATTATAAACTTGATTATTTTGTAAAGCAACGCTT
>Ga0209254_10004111_pt1 | contig 13300 bp, 13 predicted proteins | sample FrelakmetDIP11DI_FD_187148 | JGI IMG/M metagenome (GOLD analysis project Ga0209254, IMG submission 187148) | Freshwater lake sediment microbial communities from the University of Notre Dame, USA, for methane emissions studies - DIP11 DI (SPAdes)... | ecosystem: Environmental > Aquatic >...
TTTTCGATATCTTCATTGTGTTTCCGGACGAGGTTTGTCAAATGGATCGCGCTGCTTAAATTGGCAGGCCCGCCGCCTGCAAAGATAACATCGAATTCTATTATTTCCCGTTCCATTGGAATGTCCCTTCAGACGAAATTAACAATGATATGATACACGAACATCAGGCAAATATTGTGGCATATCATGAGGCCTTCGCGTTGGCCGGGCATCAGGCGCACCAGTGCCGGGGACGCTGAAATGGTCTTAATAATTTATTGGTTTATCGGGCTAAACGCAAGGTTTAGCAGAATGAAGGTCGTCAGCCACCGCCGCTGAACCCGCCTGGCATTGATCCACCTGAGGAAGAACCTGAACCATCCGGCCAGGAGCAACTGAAAGCAGAAGGGATTTTCTTCACATCCACTGAACCGCACTGCGGACAGGCGGATTCGTTCTCGGACGCATCAACCTTCTGCAGAAGGGCGTAATTGTTGTGGCACTTATTGCAGATGTATTCGTAAATCGGCATATTTGTTTACTCTCCTAAAAAATATAGTTTTTATATTATTTATTATCGGATACACTAAAGTCAATATTTTACGGACAGTTTATTGCTGACCGCCTTCAATATTTCCTGTGCGAAGTCCGCCTCGGGCATCTCCCCGACGATAACATGGGTATCGTTGATAACGATCCTGGGCACCCCCTGAATATTGTATTTTTCTGCAATGTCGGGGAACTCGGCGAGTTCAACCATATCGGAAACAATATGGTCGTTTGCCATTGCAAACCTGTGTGCCGTGCGAACCGCACGCGCGCAGTATGGTCAGGACGGAGAAATCATCACCTGGATATGCACCGGCTGATTCACTTTTGCGAGTTCCCTGGTGATATCTTTCGGCAGACCGGGATCACGTTTGCTCACGTCGATAAGGTCTTCCACGAGGGCGGTGAATTCGTGACCCGCGGGGATGCCGTAAAAGCGGATACCATAATCCTTCTCACCGATAAGGGCAATAGCGGGGGGTTTTGTCTACGACGTATTTCCTGGCGAGGTCGCTATTTTCGATAAAATCGTGTATTTCGAGCTTCAAGTTGCCGGACAATGCTGTCAGCTCTTCGAGGAGCTCTCTGGCGAGAGTGCAGAAATGACATCCTTCCTTCTGCGTAAACAGGAGGATCGTGACCTCATTCGTCAGTGTCTTCAGAATCTCTGCAAGTTGTGCACGCACATTGTCCGCTATCATTTGCATGGGAAACCCCTATAGTTGAGAAGATTCAATAAGAAAATCACAGGCAGCCCCTCCCCCGATGATCAGCATGTCATAGACCGCACTCGTATCAGGTTGTTTTTGCCGGGAAAAAGATGCTGTGTCGAGGATAATGCCGGGGAATTCCATAATCTACCTGTCCTTACCTATACTCTCGTGAATCTTCTCCTTGAATTTTTCGGGGTGGGTCCCCTTCCAATAAATTTTACCACATTCAGTGCATCTCAGGAAGTCATTGTGCTGCAGAAAAACGAATTCAGGTACGGTATCCGCTATTTCGTTTTTGTCGGTGATCGCGGCAAGCGGGCTATTGCATTTGACACACCTGCTCAGAGGGGCAACGGGTTTCATCTTTACGCTCCCTAATACTTCCATGAGCTGTTCCAATGGGTCATTTGCAGTTATCAGGAGGGGATGCGAAAGTCCTTTTCTCCGCACTAACCGTGTGTCACGGGTTAAAATGCGCCTGTCCTGTTCCCTTGCAATCCTGACAAGTTCACTGTCACTGATATCAGGGAAGTAGAGGACATCGAATCCGAGGAATCTCAGCCATCTCGCGAGCCTGCCGAGCATGGCGTCGGCAATAAACTGCATATGTTCAGAAATGAAACCGGGCGTTAAGGATTTTTTTGTCTCCTTACGCCCGGTCATCTATGCCTCAAGCATGTTATTCTTCAGCAGGAGGTTCCGGGAGTGGCGGGGCGAATTCCCTTTTTACAAAGGTGTTTCTGTAGCGCGGCATGCCGGTTCCGGCGGGGATTACCCGTCCCATAATGACATTCTCTTTCAGTCCCCTGAGTTCGTCGACTGCTCCGCCGATGGCCGCTTCTGTGAGGACTCTTGTGGTCTCCTGGAACGATGCTGCGGATACAAAACTGTCTGTTGTGAGTGACGCTTTTGTAATACCGAGCAGTAACGGTTTTCCCTGGGCGGGTCTACCACCTTCATATTTCACCCTTGCGTTCTCTTCCTGGAAAATCCTTCTGTCTATCTGTTCGCTGATGAGGAAAGGTGTATCACCGGGATCTTCAATTCTCACCTTTTTCATCATCTGCCTGACAATTACTTCGATGTGCTTGTCGTTGATCGTGACACCTTGCAGCCGGTAGACCTTCTGCACTTCATCGACAAGGTATCTCTGGAGCTCCTGCGGTCCGAGGATGTCAAGGATATTGTGCGGATTCACCGCACCGTCCATGAGGGGCTCTCCGGCCCTCACCCAGTCGCCTTCATGAACACCGACGTGTTTCCCTTTTGGGATGAGGTACTCTCTTGTTTCGTCGCTGCCTTTGACGACAACGACGCGCATTCCCTTATGCGCTCCCTTGAACTCTACCATTCCATCGATTTCCGTGACAATAGCCTGTTCTTTCGGACGCCGTGCCTCGAACAATTCGGCAACCCTCGGAAGACCTCCGGTAATGTCTTTTGTTTTGGTCGTCTCCCTCGGAATCTTCGCAAGAATATCACCGGGGTAAACGATATCGTTCTTATCAACCAGAATATGTGCTCCTGACGGAAGGAGATACCGCGCCGGCGCATTCGCGCCCGGTGTTTTCTGGGTTACCCTTCCGTGTTCATCCTTAATCGAGATCCTCGGCCTCATATTCGCCGGATAATCGATAATAACTTTATGAGAAAGACCGGTTACCTCGTCGACCTCTTCTTTAACGGTTACTCCCTCGATCATATCGCCGTGGGCTATCCTACCGCCGATCTCTGTTAATATCGGCGTTGAATAAGGATCCCATTCAACAAGTTTTTGCCCTATCTCGACCCTCTGGCTGTTCTTCACCAGGAGCTTTGCACCGTACACAACCGAGTATTTTCCTCTTTCTCTTCCCTTCGAGTCGGCGACTGCAATGCTTCCGTTCCTGTTGATTACCACAAGAAGACCTTCCCTGTTTGTAACGGTATTGATATTGATGAATTTAATCGTCCCCGAGTTTTTCGCTTCGAGGATCGTCTGTTCTACAATTTTTGAAGCTGCTCCTCCGATATGGAATGTTCTCATGGTGAGCTGGGTGCCGGGTTCGCCGATCGACTGGGCTGCTACGATTCCGACGGCCTCACCTTTTTCGACCTCTTCACCCCGTCCGAGATCCCTTCCGTAACATTTCTTACACACGCCGAACTTTGTCTGACACGTAAGCACCGACCGTATTTTTACCCTGTCGATACCTGCGTCGATTATCTTCGGTGTCAGTTCCTCATCGATCTCCTGATTCCTCTTAACGATCAGCTCTTTTGTCAGAGGGTCTTTAATATCCTCAACTGTTGTCCTTCCGATAAGCCTCTCTTCTAAAGGCTGTATGATCTCTCCGCCTTCAATGAGTGAAGTTACGGCTATCCCGTCGGTGGTCCCGCAGTCGTCCTCTGAAATGATGACATCCTGCGCGACATCAACGAGTCTCCTGGTAAGATATCCCGAGTTTGCGGTCTTTAAGGCGGTATCCGCCAACCCTTTGCGTGCACCGTGGGTGGAGATAAAGTACTGTAACGGCGATAAGCCTTCACGAAAATTCGCGGTGATCGGGGTTTCGATAATCTCACCCGATGGTTTTGCCATCAGGCCTCTCATTCCCGCAAGCTGTCGAATCTGGGCTGTGCTTCCCCTTGCACCTGAATCAGCCATCATAAAGATACTGTTAAAAGACCTTCTCTCTTTGAGTTCTTCCTCTGAAAAGGACTTTCCATCTTCTGCGCCGAGTTCCTTCATCATTTCATCGGCGACCTTTTCGGTAACGTTCGCCCATATGTCGATGACCTTATTGTAGCGTTCGCCGTGCGTTATGAGACCGTCGGCATATTGCTTCTGGACTTCGACAACTTCCAGCTCGGCGTTCCGGATAAGTTCGGGCTTTTTCGACGGTATGTGCATATCAGCCATCGAAATCGATGCGCCGGATTTTGTAGCGTACTTGAATCCGAGCTGTTCGAGTTTGTCGAGGAAAACGACGGTTTCGCGCTTGCCGGATTTTTTATAGATGTATTCAATAAACTTTCCGAGTTCCTTCTTCGTCATTTCTTTGTTGATCATCGAAAAAGGGATGTCTTTCGGCAGGATTTCACTAAAAATGACCCTGCCGGTCGTTGTCTCAACGAACTCTCCGTCTATTCTTGCCTTGATATTCGAATGTTCGTCTATGAAGCCTGCGTCATAGGCGATCCTGACATCCTCAGGATCAGCGAAAATCTTGCCATCGCCTTTTGTCCCTCTTCTTTCTTTCATAAGGTAATAAATACCTAAAACCATGTCCTGGGTCGGTACAACGATCGGCTTGCCATTCGCAGGGGAAAGGATATTATTGACGGACAGCATTAATACCCTCGCCTCTATCTGGGCCTCAATCGATAAGGGAACATGAACAGCCATCTGGTCTCCGTCAAAGTCCGCATTGAATGCGGTACAGACGAGCGGATGCAGTTTTATCGCCTTTCCTTCCACGAGGATAGGGTCAAAGGCCTGAATACCGAGCCTGTGCAGGGTAGGTGCGCGGTTGAGGAGAACAGGGTGTTCCCGTATCACCTCTTCGAGAGCGTCCCAGACTTCGGGCGTCTCTTTTTCCACAAGTTTTTTCGCTGCCTTTATAGTAGTCGCAAATCCTTTTTCTTCGAGCTTGTTGAAGATAAACGGCTTGAAGAGTTCCAGCGCCATCCTTTTTGGAAGTCCGCACTGGTGGAGCTTGAGTTCAGGCCCGACAACGATAACAGACCTTCCGGAATAGTCAACGCGTTTTCCCAGGAGATTCTGCCGGAACCTTCCTTGTTTTCCTTTGATCATATCGCTCAGGGACTTTAAGGGCCGTTTTGTCGTGGTCTTGAGGACCCTGCTCCTTCTGCCGTTATCGAAGAGGGCATCGACCGCCTCCTGCAGCATGCGTTTTTCATTTTTAATGATTACGCTGGGGGCCTTGAGCTCCATGAGTCTTTTGAGCCTGTTGTTCCTGTTAATAACCCTTCTGTAAAGGTCGTTCAGGTCGGATGTCGCAAAACGCCCGCCTTCCAGTGGAACCAGCGGTCTGAGGTCAGGAGGCAGAACAGGGATAACGTCCATGATCATCCAATCGGGCTTATTACTCGATTTTCTGAAGGCATCGACGACCTTCAGCCTTTTCGTAAGCTTTTTCTTGATGCCCATCGAAACGGCTTCATGTATCTTTGTCTTCAGTTCCGCATAGAGGACTTCAAGATCGACCCTCCGCAGGAGTTCGCGTATCGCTTCAGCTCCCATCCCTGCTTTAAAACGCGAGCCGTATTCCGAAGTCTTCTTTTTGTATTCGTCTTCAGTAAGAAGTTCTTTTTCCTTTAAAGGGGTGTCTCCGGGATCGATGGTCACATAACTTTCAAAATAGAGGACCTTTTCGAGATGCCGCATGGTCATGTCGAGAAGCGTGCCGATCCTGCTCGGCAGTCCCTTCAGAAACCAGATGTGCGCAACCGGGGTGGCGAGTTCGATATGTCCGAGACGCTCGCGCCTTACCTTGGACTGGATAACCTCGACCCCGCATTTGTCGCAAACGACCCCTCTGTGCTTCATTCTCTTGTATTTGCCGCATATGCATTCCCAGTCCTTGATGGGACCGAAAATCTTCGCGCAGAAAAGCCCGTCGCGTTCCGGCTTGAATGTCCGGTAATTGATCGTTTCGGGTTTTTTTACTTCACCGTAAGACCACTCCCTGATCTTTTCCGGTGAAGCAAGCCGTATCCTTACGGCCTCAAAATCAGTCGGATCCTTTGGCCTTTGAAAAATCGCATAGATGTCCTCTGTCAAACTACTCCCCCTTGCTCTTTTTCTCCAGGAGCTCAACATCAAGTCCGAGACTCTGGAGTTCTTTTATTAAGACGTGGAAAGATTCCGGGACCCCCGGTTCGAGGGTTGCATCGCCTTTCACGATTGCTTCATACATGCGCGCCCTGCCGGTGACATCGTCACTTTTAACGGTCAGAAACTCCTGGAGGGTATACGAAGCGCCGTATGCCTCCAAGGCCCATACTTCCATTTCCCCGAGCCTCTGCCCTCCGAACTGTGCCTTGCCGCCGAGAGGCTGCTGTGTTACGAGTGAATAAGGGCCGATGGACCGGGCGTGAATCTTATCATCTACAAGGTGATGGAGTTTCATCATGTACATCTGCCCGACGGTGACAGGTCTGGCAAAGGTTTCGCCTGTTTTGCCGTCATAAAGAATTATCTGTCCGGTTGACGGCAGTTTTGCCTTTCTGAGGAGGTCTTTTATCTCTCCTTCTTTTGCCCCTTCGAAGACAGGGGTTGCTACGTGGAGACCCAGGGCTTTTGCAGCCCACCCGAGGTGGGTCTCCAAAACCTGACCGACATTCATTCTCGACGGAACTCCGAGCGGGTTCAAAACGATATCGACAGGCGTTCCATCCGGAAGATACGGCATGTCTTCCTCGGGCATTACTGTTGCAACGACGCCTTTATTGCCGTGACGGCCAGCCATCTTGTCGCCGATCTGGATTTTCCGCTTCATTGCGATATATGTCTTGACAACTTTATTCACTCCCGGCGGAAGTTCATCCCCTCTTTTGAGCCGGTCGATCATTTCGTCGTACCGTAATTCAAGGTACCGCAGGTAGTGGTTGGCTTCGTTGTTGATGGATTCCATTTTCTCACGCATGCTGTCGTCGTCGGGCTTTATGCGTATCAGGTGTTCGTCTTTTACCCTTTCAAGCTGCTTTTCCATCAGCTTTTTCCCTTTGACGCACACTACCTCTTTCGTCTTGGAATCCTTCACCTCCTCGGCGACTGTCTGCCCAATGAGCAGTTCCCTCAGTTTCCTGAATTTCTCATCTTTCGCTATCCTCACCTCTTCTTCAAGGTCCCGTTGAAGTCTCTGGATGTCCTCTTCTTCGATATTTTTTGCCCGTTCGTCTTTCTCGGTTCCTTTTCTCGAAAATATCCTTACGTCAACAACGGTTCCTTCGATTCCCGGCGGAACATAGAGACAGCTCTCTTTGACTTCTTCAGCTTTTTCTCCGAAGATAGCCCTCAGCAGTTTTTCTTCAGGGGTAAGCTGTGTTTCTCCTTTGGGGGTGACCTTTCCTACAAGGATATCGCCGGGCATCACCTCCGCGCCTATTCTGATGATTCCGCTCTCATCCAGGTTCTTTAAGGCTTCTTCCCCGACATTCGGAATATCGCGGGTAATCTCTTCAGGGCCAAGCTTTGTTTCCCTTGCCTCTGCCCCGAATTCTTCTATATGTATCGAAGTATAAACGTCTTCTTTTACCAGCCGTTCACTGAGAAGGATGGCATCCTCAAAATTGTAACCGCCCCATGGCATAAAGGCGACAAACACATTTTTGCCGAGTGCGAGTTCTCCATTATCAGTGCATGATCCGTCTGCGAGCATATCGCCCGCTTTCACCACGTCGCCGAGATGAACGAACGCCTTCTGATTGATGCAGGTCGCCTGGTTCGACCGCTGGAATTTTACCAAACTGTATATATCAACTCCTCCCCTATTTTCAGAAGTCCTCACAACAATCCTCGATGCGTCAACACTCTCAACGGTTCCTCCCCGCTTTGCGAGAACAAGCGCTCCGGAATCCCGCGCAGCAACATGCTCAACTCCGGTGCCAACGATCGGGGCTTCGGGCTGCAACAAGGGAACGGACTGTCTCTGCATATTTGAGCCCATCAGGGCTCTGTTTGCGTCATCATTCTCAAGAAATGGGATAAGGGATGCGGAGACCCCGACAATCTGTTTGGGGGATACATCCATATATTCCACTTCCTTGGGTAATACCATTCTAAAGTCGCCGCCGACCCTTGCGGAGACGGTTTCTCCGGTCAAGTTCCCTTTCTCGTCCAGCGGAGACGTTGCCTCTGCTATGATGTACTTTTCCCCGTCTATTGCAGAGAGATAATCGATATTTTTTGTGACCTTGCCGTTCACAACCTTCCTGTAGGGAACCTCTATAAAGCCGAAGTCGTTCACCCTTGCATACGAAGCGAGAGACGTGATCAGCCCGATATTCGGTCCTTCAGGTGTCTCAATGGGGCATATTCTCCCGTAGTGTGTTGGGTGAACGTCACGCACCTCGAACCCTGCTCTTTCCCGGGTGAGACCGCCGGGTCCGAGGGCTGAAAGTCTTCTTTTATGTGTTATCTCGGACAGAGGGTTTGTTTGGTCCATGAACTGGCTTAACTGGCTTGACCCGAAAAACTCCTTCAAGGCAGCCATAACGGGCTTGGCGTTGATTAAGTCATGCGGCATGGCTGTTTCCAGTTCCGTTAAGGTCATTTTTTCCTTTATCGTCCGTTCCATCCTTACCAGTCCGATCCTGAACTGGTTTTCAAGGAGTTCGCCTACCCGTCTGATCCTTCTGTTGCCGAGATGGTCGATGTCGTCAACTTCTCCCCTTCCCGTCCTGAGATTGAAAAGGTACTTGACGATTTCAACGATGTCGTTATCGGTGAGCACCCTGGTTTCGAGGGGAACGACGATGTTCATTCGTTTGTTCAGCTTCAGCCGGCCGACGGGAGACAGGTCATACCGTTTCGGATCGAAAAAAAGACCGTTGAAAAGGTCTTTTGCCGCAGCGATGGTCGGCGGTTCGCCCGGCCTCAGTTTCTTGTAGATTTCGATTAGTGCTTCTTCCTGTGTGCTGACCTTATCGGTCAGGAGCGTGTCTCTCAGCGAAGAAAGATAATGAACGTTATCGATAAAGAGCAGGCTGAGGGCAGCGATCTTTACGGAAAGGATCTTATTTAAAGCATCCTCGGTTATCACGTCATTCCCTTCGAGGATCACCTCTCCTGTTGGTGGGTCGATGATATCTCTCAGGGTGATTCTGCCGATGATCTCTTCCTTCGAAATCGGAACGGTTTTGATACCGGACGCCTCCATTTTCCGGAGCGCTACCCTGGTAATTTTACCCCCCTCTTTTACGATCAGTTCCTTTGTATCAGGGGCGATGATGTTAACGGAAGTTTTTAAGCCTGCCAGTACTTCACTTACCGTGCGGGTAAACTTGCTCCCGCTCAAATTGATCTCCTCTATGGGATAGAATATCTTCAGAAGATCTTCATTCGTATATCCCAATGCCTTCAGGACTATTGTCGCGGGGAGCTTTCTCCGTCTGTCGATTCTTACATAAAGAATATCTTTTGTGTCGAATTCAAAATCAAGCCACGAACCGCGTGACGGGATTACCCGTGCCGAGTACAGAAGCCTGCCGCTTGCATGGGTTTTCCCCTTGTCGTGGCTGAAAAAAACACCGGGAGACCGATGGAGCTGGCTGACGACGACGCGTTCCGTCCCGTTAATAACAAAGGTGCCGGTATCGGTCATCAGCGGCATTTCGCCGATATAGACATCCTCTTCCCTCGATTCCTTTAACTTCTTATTGTCTTTTTGTTCGATCTCCCAGAGATTCAGCTTGACTTTTATCTTCAGCGGTGCCGCATACGTGATGCCTTTTTGCAGGCAGTCACGGATGCCGTACTTCGGTTCTCCCATAGTATAGCCCAAAAACTCTATCGAGGCTGTCTCGTTGTAGTCCAATATCGGAAATACGCTCGAGAAAGAAGCCTGCAATCCGGATTCTTCTCTCTTTTCCGCCGGAACGTCCTTCTGCAGAAACTTCGCGAACGATTTCTCCTGTATTTCGATGAGGTTCGGGATCTCTAGGATCGGAGTGACTTTACCGAAGTTTAGTCTTTTTCTCAGAACCCTTGTCATACGTCTCCTTATTTATTTAATTTCTACAGAAGCACCCTGTTCTTCAAGTTTTGCTTTTATTGAGTCCGCCTCTTCTTTTGAGACGCCGGTTTTCACCGCTTTCGGAGCACCGTCTACAAGGTCCTTGGCCTCTTTCAGTCCGAGTGACGTAAGCTCTCTGACAACCTTAATTACCTGGATCTTCTTGTCTCCCGCTGCAGTGAGGACAACGTCAAAGCTTGTCTTTTCCTCTACTTCCGGAGCCGCAGCGGCCCCGGCTCCCGGCATTGCGGCAATAGCCATCGGTGCGGCAGCGGTAACGCCGTATCTTTCCTCGAACTCCTTTATGAACTTCGACATATCGAGGATCGTCATGTTGTCGATAAACCCAAAAACCTCTTCTTTTGTAACAGCCATTGTTCTATCCTCCTTTTTAATTTAAGTCAAGCGCCGAAGAGAGAAATGAAAGCGCAACGGCTTTCCGCTTCTCTCCTATTCAGCTTCAACTTTTTTGTTTTTTATTGCTTCAAGCACATAGACAAATTTGGTTAAAGTTGCATTGAGCGCGCCTGCCAGATTGCTGAGGGGTGCCTGGAAAGCGCCCGCCATTATTGAGAGCAAGACCTTTTTGGGCGGCAGACCTGCAACCAATTTGAGCTCATCAGACGCACAGAGTGTGCCTTCAATGAGGCCGATGCCGACTTTCAGCTTTTCGTTCTTCTTTGCGTATTCAAGCACCTTTTTTGCTGTCAATACCGGGTCGTCATAGCTTATGGCAATCCCTACAGGGCCCTTGAAAGAGTCTTTCGCAGCCGATACAGGGGTTCCCTCGGAAGCAATTTTCGCAAGGGTATTCTTGACGATTTTGTACTCAAAATGCCCTTCCCTGAGAAGGCTTCTCAAGGCTGAAAGCTCCGCAACCGTCAGGCCGCGATAATCGGTAAAGATAACGGCATTTGCACGACTGAACTCTTCTTTGAGTTCTTTTATGACCTGTTCTTTTTCTGTCCTGTTCAGCTTACACCCCCTTTCCCAGAGACGCGATATCGACAGCTATCCCCGGTCCCATCGTTGAAGAAATGGATATCTTCTTCAGGTACTTTCCTTTACTCGTGGCAGGTTTTGCCTTTACGATTGAGCCGATGACCGTTTTGGCATTATCCATAAGCTTTTCGGTATCAAAAGAAACCTTACCGATCGGGACCTGAACAATCCCCGCTTTTTCAGCTCTGTATTCCACCTTCCCTGCCTTTATCTCTTTTACGGTCTTCGCAATATCAAAGGTTACCGTGCCGAGCTTTGGATTCGGCATAAGACCTCGCGGGCCGAGTATTTTCCCCAGTTTCCCGACCAGTCCCATGACATCAGGAGTTGCGACAGACTTGTCGAAATCAAGCCAGCCTTTGGTGATCTTCTCGACGAGATCCTCGGCCCCGACATAATCGGCGCCCGCGTCCCGGGCCTCTTTGTCTTTTTCCCCTTTTGCGAAAACGAGAACCCTTACCTTTTTCCCCAGACCGTGAGGGAGGACAACCGTGCCCCTGACCATCTGCTCGGTTTTTCTCGGATCGACGCCGAGATTTATCGACAGATCAACAGTCTCATCGAACTTTGTGTATGCGGATTCTTTTACAACTTTTAACGCGTCTTCGATAGCGTATTCCTTGCCTGTTTCAATCTTTTCTTTGACGATATTCAGCTTTTTCCCCATGTTTCCCTCTTTAGTCTATTATTTCGATCCCCATGCTTCTCGCGGTGCCTTTAATAATATTATCGGCCTTATCCAAAGAAAATGCATTGAGATCCGGAAGCTTTTTCTGCGAGATTTCCCTGACCTGTGCCGACGTAACCTTGCCGACCTTTTCCTTATTGGGGGTGCTCGATCCCTTTATGATGCCGCTCGCTTTTTTCAGAAGTTCCGAGGCAGGCGGGGTCTTCATGATAAACGTGAACGACCTGTCTGCATAAACGGTAAGGACTACCGGAACTATCGTATCGCCGAGTGGCTGGGTCTGGGCATTAAACGCCTTGCAGAACTCCATGATGTTCACCCCGTGCGGACCGAGTGCAGGGCCGACAGGCGGTGCAGGGTTCGCTTTTCCCGCAGGTATCTGGAGCTTTACCTGGGCAATCACTTCCTTCTTCTTAGCCATATAACCACCTCTTTCTTAAAAGCCTAAATTCTAATATCACAAACCTCAACTGATTCGAAATTCCAAATGCAACAGCGTTCAGGATTGCGGATTGTCTTTTTTCACGCTTTTTCTACCTGAAAGAAATTCAGTTCCACAGGAGTTTGTCTGCCGAATATGCTGACCATAACGTTGAGCCTTCCGTGGTCAATATCCACATCCTCAACATTTCCGATGAAATTTGTGAACGGTCCGTCGATGATCCTGACGCTTTCTCCCTTCTGGAACTGGGTCTTTACCTGCGGAACCGGCCCCTTCTCGAGCTGCTGCAGGATCACATCAACCTCTTCCTCCGAAAGTGCTATGGGTTTTGATCCGCCCACAAATCCGGTAACCCGCGGCGTGCTTCTGATTAAATGCCATGTCGCATCGTCCATGTCCATCTCTACGAGGATGTAGCCGGGATAAAATTTCTTATCACTCTCCTTTTTTTTGCCTGCCTTTAATTCTATAACCCGTTCCGTTGGTATAAGGATACGCGCAATTTTTTCCTTCAGCTCCTGTCTCTCGACTTTTTCTTCGATCGTCAGTTTTACCTTTTCCTCAAACCCCGAATATGTGTGTACGACGTACCAGTTTTTTTCCATAATTATCTCAGCGCTATCCCGACCAATTTTGTAAGGCTAAGATCGACGACACCCAGAAACAACGAAATGACGATGACCGTAATGATCACAACCCATGTCGAGCCGATCAGTTCCTCTCTTGTCGGGAAAACGACCTTCTTTACCTCCACCTTCACGTCCCTGAAAAATTCCTTAGTCTTGTTTACCATTTCCCCTTTATCCTGACGTTTTTTACTTTGCTTCCTAACGAATACCTGTCAATGGCAGGCCAGGAGGGATTTGAACCCCCATCCCTCGGATTTGGAGTCCGATGCTCTAGCCGTTAGAGCTACTGGCCTATGCCTTTGTCTCCTTGTGTGCTGTATGCCTTCTGCAGTGTCTGCAGAATTTTTTTATCTGTATCTTTTCGGTTGTATTCTTCTTATTTTTCATGCTTGAATAGTTTCTGTTCTTGCATTCCGTACACTGAAATAAAATAATATCTCTCATGATTTCTACTCCACAACAGCGGTCACAACGCCTGCACCGACCGTTCTGCCGCCCTCTCTTATAGCGAACCGTAATCCTTCTTCCATCGCAATGACAGTGATGAGTTCAACTTC
>Ga0209254_10004112_pt1 | contig 13300 bp, 10 predicted proteins | sample FrelakmetDIP11DI_FD_187148 | JGI IMG/M metagenome (GOLD analysis project Ga0209254, IMG submission 187148) | Freshwater lake sediment microbial communities from the University of Notre Dame, USA, for methane emissions studies - DIP11 DI (SPAdes)... | ecosystem: Environmental > Aquatic >...
GTCGTTTCGAATCCGACACTTACGACCGCCGTGTTTCGGGTCCGCGTGTCACCCCAGAAGTCTGCCCACTCAACCCGGCTGCGCCAACAGGTTGTCTAAGTAGCGCACTGCGTCGGCTGCGACAGGTTCAGCCCCGGGGCACTGCGAAGCTTGGCGTTGGAGGCGAGGATGCCGTGGTATCTCACCGAATTACCGCGCGCTCGAGGCACCAACGCCGCGAGCCTGACCGGGAACTCAATCGGCTCGAACACAAAATGCGTGGTGCTGTCCCGATAGGGTGTCTTCAGCTGATACACCACCCGCCCTGCTCCATTGGTACTCAGCCGTTGCAGCGCCAGTGCGGGTCTGGTGATGTAGCCGCATAGCCGTTCGATCGGCTCAGCTGCATCGCCAACATCGATCCAAATGGGCGTATGAAGCGGCACTGTGCCCTTGAGTCGAAGAGTGGTAGCGTCGCAACGTCAGGCTTTGAAATTGCAGAGGTTGCCATCGTGCAGAGGACGATTCTTCAGACGTTGTGTACGGTCGCGACCGCACTCTGCTTCGCGTTCCCCTCCGCATTGGCGGCGACTACGGCCTCGAACACCATGTATTTCTACTGCTACGGTCCGCAAACACTGGGCGGGGCGCCACCGCCCCTCAAGGTGTATGTTAGCGGCGTGTCTTCGGCCGTGTATACCGAGGCCAACCGCGACGCGGCAAGCAATGAGTTCCGCCAGTTCATCGCAGGCAAATACGGCGCAGATTTCGAGCCTCGCTGCGAATATTCCGGCACGGAAGTCGCCGCGACGAAGCTGCTGCGCATCCTGCAGAGTCGCTACCGCGGTGCCGCCGTGATGACCGGCTGGACCTGGCCCGGTGCTGCTGCACCCGCTCAGCCTTCTGATACCTAGACCGGAACCGCCACGTTCGATTGCGACCACCGAACGTGCCAAAACCGATCACGGTGGCGCGTGACGGGGGCTCGTTGAATGCGGCAGTCGCCTGTGGCGGCCCGCGCAGTTCCTTGCGTAGTCAGGTACGCGTATCGGCCCCACGTTCAGGATCTGCGAGTGCGCTCGCCACGGCACGAATCAGTTCCGCGTCTGCCTTGCTGACGTTTACTTCGATGCTCAGCTTGCCTCGCTTTTTCATTCAATTGCGATACGCCATGAGCGGCGACCTGGCGGGCGCTGAATCGCGCGAACCAGAGCCAGTGGCCCGAGCAGAAGCGCGAGTATCACGCGTATTGCGCCGCCGACCTTCACCGCATTCGAACCCAAGCGAGCGTTCGTACGCATTGAAGCCGTTAGTCGCCTGCTCCTTATCTGCGCCCGCAATCCGCCAAACCAACGCCCGGCCCAGCTGAGGCACGGCCTGCAAGCGCGAATGGCTGATCGGTGTCGTCGAGTTAATTCGTCAGCACCCTCAAAAAAGCTTGCCCTTTAGCCACATGAGCACCGAAAAAATCTGTGCCATGAAGGGCTGCTCGACGAGTTCTATGACGGTTCCGTCGGGGTCGTAGAAGCCGACGATGCTGCCCCAGGAGTCCGGTCCCGAACAACACGGCGTGACCTCCGAGATGAACTCGACGCCCTGGGCTTTGAGCGCAGCCACGTCGGCGGCGATATCGCTGGTGGAAAATGCCATGCGATGAATGCCCCGATGATTGACTGGTACTGGATAAGGCCGTTCCGGGTTGTATGGCGTAATCCATTGCACCAACTCGAGCGTTGAACCGTCCGCCGGATGAGTGACGATTGCGCCATCGACCTGGAACTGTTCGGCAAACCCCATCGCCTTCGCGACAGCAATTGAATCGGTGCTCGGCAGTTTGTTCGTAACGTCATAGCCGAGCATTTGATACCAGGCCCTGGAGCGTTCGAAGTCACTGACGTTCACGTTTACTTGCGCGAGTCGGACGATGTGTGTCGGCTTCGTGTCCTCATCGTCATTGCCATCCTGATCAGCAACTTCGATCAGCTCGTAGTGAGTGCCCTCGAGATCTCTGAATATCGCGAACTTTGTTCCGTCGGAGCGCGATGTTGGTTCTGAGATGAAGTCGACGCCCATCGTCTTCATGTACTGGTAGTCGGCTGCGATATTCGTTGTCTGCATCGCCGCGCGCGCCATTCCCAGGTGATTGATCTGCGTATAGGGCGGCGCTTCGTTTCGTGGAATGGTGAATTCAATGAGGTCGATCAGCCCGCCTGTGAAGCCGCCCGGTCCAATCAGTTCCCCGTGCAGAAGATAGCCACCCGCCTCTTCGCCTCGTGAACCGTCGTATGCAGTGGGGGTTGGTATGCCGATTGCGCGAGCCATTGCTTGTGTATTGGTGTCGGGGAAACCCGTCAGTGTTGTGAAACCCAACTTGCCGTAGAACTCCCGGGCTGCGGCAAAGTTGGCGACATTGGTGTTGAAGTGCACGCGTGATTGAACGTGCAGTTCGATGTCGGCCACCTGTTTCACTCGAATCGAAATTGCAGCGTTCGAGGGCCCGTCCAGCGTAACGGTCATGGAATTTCGTTCGACCAGCGCCACTGGAAGTTCCAGATTGGCTGAGGCGTTGACGCTAGTCGGCCCGACAACGCCGCTGCCGTTGAGCTGTATCGTCACATTCGCCTCACCGTTCGAGCCGGTGATAATCAGACGCGCCTTACCGGGAACGCCGAAGAACGATTCCTCGTGCACGCGCGACTCATCGGCACTCTTGCTGTATTGCGAAACGTGACGTGTCAGATCGATCGCGGCCGCGCTGGCGAGGCGCGGCACGATCACCATCAAGCTCAGGCACAGGATCAACAGCGTGGAACGATCGTCGACCCGCAATATGCGATCACGTGTTGTGGTTGTTGCCACTCAAACGAGACCCCGACGTTTCAGTTCCTGAGGCATACGTTTTGCGTCCGCCTCCAACGGCGGTCCACGCTCCTCGTCGGACAGTTGCCCGGCGGTATCCCTGGCCATTTTGTCGCTGTCCAACGTGATCCACTTGACCGGAACGATCTCGATGATCACCCGTAGCGGCGAGTCGAGCCGTTGTTCAAAAGCTTTCGCCTGTTCCTCTGCGTCGGCGCTCAGTTTCCTGCCGCCACGACCGTAAGGACCCCGCGCCAACGCGGGATAGAACCAGCGTTTGGTTTCAGCGTCGTCGTGAATGATCGCCGTGCCCTTGATGGTAATCGCGCCGTTGGGTCCATCGGGCGCCGCGATTCCGCTCACCACCACCGAGCAACGTGGATCACGCCGCAGCGCGGCGACTCGATGGCGATGCGTACCGCAGGTAATCCATGCACGCCCTTCGTGCCAGACGAATGCATGCACAACACCCACGGCCCAACCATCCTTTGTCGTCCAGTTGAACACGCACTCGCGTGCTTTGCGCAGCAGATCCTCGCGATCTTCCGGAGAAAAGGGGTAGATCGAAACTTGTTCGTGATCCTGATGAGACATGGCGAATCAGTCCTTTGGTCGAGTGTTCACAGATGATGCTTGCCCGGCGCCCGGCCCGCAACGCTCATGCGCAGGGCCTCGCAGCCACCCGCCTGTCTGGACGGCGTGCGCGACCGCACTGATCGTGATCTGGTTCGACATCGACGCTGAATCGACCGCCTCAGGGCCCGCCCTTGATGACAATGGTCTGGCCGGTCATCCAGCACGATGCATCCGAGGCCAGAACGACCGCGGCGGGCGCGATATCCTCCGGTGCCCCAACCCGGCACAGCGGAATCTGAAAACGTTTGCCGAGCCCGGGAATATCGTCGGGCTTCAACTTCAGAAACTCCATGAACACCTCAGTGGGGATCGGCCCGGGCGAGACACCATTGACGCGAATATTGAAGGGCGCCAATTCGCTCGCCAACGTTTGCGTCAAGCTGTTCACGCCGGTCTTGGCCACCGCATATGGACCGTTGAAAGGCGAGGCGTTACCTGCTGCGGAAGACGAGATGTTGACGATCGTGCCGCCGCCGTGTCCCTGCATGATGCGAGCAGCGACCTGTGCGCCCGACCACACCGCGTTGAGATTCAGGTTCATTTGAAAGTCCCATTGCCGCTCCGGCATGTCGAGCAACGTGCGCGGCACCCGGTCACTCTCGCGCGCGTACGCAACCTGGCTGTTATTGCATTGCTGCCGCGTCGCTCGGCGCAACTTCATCGATGAAATCGAGAATGACTTTGCGCGTCTCGGGGGTCGCGCCGGTGCCTTCCTGATGACCGCCGGGGACGATCACGTATCTGGCGTTCGGTACGAGTGATGCGAGCCGACGTCCCGCCTCGAGCGGAATCGTCCGGTCGTCCTGAGCGTGGATCACCAATGTCGGCACGCTGATCTGCTCGGCGAGGCTGGACACGTCCTCGGCCAAGAATGCGCGGAAGAAGCCGGCGAGGTCCGGGCCGTTGGCAGCGCGGCGCAGGAACTCGCGCACGATCTCCTTCGCAACGGCGTTGGGGACGTCCGGGAAGACCATTTCGATGAACAGGTCGATGGCAGCGGGCGACCGCTCCCAGCTTGTCTCGCATACATCCAGCATGCGTCGAAACGCTTCCATCGTTTGTGGGTCGGCGTAGGAAAAGTCCGCAGCGGAACTGGCCAGCGTCAGGCTCACGACCTTGTCCGGGTGGCGGCTCGCGTACGCGATCGCCGCCCGTCCGCCGGCCGACATTGCGTACAGGGCGAAGCGCTCGAGCCCCAGCGCGTCGACCACCGCCTCGATGTCGTTCACTCGCGCGTCGAGTGAGAAGTCGGCGATGTTGCGGTCCGATACACCGAAGCCCCGGCCGTCGTAACGAATGATCCGATGCTTCTCCGAACTCAGCGCCAGCACGCCCAGGGGGTCGTAAGTGGGGCTGTTGATGCCTTCCTGCAGATGCGTGGCCCAGCCGAGCACGATCAGTACAGGGGGACCTTCGCCGGTCGTCGCATAGGCGATGCGGGTGCCGTCCGCGGCGGCGGCGAAACCGATGTGCTGCTCGATCGGGTCGCCGAGGTACTGCGCCGAGTACAGAATCCATCTCGACAGGATGTAGTCCTTGTTCAGCGCCGCCGCGATCCCCAGTGCGACGACCAGCGCGGCAGCCGCCGCCAGTGCGTAGCGTCTGACGGGCGAGCGGCGGCGCGTGGGGCGCGGAATCGCGCCTACCTCACCCGATTCGATTGCGCCGGCCGGCAGCACGTCGAGCATCTTCGCGATGTACTTCTCGTCCGAGAGTGCGAATCGCTGGATCGCCTGCGTGGAACTCAGCGACAGCTCGAGCCCCGCGCGCAGCGCCACCTGCTCCAGATAGATCGGCAGGATCTGCTTGTCACGGTTGTGGGCGAAGTTGATCTCGTCGCGGCAATGCCGCGACGTGGTGGACGCGCTGGATGCATAAAAGAGCACCAGCGCCGCGCCATCCAGAGCCCGGGCGAGCTCATCGCTCCATTGGGTGCCTGGGCTGATGCCCTCGTCGTACCAGATCCGCACGCCGGATGAGCGCAGCAGGGCGAGATCGTCGTAGACGGCAGCGGTGTCGTGATGTGAGTAGCAGACGAAGACGTAGGTCTCCGCTCCGCGATACGCGGTGAACGGCGGTTCGTCTTTAGATGCTTTTACAGGCACGGTCATATCCCCGGGGACGTTTCTTCGACGGCGGAGTATAGCTGTTGGGTTGCTCGACTTCGGTCGCTGAACGCACTACGGGGGGGCATGCCGATGCGTCCGATTGGCTGCGGGTTGATCCGTGGATAGGCAGACAATACCAGAGGGATTGAGCATGCCTGCGCGGCAGACTAGCATCGCCGAACCTCATACAAAGACAAACAACATGATCAGAATTTCGAGCGCACTCGCGGCGCTGATCGTCGGCGCATCGTTCGCATTCGCCGAAGACGCGCCCATTCCACCGCAGGACGACGCGTTCCAACGCGACGTTGCGATTGCGCGGAGCGTGACCGAATCGACCCGTCAAGCAACCGTGGCCGCGAACCTCCCGCTCAGCGCCAGCCAAGGGAAGGCATTCTGGCCCGTCTATCTCGAGTACCGCGCCGATGTCGCCAAGCAGAATGTCCGGCTGGCAAAGCTGATCGAACTGTATTCGCTCGAATACAGCACGCTGACCGAAGACGAAGCGAAGCAACTCACGCGCACCTACCTCGACATCGATCGGGAACGCCTCGAACTGAAGGAGCGCTATCTGAAGAAGTTCGAAAAGGTGTTGCCGGCCGCGTTGGTTGCCCGTGCGATGCAGACCGAACAGAAGCTCGACGCGATGCAACAGTTCACGTTGGCGCGTGCGATCCCGCTGGTGCCTGCGCCGGTGAAGTGACGGAGCGGATGCCGCTGCGGTGGTGACCGCCTGGCGACGCATTGCCACCGGAAGCACAGAGTGGCGGATCCTTGCGCGGTGTTGACAGTGTTGGCTGCCAAATCCGGGCGTCCGACGATGGTTCTTTCGCCTGACAGTTGAACTGAGTGGCCAACGCAGTGCCCGGAAGTCGGGTGTCGTCCCGGCGTCATCCCGCAAACCAGCTCCGCGCGAGCGATTCGAGGTCAGAGTGGACCACAGGGAGCCGCTCCAGATACCAACGCAGGTTGCTGTACCGGTGCAGAAGGGTGTAGGCCATTACGCGCAGAGCGAGAGCGTCGTCAAACGGCAGCCCGTACGCGTCGAGCGCAATGCGGAACAGACCTGGTTCCGCGCATGTCAGGAATATTCCGACGGATGCGAACTCGTATTCCGGCGCGCCGACCATCGCGGGCTCGAAATCGAACAGGCCGCTGAGGCGCCAGCCGTCCTGCTGCTGATCCACCAGCAGGTGTTCGCGCATGATTTCGGTATGAAGTACGACGCGACGCCCATCGTCCGCCGGGCACCAGCGATCGAGATAGTCGTCGATTCCATCGAGCCATGGCGGCCCGAGTCCGTTTGTGGCTTGTCGCTCACGGCACGATTCGCGCTGCTCCCGGATGAACCGGGACCAATCGACAGCGAGCGGAGCCAGATTGTCGGTTGCGATTGCGTGCAATTCGGCGAGCGAGGTGCCCACGTCACGAACCAACCGACAACGCTCATCGAATCCGAGTGTTGGCCAAACATCGACGAGCGATCGTCCGGCCAGGCGCGTCATGACTACGAACCACCAACCGTCGCGCTCGCCGGAAGCGACCACGCGCGGCGTGGGGATCGAAAGGGCCGCGTGGACGCGCATGAGCGCCGTCACTTCCGTCTCGAAGTGCCGACGGTCCGACTGAAAAAACAGCTTCACAACATAACGATCGCCGGCAGCAAAGACCGGCACGGATCCGGCGGCGAACGGCTCGATGCTCGCGCCCAGCGAAAACTCGGCCCGGATGTGCTCAGCCACGCTCGCGCTATGTTCGCGTTCAGATTCGGTAAGAATCCTCTCCCCCTTGTCCTGAGACGGTGCGCAGGACAGAAGATTTAGACGCTCAGTTCACTGAAAATCCGCATCTCGGCACTGCGCGACGACCGGTTCAATTCTGCCGCTGGCCGCGCGGTAAATCATAGGCTCTGGAAAACCGCCAACAAACAAACTCCGGCGCGGTGCTCACTTGGCGCTCAAACCGAGACCACGCGGGCGTCACGATACCGCCGGAAAGGTCAAACAATCCTGCTCTTCTTATCGCCCCAATAGCGATCGCGCAGCACACGCTTGTACAGCTTTCCGGTGGGCAAACGCGGCAGCTCCGGATCGAAGTCGATGCTGCGCGGACATTTCTGACGGGCCAGGTGAGCGGCGCAAAATTCGCTGAGTTCCTCGGCAATAGCCGGGCTCGGTTCGATGCCGGGCAGCAACTGCACCACCGCCTTCACTTCTTCGCCGAGATCAACATTGGGTACGCCGAACACCGCGGCGTCCATCACCTTTGGATGGGTAATCAGCAGGTTTTCGCACTCCTGCGGATAGATGTTCACGCCGCCGGAAATAATCATGAAGGTGGCGCGGTCGGTGAGATAGAGGTAGCCGTCGTCATCCACGTAGCCGACATCACCCACCGTACTCATCGTGCCGTCGGAGGAGCGTGCATCTTGCGTTTTGCCGGGGTCGTTGAAGTATTCGAACGGCGTTGCGGTTTTGAACCACACGGTGCCCGGTGTTCCTTTTGGAGATGGCTGCATGTCTTCATCGAGAATGTGCAGATCGCCCAGCAACACCTTGCCTACGCTGCCACGATGGGCGAGCCATTCCTGTGTGTTGCACGCAGTAAAACCCAGGCCTTCGGTGGCGCCGTAGTATTCGAAAATAATCGGCCCCCACCAGTTGATCATCTGTTCCTTCACTTGCGCGGGGCAAGGCGCCGCGGCGTGAACTGCAATTTCGAACGACGACAGGTCGTACTTGTTGCGCACGTCATCCGGCAATTTGAGCATGCGCGAGAACATCGTCGGAACGAGCTGGCTGTGCGTCACCTTGTACTTCGCAACCAGCGCCAGATATTGCTCCGGGTCGAAGCGCTCCATGATGACGGCAGTACCGCCGTTGCGAATCGTCAGGCCAACGGCTGCCTGCGGCGCCGAGTGATATAGCGGCGCGGGCGACAGGTACACCATGCCCTCGCGGTACTTCCACATCTGATTCAGAAATTGGAATAACCCGGATTGTTCCGTAGGCGACACATCGGGCATCGGCCGCAAGATGCCCTTGGGTCGTCCGGTTGTTCCCGAGGAATAGAGCATCGAAGTACCCGCTCGCTCGTTCGCAAGAGGCGTCGATGGGCAATTCGCCGTAGCTTTGTCGATATCGACGAACGGACCATCCTCGCCCGTGCCACCAACGATCAGACAGAGGCGCAGGTTCGGGCACTGTTTCGCCACTTCCATTGCGACGTCGCGCTTGGCATGCGACGTGATCAGTACCTTCGATTCGGAGTTCTGCACGATGTAGGCGACTTCCTCGTGCGTGAGGTACGAATTGATGCAGGTGTAGTACAAGCCGCTGCGTTCCCCCGCAGAACACATCTCGATGTAGCGGTTGTTGTTCTCCATGAAGATCGAAAAATGATCCAGCCGCTGCAAACCGGTCGCCTGCAGCAAATGCGCGAGGCGGTTCGCACGGGCATTGAGTTCACCGTAGGTAATGACTTCGCCGGTGGACGCCATGATGAGGCACGGACGGTTTGGATCTTCGCGCGTGGATGCGTGGGGGTACATGAGCGAGGCCTTCCCTAAATGAATATGTGTGCGTCACCGCGCAGGGTCGTTAGCGGATTCAACGCCGCGATCCAGTGGGTATCAGATCAGATCGAGTAGCCTTCCTCGCTGAACGGCATTTTCCTCACGCGCTGACCGGTCGCTGCGAATATCGCATTGCCCACGGCGGGCGCGAGTGGCGGCAAGGCAGGTTCACCGAGCCCGGTCGGGCGATAGTCGCTTTGAATGAAGTGCACATCGACGATGGGCGCCGATGGCAGACGAAGCACCGGATAGTCGTGGAAATTCGACTGCTGGATTCGCCCGCCTTCCATGGTGATCTTCTGCATCATCATGGTCGACAGCCCATCGATCACAGCCCCCTGGACCTGGGACACCGCGCCACTGAAGTTGATGACGGGGCCGACATCGACGGCGACCGTTACCCGCTTCACCTTGACCTTTTTGTTGGCGTCGACTTCAACCTCGGCGACTTCCGCAATGTGACCGGCATGACTGAAGAAAAAGGCGAGTCCAAGCCCGGTACCCGCCGGCAGTTGTTTACCCCACCCCGCTTTCTCCGCGGCGAGTTTGATCACGCCGGCCGCACGTCCGGTATGCATCGCCCGGATGTTGCCTTCCTCGATCCAGCGGGATGGACCCAGAATTTCCAGCAGGAAGTCGCGGTAGTCGCGGCCGGCCTTGTGCGCAACTTCATGTAGAAAGCTCTGCACTACGAAGGCGTTGGTATTCGAGCGTGGTGCCCGCCAGGGGCCGCAGGGCGTTTTGATCTCGAACAGCGTATTGGTCACACGCACGTTCTCGATGCTCTGCAGCGGGAACTCGTCGGCGGTAAAGCCGCTGCCCATGACCCCTTTTCCATCGGTCTGCATGCCGATGTGATGATTTTCGAAAGCAATCAGCTTGCCCGACTTGTTGACCGCGGCTTTAACCGACTGGAATCCGCCCACGCGATAGAAATCGTGGCGCACATCGTCTTCGCGCGTCCACGTCAGCTTGACGGGTTTGCCGACGCGCTTTGAAATCTCGGTCACTTCGCAGACGTACTCGCTGAAAATCCTGCGTCCGAAGCTGCCGCCAAGGCGCATCTGATTGATGGTGACCTGATCCTGTTCGAGACCGAACATCGTCTTCATGGGTCCAAAGGCGCGGCCGGGACCTTGTGTCGGGATCCACAGTTCAACGGTGTCTTTCGTGCCGCCTGAGCCTTTTTTGTAGTCGGCGGTGCAGTTCATCGGCTCCATGCAGAAGTGCGCAACGAACGGATACTCGTAGAAGGCCTCGACGGTCGTGTTCTGCGTATTGCTGAACACGGTGTCCACGTTGCCCTTCTTTACGACGGGCTCGCCGCCGCGCTTGCCATGCAGCGCCGCGGCGTCTTTGGCCATTTTCGACCAGCTGTCCTTCGACGCCTTCGATTCATCCCATTGAACATTGAGCTTCTGCTTGGCACTGAACACTGCATGCGTGTTTGTACCCACAATGGCGACGCCGTCGAGCAGTTCCATCACGTTGTCGTTGCCCTTGACGATGAAGGCGTCAACGATGCCCGGCAGGCGTTTGATTTCCTCGATGTTGGCGCTGACCACCTTGCCGCCGATGGCAGGGCACTTCTGATAAGCGGCGTACAGCATGCCGGGTACACGCGTATCGATGCCGAACAACGCGCCGCCCGTGACAATCACCTTGTTGTCGACGCCCGAGATCGCGGTGCCGATGATCGTGTAGTCCTCGCGTTCCTTGAACTCGAGCGTGGCGACATCCGGGACCGGTTGCTTGGCGGCCAGCGAGGCGAGCTGCGCAAACGTGCGGAATTCACCGGAGTCATGTGTCACGCGGCTGTTGGCTGCCGTCAGTTCTTCACGCGGCACTTCCATCACGATGGCACCGGCGCCAATGAACATTTCGCGTGCCGATGCGCCCATCTGCCGCATCTGGTCCCACGTGCGAGGTACGGTGGTAGAACCACCCGCACCCTGCATTCCGAACAGACGCTCGTTTACCGGCGACTGCAATACTTCCACGTCGCTCCAGCTTGCGCCCATTTCCTCGGCGATCACCATGGGCAGCGCCGTCTTGATCCCCTGCCCCATCTCCGCATTGGCGGAGTAGATGACGATTTTGCCTTCGGGTGTGACGCGAATGAACGCATTCAGTTGGGCGTCCGAGACCAGTGGCGCATCTTCGACCGCGGCTGCGAACAAGGAAGGGGCCATGGACGCGAGCACGAAGCCGCCCCCGAGCAGACCCGTCAGCTTGAGAAATCCGCGGCGATCAATGGCAGTGGCCGTAGCCTTGCGGACCGAAGCGACAAGGAAATTCCGGTCATTGTTCATGCGTGCTGCTCCTGCGTGCGGGCGGCATCGTAGAACAGGGCGCTCTTCGGGTTCGCCGCCTTGTGAATCGCCGATCTGATACGCAGGTATGTGCCGCAGCGACAGTAGTTGCCGGCCAGCGCGGCATCGATGTCCGCATCCGTGGGGTCCGGCTTGGTTGCGAGCAGGGCAGCAGCGGACATGATCTGGCCGGTCTGGCAGTAGCCGCACTGCGCCACATCGAGGTCAATCCAGGCTTGCTGCAGTGGATGCAACTGAGCCCCGTTCGCGAGCCCCTCGATGGTGGTCACCTTCTGCCCGGCGATCGACGCCACCGTGGTCACGCAGGAGCGTGTGGCGGTGCCATTGACGTGAACGGTGCACGCGCCACATTGCGCGATGCCGCAGCCATATTTCGTGCCGATGAGACCGAGCACATCGCGCAGGCCCCAGAGCAGGGTCATGTCGGGTTCGACGTCGAGCGTCTGGTCGGTGCCATTGATGTTGAGTGTGTATCTGGGCACGGCGGATGTCCTTTCTAGTGCAGGCAATTGAAGGAATGAACGCAGGAAGCATAACCGTTCGGACGTCAGGCGGTCTCCCGCGCCGCCCGAATCTCCACCTGAATCTCTTTCACCCGCGCCTCGGTGAGCGGGTAGTTCCAGAGGAAGGGCATCGCCACGAACTTGAATATCGCCGGCACGATCGAATACAGCACGGCGAGCATGAGCAGCGCGAAGGCCGTGTTGGTCGTGTGCATCGGGTCAGCCTTCGGATCGAAGCCGAACCAAGCTGCGAGTCCGGTACCGGCGAGCACGCCAAAGGCGAGCGCGGACTTCGCCACCATCGACCAGATCGAGAAGAACGCGCCGGCCTGCTGCTTGCCCGAGGTCTTCGAGTCCAGATCCACGACATCGGCCAGCATCGCGCTCGGCAGTGCGGCGAGCGCGCCGACGGCGGAACCCTTCAGGCACATCACCACGATGAAGAAGAGGAATTTCCCGGTCGGGATCTCCTTGAAGTATGCGACGGAGTCCCGCGCGAGTGATTCGGAGAAGAGCGACACGATACCTTGCACCTCGAACGAGGCGAACCAGCTTTCCGGCGCCACCGCGATCAGCGGAATGAACATCGACCAGAACGCATACCAGCCGATTGCGACCATCGTCGCACGATGTTTACCGATACGACGCGACAGTTTCATCCACAGCGGCAGTGCCGCCACCTGGCAAACGAAGTACGGGAAGAGGTACAAGCCGTAGAGCTGCCCCGCGAGCAGTACGTGCGTCACGAAGAACAGGCTCAACGAATTCGTCATCTGGGTGCCGATGGCGGACACCGCGAAAATCGTCACCAGCATCACGTACGGACGGTTCGAGCGAACGAGGTGGAGCATCTCGCGCGTCGTGAGCGCTTCTTTGCGTCGTTCGACCGGCGGATATTCGGGAACAACGACGACGGCATAGATCGTGAGCGGCAGCATCAGGATCAGCATGCCGACCATCAGGAACCACACCGCGTCGATCGGTTTCGTGTAACCAAACAACAGGATCACGGCAGGCGTAAAGGCGGCCAGCAGCGAGCCGCTCACGGCGAACTGCTCGCGCCAACCGAACACGCGTGAACGTTCGTTGTAGTTGAAAGCGAGCTCCGCACCCCAGGCGCCGTAAGGGATGTTCTTTATGGTCGAGCCCAGGTACACCATGAAAAGCGCTGCGGCGAGCCAGACGTAGCCGCTGTCGAACGTCATCCCCGCCCATGTCAGCTGCGAGAATTCGAACGGCGGGAAGAAGAGGAACCACGCGGCGACCACGTAGAGCGGCGTGCCGAGCAGCACGAACGGCTTGCGGCGG
>Ga0209254_10004113_pt1 | contig 13300 bp, 13 predicted proteins | sample FrelakmetDIP11DI_FD_187148 | JGI IMG/M metagenome (GOLD analysis project Ga0209254, IMG submission 187148) | Freshwater lake sediment microbial communities from the University of Notre Dame, USA, for methane emissions studies - DIP11 DI (SPAdes)... | ecosystem: Environmental > Aquatic >...
TGTGGACCGGATCTCGAAGGGCGACATTCCGCCGAAGATCACCGACAGCTACAACGGGGACTTCAACGAGATCAAGAACAACCTCAACAACTGCATCGACATTATGAACAATCTGCTCAAGGAGGCGGGCCAGGTCATCACGGCGGCAGCCGACGGCGCACTGGACAAGCGCGCCAACGCCGACCTGTTCGTGGGGGGCTGGAAGCAGCTGGTGGCGGGGATCAACGACATCATCACCAACATCGTCAACCCGCTGATGGTCACTGCAGACTATGTGGAAAAGGTCAGCAAGGGTGTCATCCCGCCCGAGATCACGGCGGAGTACAAGGGCCAGTACAACATCATCAAGCAAAACCTCAACGCCGTGGTGAAGATGATGAGCGAGCTGCTGGCCGAGACGGACAAGGTCATCAAGGCGGCGGCCGACGGCGAGCTGGACCAGCGCGCCAACGCGGCCCTGTTCGTCGGGGGCTGGAACAAGCTGATTTCCGGGGTCAACGACACGATCACCAACATCGTCAACCCGCTGATGGTCACCGCGAATTACGTGGACCGGATCTCCAAGGGGGATACCCCGTCGAAGATCACGGACCACTACAAAGGGCAGTACAACATCATCAAGGACAACATCAACGTGCTCATCGAGGCCATGGACGAAGTCACCCACGTGGCCGAACAGATCGCCGACGGCAACCTCACCGTCGCCGTCAAGGAGCGTTCCGAACAGGACAAGCTGATGCAGGCCCTGAAGCTCATGATCGAGAAACTCATCGAGGTCGTGACGAACGTACAGGGCGGGGCCGGCCAGGTTGCCACCGGCAGCCAGGAGATGAGCGCGAAAGCCGAGCAGATCTCCCAGGGCGCCTCCGAGCAGGCCGCTTCCGCCGAGGAAGTGTCCTCCTCCATGGAGCAGATGACCTCCAACATCATGCAGAACGCCGACAATGCGCAGCAGACGGAGAAGATCGCCGTCAAGTCGGCCGAGGACGCCCGCGAGGGCGGTTCCGCCGTGGCGGAGACGGTCACGGCCATGAAGGAGATTGCCAACAAGATCTCCATTATCGAGGAGATTGCCCGCCAGACGAACATGCTGGCCCTCAATGCCGCCATCGAGGCGGCTCGCGCAGGCGAGCACGGCAAGGGGTTCGCCGTGGTTGCAGCCGAGGTCCGCAGGCTCGCCGAGCGCAGCCAGACGGCGGCCGGCGAGATCAATCGCTTGTCGGCTTCCAGTGTCCAGATTGCCGAGAAGGCCGGTGAAATGCTCTCAAGGATCGTTCCTGCGATCCAGAAGACGGCCGACCTCGTCCAGGAGATCAATGCTGCCAGCAACGAGCAGAAGAACGGCGCCGACCAGATCAACAAGGCCATCCAGCAGCTCGATCAGGTCATCCAGCAGAACGCCGCGGCCTCCGAGGAAATGGCATCCACCTGCGACGAACTCCGGTCGCAGGGCGACCAGCTCCAGACGGTCGTTGCATTTTTCCGGACCGACGACGGCGGCGATCGCCGCAGAAGCCATGCCGTGAGCCGGTCTGCCCCGACATCGTCTCTGAAATCGGCCGTGAAGCCGCCTGTTCAGAAGATGGCGGCGAAGCCCGCACCGGCAGCCATCAAGGCCGGCGCTCCCGGGAGGGCCTCGGGGGTCAGCCTCGACATGACAGACGGGAAGGCGAGGAAGGATTCGTCGGACACCGAGTTCGAAAAGTACTGATGCAAAGGAGCACGTTATGAGCAGGGAAACCATTACGGAAACGACCCAGTATCTGACGTTCAAGCTCGATGACGAGGTCTTCGCCGTCGATGTCGCGAAGGTCAGGGAGATCCTGGATTTCACGCCTGCCACGAAGGTGCCCGGGACGCCCGATTTCATGCGGGGCATCATCAACGTGCGGGGCAACGTGGTCCCCGTCGTGGACATGCGCCTCAAATTCGGCATGTCGCAGACCGAGAAGACCGTCGACACCTGTATCGTGGTCATGGAGATCGCCGTGGACGACGACACCACGGTACTCGGCGCCCTCGTCGACTCGGTGCAGGAGGTCTTCGAACTCGAGCCGGCGCAGATCGAGCCGCCCCCGCGGATCGGGACGCGCTGGAGAACCGAGTTTATCAAGGGGATCGGCAAGCGCAACAACGAGCTGATCATCATCCTGGACATCGACATGGTGTTCTCGTCGAGCGAGCTGGCGGCCATCCAGGGTCCCGGCGCCGTGCCGTCGGCGAAAGCCGTCGATGCGGCACAGGAGGCCGTGGCATAACATAGCGGACACAGGAGGTGCGGGGCGCATCGGCGCCCCGCACCGGAAACCCGAAACTCCATGCAACGGGATCGGGCGGAGGCGGCCGGGCCGCCCCCGTCCTTTCCCGGAGCCATGAGGATCAAAGTCGTACGGAGACGTCGATGAGAATGGAGCAATCCACAAGGGGTGAGGAGACCCGAATGGCGGGAGTCAGCTCGCAAATGCTCACGGACGAGCAATTCCGGCGCTTGAGTGTCTTCATCCACAAGGAAGTCGGCATCAATGTCGAGACGAAGAAGGTCCTCCTCGAGGGCAGGCTGAGGAAACGCCTGCACCAGCTCTGCATCCCCACCTTCGGCGAGTACTGCCAGTACCTGTTCAGCGTCGAGGGGCAGCGGGAGGAGCTCGTCTACATGATCGACGCCGTCGCGACGAACAAGACCGATTTTTTCCGCGAGCCGCACCAGTTCGAGTACCTGACTCAGAAGGCGCTGCCCGCGCTGGCGGCAGGAGCGGGATCCTGCTGGAAGCTCTGTGCCTGGAGCGCGGCCTCCTCCACGGGCGAGGAGCCCTACACCCTGGGCATCGTGCTCAGCGAGTACGCCGCCGGGCAGCCGGGGTTCGATTTCTCGATCCTGGCCACGGACATATCGACCAAGGTCCTGGATCATGCCGTCGCAGGGGTCTACAACCACGAACGGGTCGAGCCCGTCCCGCTGGCGCTCCGGAAGAAATACCTGCTCAAGAGTAAGGACCCGTCGAAAAAGCTCGTGAAAATCGCCCCGGCGCTTCAGGAGAAGGTGGCCTTCCGGAGGCTCAACCTCATGGATCAGACCTTCGGCATAGCCGACGCAATGGGCGTCATCTTCTGCCGCAACGTCATCATCTACTTCGACAAACCCACACAGACGGCCCTGATCCGCAAGCTCTTCGACCAGCTCATGCCGGGCGGGTATCTCTTCATGGGGCACTCGGAAGTGCTGAACCACATCGACCTGCCGCTCGTGTCGGTGGCGCCCAGCATCTACAGGAAAACGGGAGAGGCCAAAAAATGAGCAAGAAGATCCGCGTCCTCATCGTCGACGACTCCTCGCTCGTGCGCCAGACGCTCAAGGATATCCTGTCGGCCGACCCCGACATCGAGGTCATGGCCATGGCGCCCGACCCCCTGGTTGCGGCGGAGAAGATCGCGGAAGAGGTCCCCGACGTCATCACCCTGGACGTGGAGATGCCCAGGATGGACGGCATCACGTTCCTCCAGAAGCTGATGAGCCAGCACCCCATCCCCGTCGTCATCTGCTCGAGCCTTGCCGAGCAAGGGTCGGACACGACGCTCAAGGCCCTGGAATACGGCGCAATCGACATCATCACGAAACCGAAGCTGGGCACCAAGCAGTTTCTCGAGGAAGCGAGCGTTCGGGTCTGCGACGCCGTGAAAGCCGCAGCCATCGCCAAAGTGAGGCGCCTGGCGAGGCCGCACAAGGTCGAGCCCAAGCTGACGGCCGATGCCGTGATCTCCAGGCCCACGTCGAATGCCATGATCGAGACGACGGAGAAACTCATCATCGTGGGAGCCTCCACGGGAGGGACCGAGGCCATCCGCGAATTTCTCGAGGCTCTGCCCATGGATTGCCCGGGGACCGTGATCGTCCAGCACATGCCGGAGAATTTCACGGCCTCCTTTGCCAGGCGCCTCGATTCCATCTGCCGGATGTCCGTGAAGGAGGCCGAAAACAACGACACGGTCATGCGCGGGCGCGTGCTCATCGCTCCCGGGAACATGCACATGCTGCTCAAGCGCAGCGGCGCCCGCTATTTCGTCGAGGTCCGGGAAGGGCCCCTCGTCTCGAGGCACCGACCGTCGGTGGACGTCCTTTTCCGCTCGGCTGCCCGCTATGCCGGGCGCAACGCCGTGGGAGTCATCATGACGGGCATGGGCGACGACGGCGCCAACGGCATGAAGGAGATGAAGGAGGCAGGCGCCTATACGATCGCCCAAGACGAGGCGAGCTGTGTCGTCTTCGGCATGCCCCAGGAGGCCATCAAGCGCGGCGCCGTCGACAAGGTTCTTCCCCTGGAGGACATTGCCGGGCTCGTGCTGGCGAAATGCAATTCGCAGAAATGACAAGGGCACGGTGGATCCGGGCCGTGCCTGTGGAGGAAAGATGAAGGCCGCCGAGGATGGCAGGAAACGCATCGGAAAACCGCGCAAGCCGCAAAGCCGGAACGTTTCAGGCCCTGCAGCCGCAAAAGCGCCCCGCACGGTCACGCTCGACACGCTGATCGACGTGATCCCCATTCCCGTCTACTACAAGGATGAGACGGGGATCTATGTCGCGTGCAATCAGGCTTTTGCCGACGCCGTCGGCCTTGCCCGCGAGGCCGTTATCGGCAAGACGGTCCATGACATCGCCGATAAGTCTCTGGCTGACCGGCACGGCCGGGAGGATCAGGAGATCCTGAAAAAGAAGGGCGCCCGAAGCTACGAAAGCCTTTTCACCTTTGCCGACGGGTCGGCAAGGGACGCCATCTTCCACAAGGTCTTCTATACCGGCCCGGATGACTCCTCCGGCGGGATCGCCGGCTGCTTCATGGACATCACGGAGCTGCGGCAGACCGAGAGGATCCTGCGCGAATCCGACCGCAGGCTGCGGACCCGGAACCGGATGGCCGAGATCTTCCTGACTGCATCCGATGAAGACATGTACAAGCTCGTGCTCGAGGCCGTCCTCGAGATCACCAAGAGCCGCTACGGCCTCTTCGGGTATCTCGACGAGGGCGGGAATCTCGTGATCCCCTCGTTTTCGGAGGAGGTCTGGACACGCTGCCGGATGCACGACAAATCACCCTCCTTCCCGAGGGACGCCTGGGGCGGCGCCTGGGGCAGGGCGCTGGCCGAGGGCCGGACGATCGTGTCAAACGGACCTTTGACCCTGCCGCGGGGCCACATCTCGATGAAGCGCGCGCTGTGCGCCCCGATCCTGTGCCAGGGAGCGACCATCGGGCTCATCGCCGTGGCCGACAAGGATCACGACTACCTCGACGAGGACCGGAGATTGCTGGAAAGCATCGCATCGAGCATCGCGCCCGTCCTCAAGGCCAGGCTCCAGAGAGACAGCCAGCAGGCGGAGCGGTGCCGGGCCGAGGGAGTGCTCCGGGAGAGTGAGAACCGCTTCCGCGAACTCGTCGAAAATGCCCCGGACGGCATTTTCGTGCAGACACAGGGCCGTTTCGCCTATCTCAACCCTGCCGCCCTGCGAATCTTCGGGGCCGGGTCCCCCCACGAGCTGATCGGCCGGCCGCTGATCGAACGCATCCGCCCGGATTATCACGAGCGCACCCGGGAACGGACCCGCATCCTCAACGAGGAGAGAAGGGCCGTTCCCCCGCAGGACCAGGTCTATCTGAGACTCGACGGCTCTCCCGTCGATGTGTCCGTTGCCCCCGTTCCCATCCGGTACGAGGGGCATGACGGGGCCCTCGTGTTCGTCCGTGACATCACGGACCGCAAGCGGGTGGAGGAAGAACTGCACAGAAGCGAATCCCGATACAGGGGCATCATCGAAAATATCCAGGATATCTACTACCGCACCGATGCCGAGGGATGCATCACGGACATCAGCCCGTCAGGAGCGGTGACGCTGGGATTCCGCTCGGTCCGGGAGATGCTGGGCAAGCCCGCCGTGTCCCTTTACGCGGATCCGGAGGCCCGGAAGGAATTCTTGAGAATACTTGCGGCCCGGGGCGCGGTCCACGATTACTGGCTTCAGTTGAAGCGCACGGACGGCACCATTCTGGATGTCTCCGCCAACAGCTACTTTCATCATGACAAGGAGGGCAATCCTGCCGGCATCGAGGGAATCATCCGGGATGTGTCGGAGCGAAAGCGCTTCCAGGAGACCCTCCGCGAAAGCGAAGGATACCTGAAGAGCATCTTTGAAACCGTCCAGACAGGGATCATGATCGTAGACGCCGAGAGCCGCCGGATTCTCGAAGTGAATCCGTGGGCGGCGCAGATGTTCGGCGCGCCTCCCGAAGACATCGTGGGAAAAACCTGCCATCAGTTTGTCTGTCCGGCCGAGGAGACCTGCTGTCCCGTGATCGATCTGGGTCAGACCGTGGACAAGTCCGAACGGGCCATGATCACCGCGAGCGGCGAGCGCCGGCCCGTTATCAAGAGCGTGACCCCCGTCATCCTGAAAGGGCGCCGGTGCCTGCTCGAGAGCCTTGTCGATATAGCGGATCTGAAGAAAATGGAGCAGGATCTGATCCGCGCCAAGGATGCGGCGGAAGCCGCGAGCCGCGCAAAGAGCGAGTTCGTGGCCAACATGAGCCATGAGATCCGAACGCCCATGAACGGGATCATCGGGTCCATCGACCTGATCCTGCACCGGGAGGAGGACGGAAAAAGAAAAGACTACCTCGCCATGGCCAAACACTCGGCACTCGGCCTGATGGAACTGCTCAACCGCATTCTCGATTTCTCGAAGATCGAGGCGGGGAAGATGGTCATCGAGGAGGCTCCGTTCCGGTTGCGCGATGCGCTTCGACGGTGCCTCGACATCCTCCGCCTCGGGGCCGAGGCCAAGAAGCTCAAGCTTCTTTCGGATATCGCCCGTGATGTGCCGGACTTCGTAACCGGCGATTCCCTCCATCTGTCGGAGGTTCTGAACAACCTGGTGGGCAATGCCGTCAAATTCACTGCGACGGGCCATGTCCTCGTGCGGGTGCGCGTTTCGGAATGGCAGGACAGGGGCAGGGTCACCCTGGTTTTCAGTGTCGAGGATACGGGCCCGGGGATTGCCCCGGAGAAGAGTTCCGGCATTTTCGAGTCCTTCACCCAGGAGGACGGGTCGATCACGAGAAAGTACGGCGGCACGGGGCTCGGGCTTACCATATCCAGGCGCCTGGTCGAACTGATGGGAGGCACGATCCGGGTCGAGAGCGAGCCCGGCGAGGGCTGCCGATTTTATTTCACTGTGACCCTGGGCGCGGAAAAGGGAAAGATCTCCGATGCTCGCCAGGGTCATGACGATGATTGCGTTTCGTCGTCAACGCCGGAACCGCCGGGGCTCAAGATCCTCCTGGCAGAAGACAACGATCTCAACCGGAGGATCGCCGTCGACATGCTGGAAGGGTCCGGCTATCAGGTCACCGCCGTTGCCGACGGCGCCCAGGCCGTTCAACGGCTTCGGGAAAGTCATTATGATCTCGTGCTCATGGACATCCAAATGCCCCAAACGGACGGGATCACGGCGGCACGGCTGATCCGCGAGGAGGAAAAACAACGAGGCGTGCGCATTCCGATCGTGGCCCTCACGGCGCACGCTTTCCAGAGCGACCGGCAGAAAAGTCTCGAAGCGGGAATGGACGAGCATCTATCCAAACCGCTGTCCTGCGAGGACCTGATGCACGCGATCGAGCGGCTCGTGCCCGGCAGAATTCCCGGACAGAGACCTTCCGGGGCGGATCGTGATCGGGCGGGCGGAAACGATTTCCATCCAAACGCAGCCGCTTCGCTGCAGCAGTCAATCGGGAACAGCGACGCATTGCCGGTCCCGCAGGACAGCGAAACCTCGTTTTTCGAGGACGCCATGCACTGCATCGGCCTGCTCAAGAACGCCTTCGAAACCAGGGACGAGCCGGTCCTGGCGCGCGAATTGAAGCGGCTCCGCGACCGGGCAACGAGGGACCACGTGACCAGGGTCATGAAGAATGTCTTCCGGATCGAGCTCGCGCTCCGGCGGGGGACGATCGACCAGTGCGGCGCTTTCATCGACAGGCTAGAGGAGGACATCCTGTCCATCGAGGATAACGTTCCGGCAACAGAAGGCGTCACAGCGTAACGGGAATCCGGGCACGAAGGGCTGCCGCACAATAAATAGGAGCCAATCATGAGAGTACTGATCGTAGAGGACAATTATCTGAGCCGCAATGTCCTGAAGGACCTGGTCTCGGAATAAGGGGTTTGCGATGTCGCCGTGGACGGGGAGGAAGCCGTCATGGCTTTCGACCTTGCCTGGGAGGACGGGGCGCCCTACGATCTGATCTTCATGGATATCATGATGCCCGGGACAAACGGCCTGGAAGCCGTCCGGTGGATCCGGGAACGGGAGAAAGAGCGGGGCATCATCGGCCGGCGGGAGACCAGGATCGTCATGACCACCGCCCTGGGGGACCCCAAAACGGTATTCGAAGCCTTCTATCAGGGCGGGGCCACGTCCTACGTGGTCAAGCCGATGCCCCGGGATGTGGTTGTTGAGGAAATACGCAAGGCTGGCCGGATCGGTTGAATGGCCGATGAACGGTTCCCCCCGGCTGCGCGGAGGTGCACCCATGAAGAACATTCTGATTATCGACGACGAAGATGACTTCCGCGTCATGCTGGCGCAGATGCTGCGGACGGCGGGATATGCGGTCACGGCGGCTTCAGACGGGATGCAAGGCATGAAGGAATTCGAGAAGCGCCGTCCCGATCTCATCATCACCGATATTTTCATGCCGGAAAAAGAAGGTCTTTCGACCATCATGGATGCGAAAAAATCCGACCCGTCCGTGAAAATCATCGCAATGTCCGGGGGCGGGAGGGTCTGGAACATGGACGCACTGCCCACTGCCATCACACTCGGGGCCGATGCCGCCCTTTACAAGCCCTTCCACCAGGAAGAGTTCCTGTGCCTGGTCAGTCAACTCCTGGCGCGGGAAGGTCGGTAAGAACCCTCTTTCCGGACCCAGTCACCTTTCGGGGGCCCTTCGATACAGGGGACCGGCGCCGATGCCCGGGGGAAGTTCGTGGAGGCCTGGAACAGCTGGTCCCCCTGCGACCTGATCTCCCTGGATGTCCAGATGCCCGAGATGGACGGCTTGGAGGTCCTGAACCGGATCCGGGGAATGGAGAGGGAAAAGAACGTTCCCGAGAGCCAGAGGGCCAGGGTCGTCATGGTCACGGCCCGATCCGACAAGGATACCCTGATGACGAGCATCCAGGCGGGCTGCAACGACTACGTCGTCAAGCCCTTCGACAAGGCGATCGTTGCCAAGAAGCTCACCAAGCTTGGATTCCAGGTACATCTGTTCTGACGTAACGGCAGAGGCGACCGGATAATAAAAAAGACGCCGCAAGTGAAGGCCTGCGGCGCTTTTCGTTCTTGTTCACTGACCACCTGGCTCAGGCGCTTACGCTGTTCGTCTGCAATATTCTTTTTCCTTCCCTGGACCCTATACCCTGAACCCTGGCCCCTGTCTCTTACTTCGTCGGCGGAAAGCTTGCCAGAATCCCCTGGACCGCGCTCTTCAGGTCGCCCGATGCCGCATCGGTGCTGATCGTGCCCGTTGCGGTTCCACGCCAGATCAGCTGCTTGCCGTCTGCCTTTTGAATGCCGATCGTCAGCATCCGGAGCTGGTAGCCATACTGGTTGATGCCGATCTCGTTTTCGTAGTTGACCGAGACCAGCATGTCCGGGCTCTCGGTGGTCTTCCGGAAACCCTTTTTCTCGAGGACCAGATCGGCCTGATACTGGACGTTTTTCACGACCAGGTCGCTGGTCTGCCCCATGGTCCCCGTCGTCACCCAGTTGTAACTCTTCAGCCCTGTGTAGCCAGCCGCGGGGTCGAAGGAATAGTTGAATCCCGTGGCGCAACCCGCGAGAATGACTCCCGCTGCAAGCAGGACTGTGAACATGGAGCCCAACCGTGCTGTTGTCTTCAAACCGCTCATGTCTCCTCCTTAAACCTTAATCGGTGTATCATCGGCCGTCGTAACCGCACTCGGAACGGTTGCCTCCCTGTTTATTTTCGCATGATCTTCCGAACCTGCTGGACGTACTCTTCCTCCGTGATGACCCCGTCGCCGTTGGCATCCCAGTATTTGCAGTTCTTTTCGCCCGTCGTCTTGTCCTTCCAGACGGCCAGGCACTCGCTCATGCTCAGCTTCCCGTCGCGGTTCTTGTCGGCCTCCGCAAGAATTTGCTGATAAGCCCCTTTGATCCTGTCATCGGATGGGCCCCTCTGCTGTGCCGGCGAAACACCGGGCGCGAGAACGTAAATCGCGATCATCAGGCCGCTCAGGGCCGGTAAGGTAAGCCGTTTCATTTTCGCCCCCCGTGATGGCTGTTGCTTCCGGTTTGTTGAATTGGCACAACTTATATTTTATAGCGCGTATGCGAGAAGGGTTGCAACTGGAAATTTAAGAGATGGAGAATTCGAACCGGCGCGAAGGTTGTCCCTGAAAATTCATTCGCCCGGCACCGGGAATCTGTGATAAATTTCTTCAGCGAAAACACGGGATGAGGGCTCAACCATGGGCAGAAGAATCTTGGGACGGTTGAAACGACCCTGGGCGGGGGCGCTTGTTGTCCTGGTGTTTTTTGTCCTTGCTTGCGGATCCCCTCAGGCCCCTCCGGCAGAAGTCCAGAAAGGGAAGGCTGCACTTGAGGGAAGCGCTGCCCCTTCGCACGTCAAGCGCCCGGACATTGGCTTTGCCAGCCGGCAAAAGCTTGTCGATCACTACAAGAAGCACGGCCGTGAGTTCGGGGCGCCCACGATGGAGCAGTACCTGCGAAAAGCCCAGGAGCTTCGTGACCGGCCGGCAGGAGGAGCGATTCTCGAGTCCGTGCGACCCGACGGAGTGGTGAGCCGGTACGATCGCGAGACAGGGGATTTCCTCGCCTTTAACCGCGACGGCGTCATTCGCACGTACTTCAGGCCGACGGACGGGGAGGCGTATTACAGGCGCCAGTTGGGGAGAAGGCACTGATGGGCGGGGTGTAGGGACTCGGGTGTAGGGTGTAGGCAAAGAAGAGATCGATTGTCGGGCTCCGGTCTCGTATTGAGAGGTGGCCATGGGAGAAAAAGATCCTGTCAGGGAGTTGTTGGAGAAGCGCGGCTGTCCGGAGTATGTGGTCAGGGGGGGGCTGCGGGGGCTTACGGAGAGCTGGGAAGAGCTCGTCCGGTCCGTCGAAGAGGGCTACAGTCTGGGGCTTGACGACTATCTGAACGACATGGACGGCCGGCAGCTGATTGAGGAAGTCCTTCACATCGCGCCTGCGGGAGATAAAAATATATTTCTGAAGCGAATCCGGCAGGCCGATGCAAAGATGCAGTGTCTCGTCAAACCGGCAGGCAGGTGCCTCTGGGGCGACGAGACGGCCCGGCAGGAGGGCTGGACGTCCAAGAAGAACTGGTGGTATTTCTCCCGGCCGATCCGGGCCGGGGAGGATCTCCTGGCCGAGATCGAAGGGGACTGAACGGCTCGGGCGTCATCCCGGTCTGTGTCTGCCCGGCAGGTGCCGTTTCATCCCGCCTACGCTGACGGGCAAAACAGCCCTTTCCCGGATCCGGATCTCGTCGGGGAGAGTTGAAAGCCCCGCCAGCCCCGGGTCCGTCATGAGCAACTCCTCCAGTACGCGCTCCTCGAACTTCCCGTCCGCTTCGCCCGCGTGCTTCATCGACAGGGCCATCCAGAGATCGGCCTGCTCGATGGCCACAGCCATCACCTTCCTGTATTCCCGCGTCGATCCCCAGTGCGCAAAGCACAGCAAAGAAGCGTCGAGCGAGGCAATCGTATCCAGCGAGCGGCGGTAAGCGGGATAGTGAAATCCGCCGGGAGGGGCGCCGACGCGCAGGTAAAACCCGTCTTCGAGTCCCAGGTAGATGCCGACAGCCTCCCCCGCAAAAACAACGTCCCCTGCCTTGAATGCAAGGTGGTGGGGGGCATGCCCGGGGGTGTCGATGCACTCGATCGTCACCCCGCCGGTCTCGATCCGTTCCCGAAAGTAGAGGCATTCCTCAGGAACCGGTTCCGGTCTTCCGTACATCTCGGCGATCCAGCCGAGGTTTTTCAGGGAGACGTCCCATAGCCTGTCGGGGTTTGCCATGTGTTCCATGCCGCGGGGGTGGCAGATCACCTGGGCCCCGGGATAGGTTTTCAGCAGCTCCGCCACGCCTCCCCCGTGATCGAGGTGGATGTGGGTCAGGAGGATCAGGTCCAGGCGATCGACATGAAGCTCCCCGAGGGCCTTTGTCAGTTGCAGGATGGTGCCTGCAGGGCCTGGATCGACGAGGATGTTCGTCTCCCCCGCCCGGAAAAACCAGCTCGAGATGAAACGGCCGAACCCCGGGCGGGGCTGCTCGAGGTCAATCAGGGTGAGGCTCTCCTGGGGTGTGATCTTTTTCATCGTCTCCTGGCCGGGTCCTGACATTCGCTGCCGGGCGGGTGACAGCCCTGATAATGTAATCCAGCAGGTACCTGCCGTCAACGGTTATCGCAGCCGTCTCATGCGCAGCGGCCGTGCACAGACTCTCCCCCTGGAAATGTCCCGCCTGCGGGTCATTCCAATCCCAAATGGCCGAAGGTTCGACTCCGGGTCATTCCCTCAGGCTTTTCTTTCTCTGAACTTCTCGATCACCTGGTACGCGACCAGGATCAGGACACAGAGCAGAGTCATCGCGGCGATTGCTTCCCACATCGTTTTTACCTCCCTTCTTTTCGTAGGATCGGCCGGAGACTCCCCGGGGGCTTGCGCCCGGTCTCCGGTCCTGACCTCGCACGGGGCCGACGGGGATATCTGCTGCGTCGGGAATCGGGTTAGAGTTGAAAGGGAATGGGAGCTTTCTGCAAGGGCTGTGAAATACGGGACGGAGTGAGTCAAAAGCGTTGCTCTTCTATAAATAATATACATGGCACAGCGGTATTGTAAAATTCCTCGCACCAAGGTTCCGGGGCGGAGTTGTACAAACCCGTTGACTCCGCTCGCCTGCACGGGTATCGTTTAAACTTAAGCAAGGCTGCGGGGCCTGCTTTTTACCTGGGGCGGCAAACCCCGTCAACACTGACGTGCCTGGAGGTCTTCATGAAAGCGGTCCTGATGGAAGGGTTCGGAGGAGTCGATGTCCTGAAGATGGGGGAGGTTCCAAAGCCACAACCGGCAGCGGGCCAGGTGCTCATCCGGGTCATGGCCACCTCCATCAACCGGCCCGATCTGGTCCAGCGCGGCGGCAAATACCCGCCGCCCTTGGGGGAATCCGACATCCTGGGTCTCGAAGTGGCGGGTGTTATCGAG
>Ga0209254_10004114_pt1 | contig 13296 bp, 9 predicted proteins | sample FrelakmetDIP11DI_FD_187148 | JGI IMG/M metagenome (GOLD analysis project Ga0209254, IMG submission 187148) | Freshwater lake sediment microbial communities from the University of Notre Dame, USA, for methane emissions studies - DIP11 DI (SPAdes)... | ecosystem: Environmental > Aquatic >...
CAAGGGATTACCGAAGTAAAGGATGCTGCAGAACTACGAACTAAAGAATCTGACCGGATATCGGATTTATCTACCGAAATCCGGAATCTAGGTGTTGATATATATGAAACACCAGATGGGTTTCGAATTGTAGGAGGCCATCCTCTGCTTGGGGGAAAAGTAAATTCTCACCTGGATCATCGGTTAGCCATGTCTTTAACGGTGGCTGGCATGGGGGCTCAAAAACGGGTGGAAATCAATCATGCCGAGGTTGTTTATGAATCTTTTCCTTCATTCACGGCGATTTTAGAAAAATTAGGTGCAAGCATCATAGAACAAGAAATTCGGGTTTGAGATGGCGCCAGTTTACGAATTCGGATTGATTGGATATCCACTCGGGCACAGTTTATCGCCGCAGCTTCACCGGGCTGCATTGAAGGCCGTGGGGATGAATGGAGAATATCGCCTTTATTCAATACCACCCGATCATAATGATTCTGATCATTGTATAAAGTACCTGATAAGGCGTATCCTCACCGGTGAGATTACAGGTCTTAATATAACAATTCCATATAAACAAAAGGTGATTGGTTACCTGGATCGCCTCACACCTATTGCTGATCAGGTTGAGGCTGTGAATACGATTTACTTAGAAAATGGCCAGCTTGTCGGTGACAATACGGATGTTCCAGGATTCCTGAAAGATGTTAAAGCCAAGGTTGCTTGGAAAAATGGCGACTCTGAGGCAATGGTGGATCGATTACCTGATACAGCGCTGGTCTTAGGGGCAGGAGGTTCTGCGCGTGCAATTGTGTATGCCCTGGCGACACAGGGAAAACGTATCTACCTTGTGTCACGCCGGATTGAGCAAGCAGATATGATCGTTGAGTCACTCAAAAAGAAGGCACCAGGTATCTTTATATCAAAGCCCGTCACGGAAGCTATGTCTCTATCTGAAATGTATCGGTTAATTGAAGGATTCCATAACCAAGAAATTCTACTTGTTAACACAACACCGGTTGGTATGTGGCCAGATATTAACTATTCTCCCTGGCCTGAAACGGTTGATTTTCCAGCCCATGCCTTGGTCTACGATCTGATTTATAACCCATGCGAGACAATGTTGATGAGACAGGCGATAAATTCAGGATTGCGTGCCTGGAATGGCTTGGGCATGTTGGTTGAGCAAGCCGCTCTTGCATTCGCACGGTGGACTGGTATCCAATCTTCCGGGACTGTGATGTGGGAGTCACTTCAACATATGGATCAAATACCTTACCCAACGGATGAATAAAATGACAGGAACTGCGACCAGGTTAGACAATCTTAAAATTCATTATTTTGCCAGGATTGGGGCGCGAATCGCCTCGATGCAAGCGAGTGGTCTGGATGTCATCCGCCTGGATGAAGGCGCCCCTGACCTTCCGCCTCCTGATTTTGTTATCGAAAAATTAGCTTCAGCAGCGCACGATCCATCCAGGCACAGCTACCAACCTCACCGGGGAACTCAAGGCTTGCGCATAGCCTGGGCTGCGATGTACGACCGCCTGTACCAGGTCACTCTTGATCCTGAATCAGAAATCTTACCGTTACTGGGCTCAAAAGAGGGGATTTTTCACCTGCCTTTTGCGTTTGTAAATCCCGGTGATATTGTGCTTATCCCTGATCCTGGGTATATCACCTACACCAGGGGTACCCTCATGGCGCAGGGCATTCCGTACTATTTACCTTTATTGACAAAAAACCATTATTTACCGGACTTCTCCAGGGTCCCAGAAACTATTTTGCGTGAGGCCAAAATCCTCTGGTTGAATTACCCGAATAATCCAACTGCAGCGATGGCTCCTTTTTCATTCTTTGAAGAGGTGATCAATCTCGCGCACAAATATGGATGGTTGATTTGTCACGATGCGGCCTATACACAGGTAACGTTTGGTGAGAAAAAAGCCCCCAGCATTCTCCAGGTGCCTGGTGCCAAGGAGGTCGCGTTAGAATTCAATACGTTGTCGAAATCACATAACATGGCAGGATGGCGTGTTGCTGCGGTGATCGGAAATCTGGAATGTATCAGGCCTTTATATACATTAAAAACGAACGTCGACAGTGGGCATTTCCTTCCAATCCTGGATGCTGCTGAAGCAGCGATGCTGGGTGATCAGACCTGGATTAAAAACCGGAATGAAATCTACCGTGAAAGAAGAGATATTTTTATCAAGATATTACACGATGTTGGCTTGTTAGCAGAAATTCCTGAAGGCTCTCTGTATATCTGGTGCCCAGTCTTGCCAGGTTGGAAATCCGAGGATTTCTGCACAGCAATTCTGGATAAAGCCCATGTTAGCCTGACTCCTGGGTCAGTGTTTGGAGCCCATGGTGAAGGTTTTTTGCGGATAGCACTCACTGCTCCAAAGGATAGAATCCAAGAGGCAGCTAGCAGGTTAGAACGCGTGGTACCAGGTCTACGAGAAAGGAAGTCAGGATGTCAGTAAGATTCTTGACTGCTGGCGAGTCACATGGTCCGAGTTTGGTGGTGATTCTGGATGGTATACCTGCTGGATTACCCTTAAATGAAGATATTCTTGCCAAGGAACTGGCTCGCAGGCAGAGAGGCATTGGGGCAGGTCCGCGCATGAAAATCGAAATGGATACCGCTGAAATCCTGTCAGGTGTGATGTCAGGGATAACGATCGGTTCGCCAATTGCTATTTTGATTAGGAACAAAGACCATGAAAAGTGGAAAGGTAAACTTGTTCCTGCTTTTACGATTCCCAGGCCAGGTCACGCTGACCTGACGGGAGCTATCAAGTATGGTTACACAGACTTGCGGCCGGCGCTAGAACGAGCTTCTGCAAGGGAAACTGCAGCTCGCGTGGCAGCGGGCGCAATTTGTAAGCATTTCTTACAAGCTTTTGGAATACTGGTAGGCGGGTATGTAGTTGCGATTGGTGAGATTCAAGCCGAGATTGCACAGATACCGTTAATGGAAAGGATCTCTTTGGCAGAAGAGAATAATGTGCGTTGTCCCGATCCTGCCATGGCTGATCGCATGGCACAGAGAATTCGCCAGGTGATGAAGGAGCGAGATACTTTGGGAGGGATCATTGAAATTGCTGTGATAAACCTCCCACCTGGGCTAGGATCCTATATGCAATGGGACCGTCGTCTAGAATCACGTCTAGGGGCAGCAGTTCTAAGCGTTCAAGCTGTAAAAGGGGTGGAAATCGGTCCTGCATTTGAGAATACACGTTTCCCAGGAACTAAAGTTCATGATCCTATTCGTTTGGACGCAGATCGTCAGAGAATTACCAGGCCAACTAATCGCAGTGGGGGTATTGAAGGAGGGATCAGCACCGGTGAGTTATTATTTATCAGGGCTGCAATGAAACCCATCGCCACCACATTAACGCCACAACAGTCGGTTGACTTGCATACCGGTGAGGAAGTCGAAACCCAATACGAGCGTTCGGATTTTTGCCCGGTTCCCAGGGCGGTGCCTGTTCTGGAAGCGATGGTATCTATTGTGCTGGCGGATGTCCTTCTGGAAAAATTAGGTGGGGATTCGTTACAAGAAAATATAAGCCGGTTTGAGGCGTTACGGAAAGCTCAGATCAATGACCTGAAGATGGATGGCATTGATCACATGTTTTGGGGCGAATAATGTTGGAACCCACAAGAGACGATTCAACTGAAGGCGAGTTAATTTTTCTTTATGGTCCTCCCGGATCGGGGAAAAGCTCGGTCGGACCTGTGCTCGCAAAATCACTCTCCTTGTCATATATCGACCTTGATAAATTCATCGTAGCCAGGTATGCGAAATCGATTCCTGAAATATTTAAGGATGAGGGAGAAGCTGGTTTTCGCTTAAAAGAACAAGCCGCATTTATTGAATGTACAAAACAAGTTAATTCCGTCGTAGCTCTGGGTGGAGGCACGCTTTTAGACCCTGAAATACGAGATCAGGCTGCTAGAAGAGGCAACATTATCTGTTTAGACGCAAATGTTGAGACCCTCCTTAACCGCCTCCGAATATCGTCCATACCCAGACCTTTGATATCCGACCCATTCAAAACCCAGGAGACCATGCTCCTAGATCTCCTGGAAAACCGGAAAGAGCATTACGCCTCATTTCAAAAAAAGATTGATACGACTACATTGGCAGTAGAAGAAATTGTTTGCCAGGCACAAATCCTGTTGGGTATGTTTACAATCAGGGGTATGGGTTCAGAATACGATGTGAGAGTTATTTCAGATAGTCTGCATAAGATCGGGAGCAATATAAATCAACGAAAACTTCACGGTCCTGTGGCTGTGGTCTGTGATCAGGTAGTCTCGAGGTGGTACTTAGAACCCGTCCTGGAATCATTGGAAAAAGAAAATTTCCATGCAGAAGCAGTCATTATCCCGACAGGAGAAGTCTACAAGAACATTGATACTGTCATCAGTCTTTGGAATTCATTCGTTAAAGCAGGAATCGATCGCAGCGGCACCATCATTGCCCTCGGAGGTGGTGTGGTCAATGATCTGACCGGATTTGCGGCTGCAACCTATTTACGCGGTGTTAAATGGGTTGCCATCCCAACAACACTTTTATCGATGGTGGATGCGAGCCTGGGAGGAAAAACCGGGGCAGATCTACCTGCTGGAAAGAACTTGATCGGCGCGTTTCATGCTCCAAGTCTGGTATGGGTCGATCCCGCTGTCATTAAGACTTTAGCAAAAGAAGAGTTCATCAGCGGATTGGCGGAGGTGATCAAACATGGGATCATTTCTGATCCCCGGTTATATGCGATCTGTCAATCAGGCTTGGACTCAATCGTTGCGGATCTGGAAGGAGTCGTTAAGCGGGCAATGGCTGTAAAAATCCGTATTATCCAGGAAGACCCATTTGAAAGGGGCAAACGCGCCGTACTGAACCTGGGACATACACTTGGCCATGCCATCGAAAAAGTAACCAATTACCAGATCCGCCATGGCGAGGCGGTGGCTCTTGGTCTGGTGGCTGCTGCGAAAGTCAGTGAGTTTAACGGAATTGGGGAAATTGGTATAGCAAACAATATTCGCAGCGTTTTGGCTATTAACCACCTTCCCACGGATCTCCCCGAAATGATAGATAAAAATGATCTATGTGCAGCGATGATGCTGGATAAGAAACGCCGTTCCGGAATGCCTAACCTGGCACTGCCAAAACGTATCGGTGAAGTTGTTTGGGGGTATGAACTGACCGATTTACGCTTATTGACCGACCTATAAACTCAACGAGGAAAAAATGATCCCGGTATTTATCTTACATGGTCCAAATCTAAATCTTCTGGGAGAAAGGGAACCTGGCATCTATGGTCAGGTCAGTCTACCAGATATTAATCTGCGCTTGATCGAATCAGGCATGCAAATGAATTTTGAGGTCCGATTTTCGCAGTCCAATCAGGAAGGTACGTTAATTGATTACCTGCAGGATGCACGGCTTTGGGCAAAAGGGGGCGTTTTTAATCCTGGCGGTTATTCACATACATCGATCGCGTTAAGGGATACTGTTGCCGCGATCCACATTCCCGTCATCGAAGTCCACTTGTCGAATATTCATGCTCGTGAGGAATTTCGTCATCGCTCAATGATCGCGCCAGCATGTGCCGGTACGATTGCCGGATTTGGGTGGCGTTCGTATCACCTGGGTTTGGTTGCGCTCCAAGGATTGCTCAGTCAGGATTGAACGTAAAGTATATTTAGGGATTGAGTCTTGCCGAAATAAAACGATCTTCGTGGTATAGTAGTTTTCCGAAAGCCAAATTCCTCGGAGACTATCCATCATGAATCAATCCATCCCCAATGAAGCCGAACAGGAGCCTGTTTGGCACAGCTTGAGCGCGGACGAAGCAATTGGAAAATTAAATTCTCACCGTATGCTTGGCCTAGACTCAACCGAAGTAGATAGCCGGTTAAAAACGCTTGGTTTCAATGAGCTACTTGAAGCACCAAGACCGACTTTTTGGAAACGCCTTTGGGAACAAATCAACGATTTCTTGATTTGGTTATTAATCGTCGCCAGCATTATTTCATTGGTAATTGGGGATTATATCGAAGCAGCGGCGATATTGGCGATTGTTGTCTTGAATTCTATCCTGGGGGTTATTCAAGAGTCACGCGCAGAGGAAGCTCTGACCGCATTAAAAAAAATGAGCGCTCCGGAAGCCCAGGTAATCCGCGATGGTGTACAAAAAACTGTCCCAACCCGCGAATTAATTCCAGGTGATTTGGTAATCCTGGAAACCGGAAATTATGTACCGGCTGATTTGCGTCTAATCGAAGCGATCAATTTACAAGTTAATGAAGCCAGTCTGACTGGGGAATCCGTTCCAGTACAAAAACGGGCAGATACCGTTTTCGATCGAGAATTGCCCTTGGGAGACCGAAAAAATACTGCTTACATGAGTACGGTTGTGAGTTATGGCCGGGGACGCGGGGTGGTTGTCAGCACAGGCATGCATACCCAGATTGGTTTAATTGCTCAGATGGTTCAAAGCTTTGAGAATGAACCCACACCACTTCAGCGAAAATTAGATCAACTTGGCAAAGTCTTAGGAATTTCTGCGCTGGCAATCTGCGGGGCTGTTTTCCTGATCAACATCATCCGCCTCTTCCTTTCACCTTCTGTCGACAGCTCTATTTATGAGTCGATTTTAGATATGTTCATGGTCGCAGTCAGCCTGGCGATTGCTGCGGTGCCGGAGGGTCTGCCGGCGGTTGTCACAATCTGCCTGGCATTAGGAATGCAGCGGATGGTGCAACGCCATGCACTGCTGCGCCAGCTGTCTGCTGTTGAAGCCTTGGGATCTTCGACGGTTATTTGTTCTGATAAGACTGGGACTCTCACCCAAAATGCAATGACAGTTGTAAAGATCTGGAGTGATGGGAAAATTTTTGACGTGACTGGCGATGGTTACGATCCTGAAGGCACCATCCAATTGGATGGGATCGAGATTGAGCCTGCGGAAAATCGGACTATCCTGACATTCTTGCAGTCAATTCTGCTATGCAATGATGCTTACATCGAGATGAGTGGCACAACTACCGATCGATTGACCTGGCGGATGGTGGGAGATCCAACAGAAGGGGCATTGGTCGTTGTGGCGGCAAAAGCAGGTTTATGGCGAAACGATCTAGAAACTCAGATGCCCAGAAAAGCAGAAATTCCCTTTGATTCAGAACGGAAGACCATGACTACCATTCACCAATATGAGGCGAATTCCATCAAAATTGGTGATCCAAATGCTGCATTTATCGCCATGGTCAAAGGCGCTCCAGATATTATTCTAAGTAAGTGCCAATTTTGGATGTGTGATGGTGAAGTGGTAATTTTGACCGAACAGGATCGTAAAAAAGTTCTGGAAATCAATTCACAAATGGCGGGCCAAGCCCTGCGCGTTTTAGGCGCAGCGGTCAGGTTTTTCGAACAACTGCCTGGGGACGAAAGCTTAAAACCAGAAATTATAGAAGATAACCTGATATTTACTGGGTTGGTTGGGATGATTGATCCGCCAAGGCCTGAAGTTAAACCTGCAATTGAAAAAGCAAAGCGAGCAGGTATCCGATCAGTAATGATCACGGGAGATTACCCCGATACCGCGATTGCCATCGCCCGACAGATAGGCTTATTACGCCAAAATAGTAAGGTCATCACTGGAAAAGATATAGATGGTTTAAGTGACAAGAGTTTTCAAAATGTGGTCGATGACGTGGATGTTTATGCCAGAGTATCGCCTCAACATAAGGTAAAGATAGTGGAAGCTTTGCAAAGCCGGCGGCATGTTGTGTCTATGACCGGTGATGGGGTCAATGACGCTCCGGCTTTAAAGAAAGCAGATATTGGGGTCGCCATGGGAATCATGGGAACCGATGTCAGTAAAGAGGCCGCTGCCATGGTCCTTACGGATGACAATTTTGCCTCGATCGTATCAGCAATCGAGGAAGGGCGGATTATCTATTCGAATATCCGCAAGTTTGTGTTTTATTTGCTCTCGTGTAATGTTGGGGAAATCCTGATTGTATTCCTGGTTAGCCTGGTAGGTTGGCCTTTGCCATTGACACCTTTATCACTGTTAGTTTTGAATTTATTAACAGACGGCGCTCCTGCGTTAGCTTTAGGATTAGAAAAAGGGGATCCAGATATAATGAATTATCCCCCTCGTCCTCCTGACGAGCCAGTCATCAATCGCTCGATGATTTGGGGGATCATTATCCAGGGAATGGTAATCACCTTGGCCGTGTTAGGAGCATTCCGGATCAGCTTGTATTTGAATCCAGACAATTTACAACATGCCCAGACAGTTGCTTTTGCAACTTTGTCGATTGGGGAATTATTCAGGGCGTATACATCTCGCTCAGAAACCTACTCGATTTTTAAGATGGGGATTTTCAGTAATAAATACATGCAGTATGCTGTGTTAAGCTCCCTCGTTGTGTTATTGGCAATCATTTATGTCCCATTTTTAGATCCGATCTTCAATACCACATTTCTTACTTTCAAAGATTGGATCTTTATGCTTCCTTTGATTCTGCTCCCATCTACTGCTGCCGAGATAACAAAATGGGTGATGAGGCGCGGGAAGAGTTATTGAGCTTTTAGCGATATTTTTGAGATTAATTTCATGTCCACAGGATAAGTAAGTTCCTGTCGGATGATGCGTCCTATCTCTTTACGATTCCTCGAACCCGCAATCGTTCGAGAATTGCGGCACAACAAGGCAGTTCCTGGATATTGCCATAAACAAGAAGATGGGTTAAAGTAGAAACAAAAAAAACCATAGGAATTTAATATATGAATCAAATCCAAGAATTTTCCAATGCGATCATTGAAAATGTTGAGAAGGTAATCATTGGAAAACGTGACGTAATTGAATTACTCATGGTTGCGCTATTGTGCGAAGGCCATGTATTATTAGAAGACGTTCCCGGTACTGGAAAAACGATGTTGGCCAGGGCGATTGCGATTAGCCTGAGTGGTTCTTTTAAGCGTATTCAATGCACGCCAGACCTTTTGCCCAATGATATCACCGGGGTTTCAATATACAACCAGCAAGAAGGAGAGTTTGAATTTCGCCCTGGGCCCATCTTTGTGAACATTTTACTTGCGGATGAAATAAATCGTGCTACACCCAGAACTCAATCTGCCTTACTTGAGGCCATGCAAGAACAACAGGTAACTGTTGATGGTGTTACCCGGATGCTGCCCCGTCCATTCCTGGTGCTGGCGACCCAGAACCCGGTTGAGTATGAGGGAACTTTCCCATTGCCAGAAGCACAGCTTGATCGTTTTTTGATGAGATTGCCAGTTGGTTATCCGCTTCCTAAGGATGAAGGGATCATCCTAAATAAGCTCAGGTATGAACATCCAATATCAATCCTTCAGCCTGTAGAATTTAACGATGACAACAGTTATCCTGCACAAGCCGATCCAACTGGTTTAAAACGATTATCACAGCACCTGCGCTCTGTCTGGGAGGTTCATATCGATGAAACTCTGCAAGAATATATTATTAAACTCATTGGCGAATCACGCAGCCACCCGGATATTGCTCTTGGTGGGAGTCCCCGAGCCAGCCTGGCGTTATTTCGAGCCTCACAGGCATTGGCAGCGGTGCGTGGGCGAGATCATGTGCTTCCAGATGACATAAAATACCTTATTCCTTATATTTTGCCTCATCGTTTGATCATCCGCCCGGAGGCAGAATTGCGAGGTAGAACAGCAAATGCCATTCTCTCTGATCTCTTAAGCAATACGCCATTAAACCTAGGCACCGTTAACCCTCCTCAAAAATAACTTTCCTTTCGATAGATATGTCTCTATACATCCCGGTTTTCCTGATCGTCCTGGCTTTTTTAGCGATTTTTTTCAAGGCCAATTTTGTTCTTATTTTGACTTATCTTTTACTCGGTGTTTATTTTGTTGGACGGTGGTGGGGATCGAGGGCTTTAAAAGAGGTGGCTGGCCAACGGGAGGTTCCCAGCCATGTCTTTTTTGGTGAAAAAATTTCCATAAAGCTAATTATTCGCAATAAAAGTTTCCTCCCGGTCGTATGGCTCCAACTCCACGAGTCTTTTCCTGTTGAGCTGAGAACCAATCTTCGCAGCCTTGTTGAGGTGATCAGCCTTCGCCCGAAAGCAGTCGAGACATATTCTTATCAACTGGAAGGACGTAAGCGCGGCGTATATCCGATCGGACCTTTGTTCCTTTCATCAGGTGATATTTTTGGCTTGAGCGAGCCCGAAACGCGCCAGATCCCGGCAGACTTTTTAATTGTTTATCCGAAAATTATCCCGTTAGTGAAGGTTAATCTGCCATCACGTTCTCCGATGGGAACGCTTCGGCACCACCAACCGATTTATGAGGATCCAACGAGAGTACGCGGTAAGAGAGATTATGTTTCAGGTGATTCATTAAGAAATATTGACTGGAAGGCTTCTGCATCTTCCGGGCGCCTCCAGGTAAAAATTTTTGAACCTTCGATTGCCCTTGAGACAGCCATATTCTTGAATCTAAATTCTGAAGATTATGAAAGGCATTCACGTATTGATGCTAGTGAACTGGCAATTATCGTATCTGCCTCTCTGGCGAATTGGATCATTCAGAAAAAACAATCTGTAGGCTTGTTTACCAATGGCATTGAGCCGGTTCTACTGGAGCCTGTGAAATCACCAAGCCTGGTAAGTGGATTGCCCTTTCAAAATCCCTTGCCGATCCCTCCTCGGCGCGGGCAAAGCCACTTGATGAGTATCCTTGAAGTCCTGGCACGGGTTCAGGTTGCTGAAACATATCCCCTGACAAAAACTATTTTTAATGAAACCTCAAACCTCGCTTGGGGCACCACTTTACTTGTGATAACTCCGAAAGTCGATGATGCTATTTTTGAAAGCCTTTTTCATGCTGATCGCGCAGGTCTTAAAACCGTTTTAATTCCTTGTGGTCCTGTCATTGGCGTTGATGGAATCCGAAAGAGAGCCGATTATTTTGGTTTTCCTTTTTTCCAGGTTTTTAATGAGCGAGACCTGGATATGTGGCGAAATTAAATGCGAACCAGAAATAAACCAGGATTTATCCAGGAAAGTGAACGGTTTTCTGTTTTAGTGCATGCAATTCTCGTCAGCATTCTACTCACCCTGGTTACCTATTCCATTGTTATCACAGGTGAACATTTCATACCCAATTGGGATGGGAAATACCTGGTGATCGTCGCAGCTTTGTTATCAGTTGAGGCGCAATATTCAAGACGAAGGCTAGGCCAGGCGGAACAAGGTCGGCAAGTTGTTATCTATCGAATTACTGAATTGGTATTTATTCTGGTTTTTTTAAAGATATTCATGTACCTGTTAAGGGGGTTCGGAACGATCGAGAATGATTTCCGTTTATGGCGTGATAATTTTATTCATACTTTTTTTTCTGGAGAATATCTCATTGTTGTATTGATTCTGGGGTTAATTTGGAGTATAGCGACTTATTTATCCGGTCAGTTGTATCAAATGGAAGCAGATGAGGATATTCTCGCCATGGAGCGAGAAAGCCGGATGGCAACCCATCGGAAGGAAGTGCGCGACAGACTGGCAACCACAATCTTGTTGTTGGGTGTGCTGATGACTGGGTTGGGAACCCTTGTATACTTCACCAGAAAATCGAACACAGGCGATTTACCTGTCGTCGTGGTGCCACTGGTTCTATATTTTGTGATTGGATTGGTATTACTTAGCCTGACCCAGTTTTCTGTGTTACGAGTCTATTGGATATTAGACAAAATCCCATTCCGTTCGAACCTGATCTTACACTGGGTCATTTACAGCTTAGGTCTGCTCCTGCTCATCGGTTTTATAGCACTTTTATTACCGACAGATTACTCATTTGGGATTCTTGAGTTCCTGAATACTATACTCTCAATTATCTTGTGGATTTTATGGGCAATCGCATTTGTGATAATGCTTCCGATTGCATTTATTATTTCTTTGATTTACCGGCTCTTTGGAACATCATCTGACGCTCCTGCATCTTCTTTTGTAGAAATATTGCCCAAGGCGCCTGCGCAAAATGAAACCTCGATTGGTTGGGCTGATTGGTTGAAATCCCTGGTATTTTGGGCGGTGTTTTTAGGAATCATAATCTTCTCGGTTATATACTATTTACGACAGAATAAAAATTTAATGGCGAGGCTCCAGAAATTTCGACTTATAAGTGCATTGAAGCAGATTTTTGCTAAAATATCCGGTTTTTTCAGAGGAGCGAATCAGAGACTTACAACAGCGATACGTACTCAGATCAGTAAAATGCAAAATCGGAGAAAAGATGATTCTCCAAAATCATTCGGATATCTAAACCCCAAGAAGTTGCCACCGAGAGAGCAAGTAAAATTTTATTATTTTGCAGCTATCCGGCGAAGCACAGAAAGTGGTATACCTCGAATTCCTGCGCAGACACCTGCTGAATATAACCAGAACATTCGGGAGAGGCTCCCCGAAGGAGCTGAGGAAATTTCCTCCTTGACGGCAAGTTTTGAGGATGCCCGGTACAGCCTGCACGAAACGACTCCAGATACCGCCCGGCAAGCCAAAACCAGTTGGGAAAAATTACGGCATGTATTTTTAGGCTTTTCCAGGAAAAAATAAGTTGCCCGATTTTGTATTTTACTACCCAGAAGGCCATGAGGCGCATTATTCTTCAGGACATCCAGAAAGACCTGAAAGGATTGACGCTGTTGTAAATGCTTTGAAAGAGAAGGGCTGGTGGGATCTTTTCCCCAAAACGGTTCCTGTTTTACTTCCGGAAGAGGTTCTGTGGAATATTCACGATCCAGGATATTTATCTGATTTGTTCCAAACCTGTAAAAACGGCGGATGGCTTGATGGTGATACATATACAACCCCTGCTTCCTGGAATTTGGCTCTTCAAACCGCAGGAGGTACGGCTGCTGTTGCAGAGGCAATCTGGTCTGGAAAAGAACTGAGAGGGTTTTCCATAACCCGACCACCAGGTCACCACGCCAGGAGGTCAGCTGGCTCGGGTTTTTGCCTGATTAATAATATTGCGGTAGCCGCGGAGTTTTTATTCCAGGAAAGAAAAGCACAACGCCTAGCAATATTGGATCTCGATTTACACCATGGGAATGGGACACAAGACATTTTCTTCAAGCGTAATGATTTGTTGTTTATCTCGATTCACCAATATCCGTTGTATCCCTTTTCAGGGAGATTGGAAGAACGTGGTGAAGGCCCAGGTCTGGGATATACTTTTAATTTTCCGATGGCTCCCCGATCAGGCGATGATGCATACTTGATGGTGAT
>Ga0209254_10004115_pt1 | contig 13290 bp, 6 predicted proteins | sample FrelakmetDIP11DI_FD_187148 | JGI IMG/M metagenome (GOLD analysis project Ga0209254, IMG submission 187148) | Freshwater lake sediment microbial communities from the University of Notre Dame, USA, for methane emissions studies - DIP11 DI (SPAdes)... | ecosystem: Environmental > Aquatic >...
GGTGGGGTTGCTTCACAGTCTGTCCCCGGTGTCTCGGGCGAAAAAACACGTTACAAGTGCATGTTTGTAAATACTATATTTTGGGGATACTTCAGGGACCCACCAACCTTCCACCGCCAGCTCGTGGCCCCATTCCCTTCAGCCGAACAGGCTGTTGAAACACTCCACGTCACGGGCAACGGCGGCGGCGAAGGGCCCCATTCCCTTCAGCCGAACAGGCTGTTGAAACTGCTGCATGGGGGCCGGGGGAGCCTGAGGGATCAGCCCCATTCCCTTCAGCCGAACAGGCTGTTGAAACGTGAAAGTGCGAAGCATGAGGGGGTTGGTCATGGGCCCCATTCCCTTCAGCCGAACAGGCTGTTGAAACTGTAGCCGAACTTCTCCGGGGACTTCCTGGAGCGGCCCCATTCCCTTCAGCCGAACAGGCTGTTGAAACTTGCTCTCATCGGCGAATGGATCGGCGCCGATGTCGCCCCATTCCCTTCAGCCGAACAGGCTGTTGAAACCGCAGAGAGGAAGGCCAGGAGGGACTTGAGCCCGTGCCCCATTCCCTTCAGCCGAACAGGCTGTTGAAACCGAGACGGTCACGGACATCGCCACAACCGATACAGCCCCATTCCCTTCAGCCGAACAGGCTGTTGAAACCTTGAGCAAGGGCGGCTTCAAGCTCGGCCTTCTCGGCCCCATTCCCTTCAGCCGAACAGGCTGTTGAAACCGTCCAGATCGAAGTCTAACAAGGCATCATCGTCGGCCCCATTCCCTTCAGCCGAACAGGCTGTTGAAACGGTCGTGCGGGGCGGACCATGGGACTGGGCGACGGTGCCCCATTCCCTTCAGCCGAACAGGCTGTTGAAACTCAGCAACAATACCGGAATCATATTTCGAGTCTTGCCCCATTCCCTTCAGCCGAACAGGCTGTTGAAACTAAGTTGCTTGATTTGGCCGTCGGTGACCGGTTCAGCCCCATTCCCTTCAGCCGAACAGGCTGTTGAAACCGCTCCCGGATCTCCTCCCGATCCACCGCGACCTGCCCCATTCCCTTCAGCCGAACAGGCTGTTGAAACCTTGAACTTGGTCCGGTCCTCGCCCATGCGCGGGCCCCATTCCCTTCAGCCGAACAGGCTGTTGAAACCCACATCACAAACGACGTCGACCCGCCTCATCGACGCCCCATTCCCTTCAGCCGAACAGGCTGTTGAAACGTCGCATCCGTTGTGAATGCCTGCAGCACACCAGCCCCATTCCCTTCAGCCGAACAGGCTGTTGAAACGATAGTGAACCACAGAGATGGCGACCGTCGTCAGGCCCCATTCCCTTCAGCCGAACAGGCTGTTGAAACGGTATCACCACGAACAGGAAAGAGTGTAGGAAGGCCCCATTCCCTTCAGCCGAACAGGCTGTTGAAACCTGAACAGCGCCTGCGCAATGTCGCCACTAGTGACGCCCCATTCCCTTCAGCCGAACAGGCTGTTGAAACAGCGTATTCACCCGATCTCGGCCAAGGTTGACCCGCCCCATTCCCTTCAGCCGAACAGGCTGTTGAAACTCAGCAGACCGGCGGGAACAAACATGGCAAGCAGGGCCCCATTCCCTTCAGCCGAACAGGCTGTTGAAACTGCCATGCCCGGTAAAGGGCATTGTAGTCGGCGAGCCCCGTTCCCTTCAGCCGAACAGGCTGTTGAAACCAATTGTGGCAGCAGAGCATTGGCCGGGCGAAGGAGGCCCCATTCCCTTCAGCCGAACAGGCTGTTGAAACCTTGTCTACCGCGTGCCCCGAGGAGCACTGCGATGCCCCATTCCCTTCAGCCGTACAGGCTGTTGAAACCCATTCGGCCAGCGCCTCCCCTCCTTGATCAAGGCCCCATTCCCTTCAGCCGAACAGGCTGTTGAAACACATTAAACCCGACCCAACTCCATATCCACCAGTGCCCCATTCCCTTCAGCCGAACAGGCTGTTGAAACTCCAGCGGGGTTGGATCCCGATCCCGATGCCTGCGCCCATTCCCTTCAGCCGAACAGGCTGTTGAAACGCAGCCACCAGGCCGCCGGCGACGACAAAGGCAGGCCCCATTCCCTTCAGCCGAACAGGCTGTTGAAACCCAGCGTGTACTGGCTTTGCGCCTGTTGCTGCTGGCCCCATTCCCTTCAGCCGAACAGGCTGTTGAAACACACCCACGATGCTATATGGCCCCCAGGGTTATCATGCCCCATTCCCGTCAGCCGAACAGGCTGTTGAAACAATGAGCCTAAACAGCGGAGACTTGTCCCGATGTGGCCCCATTCCCTTCAGCCGAACAGGCTGTTGAAACCCAGCGGAACGGTTGATTTCGTGAGCCGTTCACGCCCCATTCCCTTCAGCCGAACATGCGGGCGAAGCAAATCTCCGGTGCCTCGGTGACCTAGACATTGCACTATTCGCGAATCTCCAGTGCCCTGACGGGAATGAGGTGAAGCTCTCAGCCAGGATGTCTGCGATGGATCCCCGGTGGTTTAGGGCTCCTACGGATCACTGCCATTCCTGGGCCGGCGGACCGTCTGTCCGTAGCGTCCGTTTCGTCGGCGCACGTTTCGCGGAGCGGAGCTTCCAAGACCGGGGTAGAGAAGTCGGAGCGTCGTTAGCAACAACTTAGACAGCGCCTGCCTAAGGGGGCGCGGGGCGGGTACCGTGGCCCACGGTGAGACCTGTCTCCCCGCTGCTACTCGACCATCCCGCATCGGTGGCGTATGCTCGGCCCCTAGGCCGTAGAGCCCAGCTTGACTGTTCACGGAATGAGGGGGGTGCCTAACATGCTGCCCAGAGACCGCCTGACCGTCGTTTGCCCACGCAACGATCTGGAAAGCGCGACCATCCTTGAGATCGCCGAGCGACTCGGCCTGCATACCTGCGCGGTCACGGGCGGTTGGGGTCTGACGCTTGAGGAAGCCCTGACCCAGTACCCGGATCACACCGCGCTGCGCGAGCATGTGATCACCATCGAATTGCCTGGGACTGTGGCCATCGGCCTATTGGAGGCGGCGGGGAAGTTGGTCCATGTCGTGGACCATCACGGCGACGGTTTCGCTCCCCTGCGACTGAGTTCCCTTGAGCAGTTTGCGACCCTGGTCGGCTACACCCTGACCCAGGCCGAGACCGAGGTCGCCATCGCGGACCGCGACTTTCTCCCCGGTTTATCGCGAGCAGGGGTGCCTTGCGCCCGGGCCCGCGCCTTGCGGGAGGCGGAGTACGCCCTGCGCGGGGATACCGCGAGCGTGGACAGGGCCCGGCAGCATCTGGCCGCGCACGCCCGCCGCCTCGGCGACCTGACCCTAGTGTTCGCCCCCGAGAGTCTCGGCAACTGCCTCTTGGAGGCTGGCCAGACCCCCGACGACGCCACCTACGCCAAGGCCGCCGACGAGCACCGTGCGGTAGACCTGCCCCAGGTGCTGGCGGTCCTTCACGCCGATGCCGATCCGGCTCGGTTGGTGGGGATGCGCTTTAGCGGCAGGCCCGAGGCCCGAGGCGCCATCGCGGCGATCCTGGCCGACCCCGACTTGCGTCTGAACCTTGACACCTGGGTGGGGGGCGGGTCCTTGGGTTGCTTCTGTGGCGCCAAGGCCCGCGCCGGGAACCCTTACGCCCCGCTGGACGCCCTGATCTCGCGCCTGCTTGCCGTCCTGCTGGGCACCGCCCGGCCGCTGCGCGGCTATGGCTGCACCTTTCTCCTGCCGCTGGACCTGCATCAGGACGCGGACCTGGGGCGGGACCCCGCCAGGCGGGTCGAGGGCTACCGCAAGATCCTGACTGACAAGGTCGCGGCCGGCAGCATCCTGCACCATCGCCTGGCGCTGGTCCCGCCGGGCACGCTGACCCAGGAACTCCAGGGCGAGCGCGCCTTGGAGAGCCAGGCCAGGCTCTATTTCCTTCCCCTGCTGCGCGACCAACTCTTTGAATGTGCCGCCGCCCCGGACGCGCCCGACCCTGCCGGGCCGGGCCCTTGCCCAATTCAACGCTGGCGCCTGCCGCCAGAGGCGCTGGCCGGGCTGTTTTGGCACCTCAAGCCGGATGCGAGCGGGACGCCGGATGCCACGGTGCGCATCCGCGATGTCTCCTTGTACCGCTACTACAACGACCTTTATCTGCTCGCCATCCAGGTTGAACCGGCCACTGGCCCGGCCGGATGCGCCGTACAAGACCTCCTGGGCAGTACCTCGGACGCCTGGTGGCGCCCCCTGTTCACCTGCACGCAGGACAACTTTGCGGAGATCGCCCGTCGCCAGTTCGACCACTGGCTGACCTTCACCAAGCATGCGCGGATTCTCTACCCGAGCTTCCTGGAGCAGGTCCGCGAGGGCAAGTTCCAGACCCAGGTCCTCAGCCTCAACGGGACGCTGATCCGCGAATTTCGGGCTGGGGACAATGTCTCCCCTATCGTGCTGTACCTGCTCGCCCGGTTCCTCGCTCGGGACCCCTCCCAGGCCGCCCAGACTGGACAGATCGAACAAATGCTTCGTCTGCAATCCCTCCAGGAAGAACGCATGTTCGTCAATGTCGCCTATGCCTTGGCCGGCCCCCCGCCCCAGGACCCAGGCGCCCATGCTGAGGTCGAGCGCCTCTTCAGCCTGGCCCTCTATGTCGACCGCGGCTACGACACCTGGCGCGACTGCGACGGCTACGCCTACGACCCCGCCTACACCAGGGGCCTCGCCGCTGGCCATCGCCTCGACCGCTGGCGCGCCAAGGGGACCTACCTGGGCTTTGGCCCCTATGCCAACGCCTACCTGGGCTTCGATCGGTTCTTTGCCGAAGTCGTTGCCGCCGAGCATGTCCCTTACCACTATGAGCGCATGCTCATCGTGGCCCTCTTCTACCAACTGACCCTGCGCAATTACAACCGCCGCATCGCTCACGCCACGCGGTTACTAGTGGAGGACCCTGGGGCAGACCCCGGCAGGCACTTCCGCGACCTGCGCAGGGGCTTCATCGAGTTCACCAACAACTACTGGTTTCATGAACTCACCCTGGCCATCCAGGGCAAAGAGGTGTTCAGCCGCCAGGTCAAGGCTCTGGACATAGATCCCGAATATCAGGAGATCAAAGACGAGATGGAGCGGGCCGATGAGTATGTCCAGTCCGTGCGTGATCGTAACACCAGTGATCGCATGTCCGCCGCCGGCTGGATCGCCCTAGTCGTGGCCGGATTCACGATCTTCCTGCCGGCTATCGAGTACGAACACGGGTGGCAGTGGGCCCTGTGGGGTGGCGGCCTGCTAGTCGTACTGGTTGTCGTCCATCGACTGCTGCCGGAACCGATGCGTCCACGGCTGACTCGCCTGCGCAACTGGCTGGCCCGCCTGGCTGGGCGTCGGCGCCCCGATGGCTGAGTGCCCCGCCTGGCGCTCCTGTCCCCAGCCCATTAGCAAGGGAGGACCCCATGGCCAAGAAGAAAGTCGATAAGCCCAGACACCCGCGCGGGAAGGACACAAGCGCGGCCACGCCGGACGCAGGCCCGGAGATCCCTAGCCCACCGGCGCCCGCCCGCCCAACGCCAGGCCAGCCGACGGGCAAGGCGACCGCCAAGGCCGCAGACAAGCCACCGCCCCAGGTCGAGCCCACCGACTACTACCTTCGCATCGAGGGCCAGAACATCGGCGCGGCCATGGGTGATACCGACCAACTGAGCGTCACCCACGGGACCAGCCTGCTGCTGCGCCAAGCCATCCTCGACATCGCCGAGCCCAAGACGCACGGCGGCAAGCCGCTGCTCCCGGATGGGGCCAAACCCATTTCCTTCGGCGCCTCGGTCGGCGAGTTCCGCCTGACCAACTGCAACCGGACCCTGGCGGCGGGCACCGTCGCCCATATCGGCGACTACCTCAACAAGGGCGAGTATCGCCACCTGAGCTTCGGTGTCGTTGCCGTCCCCTACCAGCCCGGCGTGGCACCCTATGCCCTGCGCGAGCGGGCCCTGGCCCAACTGCGCTTCGGCCAACTGCGGGCCCCCACCTGTGTTCCGCCCGCACCCAATACCCTTGGCAGCGTCGAACCGTGCGGCTGGGATGGGCGCCGGCCGGCGGACTCCGGCAAGCCTATCCCACGGGACGGCAAGGATATCCACGTCAGCACCTCGGTGCGCGAGCGCTACGATTACGGCCTCAAGCAGAAGCAGGCCTTCTACGCCCGGGAGGCACAGCTTGGGGCCGATCACCCCGCCTGGGGCCTCAATTACACCAACGACATCGACGAGCTGTCGTCCGATGAAGGCGCCGCCAACCTGGATGCCAAGATCGCCGTCATTTACGCCGATGGCAATCGCTTCTCCAAGATCCGCGAGAAGACCTGCAAGGATTTCAAGGATCTGAAAAAACTCGACGAGAAGATCCGCGAGCGACGCTGCGGCTTCCTTTCCGACCTGCTCCGGCACATGGCTGCGGATCCCCGCTGTCGGACCCGGGACGGGCGGATACGCCTGGAGACGCTGCTGTGGGGTGGGGACGAGTTGCGTCTGATAGTCCCGGCCTGGCGCGGCTTTGCGGCGTTGCAGTTTCTCTTCAATGCCTTTGCCGGCTGGGAACACGATGGCTGGCGCCTCAGCCACGCCGCCGGCATCGTCTTCTGCCACGCCAAGACCCCCATACAGCGCGCCACGGCGACGGCGGAACAACTCGCCAATGGCGTCAAGGCCCGGCTCAAGGCCGAGGCCAAGGACGCGGAGGGGGTGCGGGCCAAGGCAAAGCCCAAGGTCAAGGCCAAGCCCGACGACGATGCCGCCCTTCGCCATCGCTGCCAGGACCGTTTCGACTACCTGGTCCTGGAGTCGATCGACTTCCCGACGGAGAACGACCTCGCCGCCTTCTTTCGCTCCCGTTACGGACACCGTTGCGCCGACCGGGCCCAATTGTCGCCAACAGCGGCCTGGGGTGGGCTGGAGCTCAGCCCCGCGGGCCTGGAGGCGAAGGTCGTGCGCCGGCTCGCCGACTTCCCCAAGGCCCAGGCCTATGCCCTTGCCCAGGCGGCCGTCGATGCTCAGGGGCAGCCGGACCTGGCCGCCTACAAGACCGCCCACGGACGCATGGTTGATGTCGTGGGCAAAAGCCCCTACGCCGACCTGGTTGACACCCTGGGCGGGGTCTTCGGCAACCCGCCAACCATCAAGATCGGTGACGACGAGGTCTCCAACCCCTGGTTCTGGATCCACCTCGCCGAGCTGTGGGACTACCTGGCCCCTGATCGGGGCGAGCAGCCATGACCCGCTACCGCTTCGAGGTCCGTATCGCCGTCCGGGGCCCCATCCTCAGCCAGGCCCTCGGCGGCCGGGTCCTGGGTATCGACACCGCGGCCCTGCGCGGGCCGGGCGGCGAGCCGGCGCTCCCCGGCAATCTGATCCGCGGCAACCTCCGCCATGCCTGGGAGGCATTCGCCAAGCTCAGGGCGGACGCGGGCAAGACCGATGACCCGCCCTGGCACCCCGACCACTGGCTCGGAGGCCCGTCCCCGGCGAAAGGCAACGACGCCCCCAATCGTGCCCTCCTGCACTTCGATCCCCTCTGGATACCTGATCCGGCGATCGCCCAGTGCGCCAAGCACCCAAAACGCCACCGCATCGCCATCGAACCCAAGACCGGGGCCGTTGCCCGTGGCGCACTGCAGGTGATCGATAGCCCCTTCGATACCGGCGCCAATCCGACCTTCGTCGGCGGCATCGAGGCCGACCTCTTGGACCAGGCCAGCGCGGACACCCTGGCCCAGCGCATCCGCAAAGGGCTCGAATACGCGGGCGCCCTGGGTGCCATGAAGGGGGCCGGCTATGGACGGATCGATGGGGTTGATGTAACGGCCCTGGTGGTCCCTGGCCAGGCCGTCCCTGCGCCCGGCCCCGGGCTCTCCCCGGCCCTCAAGGCGATGCTGGTCCAGACCGGGCGCCTTGGTCTGGTCCTGCGCCTGGACCGCCCCTTTTGCATCGGCAAGCCCCACGCCGGCAACAACCGCTTCGAGGCCGAGGATTACATCCCCGGCGCCGTCATCCGCGGGGCCATGGCTGACCGCATCTTCACCACCGATCGCGAGCAGGACTGTGCGGACCCGAGCCTCAAACCCCTGGCGCGGCACTTCGGCAAGCTGCGGATCTCCCATGCCCTGGCGGTTGCCGACCCGCCTGGCCCCGACGGCCTGATGCGACCGCTGGTGCCGCCCCTCACCCTGGTGGAGGCCCCGGCGGCCCTGGGCTCCGCGCACCAGACCCTCTACGACATTGCCCGCATGGACCAGCCCGCCGGCCTCATCCACGGCCGTGCGCCTGCCTTCCAGATCGACTGGAAGTCCGGCGGGGCGGGTTGGGCCTGCGTGGAGAAGGAGTGTGGAGGGGCCAGACCCGAACGCGAGATCCTGGTGCGCACCGCCATCGAAAAGGGGGTTGCCAAGGACAGCGCCCTGTTTGCCATCGAGACCCTGAACCCGAGCGGCCACCTCTGGCTTGCCGAACTGGACATCACGGACATCCCGCCCGTTGACCGCCCCGCCGTGGCCGACGCCATCGAGGTCCTGCTGCGCGAACCCCTGCGCCACATCGGCAAGACCAAGGCGCAAGCCGAGGTCACCCCGGCCGAGCCTTTCCAGACCAAGGCCCAGGCCGGTCCCCTGCTGCGCGACGGTTTCGCCATCCTGTGCCTCCAGAGCCATGCCCGGCTGTTGCCCGACCCCTACGAACTTCCGGGCACCGGCGGTGCTGATGAACTCCAGGCCCGCTATGCGCAGACCTGGCTCGACCTCTCCCAAGGCAGCCTGCGTCTGGTGCGCTACTTTGCCCGCCAGCAACTGGTCGGTGGCGGCTATCTGTGGCGGCGCTTTTGGTCCGGCCGCAGGTCCTACAACCCGGAACTGCTCACCGATGCCGGCAGCGTCTTCGTCCTGGCACCGACCGGCACAGGTACCGCCGTCCCCGAAGTGGTCCTGCAAGCCTGGCTGGACCACGGGCTCAATCAGCCCACCAAGGCCCCCGACGGCGAGGACTGGCGCGCCAACCCCTACGTCCGCCACAACGGCTACGGGGCCGTTGCCATCAACTTGGACCTGCACTGGGCGTTGAGCCCCAAGAAGGAGGCCTGGCATGGGCTCGACTGAGGCCAAGACCTACAACCGCCTGCGGATCTCCGGGCGCCTCACCTGCGCCGCCGCCCTCCATGTTGGCGACGGCGGCGACGCCGACTTCAAACCCCGCAGCCAGGACCCGAAGGCTGAAGGGCTCTATCGCAGCGTCTGCCGCGACGCCGACGACAGGCCCTATATCCCCGCCACCACCCTGCGTGGGTATCTGCGCGAGGTCGCTGGGCCGGCCCTCGCCCCCGCCTTGTTCGGTCAGATCAAGGGCAATCAGGGCCTGGTCGGCAAGGTCCGTGTCTTCGACGCGACATGGCTCGCCGCCCCCGGGGATACCCGTCTCCCCTACTGGGACCAGCGGCTGGCCACGGGCATCCGCCACGGCATCGGCATAGACCCCATCACCGGCACCGTCGGCGACCACCTGCTCTACCGCCACGAAATAGTCCCCGCCGGTACGACCTTCTCCTGGACCCTGGAGGCGGAGGGTCTGACCGATGACCAATTCGCCGACCTTCTGGGCCTGCTCGCGACCTTCGACGGCAAGTCGGACTCAGGTGTAGGGCGGGGCCGCAGCCGCATTGAGGGTGGCCTGACCTGGGTTCGGGATCGGGTTGACGGCATCACCGACGCCGCCCTGGTCGCCTGGCTCGATGACACCGACACCAAGACCCTCACCGATGCCTTGGAGGTTATAGCCTCCCCGCCGGCGGAGCGTCGCCCCCAGCGCCGGACCGGCCCGCAGATCGACCTGATCCTGACACCCACGGGCCCCCTGCTGATCAATGAGCCCGGACTCGTCACCCTCGAGCCCGAGCGGCCAGCCGGCACCCCCGAGGACCCGGACGGCCCCCACGACCCCGACCTTGAGTTCAGCCGCACCCCTGACGGGAAGGCGATCATCCCGGCGGCCTCCCTGCGCGGCCTGCTTCGTGGCCGGGCCCGGCGCATCCTGGCCACCATTGCCGCCGGTTATGGCGCCCCGGCCCCCGGCGTTTTGGCCGAGGCGATGGTCGGCCTGCTCTTCGGTATCACGGGCCGGCGCGGGCGCATCCACACCTCGGAGGCCGTCGCCACCAGTCCCGCCTCCGATCACCTCCAGACGTTCGTCGCCATCGACCGCTTCACCGGCGGCGGTGAACGCGGCAAGCTCTACCAGGCCCGCGCGGCCCTCAGCGGCCCCCTCAAGGCCAAGGTCCGCATCGAGATCGGGCGCGGTGAACTGGCCGACTGGGAGAAGGGCCTTCTGCTCCTGCTCGCCCGCGACGCCTGCGAGGGCGAACTCGCCGCCGGCTGGGGCAAGGCACGCGGCTATGGTGCCCTCGACATCGCCCTCTCGGATGGCAAGGAGACCCTCTCCAATTTGCCGGCCCTGCGCGCCTGGATCGACCGAGAATTCAAGGGCACCGACCCTGGGGGCTGGATCGAGGCCCTCCATGACGAAGTCGCCAAGGCATCCAGACCCAGCCGACCCCCTAGCCAGTCGATATCTCCCAGCCTGCGCGAAACGGACGAGGAAGCCCCCGATGGCAAACTTTCATAATCCCTACCACTTCGTCCCGGTCACCGGCCAGGTCCATGATGGCGTCGGCCAGCACCGGGTCACGACGGAAGACTATGCCGACATCAAGGCCGGGAGATCCCAACACCCGGCCCGCCACGACATCTGGGTCCCCGGCACCCACTCCGGGCGCGTCCTCTGTCGCCTGACCTTGGAGCGCCCCACCATCGTCGGCAGCACGCAAAGCGCGACCAGCGGCGGTGACGCCCATCAGGCCAAGCAGGTCGAGCCCTACACCTGCCTCTGTCGCGACGACCAGGGCAATGAGCAACACTGGCCCGGGTTCCCCGGCAGCAGCCTGCGCGGCATGATCGGCGCTGTCGCCGAGGCCATCAGCCAATCCAGCCTGCGTGTTTTGGAGGAAAAGGCGTATTCGGTGAGGGTGGACTTCAGCGGTGGCGAAAAGGCCCTATCGGCCCTCGGTATCCTGCACAAGCGGGCCAAGCCCGATCCCGGCGGGCCCCAGTACGATCTGGAGCCAGTCGGATTACCGACCTTGGACACCCAGGGGGGGCAAGCCGTGCTCCCAGCCAAGTGGCGGGGCGCCTTCGCCGGTATGCGGTGGGATCAGGTCCTGACTGCATACATCGACGGATATGAACCGTTCCACACGGCCCACGGACCTCAGGTCCGGCTAAGGTCCGACACCTTCCTAGCGACAGGCAAGCCAGCGAGTTTCGACCCGTCGCAGCCCATCCATTACTACGCTTGGTCCCCACAGAATCTAGCGCTTCAGCGGCTGGTGACTGAAGCAATCCCGCTTTACCTCCAAAGCGGGTCCAACCCCAAAGAGGAAGTCCTGAAAGTCGCCGGTGGGCGCTTTCTGCTCGGGCGCCGCCTGACTCGAATCCTCGACCAGACGGCATGGAGCCGGCGGCCAGCGCTTGAACGGACCCTCTACGTCCGCGGCTTTCTGCGTGTATTGGGCATCGAAGGCCGCGCGGCCGACATGCCTACTGGCAAGAAGCATGAGATCTTCATCCCCGACCCCGAGCCCGATGCGCTGCACCCCGAGAGGGACAAGCCCGGCCATCGCCTCCCAATCCCCGCCCATGTGCTGGACACCTTCTGCGCCATCGGCAGGGAGCGCGCCCACGCGACCCGCAAAGAGCCCGATCCCCGGGCCCGCCACCCCTTCACCCTCGCGGGCATAGACCACTGGGAGCCCAGCGACGGCGACCTGGTCTACTTCGACCTCGACGCCGACGGTCAAGTCTGCGAGATCAGCATCTCCGCTATTTGGCGGCGCAAGGTCGGCGACCGCAGCAAACCCGGCATTCAGACCAGTTATCACTTCTTCGATGCCCTGGCCGCGGGCCACCTCCTCACCCCGTTGCGGCCCGCCGCCGACGAACACGACAAGGCCCGCCCTGGCCTGACCCCGGCAGAGATCCTGTTCGGCGTCGTCGAGAGCGGCAAGGCGGACGACGACCGATCCGCCAAGGCACTGGCCTCGCGGCTGCGCTTCTTCGACGCTGCTCCCCTGGCCAAGCCCGCCCAAGCGCCCCAGTCCATCACCCTTAAGACCCTGTCCAGCCCAAAACCGCCGTCACCCGCCCTCTACTTCCGCCCCGGCCTGGACCCAGGTGGCTACATTGCCAAGGGCGCCCTCGACAAGGATATGGGCCACAGACCCAACGGCCGCAAGTTCTACCTGCATCACCCGGGCGCCGGTTTCGCCGCCGCCGACCCGCGCCAATGGGACTGCACCAGTCACGCCGGGGACGGGCGTGATCGCCTGCGCCTGAGTTGCAGGCCGCTGCTCCCCGAGCCCCAGAACCCCTTCTATTTCCACCTCGACTTCGACAATCTCACCGACGCCGAACTGACCCTGCTCCTCAGTGCCCTGAAACCGTCCGCGGCCTACCGCCATAAGCTCGGTCTCGGCAAGTCCCTCGGTCTGGGTACCGTCCACATCGAGATCCTCGGCGTCCTTTGCATCGACCGCACCCAGCGCTACGGCCTCGACGCCCTCAACCAGCCCCGTTATCACTATGGCTGGCGACCGGCACCAGGGGCGCTGAATCCCCAATTGGGCAAACGCTACCCCGAAGAAGCCCTCGCCCTTGGCAAGGCCAGCAGCCCTCAATGGCAGACCCAAGGTTCGGCAATTGGTCCGGCATGGTGGAAGCCCGAACTCATCGACCGCCAGGCCCTCGGTGTGTTGTGCACCATCGGTGACGCAGCCAACCTTGTACCCGGCGCCCAAGTGCACACCCCGCTCACCACCCAGCAACGAGCTGGTGCCGGGGCCGACCGTGAGAAGGAGACCTTCCAATGGTTCGTCGCCAACGACAAGGAGCACCATCAGGCCCTGGCCCCGGTCACGTCAGGAGCTGCCCTGCCGACGCTGCCCTATCTTCCGCGTCACCAGGGTGGGGGAGGATGATCACCGTACGCTCCACCCTGGTGGCTGCATGGACAGTGTCCGGCGCGCACGGCACGCCGACAACGAGGGCACCAGAATAACGGAGGTTTTCTTGGTGGCATCGGCGGGGGAGGGCGTTTGGTCGCTCGAGCACGGCGGCACCAGTTGCTCGCGTGCACCCCGGCGCCGTGGTGGGGAAGTGGGTCCGCAACCTGCTTGGAATCAGGCCGCGCTGAGTCCCGTCTTCCTTTGGCCAGTCTTGGTGACCTGCGCGATGGGTTCGAGGCG
>Ga0209254_10004116_pt1 | contig 13287 bp, 10 predicted proteins | sample FrelakmetDIP11DI_FD_187148 | JGI IMG/M metagenome (GOLD analysis project Ga0209254, IMG submission 187148) | Freshwater lake sediment microbial communities from the University of Notre Dame, USA, for methane emissions studies - DIP11 DI (SPAdes)... | ecosystem: Environmental > Aquatic >...
ACATCGAAGGGATGGCAATAGCGGCTCCGCTGAAAATTACCAGAATCAGCCTCCAGTCAAAACCTTTAGTAGGTAATGTTAGCATCACCAATGGTCCTACAATAAACTGGGCTACTGATGCCGCCAATGTAAGAGAATAGGCCTTTTTCTTAATATCGTATCTTGTCAGGTTTTCAAAGTATTCTTCAAATGGGTAACTTTTCCGGCCCATATACCAAAAAATGAATAATCCTGTTACAGCCATTGAAGCTGTAATAAAGTGCAGGTAACGCGGCAATACATTGGGCAAAAGCAATGCACTGATAAATCCTTGTATGGTCCCCCATTTTTCCGGAAACAGCATCAGATTAATATTAACCAGGAAAATCAGGGGAATGAATAAAAACAAAGCAGTTGCTGTTGCAATTATGGCAATACTTAAAGGTTTATTCTTATCAAGTACATGCCAGGTATATTTATTTAAATAAGTGAGCAGGAAAGCCACTGTCACCAGGGGAATAATGGCAATCCATAAACCGCCTGTTAATGAAGTAGCGGTATAAAAATATGTTGCATACAAAGTTGAAATACTTAATAACGGTGCCACACCTAATACAACGGCAAGACTTTTATTCACCGTAATGGTACGGGAAATTTCATGGGCGAGATTATGGTAATCTTTATCATTTAAACCCCTAATCTGGCACCATAAGGTTAATACTGTTCCACCCAGCATCAGGTTTACGAAAATTATATGCAGCAAAAATGAAAAAATCAATAAACCAACCAACAGCCATTCAGGCAATGGCAAATCTAAAGGGATATCTTTTGGTACAGGCGTGTTTATTTGTAACTGTTGAAACATGACGCTAAGGCTATTTTATTTGTTTTCCGAGAGGGTGATTTTTTCCAGTGAATCAGCTTTTTCCTTTTCTTTTCTTTCCATCAGTTTTATTACGGCACTTACACTTTGATTAGGATTTACGGTCACACCTTCATTCTGTGCACCCTCAATGACATCACCGGTTTGTTGCAAATTTTTGATGTATGCAGCTAAGGCATCAAGTTCCTTTTTATTACCCGGGAATTCAGGCATAAAATTCCGTCCATTATGCATGTTTTTTGTAAACGCTGCCACTGAACTTTCATCAAATGGTTTTCCAATACCATACATTCTTTCAAATACAAAAACAATAGAATTTATTCCTTGTGTAGTATGGCAGCGGCTGCAGGTGAGAATAAAAACATTTCGTCCGGCTTCTATTTTATTGGACTCAGTTACTTCAGGCGTAGTGGTATACGTAGCGTATTTTAAGATTCCATCCCTCTTATAAAGCGGATAGTCCTGTTCCAGTAAAAGATTACTGTACATATAGCCACCGATTACATATGGTTTGCGGATGAATTCCCTAACTCTTTCAAAAATTCCTAAAAATCCAAATGCCATAAAGCAGGGAATGATCACCATTGCTAAATGTACTTTCCCTGGTTTCCATAAACCCAATATGGAAATAATCAATACCGTTGAGATTGCGCCGATAATTATATATTTAAGAAGGTTGTAATATTGAGCAAATTGTATTGTGCCCACTGCAGTACTCATATTATCAGTCATTGCCTGGGGGATTGCACGATAATAAAAGATCGCGCCAGCCAGTGAAAGCGGCGCCCATATTAAAATCCAGATAGAAGACTGCTTAACTGCACATAACCTGATAACAGAATTCTTTTTCGTAAATAGAATGCAAAGCAGGTAGCCAAAAACTCCTGCGACCAACATAGCCGTTGGTGTACGGAAAACCAGCTGAGGAATGTATATCGGATTGGTAAATCCATTAATTAAACTGTTATCTGTCTTCCAGTTGCCCGGATCCATCATGAACCCTAAAATAGAAACTATTATGGCCATGGTTATCCAGGAAAAAATGGATAGAAACCAGCCAAATTGAATATGCCTGAGTTTAGCCTTTAGCGATTTATTAGAATTCTTCCATGTAAGAAAGTATATTAAAATCAATATTACTTCAGTTACAAATACCAGCCACTCGGTAAACCAGGCCCAATAAAAAACCCTGATCAAACTGGCAATAGATGTGGGACTTACAACAGACACCGATAACCATATACCTACACCTGTCATGGCACCCAATGAAGTGGTAATAATAAAACCAACCTTCATCATCCGGTAAACCATTGCATCCCATTCAGGATTGGTAATTTGCTGGCTCCCGCTATGCATAACCCCTTGTTGTTCCAGCCTGGTGATAAATGGAATAAAACCTACGGCCAGTCCATGGTTTATGCAAACGTGTAAAATCGCAATAAGTGCAATTAAAAATCTGTCGTTAAGCCAATCAAGATGAAACATTGGAAAGTCCATAGTCTGCAAAAATATGGAAGCAAAGGTCTTATGATTTGCAGATATCCATTGCAAAAGATAAAGCAGGATATATAGAAAAACAATACAGCAAGATTCAGAAAAACATCCATGTGATTAGAAGAACGTGTACACTAATTTTGAAAAAGGGGATTTACATTTAGAAATTCAAATTTTAACGATTGAAATATTAGCCTGGAAAATATAGCTAAGCAGTTGGTAAGATATAAACCACACAAATAATTAAGTATTGTCCTCCCCCTACATCCTCAGGTTTTAGGGGGAGGATTTCCTATTCATGACACTGGAAAATTTTAGTCTGCAGAGGGCGATTGCGTAATTCAAATATTTCTCTGTGGCCCTCTGTGGGCTTGTATTTCAAGAATCCTTACTCTCGCTGTCACAATACAATTTCAGAAAAATACACTTACATAAACCCTCATAAAAAATGGCGTGCCAGGCGTAAAATGAATTTCTGAAACAGGTGAAGGTTCTGCTTGAAGCCTGCTTTCTGTATCAAACTGGGTTTCTTTCCATTTGCTATTAAATATATTTTGAATGGTAATGCCTGATTCCCATTTCCTGGCATTATAATTTACAATGGCATCCCAAATAAAATGACCTACAGCAACAACAGAATTGTCTTCATTGGCTGGTCGGTCGCCCATAAAACGATATCGGACACTTCCATTCCAACCCATTGCTTTTTTGTAGGTGATACCTCCTGTACTGGTAAATATAGGGGCCAGAGGCAGGTAGTTTTCGCCTTTCGGCGCATCTATTGCTCTCGGCCGCGCATAATTCAGGTCAACGTCAACAAAGATGTTTTTAACCATTTCGTAACGCAAGGATGCATCCCAACCATATCGGCGTGTTTGCCCTCCTGGCTCAACCACGCCTTCGTCGCCCACATAAACAAATTCCTGTTGCAACCATAAATACCAAAGGGCAGTTTGGAAAACAACTTTATCCCCGATTTTCAAGACTGCGCCTAAATCACTACCCCAGGCTGGGGTTACTACATCCCTGCCATTTTGCTGAACAGCAACCCGGGTATCGTTGCTGTGAAATCCCTGGCCATTGTGCCAGTAGAGATGAACATTTTTATTCACCCGGTAATCAAAGTTTAGTTTAGGACTTGCAATGAAGGAATTGGAAGACAGTTTTGATGTGTTCAAAACATCATCATACGAATTGGTAAAATAATCACCCCGGAGTCCAAATGTAATATCAAACTTTGAACTGAACTTAATTTTTTCTTCTGCAAAAACCGCTGCATTTAGTTCTCTGATAGATCCTTTTTGAATCGGTAAGGTGGTTGTGATTCTATCTTTTGTCCTGCTTAGTTCGGAGTTTTCAGTTGCATCAAATCTGATTTGAACCCCCGATTGAAGATTTGCTTGAAGTTTACCTATATAATGTTCTTTGTCCAGTACAGAACTCAAACCAAATAAATTCCTGGCTTCTTTTTGCCTGATCTGGTCGCCATTCAACGGATCATTCAGAAAAAAAGTAAAGTTTGAATATAGTTCAAATAAATAGCGGGTATAAAAGACCTGGTTTTTCCATTTCAAACCGTTGTTAAAATAAGTGGTGAGTTCCGTGCTTAAATTATACCGACTGGTATTACCCCCTTCCCTGTCATCAATGGCACCGAACCATCCAATAGATCCATCTTTGACAGATCTTTCAGGGATCTGTCCACTTGCATTCCATTTACTGGTAAATGCGGACGCCAGGGCAGTCATATAGGAAGAAGAACTTATTCTGCCGTGGTATTTCAGTAAACCATTGAAACGATTGAAATGCTGCGGACTTTCGAAGAAGTTATCTGTATAAGAAGCCTCACCACCAAAGTATAAACTTTGGTTCTTTTCTTTACTTTTCTTTGCATTCAAAAGATTAATTCCTGTAATGGCACGCACTGTATTATACTGACCCACTTCCAATTTTGCAAAACTTTTTTCCAGATAATTCTTTGTTTGAAATTCAACATATCCAGCTGTTGCCAGGTTTCCTTTATCTGCATCATATGGACCTTTGCTGAAATTTACTTTTTCAATGAGTTCAGGAATTACAAAATGCAGATCTGCATAACCCTGACCATGAGCATGACTAACCATATTAACCGGCAAGCCATCAACAGTGATATTAATATCAGTCCCGTGATCCAGGTCAAACCCGCGAAGGAAGAGCTGTTCTGCCTTTCCACCACCGGCATGTTGGCCAATGAACAAGCCAGGTACAATCCTTAATACTTCCTGGGAATTAAAAATGGGATGCAACTGAATGTCCAAATCACTGATGGTATGGAAAACCCCTTTTTGAGAGCCGGCATTTACCAGCACTTCCTGAAGTGAGCTTATTTTTGGGGTGAGCCTGACCGTTATTTCATTTACCAATCCACTAATGTTAATTGTTTTAGCCGCATAACCCACACAGGAAATAATAAGTTCCGTTTCCCCTGCTGCCAGGCTAGCCAAACTGATCAGTCCATTATGATCAGAAATACGGCTAAAACTGAATGTTGAATTATGTGCCGTGGCATTAGCTACCGGGATACCGGTAATATCATTAAGCAGTAAAATCGTTCTTTTTGACTCTTGTGAGAAAATCGCATTGTTTAACATAAACAGGCAAAATAAAACAGATAATAAACGAGTCATATTAAATATTTTAATCTTAAATAAATATAAAACAAACCGCGCAAAAGCTTAAATATATTATATAAACTAGCACCTTTTTTTCCCTATACTTGATACGCGTTCTAAATGGGTAATTCTATAATTTAAATAAAGCAAACAGGAAACTGTTTTGAATATTCATAGTTCAATATATTGTAGATTACGGTACAACAGCCTACTTTAGCAAAGCCTGTGTAATCATTTTTGAAATCATCACCAACAATGCAAATAGAAAAAGCAATAAAGATACCCGGTTGATCATATGCATTGCCTTAATCGCTTTGTTATCTGTTTCTGTTTCGTTTTTTTTAGTCAGATAAAGATAATCTGTCAGTAAGTTTAAAATTTTCATATTCTAATAGTTTAACTTGTTACTTACATTGTATAATCAGGTTTTTTTCCCGCAAATTTCCTTTTAGCTGGTTTATAGCTAATCGCAAACAATATGAATCCGGAAAAAATAGTCAGTAAGCCAAGCCCGGAAATTAAACGCAGTAACCAGTTGTTAATATTATCCCGGGTTTTAAAATCCATTGTATGCAGCATCCATAGAAAATCAAAAAACCTCCAGCTATTATTCCGGAAACTTTGCACAGTACCCATTTCTGTTGAGACATAAACCGTTGAATTTACGTTTCCGGCAAATGTCACAGCATATGCTGGCATGGCTTTATCGCGGTATTCATGATGGGCGTTTGTTCTGGTCAGATAGGTTACATCTTTTATGGCAGCTTTCCGGTTAAGACTGCTTTTGGCTACAGCAATGGCTTCCTTTTCGGAGAGCGGAAGCCGCAATTCGCCAGTACGTGCATCTGCCAATTGTGTAATAAATCGATTTCCATCGTTATACGTTACCTGAAAATATTGTTTATGCAACACATTTACCAATTGCACAGACTTTACATAATCCACAACATGCTTTTCTTTAATATGGCGCATAATATCCGCTACTGCTGCAGTGCTGCTGTCAGGCAATATTGCAGGGTCAGCACTTCGTATATCCTCACCCCGTATATGGTTAATATTTGACCAGCTAAAATATACACCGCCGGCAGTCCAGAAGAAAAACTGAATACCAAAAATAACTCCCAGGTATCGGTGGCTCCTGCGTACGAACAAATGCCTTTTCCGCCTGCTCATTTATTTGATTGTTTTAAATGGAACAACAATTTTAAGTTTCTCCCACTCCATTGAAATATTTCCGTTTTCTTCATCAATCTTCTTAACTGTATAAGTAAGCCTTTGTGTCATCCTGTTTTCTACCGGTATAATTGGCAAACGGATAACATCATCCTTTTCACTATAATTATCAGCAAGATGCTGTTGATAATTTTTATTCAAAATAAATATCCATTCTTTCGCACCAGGAATGGTAAAAATAGCATAGGTACCTGCATCTACCTGTTTATTATTAATCGTTATGGGTTTGTTAATCTGAATATTAGTTGCAGTATGCGCGCCAGTTACCCAAATAGCATTAAATGACACTAATCCGCCCCAGATTATACGTCCTTTTACACCAGGAGAATGATAACTAATATGCAGGTGTGTTTCGCCGATTGTAGCCATGGCTGTTCTGGCCGGACTGCTTTTCATGGTATCCTCTGGGATCAGACCACTGTTAACGCTATCAGCATAACCGGAAACCGGGGCTGCGGAAATAGTATGATTGGAATGTTTGCCGCTTGTATCATTTTCAGGCGCTTTTTGTTCACTGTTATCGCATGCACTGAATAAAATAACAGCAATGGTAACTCGAATAAAACTTTTCAAAATCAACATATTTATACATTTAAATTTTAAAAAAAACTGGAATCATTTATCGGTATTCAGAGAATTTTCTGTCTGTGATAAATTCTTTGTCTGAAAGTGTTTTCAAAAATGCAATTATATTTTTCTTCTCAGGATCAGTCAGTGTAATTCCGGGTGGCCCATCTCTTTTCCTGAAAATACTATCAACTGTCGGGCTTTCTTTTATGCCTGAGTTGTAATGATCCATAACTTCTTCCAATGTTTCCAGACTTCCATTATGCATATATGGAGCTGTATACTCCACATTTCTAAGACTGGGCACTTTAAATTTACCCTTATCATTTACATCCAATGTAATTTCCTCCCTCCCTTTGTCGAAACGAAAATCATTGGTAATACCATTATTTCGGTAACTGCCATCTGTGAACAGATCTGAATCATGGCAATGACTGCACTTTACCTTAAATATTTTCAACCCTTCCAATTCAGCAGTTGATAGCTCCACCACTTCGTTTCTTATAAATCTGTCATATCGGCTGTTAGCAGAAATCATTGCTGCCATGAATTGAGACAAGGCCTGCAGGAATTCCTTTGAAGTGATGGAATCGGCCGAAAATGCATTTTTAAAATATACCCTGTACTGAGGGGAACGGTTTAGTTTCCGTAACACATTATCCAATTGCTCATCCATTTCCAGTTTGTTCTCTATGGGATTGATTGGTACCAAATCGAGATTGTGCACACCCCCGTCCCAGAAAAATGTCTTTTTAAACAACGCATTAAAAACCGGCAGGGAATTACGACGCCCATGATGGTTATCTACACCGTGACTGAAATCATGACCGGCCTGAATAAAAGCTGCCTCCTGTTGATGACATGATCCGCAGGAAACCGAACTGTCCCTTGACAAATTCCGTTGATAAAATAATTTCCTGCCCAATTCAAATCCCTCTTCCGTTATTGGATTTCTTTTTAAATCGTATACAGGTTGGGGAAAATTGGATGGAATTTCGATATGCATCAATTTGGGCCTGCCGATCAATACAAATGCAGTAGTAAATAGGAATACTATTACAACCAAAAACCATCCAATTTTAGCTATGCGCATTCCTTATAAAAATTTATTTTAATACTGAACGGAACCCAGATTAAAAGTGGAAATATAATTTTCGGATATTTTAACAGACAGCTCACCCCACATTACGTTTGAATCATTTGTAAGGGTTACCGGTGTTTTATAATTAAACAGTGTAGCCACATCAACATTGATATTTATCACAGGAATTTTCTTTTTCAGTGAAACGGGTTTTGTAAATGCCAGGGTTTTAGACCTGATATTGTTAATGGTTTTTGATTGAAACCCTCCAAAACCCCCGATATGATAGTAAAAGTTATTAGAAAGTGAATCATGAATCACGGGCGACTTCCCTTCCATCTTGAAAAATATGTAGCCCGAATTCCATGCCCAATACATACCTTTTGCCTCACCACCAATATCCAATGCACCCATTCTCCTGCTTACATCCATTGTATTCCGGGCACTATCTATACCCACTAAAAAACTGATAGATGTGTATTTGCCTTTGGGTAGATTCTTTAATTCGATCTGTTGAGTGGCCTTATCATTTTGCCTTACCAGAAAATAGCTGCTATCCTGAGGCACTACGTATTCTGCACCATCCGTTAAAGTGAGTTTGATATTACTGATAAAATAATTCAATGTTTTAATGGTCAATTTTTCGCCATGTGCATTGGTGTATTCCCGGCCAAATTCCAGTACCTCATTGTTGAAAAGATTATTAAATTTTAAGACAAGTTTTCCGTTGTTCTGGCAATATGCCTGGGAAATATTTCCGAAAAGCACGGATATTAATAAAACTACTATCCTGTTTAATGCTACTGATTTCATTTTGTTAATTTAAAGATGAATATTGTTTGATGTTATTCTTTACACATCCCCATTATTTCATGGAAGCGTTCGTGCAAATCAAAAATGGCTTTCTTCAATACTGTGTCTGGCTTTTTTTCACTGACCATTTTTGCTAGTGCAATGCTCTCTGTTTCCAGCAGGTTCACTGAATTTTGCATGCCTTTCTTTTGAAAAGCAACAGGAATAGCCGAATTCTTCAATACCGTAGCTTTTGCAGCCAGCTCTGAAGCATTTGCTTTTACCGGGTTCAGATTGCCCTCTTCTGCGGGATGAAATGTCTTGGACATAACTTTATGATACTCATCTAAAGTAGGCCATTGCGAAAAGACTGACGGCTTACTGGCTGCAGAAGTTTCTTTTATCTTTTTCTCTTTGGTAATTAAAGGCAGCAACATCATATCATACATTTCTTTCATCATGTCTGCTACAATAGGTTCTGCTTTTTCAGGTATACCTGCATAATAGGGTGGCTTGGGATCATATTCCAAATCAAGCATAACCCCTTCTGTATATCTTCTGCCCATCAGGTCATCAATGATCGCTAAAGACATATCCATCCCTGCTGTAACACCTGCTGAAGTCCAGTATTTTCCGTCTTTAACCCAACGTTCCTTTTTGTAATTGGCGCCATAGAAATTCATCATTTCCTCTGCGCGGTACCAATTACTGGTTGCATTCCTGCCTTTTAATAATCCTGTAGCGCCCAATATCCAGGAACCCGTACAAACACTGGTTGTATAATGAGTGGTTTTATCAATTTCCCGGATCCAGTTTAGCGTTACTGTATCTTTTGTTTGCATAAATGTTTCAACTGCACCACCAGGGATAACTAAAATGTCCAGACTTTTTATATCGCTAAAGGATGCGTCCACTTTCATTTCCAGTCCACGCTGATTTTTAATCATCCCTTTCTGTTTAGCCACAAAAAAAGTTTTTGCACCCATAATTTCTGCCAGTGTATGATAAGGCCCCATAGCATCCAGGGTATTATATCCGTCATAAACTAGTATCCCAATAGTCTTTATCGGAACTTTTGGCTGAGTCATTATTATTGACATCATTTCATTGTGACGCTTGTCCAGGGAATCTTTATTGGCAGTTTGTGCAAATGAAGCTGCACCAGAAAAAATCGAACTTAGAAAAATTAGTATGATATTTTTTAATTTCATAAAGTGATATTTAAAAATCAAAGGCAGTTTTTTTGTTTTGAGATTGCATTAAAATTTCGCACTAAGTGTTATGCCCAGCGTTCTTGGTTGGGCTATTCTTACGGCGCGACTCCTTGAACCAAATTCCGGGCTGCTATCAGGATTTCCATAAGCCAAATATCTTTCGTTACCCAGGTTTTGAACCCAAAAAAACAAACTATACTTATCCAGGCTAATTCCCACTCTTGAATTAATAAGCGTATAGGTGGGTTGCTGTATCCTGTTTTGAATATCAGTATAATAACTACCTATATTGCGAACTTCACCACGAACTATTGCTTTCATTTTCTCAGAAATAGCTTTCTCATATTGTGCTCCTATAAACAGCGTATGGCTGGGTGCATTAGACAGGCTATTACCTCCGATGGGAGTAATAGACTCCTCCCCTGTAAAGAAGTTAACACGTTTCAAGTCAAACCCTTTGTATTTTGTTTGATTCAAACCAAAGCTTCCATCCAGCTGAAGGCCTTTTACAGGGATAGCTGAAATTTCCAATTCAACACCTGCTGATTGTGCATCTCCTACATTTTCTCTTGCATACGTAAATGGCGCTACCAGATTAAAGAATTGCAAATCTTTCCATTGAATAAAAAAAGCAGAAGCACTGATACTTACTTTATTGTTAGCTGTAAATTTTTTGTACCCTATTTCATAGTTGTTTGAATATTCAGGATTATACGTTTGACTGATAGTGGTAGGTAATTTTTGCGCATTTACACCACCGGCCCGGAAACCACGGGTATATGCCACATAAATGTTTGAACGGTCCGATAATAAATAACTCAAAGCAACTTTAGGCGACAAGGCCGTATAGCTTCCCCCTACAGTTGTATCGGGTTTAAAATCTGTTACTAAACCGTTATACAGTATGGCATCGCCAAATCCATTAAATGTTGCTTCTCTTTTTTCATAATCATATCGCAATCCTGCTGTAGCTTTTAACGTTGGGGTAAGCTGATAACTCAATTCGCCAAAGCCTGCAATTCCAGAATTGTTGCTTCTGTTTCTGCTGATCGCAAAACTGCCGGCTGGAAAACCATAAAGTGACGCTTCCGCATCGGAAAACTCATATGCCGTATTAGTTGTTGGTTCAAATCCTTTTTGAGTAAATGCGTACAAGCCCAATGTGTATTGCAACTTGCTGCCTGAGTTGGAATTGACCCTCAATTCCTGGCTCCAAACTTTTTGAGGAGGAAGAAGTTCTCCAATTTTACCATCATAAAATGAATGATAAATACCCGGGAAGTCTAAATCTTCAAATCCAAAACCAATTGTTTGCAAGGCAGAGATAGAAGTAAGGCTGAATTTATCTCCAAAATACTTAACCACTAATGAAGAATTTAAAATATTCCTTTCGTGTCGTGCTATTCTTGCCAAGTTTATTTTATCAGGATTGGCAAAAGCAATTGCATCACTAATTTGTGATACCATAAAACCTGAGTTATCGCTCCTGTCTTGCTGTCCTTTTAAATTCAAAGTGAAACTCAGTTTATTTGAAGGCAGCCACTTTAAAAACAAATTTCCATACAAATAATTTTCGCCGCCCACCATTCTTCCATTTGCAGCTGCAAAGGGGTTAGTTGTTCCAGTGGTGTCATTTTTCATAAAACCATCCTGCGTTTGATACAAAGCAGTTATTCCCAAAAACAGCTTATCCTTAACCAATGGCGTTTTTATACCAAAGCTGCTCCTAACCAAACCTAAATTTCCAGTGGAAAAATCAGCAAAGCCTTCTGACTTATTCGTAGGTTTTTTTGTAATAATGTTAACCACGCCCCCCATTGCATTTCGTCCAAACAATGTTCCCTGGGGTCCACGCAACACTTCAATGCGTTCGATATCAGTAAAGGCAAATCCATTAGCCAATATGTCGATATTATTCACATCATCTATGTAAGTAGAAATTGCCGGATTTTCACTGAAAACCTGGATGCCCCGTATAGATTGAATTTGCTGAGACGCCAGTCCAAGCTCCTGGTAATTATAGTTGGGAACCAATGCGGTCAACCCGCCAAGACCCCAGGTCCTTGTGTCTTCTATTTTTTTGGCAGAAAGTGATGTAATGGAAGTTGCCACTTTAAGAATATCTTCTTCTCTTTTATTGGCTGTTACAACTACTTCATCCAACTGTTTTTCCTGTTCTCTCAATACTATCAGTATCTCGGCTTCTTGGTTTGTAGTTGCTTCTTTTAGTTGTGTGGCATAACCCACAGCACTAATCCTTAACTGGTAAGTACCTGAGCTTATAGAAGAAAAGGAAAAATTTCCTAACTTATCACTAATAGTATTTTTATCGGTATTCAAAATATTAATGGTTGCAGCTTCTACTACTGTACCGGAAGCGTTTTGAATTTTACCTTTAATTGCCTGGGCCTGCAGTATTAAAACTGAAAAAAGCAGTATGAAAGAAAATGTGATTTTTTTTGTCATTACAGATATATTTTTATTTGCTTGTTAAATGTTTGCCCAGATCCATTGAAAGAATTGAATGACTCTGGTTTGCTGAACATATAGTATTGCCAGTAAAACAAGTGCCAGCAATGCCTGAGTTAATCGGCGTACTTTTTTGAAACTTTTTTCATTCCTATTGATTACTTCAGTTGTTTCCATACGATGATTTTTAATGAAATTTTAATTGTAGTAAACAGGTTTAATAATTACCAGTTTGTCTTTTATAACTGTAGGCTTTCCTTTTACAACAGCTATCCTGATTGGTAACGGGTGATTTTTGGGCTTTTTCATTTTTATTGATTTAATTTTCTGAAACCTTCCGGTGTGGCACCGGTGTACTTTTTAAAAAATGTGATAAAATAAGAAGGGCTCTCAAAACCTAACTTATGGGCAACTTCAGATACAGATAAAGGCGTATAATACAGGAGGCGCTGGGCTTCAATAGTTACGCGTTTTCGAATAATTTCACCCCCGGCAAGCCCCCGGTGATCATGACAAAGCTTATTTAAATAATTGGTCGTGATGTTCAGTTTATCAGCATAAAATGATGGCGTTTTATACTGGAGAAAATGTTCTTCAACCAGTTTTTCAAATGCTATCAATTTAAACTCCTGACTGTTTATTTTATCCAATCGCCTGAATCTGTGCATGCTTCTTTCGAGGTCATACAATAAGATATTGAGATAAGAACGCAAAACTTTTTCCACACCCTTATGATGACTGCCAAACTCATACTGCATGAGTTGCAGCAATTGAATCCACTTTTCAGATAATATAGCTGTCAAACGGACAAATGATTCCCCATCCTTTTTCAAAAAAGAGAATTGATACAATACATTATTATTATAACGCAATGAAAAAAATGCCTCTGTAAAGCAAATGATATTGCCTTTTGCATTTCTATTT